>Ga0105046_10013974_pt1 | contig 12402 bp, 9 predicted proteins | sample MAT03_FD_78385 | JGI IMG/M metagenome (GOLD analysis project Ga0105046, IMG submission 78385) | Freshwater microbial communities from Lake Fryxell liftoff mats and glacier meltwater in Antarctica - MAT-03 (megahit assembly) | ecosystem: Environmental > Aquatic > Freshwater > Ice > Liftoff...
CCGTCGCTCTGGCACGTCGTCGGTCGCGGCTTGCACGTGCCGCTGCCATCGTTTTCGCCGCAGACGCCGCTGTCGAAGTCGCAGAACTCGTCGTCGCCGCAAGTCAGACCCGACTTGCCGCCGCACATCTCGCCCCCGCCGTTGCAGGTCTCGCCAAGCACCGAGACGTCGACGCCGGCGAGGTTCGCGAAGCACAGGCTCTGGTAGACCTCGCCGTCGCAGCTGCAGACTGGATTGATGACGTCGAACGGGCAAGCCTGGGGGCGCGGCGCGCAAACGCCGGCACCGTCGGCGGCACCGCAAATGTCGTCCGGGTAGTCGCAGAACTCGTCGTCCTGGCAGGTGTTCGAGCCGTCGCCGCCGAGGGTGCCGCAGATGGTGCCGCCGCCTTCTCCGCCGGTTCCGGTGGACGAGACGACGGTCGTCGTGTCGTCGCCACCGCTGCCGGCGCCGGTCGAGGAGGAGACGACGACCGTGTCGTCGCCGCCGCTTCCACTCCCGGGACCGGTGGTTGGTCCGGACGCGGGCGCCGTGGTCGGCCCGCTCGCCGTCGTGGTCTCGAGTCCGCCCCCTGCCCCGCCGCTGCCGTCCTCGAAGGTTCCAACGTTCACCGACTCGCCGCAGGCGCCGAGGACGAAGCCGCCTGCGAGAAGGGTCACGGAAGCGAGAACACGGGAAGAATGGGATCGCATGGAATGCCTCGTCGAAGAGAGAGAGGTTCGGTCACTCGAAGATCTACGTCGCGCGCTCGCCCGAGCCGGGCTCGTCTCGCGTCATCCGTCGTCTTCGTGAAGGTCTTGGCCGCAGCCTCGAAACTTTCCGATGCCCCGCACGATTTCGACGCGGGCGCCGAAACTCGGCGGCGATCAAGGCATCGCCAGCTCCGGGAGAAGCTGCTCGAGCCGCGGACGGTGTGCGCTCGTCGGCGTCCGCGCCAGCAACGCGCGCGCCCGCTGCAGCGCCTCATCACGTCGTCCCGCGGCGATGAGCGCCTGGACTCGAATCGCCTCGCGCTCTTGGGCCAGCGCGCCCCGGGCGAAGCGGCGCTCCGCCTCATCGACGAGCGCGAGTGCGCGGCCGGGGTTCGACGAGATCAATCCGCTCGCCTCGCGAAGCAGCGCCATCTCTTCTTCGGGATCCTGATCGAGTGTGCCCGGCGACGAAGCCAGGGGCGCAGCGCTCGCTGCAATCGTCGGTGCTGGCGCGAGCGGGGCTGGCGAAGGGGCGGGGTCCGCGGCGCGGGGCGCAGTTGGCGCCGCGACCGGTTGCGGTCGCGCCTCGACCACGCGTTGATCCGTGTCGCGCGCGATCCACCATGCCGTCCCGACCGAAGCCACACCGAACAGACCTAGAACCAAGCCCTTCGCGATTGCTCCGCTCGCCGCGTGGGTGAGCGCCTTGCCACCCGCCACGCGTGAGGCTGCGGCGATCGACGTCGCGCCCCCGGACGCTGCCGCGCCCGTCGTGACGTCACCAGCGGTCGTCGTGGGGTCGACTCCGCCCTCCACCCCTCCCCCGCCCGCGCCGCCCGCGACCGCGACCACGTGGCTGTACACGCCTTCGAGAGCATCAGATGTCGGGAGGTCGCGACGGGCCGCCTGGAGGGAGCCGCGCAACGCGTCGCCCTCGGGAAGCGCATCCAACCAACGCTTGGGCGCAGCAGAGGTGCTCATGCAGATCTCCGGGAAGCGGGGCGCGAAAAGGCGCGGGTGATGCGTTCGCGCGCACGTTCGAGTCGAGCGTGAACGCTCGAGATCGGTGACGAAGTGGCCTCGGCGATCTCCTTCAGGGTCAGCTCCTCGATCTCGTAGAGGACGAAGACCGCACGCTCGTCGTCGGAGAGCGTGTCCAGGGCCCGATCGAGGCGAACCAACTCTTGGCTCTCGCTGACGCGACGCTCGGGATCGCGTCCCGCTGGGGTGGTGTCAGCGATCTCCGGCGGATCGTCGGACGCGGCGGGCGACTCGCGACGTCGGCGCGTCGAGCGCCGATGCTCTGCCGCCTTGCGAGCGCAGACACCGTGAATCCACGCGCGGTGGCTTCCCGGATCGATCTCCAGGAAGCGCCGATGAACGACGAGGAAGACCTCTTGAAGCACATCCTCGAGCTCGCCCGGTCCGATTCCCAGGCGACGCAGGAATCGGGTGGCCGGGGGCGCATGCTCGTCGAACACGGCGCGGAAGGCGCCGTCGCCGGTGCCCTCGGCGAGCCGGCTAGCCAGTGCGGCAAACAGGAGCACGCCGGGAGTATGGCCGGGTGGCGCGATCTTTCCGACGCAATCGACCGAGCCGGGAATCCGCCCGCATCCCGGCGGATCCCGGGGTGGGGTGGCGCCTAAAGACCGATCCCAATGACGAGCGCCGCGTCGAACGTCGCGCCGACTGCTCCGGGCGTGTAGGCGACGGCATTGGTGCCCGACGCAAGTTCGTAGACGAATTGGTCGCGCACCAGCGGAACGACCGCGGCCCCGCGCAGCTCGACGGCGAAGGGCTGTGCGAGGACCAGGCGGGCCTGGGCGACCGGCCCCACAGCGACGAACGGCCGGACACCTTCGCTGACCGAGGTATCGAAGCCGTCTCCCGTCCAGGTGATGGCGCCCACATCCACGGCGACGCATGCCGCGAAGCTCGCGCGCGCGCCGAGCCATACGGTGGTCGGGCAGAGCGCGAGCTGCGGCAGGATGGCGACCATCGAGAGCGTGGCCTGCTGGTCCGCCGTGTCGCCGACCGCCTCGACCGACCCGCTGTACGCCGCAACGCCCAGCCGGATGGACGAGGGCGCCACCGTGAGGACGCCGTCGTCACCAAGCGTTTCCGGTGGGCCAACCTCGACTCCGAAGCGGATTCCGGACGCGGGCCCTGGAACCAAGCCGAGCGCGAGCGATGGGCCGGCGGCCAGGCTGAGCTCCGGCGAGCTGGACCAGGATTGGGGCGGCGGTGGAGGTGGCTGGTGCGGCACGAGGATGGGGACCGTCACGATCAGGACGTCGCGTTTCACGACCAGGATCGGCATCGGCGGGGGCGGCGGCGCCGCGACGGCCTGGAGCGCATCGGGATCGATCATCAGGGCTATCGCCAGCGCAGCAGGCTCATCGAGCTTGCGGCAATCGTCCCCTGGTGACTCGAGCGTTCGCGTCCCCTTGACCTTGCCGTCGCTGACGGCGACATCGATCACGGCCCGAAAGCGCTTCTTTCCACGAATTTTCTCGACACGCGCCTCGATCGCCATGGCGGCACGGGTCGGCGAAACCAGCGCGTCGCGATGAAGGATCCGCGCGATGCCCTCGGCGATCTCGGGCGCCGTCGCACATGCGCCCGCGCCATCGAGCCGTACCCACGACAGCGACGCCGAGCGTGGAGAATCCAGCGCGGAGACGCCTCCCGCCCCGACCGCAGTCACCGGCACAGCCGCTTCAGGCGCCGCCGCGGTCTGCGCTCGCGCATTCGCCCAGGGCCCGAGGGCGGGCGCAGTCGCGAACGTCGCTGCGAGGGCCGCGCGGGCGCCCCACCCCATCGCGTTCAGGTCCCCTTTTTGCCGGGCCTGGGCTGCGCCTTCCACCCCGGCGGCGGCTGGACGTGCACCCCGAGCAGCTGCCCGCCGTTGGTGAGCGTGTACGCACGGAAGCCGTGCACCGCGGGCGCCATCGCGAACTCGTTGCCAGGCTCGATGCCGTCGATGACTCCGCCGTCGAGCGGCGACAGAAGGTAGAGCCCGTAGCGCGTCGTGCCGACCAGCACGGCGCCCGCGACCGGCACCGGCGCCGTGACGCCGCCTTCGGGCAGCTCGCGACGCCACAGCGCCTCGCCGGTCTCGGGATCGAGACCCCACAGGCCGGTCTGCCCGCTCGAGGCGAGCAGCACGCGTCGTGCGGGCACACGCGGCAGCTCGGCGGCGCGCTTGTCCGACTCCTCGGTGCGATGTCCGCGGATCGCGTCGAGCGGCGGGTGGGACGGCTGCTCCCACAAGACCAGCTTCGAGACGCCGCGCACGCGCTCGTTCACCCAGGCGCGCCGGCCCGACATCGCGTCGAGTGCGTACACGCCGCCCGCGTAGCTCGCGAGCATGATCACATCGCCGCTCTTGATCCGGGTGGGGATCGGCGTCGTGTCGATGTCGAGGTACTGCGGGGGCTCGCCCTCGGCGGCCTCTGCCGCCTCGGCCGCGAGAACGACCAGCGGCCATCGCTCGGAGCCGTCTTTCATGTCGTAGGCCATCGCGACCCCGTCGGTGAAGGCGGTGTAGACGAGGCCGTGGGCGACCGAGGCGCCGGCGTGACCACCGATTTCGATGCCGAACTGCGGCTGGCGATGCTGATACCAGCGCAGCTTGCCGGAGCCCGCGTCGATGGCCATCACCGTGTCGCTGGCGTTGGTGAAGTAGAGGACCCCGCCGTGCAGGACGGGCGGTTCGCTCACCTCGCTGCTGGTGGCAAAACGCCAGACAAGGGTACCGGTGTCGGCCTTCACCTTGTAGAGGGCGCCGTCGCTCGAGCCGAAGTAGACGACGTTTTCGACCGGGTCGAAGAGCGGCTCGCACTGCACTGGACCGAGCGTCTCGTAGCGCCAAATCGTCGCGCCATCCGGTGCGCGCACGGCGTAGAGCCCGTGGTCGGCCGAACCGACGAAGACCCGCATGCCTTCGGGGTCGATGGCGGGTCGCCCGCGCTCGTAGAACTCGCCGAAGACCCGGTTGGGGTTGCTGAGCTTCGTTCGGAGCGCGATCGACATCGCGCCGCCCGGATGATGCACCCAGAGCGGAACCTCAGGATTGGCGCTGCCCCGCAGCTCGTCGCACCCGACGACGAGTAGCCCAGCCAGCGACGCAGCGATCGCGACGGCGGCGGTGCGCAATCGCCGGGCTGCCTTCACTGCGGCTCCTCTTGCTTGGGCATGCCGAGACCCTTGCCGGGGGCGGGCATTCCGCCGGGCTCGCCCTCATGCTCGCCCTCGTGCTCGTCGCCCGCGCCCTTCCTGTCCATGAGCTTCTTGAGCTGCTGCTGGATGCGCTCCATGTCCTCGGGCGACATGGCGCTGCCCTTGGCGCCGCCCATCTGGACGCGCGCCGCGGGCACCGCGCTCGGATCGAGCGAGCGCAGGTCGCCGTCGACCACGGCCTCGAGGAACGGGAATGCTTGGCCCGCGGCGCCCGGGATCTGCAGCTTCTCACGGGCCTTCTTGAGCAGCTCCTTCGCCTTTTCCTTGTCGCCCTTGTGCGCGTAGACGCGAGCCTGGTGGTAGAGGCCGAGCTCCTCGAAGCCCTTGGCGTCGATCTTCGCCAGCTCGTCGTAGCTCTTCAGCGCCGCGTCGAGGTCGCCCTTCTGCTCCTGCGCCAGGCCCGTGCCTTCGACGGCGCGGCCCTTCACGTCGAGGTCCGCCCCAGCGAGGGGCGACGCGAGCACGGCCGCGTAGGCGTCGATCGCGCCTTGCAGATCGCCCTTCTCCAGCTTCGCTCCGGCGAGGCCGAGCTTGGCGAGCGTGTTGGGGCCCGGTTCCGACGTCGCGCCGACGGCCTTGTCGTAGCCTTCGAGGGCGGCTTGCGCGCGGGCGTCGCTGGTCGCGTAGACGCGAGTCGGGTCGGCCTGCTTTTCGTCGTCCGATCGCTTGTCTTCCTTGATGACGCGGCCCCGGTCGGACGCGAGGGCGTCGGCCAGCGAACCGGTGGCTGCACCGGCTTGTTCCGCCTCGCGACCCTTGAAGAACATCACACCGGTCACGGCCAGCGCCGCGACGACGGCGGCGCCCACGACGTAGCGGAAGTTGGTTCGTATGAAGGTGGTCGCCGCCGACGACCCGCGGGCCAGGGCGTCTTGAACCATCTCGCCCGTGTCGAGGCCGGAGGGCCCGCCTCCGCGCTTGGCGGAGGCGACGGACTGCTGGCGCCGCTTGAGCAACTCCTTGGCGCGGGCGTTCTTGTCCTTCGGGAGATCGGAGTCCGTGGCGGCGACGGCGTCGTCGCCTGCCACTTCGATGTCGGTCGCCTTCTTCGTGCGCTTCTTGCGGCGCTGCGTCGCTTGATCGCGACGGCGTGCCTGGCGGTTGGGGACGGCGGCATCTTCCGGCTTGTCGCCGTCACCCTCGGTCGGAGCCTCGGCGCCTTCGGCTGCGATGGCTTCACCGTCCTCGCCGTCGATGCCCATCGCCTCCGCGATGCCGCGCGTGGAAGAGTCGCGGGCGGCGGCTTCGGAGCGATCGTCGCCTGTCGGATCGTGAGCGTCGCGCTCGCCGGTCCTCTCGGCGCCTTCGGCGTCAGCGCTGTCGTCCGCTTCGTCGCGATCCTTCTTTTCGTCGTCCCGGCTCACGCCGCGGACTCTAGTGCCGCGGCCGGGGCACAGCACCAACAAAACATGGCCCTGGCGAGGCCCAAATCCGGCGCATTGCGGCCGAAGTGGGGCGCGCCGCCCGTCTCAGGGCTTCGCCGGGCCAGGGCTCCACGGCTCGGGTGGTGGTGGCGGGAGCTCGGGGCGTTCGGGAACCAGGAGACACGCGTCGACCGCGACGTTCTGCGTCGCGTAGACGACGACCGACGCGGCCCTGCCCGGCACGAAGCCGATCGCTTCCGGTAGCGACGCGAACACCTCGGAGGCCACGTCACCCGGTGGCACGGACAGCACGACGGACCGTGAGCTGTCGAGCTCGGGCGCCGACGCTGGCACGGGAGCCTTCTTCTCCGGAGCGGCCTGTGTCTTGAGACGCCGCCCCAGGCGGATTTGACCTTCGCGCCCGTCGGTGGTGCGCGCGCGGCAGATGGCGCGCACCCGGCCGATCGGCCCCTCGTGGAGGGGCTTCGGGACGACGACGTCCATGCTGACGCCGCTCGTGGCGAAGCGCCGCAGCCGCTTCAGCTCGGCTTCTCGCGGGCCGCCCACGAACTGGAGGAGATCGGCCTTCTCGGCGGCCTCGACGCCGTTGGGCAGCGGGTCGGGCATCCCGAGGAGCGACACGAGTGGGTCGCGCAACTCGTACTCCGCACCAAGCTTCAGCAGCGCCTCGACGATGGCCACGCGGGCGTTGCGGTAGCGCTCGACCGCCAAAGCTTCGGCGAGGGGCATCCTTGCGGCATCTTCCCCCACCGCCGCGAGGGCCGCCGCGACGTAGGGGCGCAGACGCACGTCGCGCAGCGCATCGAGCAAGACGGGGAGCGCCTCCTTCGCCTTGATCACGCCGAGCGCGGAGACGATCTCGCGCGCTCGTTCGTTGGTGAGCGGCTCCGCTTTCGTCTGCGAAGACTTCGCCGGATACGCCACGCGCAGCCAGGCGATGAGCTCGTCTCGCCCGGCCTCGTCACCAGCCTCGGTGAGCGCCAGGGCGGCGAGGCGGCGCAACACCGGGTCGTCGCCGTGGAGGATCTCGAGAGCGCGCCCGCTGCCCTGGCCGAGGCGAGCCAGGGCGAGCGCGGCGAAGCTCTGCACCTGCGGGTCCTCGTCGCGCGCAAGCGCGAGACGCAGGGGCGAGATCGTCTCCCTCCGACGGAGACCAAACAGCGCCTCCGCCGTCTTGCGACGAATCTCTACGTCGGCGTCGTCGAGGAGCGCCGCAGCCTCGACCGCAGCGTCGCCGTCGCCCGCAATCGCTCGCCGCAGCGGCTCCGGCCAGCCCTTCCCTTCGGCGCGCGCACCTCGCTGCTCATACTTGCCATGCGACGCGTCGAGCACTCGCAGCCGTTCACGCAGACGCGTCGCGTCTTCGGCACGGCGGGTCCCGACGTCGCGCTTCTCCTCCGGATCGGACGCGACATCGAAGAGCGAGCACGCGCCGGCTCGGCGCACGCACACCAGACGGAGCGTCCCTTCCGCGCAGAGCGCCATGGCGTCGGTCTCGGCGAAGGCGAAGCCCTTGTCGTCCCCCGCCCCCATCAGCATCGATCCGAGATCGTTGCCGCGAACACGCGCCGGACGGGGCACGTGGAGCCCCGAAAGAACCGTGGGGAGCAGGTCGACCAGCTGTACCGCCGCGCCGACCCGCCGAGGAGGCAGCAGGCCCGGCGCCGACACCACGAGCGGCACCCGCACCTGCTCTTCGTAGACCGAAGTGCCGTGGTAGTAGCCGCCGTGATCGCCGAACTCCTCACCGTGGTCCGCCGTGACGATCGCGACGGTTTCCGCTCGGCGGGCCCGCATCAAATCGACGATGGCGCCGACCGCAGCGTCGGCCTCGGCGATCTCGCCGTCGTAGCGGTCGATGTCGCGCGCGCCGAAGTCCCTTCCCGCGTGGGCTTCGTAGGGCTCGTGCGGCTCGAAGAGGTGGACCCAGAGGAACACGTCGGCTTCGCGCGGTACGGTCTGCAGCCATTCGCGGACCTGATCGACCCGCGCCGTGCCCGAGGCGAACTCCTTCTTGACGTATTCGAAGCCGAAGTCGCGCGACTCGAATGGCGTCATCTGCTCCTTGTCCACGAAGAAGACCGCCGGCGGATAGAAGCCGCCGGTCTTGAAGCCGTACCTCCGGAGGTGATCCGGCCAGGTCTCGCTGTCGCCACCCAAACCTTGGAGCAGCAACGGTCTGAGGTACTTCCCGGTGAGCAGCGAGCCGATGGCGTACGACGTGTGCGGCGTCGCGGTGTAGGCGTGCTCGAAGAGGACACCCTCCTTGGCGAGGGCATCGAGACGCGGCGTCGTGTTGCGCCCGTAACCGTACGCACCCACGTGATCGGCCCGCATGGCGTCCACCGTGACCAGCACGATGTCACGGCCGCGCAGATCGATCACCGGGTCGCCTGCGCCGGCGGGCATGCTGGTCGGGTCGGCGATCGGCGGCGGTGGCGTGAGCCACGACGCGACTTCGACGACTCGACCCAGCGCGGGCCCGCGCTCGTAGAAGACGCGACGCACGTTGTCGGCCGGAGCGAGGGCCGCCGGCGCCTGAGTCGCGAAGGCTGCCGCGATGGCGAACGCACCGAAGGCCGCCCCCGCTCGTCGCCCGCCCGGCCTGCGGTAGTCGGCACCGAGCGTCGCCGCCGCCGCCGCGAGGCCGACCCCTGCGAGGAGCGCGGCGTGAAAGCCGGGGTAGAGCCGGGGCAGCACCAACCGATCGACGACGGCGATCGCGACCGCGACCAGGGCCGCGAGGATCGCCACGACGCCGCCTCGATCGCGGCTCACGGCGCGCGCAGAAGCGCGCGCGATCCATGGCGCGACGATGGCGGTCGCCAGAGCCGCAGCAACGCCGAGCCCCGCCGCGAAGGCTCCTCGAAGCCCGGCGACTTGACGGCCGCTGCCGATGCTCCAACCGGCCACGCCGAGGCCGGCCCCCACCGCGAGCGAAAGGGCGATCCGCGCTGCGATGCGCCGATCGGAGCGCGCCAGCAGCTCGATGGCGACGCCCAGCCCGATCGCGACCGGACCACCCAGCAAGGCTCCGATGGGCAAGAGCGATCGCAGCGCGATCCCAGGCTCGAGGCTGAGGATCAGCTCGGCGCGAGCGGCGAAGACGACGTACCCCAGCTCCGCGACGAGGAGCACGAGGACGATCCCGTAGGTGTCGCAGAGGCGCGTGACGACGGCGGCAGCACCCGCGCTTCCGGTCGGCCTCTTCGTGGGCGCCCTGCTGTCGCTCGCCTCTTCCGCTGCTTCGGGGGTCTCGCGCGCCGTGCGCGTTGCACGTGGCGCTGAGGGTGCCGCCGAAGTCGGGCGAACGTCTCGGCCGTCGCTGCCTCGCATGGTCGGCTCAGCTGGAGCGGCGACGGCTCGAGAGCCTCAGCCGTAAGTGATCTCGAGGATCTCGTAGAGTCGCTCGCCCACCGGGAGGCGGACCTTCACCTCGTCGCCGACCTCGTGGCCCAGCATTGCCCGGGCCAGCGGCGAGGAGACGCTGATGCGCCCTTCATCGACGCTCGCCTCTTCCGGGCCGACGATCTGGTAGCGCACTTCTTCGCCGCTCTTGGTGTTCGACAGGACGAGCTTGGCACCGAACTGGACCTTGCTTCCCTGCACCTTGGCGGGATCGATCACCTCGGCACGCGACAGAGCCTGCTCGATGTTGGTGACGCGGGCGATGATCATGCCCTGCCGCTCGCGTGCGGCATGCCACTCGGCATTCTCCTTCAGGTCGCCGTGCTCGCGCGCGGTGCCGATGTCCTTCACGACCTGCGGCAGCTCCATCTCCTTGAGCCTCTTCAGCTCCTCGCGAAGACGGGCCTGCCCCTCGGGGGTCATCGGGACTTTCTCGGAGGACATAGGCGGTTCCCGACGGATTACCCGATGCGCCCACGCTCGCCAAGACAACCCGCGACGGCGCGCGACGAATCCGGCATCCCCCGGCGCGTCAGCCTCGCCAGCGGACGATCTTGCGAGGTGGCGGGCCGGAGCCGGGGTCGCGTGGAAGCTTTGCGGCCGCCTTGATGAGCGCTGCTGCAGGCTTTTCGTGGGCGCGCGCCTCGGGAGGCCCCTCGATCCGGGCCGATGCGCCCCCCTCGCCGATCACGACCTCGAGAGGATGGGTCGCGTCCGGCAAGTAGAGGGACCCCACGTAGCGGGCCTTCCCTTCGGCGGCCTCGGCCAGCTCGACGACGTAGCGCGCGCCGGCACTGGGCCGAAGCGACGCATCGGTCACTGCCCGGACCCCGGGGGTGCCTGCGGGTTGTTTCGGATGTTCACGTCGACATTCGTGGGGAGCGGCAGCTTGGGACCGGAGGGCGACACGACGTTCTCGGGCGAGGACGTCACGCTCCGCCTGGGGCCATTTTCGCGACGAACGTTGGTCTGCGTCTGCGACGGAGCGCCCAGCTCGTCGAGAAAGCGCCGTGCCGGTTCGGAGAACGGCGCGCCGTAGTCCTTGATGACCGTCTCGAAGGCCTGCTTCGCCTCGGCCCGACGGTCCATCATCATCAGCGTCTCGCCCCGAAGGACCAGGGCCTCGGGGAAGAGCGCGCTCGTGGGGAAAGTCTTGGTGGCGTGATCGATGCGAGCGAGCGCGGCGTCGAAGTTGTCGCGACGTCGGTAGTAGCGGGCGACGTACAGCTCGTGACGGACCAGGCGCCCCGTGACGACGTCCAGCATGTACTCGGCATCGCGACTGTAGCGGCTGCGCGGGTACTGCTTGAGGAAGCTCTGGATCTCGCGGTACGCCTCGCCGGCCGTGGCCTGATCGCGCTCCTCCGCAGGAGGTAGGAACACCGTGTCGTCCACGTCGAAGTAGAGCGCCTTGGCAAGGCGGTAGCGTGCGTACTCGACCTCGCGATCATTGCGATGATTCGTGACGAAGGTCCGGTAGCTGCCGATCGCTTCCGTGAACTTTTCCTGCGCAAAGTCGATGTCGGCGATGCGCAGCTCGGCGAGGCGAGCGTAACGGCTCTGCGGGAAGAGCTTGCGCAGCTCCTCGAGCAGGGCGCGTGCGCTCTCCCAGTCCTTGTTGCGGAAGGACCCCATCGCCTCGTCGTAGGCCTTGCGCGCGTCCTCGGTGTAGGTCAGCGACGCGGCGATCGGCGAGTTGAGCGTGGCCTCGCAGCCGCTCTCGACAATGCCCACGAGCGCGAGGAGGAGGGCGACGACGCTACGGCCTCGAGACACGGCGCCCTTCATAGTCAAAGAGCCGCCCCACTGAAAGGCGCGATGTTCGGATGTGCGGGGCCGCGCATCGGTAGTACACACGGGACCTCGCGATGGCGAGCCTCCCCCCGGCCGGCCTGGCCCCGCTGCCGACCGTCCTGGTGGTCGACGACGTCCGCAACATTCGGCGGACGCTCGATCTCGTGCTCCGCGGCGAGGGCTACGACGTCGCCGAGGCGGAGACGGCCGAGGAGGCCCTCGAGATCATGGCGCGCCGGCCGATCGACGTCGTCGTGGCCGATCTGATGCTGCCCGGACTGTCCGGGCTCGATCTGCTCCGGAAGCTGCGCGCCGACGAGACCACGCGGGAGCTGCCGGTCGTGGTCATCAGCGGCCACGCGACCGTGAAAGACGCCGTGGAGGCGATCCGCCTGGGCGCAACCGACTTCTTCGAAAAGCCCCTCGCGCGCGAGCGCGTCCTCGTCAGCATCAAGAATGCCCTCGACAAGTCGCGCCTCGCCCGTCGCGTCGCCGACTACGCCGAACAGGTCGGCGCACGGTACGAGATGATCGGCGAGTGCGCGGCGATGTTGCGGCTCTATCACGAGATCGAGCGCGTCGCGCCGACCAAGGCCTCGGTCCTCATCACTGGCGAGAGCGGCACCGGCAAGGAGCTCGTGTCGCGCGCGGTGCATCGCCTCTCGCCTCGCACCGCCAACCCGTTCGTGAAGGTGAACTGCGCCGCGATTCCCCGCGAGCTCATCGAGAGCGAGCTGTTCGGCCATGAGAAGGGTGCCTTCACCGGCGCCCACAACAAGAAGCGCGGTCTCTTCGAGCAGGCCCACGGCGGCACCATGTTCCTCGACGAGATCGGGGACATGGACCTGGCGGCGCAGGCCAAGCTCCTGCGCGCGCTCCAG
>Ga0105046_10013977_pt1 | contig 12399 bp, 12 predicted proteins | sample MAT03_FD_78385 | JGI IMG/M metagenome (GOLD analysis project Ga0105046, IMG submission 78385) | Freshwater microbial communities from Lake Fryxell liftoff mats and glacier meltwater in Antarctica - MAT-03 (megahit assembly) | ecosystem: Environmental > Aquatic > Freshwater > Ice > Liftoff...
TTAACGTAAGATGATAAAGTAACTCTTGAAACTTTAAGTAATTTGAGAATTTCTTTGGATCTCATTATTGCAATTATAATAAATAAATTTATATACTTTTATATGGATTTACTACCCTGACAACATAATTAATCTTGGCTCATCATCTTTTGTATAATCCATTGTGTTTTATTAAAAATGGTTTTTTATTTAAAAAACCATTTTTAATAAATATTTCATCAATTTTTTATTTATTTTCTGGTATTGGAAGTGAATCGACATCCAATTCTTCTTTTACATTTAATTTCTCTTCATCCAAATCATCTTCTTCCAAATCATCAAGCTCCTCGGATAGTTCCATTATTTTGGAATTTTCTTTGGCCTGAATTCTTTCCAGGAAATCATTTTGTTCCTGGAATATTTTATCTGCTTTATAGGCTGGATCGATTCTTCTAATTAGTGCGCTTTTCATTTGTAGATCACCAATAACAAGAAAATAAATTTCCTTAACGTTGTTTGGCATCACAATCTGATATGTTTTAACATTTTCAATAATCATATCGGTTGCCTCTGCTTTAACTTCAAAATATTTAAATTCCGCTTTTTCATTAAGAATAAATTTTGATTTGATATCTTTCATAAAATTTCTGAAATATTTATTTCCATTTATTGCATTTGCTTTTGCTTCTAGTTGTTCCTGCATTTTTTTGGCATTTTTTTCTCGTTGGGTTTTTTTAAATTTTGTTTTAGAATTATTTTTTTTATTTTGATCTTCCTTTTCTTTCTCCTTTTCTTTATCCTTTTCTTTTTCTCCATCGACACTATTTTCAGTTGTGATAACATTATCTTCCTTTTCTTTTTCTCCATCGACACTATTTTCTGTTATGATAACACTATTTTCAGTTGCGATAACATTATCTTTTGTTGTATCTGGTTGATCCGCATCTTGGTCTATCATTTTTTCTAAAAGATTCTGATGGTTTTCGTTGGTTTCGTCTTTATTGGAAGTTGAATTACTTGTTACAATTCGCTCAACTTCGTTACGAGTTTTTTCTGCATCGTCTTGTTTCTTTTTTTCATCCCTTTCTTTTTTTGCTTTTTCTATTTCAATAACATCGTATACAATATCAGTAGCAGTCGTAACTAAAGTAGCTTTAACAATTACGACGCCATTTCTTAAATTTCCGCGTATTGAATCATATTCTACAAAAGTTATGGCACCAGTATCTGTAGCAAATTTACAACTTCTGAAAGTCAAATTTCCAATTTTATGTTTGGTACAAATTGTATCGATTTCTGAGGTTTTTTTAGTATTTTCTTTTTGGATCGCATTTTTTTTATGAGTATTTTGGTTTTTTGCACGAGAATTTCTTGGTAACGGCATATGTCAATAACAATTATTAATTTAAATATATTTATATTAAACAATATTAAACTTAATTAATCAATTTTTTATTACCATCGATGCGATCCATATATCAATGCCATTTTTTTAGGATCAATACCATTGCTAACAAGTAAATTTACTATTCGCGATATATTATTTTTATTATTATCGTATTGATTAACGATAGAAAAATCAACACCATATTCCATAAGTAATTGTAAAGTTTGATATGAGTCTTTATTAATAACTCTAATTAAATCATCCATAGATAGTACTCCAATGTTAGCACCAGCTTCTAATAGAATTTTGATGCTTTGATAATAATTTTTTTGTACACAATTACGCAATACATAATAATTATCTGCAGAAATATCTGCACCATGACTAATTAAATATTTTAAAATATGATCATGATGTCCAGCTATTCTTATTGGATAATCATTTGTTGTTCTAATATTTGCTCCATTTTCAACCAAAATTTTAATATTATCAATTAATCCAAAATAAGCTGCTTGTTTGAGAGGAAAATTATTATCAAAATGAATATCGGCACCATTATCAATTAATAATTTTAAACATTGTTGATGATTTGCTGCTGAAGCTAATTTGATTGCTGTGTTATTAGAAGTATTCGCATTTACCCCATTTTGTAATAAATATTCAATCACATCGTATGATCCATTCGCGACGGCAATAGATAAAAAAATATTATTTTCGATTGACAGATCAAAATCATACGATATCATCAAATTTTTAAATAAATTTTGTTTATTATTAGCAACCAAATATTTTAGGATACGCATCTCTTCCCAATGAAATGTATCCATAGATTGTCTTAATATTAACCAATTGTCGGATTGAATAATTTCCTTAATTTTAGGATCTATTTTTAATTTATAGGCTGTATATGGATAAATACTAGTAAATGTTATTTTTTCCATTTCGTACTTTATTTTTAATAATAAATAAGAAAGATAATAACATTACTTATTTATTAATAATAAAATCAATTTTTGGTGGCGAATTTTAATAAATTAAATTGTTTTTTTTGACAAATATTTTATTAAATTTATTGGTAGCATTTCTTAACTGTGTACGATTTAAATTTGATGATAAAAACATTAACAATTTAAGTTCATCTAAAGTCGGCATTCCTTGCCATGGGCCATTTTCTTCAATTGATGGTACGGCATTTTCGCGCATATATTTTATCTGTTGTTGGCAAAATTTATTTCTATCGTACCAAGAATCCAATTTTTTAAGTTTGGTAAAATCTCCATTATATTCTTGTGCCAAATTAAGAAATATGGAATATTTATTGTCGAGTTTTCGAATTTTAGCTATTTCAATAAACGGTTTAACCATTTCGATAGATACAATTGGTGCATCAAAATAGTACATTTTTCTAAAAGAAAATGCTTTATAATCTAATGGAGCGACGCATCCGTTCCCTTGTGTTGTTTTTCCACATTTTGCCCGAAAACTTTCATATTTTTCTGTTAAATCATCATAAGTTATACCGTAATCTATTTCTAATTTGGCATTTACTGCTTCATGAACACGATAAAACCATTTTGTTAGTGTTACTCTATTTTCCATAACATCATTTGTTAATGCTGTCTCACCCGTTGCAATAAATTTTTCGTACGATTCTCGACAATATTTACAAGGTAACACATCTCCCAATGAAATAAAATAATTTTTGTATTTCAGTTTTTGTTCTTCAGTTGGTTCTAATGGATAACCAAAAGTAACAGAATGATTAAATATCCAACCTGGTCCACCCCATATTTTAGTAATCAAACCATTATTTTTATAATCGGAATGGTCAATATTACATTCAGACATACAATTATACTTATTTAATTATGAGATAATATATTAGATTTTGGGCTTTAAATCTGGATCATATGCGGAATTTTATTTTATAAGAGTATTAATAAAAAATAAAATTATCCCGATTCTTCGTCTGATGTATCTACATATTTCTTGCCTTTAGCTGGTGGTTTTTTAGTATCCGAATTCATAAATGCAAGACAATGCTGATGATAGTATGAACCATCACTTTTAACTATATTACAATTTTCCGAACCTCGCTCCATACAAGTATTACATACTTCCGTTAAATATCCTCGACATAGACAACAATATTGTGTAGGATAGTTAACAACTTTAAAGCCAATTGGACTTAAATTGGTTAGTTTAAAAGTTCTTGTATCTTGCATTTATTTATTAATAATTATTAATAACTAAACAAATTATAACAATAAAAACAATAAATAATTCAATTTTTTTATTTTTGTTAATCATCAAATAGGTCAGCCAGTACATAAATATATTGGTCAGTTAATGCTAAATTATTATGCGTACCAGTGATATTAATAAATTTAATATTATGGTGATGTTTTGAAATACTGTTGTATAAATTCAGACCCTCTTTATATGGAATGATTTCATCTCTAGGACTATGCGCAATTATAATTTTTGTTTTATGATTAATATATTTAATCCATTCATTTGATTGATATTCGCTGCCAAGTAGTAATGATACTATTTTACCAACTGGTCCAATATTAATTTTATTAAACATAATTTCTATCATAGAATGTAAAGAATAAAAAGGCGAATTTAATATTAATGAATGTGGATAACATAAATTATCCATTCGTTTACTTAATTTTGCGGCTAAGTAAATAGCAACAGAACATCCTAATGATTCACCAAAAAAAGAGATATTGTTTGGGTGAATTTTTAATATATCAGTAGCAAAATTCCAAATTGCTTCTGCATCATTTTGTAAACCGTATGAAGACAATGTATACGCATCTCCCGTAGATCTACCAAAAGATCTGTAATCAAAAATAATAATTGAAGCATAATTATACAAAAATTTAATCATGTCAAAACGCATTGACAAATTACCCGCATTGCCATGGAAAAATATAATACATTTTGTCGAATCAGGATTTTTTATGTAAAATGTATCTAATAGTATACCATCGGATGTTTTAACCATTACATTATTAATATGACTACTAATATCTGTTAATTGTAATAATTTTTGATAGAATCGATTATATTTCATTTTATCAAAAGGCACTGGATGATAAAGCATAACATTTTTGATATACATTAGCATAACAAATATTATTATCAGTGTTATTACTAAAAAAAATAAATTTTTATACATTGGCTCTTAGATATGAATGATATTTATATATTGCCTAATAAACGAAAAATAATCATCATGCAGCAAATAATTAAACAAATAAAATCTAAATTAATTATAATACAAAGCTACATGAGTATATTAACCGATAATTTCATTAATTTCATTAAAAATTTAATTTGCACCAAAGAAAATACATCGCACCAATCTGTTATAAATAGCACATCACCACAAGTAACCAACAATAATGAAATTCACGACTTAACTGATAATGATATTGATTCTTTTGTCATAATTGATGTCAACAATAAAATCAATAAAAATACAATACTCAACAAAATAAATCAAAATATATTAGGACAAATTTACGCTAAACAAGAGTATGCTTATCGTATTGATAAAATGGGTATCGAAAATATTGAATGTTACATCTGTTTTGAAGAAAATATGAAAATGGTTGCATTAGAATGTACACATTCAATATGTCATAATTGTTACAATAAATTGATCAAAAACAAATATTTTGATTGTCCTGTTTGTGATAAAAAAATGAAACATATTACCGTTTATAAATTTTATGCTGTAATATTACCATATGATCATAATGCTATTTGTATATTGTATTTGCCACTTATTTACGATGAAAAGAAAAATATTTGGCTAGAATATGAAGTTTTTCATAACATAGCAAATGATCATAATCAAAAAAGTAAATTTATTTCGTCATGCCATAGAATAAATATTGAAAATTATGCTGTTATTGTTCTAGATCCAAAACTCAAAATATTTATCAAATCAATACATTCTATCCATACCCAAAGAATAATATATGATAATAATATTTCATAAAAAAAAATTGACAATTTTTATTATGATTTTAAAAAACCATAATAAACATGATTATGCCATGACAAAAAAATATAATTTTTTATACAAAATACCGAAAAGCATTCAAAATGATGAATATCATCATAATGAAAATGTTATAGGAGCCGCCGCAAATGTAATAAAAAAATTCATAGAATATGACGAAGTTGTTACAATAGCCGAAATGCAAAGTGGTAAAACGGATGTTATGAAAAGATTAATTTATATTATTAACAAATACAATGACGAAATCAAAGAAATTGGTATTAATATCGACAAGTATAATATTTATTTAATTATTTGTGCATCGTCAATAAATTTAAAAAATCAACTCAAAACAAAATTACCCGAAATCAGACATAAAATATTCCACCTAAACGATGTCGCTACTTTTTTAAAAAATTTGCACGAATATGAATCATTATTAATATCAATGGCTGATTCTAGTCTAATAATATTTGATGAATGTCATTGTGATGCTGAACAACAAAAATTAATTGATAAATTTAGAACAGCTCTTGATTCAATGGCAAAAATAAATAAAACAATTTACCATAAGGTTGGTTTTTCGGCAACACCATATGAACAAGTTTTAGCGAAGTACCCCAAAGTTATCATGGAACCCGGAAAAAATTATTATGGTATGAGACAAATTTTTGATACATGTCGTCCATCTAGTTCTAATGCCAAAAAAGGTATTTATCCCTTGGTTTTCCAAGCAAAAAAATTATCCGATCCAATTGAATGCGAAAATTTGTTTTCCGAAATAGATATATATGATATGTACTATATTTTTCGACTGCCTGGTCAAAAAAATACTGAAGATGCTCTCATATCAAATATTGAAAAAGCATTCAAAAAACGCGGATCAAAATTAGATACTTTTATTTATGATATGAGTTACAAGGATAGTATTAATAGTCTACTGGATATTCCACCAAAAAAACCAACTGTTATCTATTTAAAAGACAAATTAAGAATGGGTGAATATTTAAATACCAAATATGTGTATTTGGTACATGATGATCCACTAAATACTTATGCTCATACCACTGCACAATCATTAATCGGTAGATGTTGCGGATACAATAAACGATCGCATCAAACAATTATCTATTGTGATTTTCAAAAAGCTTGGCAACACTATGAATGGATTGAACATAAATATGATACTAAACACATACCACCAAATGCTAAATATATATGTAAAAAGGATAGGCGAACGAAAGATATTTGCATATATTAAATTTTTAATGCTGATAAACTATAATCACTAAAAAATTTAATACCCGATCAATATATATACATATACATACATGAACCAAATTATTGTGGTAATTATTGTTATAGTCGCGCTCATTATTTTTATAAATTTGGTATGCATGTTTTGTGGTACTATTCGTAATCGTCGCCGTAAACAAATATTGGGATTTGCACAGATGTCTACAAATAAATTAGGATATTCGAAAATAACGGATCCCTATGATAAACCTTTTGTTTTACATAATTTTATAACATCAGAATATTGTCAAAAAATTATTGATCACGCTGAAGATAAATTGATAGATTCTGAAGTAATTGGTGGTAAACAATCGCATATTCGTAATAGTAAGCAACATTGGATATCAAAAAATAATCAATTAGTTAAACCTATTTTTGAACATATATCAAAAAAATTTAATATACCATTTGAAAATGCCGAAGATTTGCAAGTCGTAAGATATTTACCAAATCAGTTTTACAATGAACATCATGATTCCTGTTGTGACAATAATCAAAAATGTCTGGAATTTATTGAAAGAGGAGGCCAAAGAATACTAACAGTACTGATTTATTTAAATAACGATTTTTCTGAAGGAAATACATTTTTTAGAAATCTTGATCTTAAAGTAAAACCTCCGACAGGAAATGCAATTGTTTTTTATCCATTAGCCAAAGGTACAAGTAAGTGTCATCCTTTATCTTTACATGCCGGTATGCCAGTGATAGCAGGAGTTAAATGGATTGCCAATGTATGGTTCCGCGAGAAAAAATTTAATTAATTAATTATTTAATTAATTAATTGAATTTTAGGCACATATCTGTCCCAACATTCGCATTCGGATTTCCGCAATTTCCAGATTATTCTCGCTTGGTGCTGTTGAAATCTGGAATCTGATTTTGGGTATATCATTTGAATCGGCCAAATCCAAATATTTCATTTTGTTGCTTTCCTGTCTGTCACGTGTTACCAGCGTATACTGTGTTGGTATGTGCCATTTTGATGGCATCGATCGATAGTAATCATTGCTTAGAATATGGGCTTTGTTTCTTATATCCATCATAGAACGTTCAATCGCAAGTCGTACTGTCGCTAAATCATCTATTTCTGGATCGGTTCCCAAAGCGACATAATAGTCAAAGTAATGTTTACTGGGTTGTTCCGAATTCCAGAAAGTTTTTGCGAAGATGTTACGGAATTCTGACCAGATATGATTGTTGCCGAATTTCTTGAATACGAAATGGATCGAACTTCCATGTGGTACAGCACTATCGAAAAATTTAAGTGCTTGTTCGAAAGATCGAGTAATTTCCGTTTCAGAGTCAAACTGGTGGGTTTCAACAAAACGATCCAGATCCATAAAACCCATTTCTTCCGGCTTACTATTATGAACACGTAAGATGGCAGCAAAAAAGTTTAGTGCATCCACATAAACATGAATCCAATTTTTATGGGGAACATCTGCTGCTTTCGAAGGTAAGGGTAACGGTATAGCAACAAATGGTTTTGCTGACTGATCAATTCTAGTAAATGTCGTATGTGCTACAACAGTTTCGGTTTGTGTGTTATTCCCAATGGGAATTTGGTTCTCCTCCTCTTCCTCGTCTTCTTCCATTTCCTCTCCCATGGTTTCTCCTTCGCAAGTCTGGGATTCGATATCCATTAACTCTTGCTTTGTCTCTTCTTGTTTGGTTTCTTCTAGTAGAATTTGTCCACACCAATACTGTATGAATGTATTATGGACAAATTTGAAAGGTATTGCCTGCGTAAGAATAACATGGTTATAAAGTTGCATACAATGCTCTAAATGTTGCTTACCGACTAGTATTTGTCCAATCAGTACCAACAGTTCTTTCATGATGTTCTCAAATGAAACCAAAATCTGTTCCGGATAGACTATTAGAAACTTGGGTAGAATAATCGATACTTTACTGAGATATTCATTGAATGTTTGCTCTTTGGTAAACAAAATGGTATTGAATTGGTTGTTTGTGTTAATGACTTGCGCCATTGATTGGGGATTGACGGGGGTCTGCATTATGGATTGGTTATGATTGCTTTAAGAAGATTGTAATGTGCTTTATGTTCACCAAAGAACCCTGATTTGAAAAAAATAGGGTACTGCATTGTAAAAATAACATGAACATAGTAATATTTTAGAATTTCAATTTTTTGACTCTGATTATCCTTGTTTTTTTGGGCATCAAATAATTGAAATTTATTGTGTCTACCATGCGTAATCAAAATTTGATATCCATAGACCCAAATTGGCATATTGTACCATTTTTTAAAGCATTTTTCACTATGGAAAAAATTATTGAAATACCAGAATTTGATTATTTGACACAACCTTACCAGGGAGACTATTTTTACATCCATGAAAACTCATTTTTTCGACTTAAAATTACACCTGAAATAGATTTTGAATCAATGGCATTAGTCATGAAAAACTATATCAAACTCAACAATCTTCTTAGTATACCTATATTTCGGATAACATACTATTCCGAAATAGCAAATATTTCTTTTATAAACGAATCCCAAGCCTTTACAATTAAACTGCCAATACAGGTACTCTGTATTGAGAACACTAAACTAGATGAAATAACAATATTCAAACCAGAAATTAATGTTGTTTTGATTGAAAAAATCAATGGTTTTTTGATTTATACCATAAATGTCGATTTTGCGCAATTTAATATTGGTATTGAAAAATTATCCAATACAAATAATAAATACACCATTAGCAATTTATGATAATTAATTTATAAAATAAATTATCACAAATTATACATCTACATATCTTTTTTTGGTTCGTTTTGTATTTTTTACAATTTTTTTGGATGGCATTTCAATCAAATCATCCAAATCATCCAAATCATCCAAATCATCCAAATCATCATCGCTGTCATATTTTTTGTTCTTACTATTCTTGTTATTCTTGCTATTTTTGCTCGTACTTTTATTATTTTTGCTTTTATTTGTTTTTTTAGGATTATGTTTGATATTAATTAATTTCTTTTTTGGTTTTCTTTTATGGTTATGCTCGTCGTTATCATCACCACTAGCTTCATCATTGTCACTAGCTTCATCATTATTTTTCTTTTTCTTAACAATAATTTTATCATTATTTTTCTTAACAATATTTATATCATCGTTATCATCGTCCGAATCAATGTATTCTTCTTCTCCATTTTTGTCTTGGGGAGGATCGGTAATCATCCAAAGTTCATCATCCGCTTGGATTTGTAATGGATTATTCGTTAATTTTGTTATTTTATTTTCGGAATCATTAACTAAATAAATAATTCTCAATGATTTTTTTCTTCCAAATCGTTGCGCCCTTCCGATAACCTGTGTTTCTAATTCGGGTGTCATTCTATGATATAATATGAGATAATCAGCATTTTGCAAATTTAATCCGCTTCCATAATGTTGTGAATCAAGCATCAATATATTTGTGGCACCATCTTTGAATTCATTAATAACATTTGTAATATGTGCGGGAACTCCAGATAGTAATGCATATTGTAATTTTGCTTTGGCTATATTTTTGATAATTTTATCGAAAGTTTGTGCATAATCCGAAAAAATTAAAATTCGGGGTATATCTTCATGTTCGAAGATATATGATAAAATTTTTTCGAGTACATCTGGTTTATCCATTTCATTAAAACCTTTTATCTTAATTTTATTTTTATTTACAGATGTTTTCTTTTTCTTTTGGGGATCCGCTGTAAAAACATGGTATTCTTTATTATTTTTGATAATATGTCGACAATATGGACATTTATTATCTCCGGCTTTAAGTGCTGACAATAGACATTTTAAACAAAATACACTTTTACAACAATCCAATATAGTTGGTGTATTAAAAGATTCGGCACAAATAAAACAACATTCATCTTTTATTGAATTTATTCTTTCATTGATTGTTTCCAATTTTGTTTTGCATCTAGCAATATCAGTTTTTAATTTTGTCATTCTTTTTTCGTGTGCATCGTGATCAGGTACTTTTAATTCTTTGACATATTCTAATTCTTTTACTAAATTATGAAGTTCAGTTTTTATTTTATCTGTTAATACCTTGACAATATTTTCTTCTGTGTCCATATCACAATTCAGTTTAGCAATAGCTTCTTTCATATTACCGGCATTAATTAATTGTAAAACATCTTGAGGAATCAAATCTTGGATAGCTGACACTACCCGTTGTAATAATGTATTGACCATGAACACTTGTGGTTTTGGAAGAACCATTGAACTATTAACATAAGCATCCGTATTTTTTACGATAAAATATTGCAATAAATTTTGATGGTGCCCAAATATTTTACCGACATATCTTCTACATGATTTATAAAAAATAGATGTGGGTGTGGCTGTTAAAAACCAATTAAAATTTCCGAATTCGTCAAACATTGGTGGAATACTGGCGGAATCCATTTCATCAATTATTACTCTGGCCCATTTAGTCGATCTAAATATTTGTTTAAAGAATTTGTATCTGTTGACATTCAGAATAAAAACTTGGGTTTTTTTCAAAATTTCATTAACTTTTTTTTGGTTAAGCATACGTCTTTCATATATGATATCCGGTATTTTTTTTCTGTTGGTTTTACTACCCTGTTTTTTATTATTTATTTTTTTTCCGGGTATATTTTTTTTTTTAGATACATTATATATCACAACAGGACAATCTGGAACGGGTACCTGTTTAGTAACATAATCAATATCAAAAAATACATCAAAATCAGATATGGTATTAAATTTAAGATATTTCAATTTAGAATTATCCATAAAAACTTGCCATTGATTAGCTAAATTATGCGGAACTACAATTAAATTGACATTTTCTGATTCTTTAACACTCATCATTTTAATAGAAAAATAATCGGCACCAACAATAAATCTATCATGTGCATTCGGTACTTGTGTATTTAGGATGAGACCAATAATCATATACGTCTTCCCTGATCCTACGATATCGGCCAAAATAGCAGAATTTGTTTCAATAATATAAGTTGATCCAGTAAATTCGGTTATATCACTAAGCCGATATTTAATAGTATTATACAATCCGGACGCAATATCTGGTTTATCAATTACAATAGTTCCCTGTTTTTCTAATTCTCTCATTGCAGCAATACTAGTTAATTGATGCGGCCTTAATTTAACTTTTAGGCCTTTCGGTTGCGCGATCGATGGTGAATTTTCATTTAAATCATAGAAGGACATTTTTTTCTTATAAATATTTGTACCGATACATTTTTATATATACAAATAAAAATACTTATCAATTTTTTATTAGAAAAAAGTATTAATCCATTACCAATATAGCCATAATAGGATAGTGATCCGAAATACTACCATAAGGATAGATTGGGTGAACTAATTTTGTGCTACATTTTGGATTTAAAACAATCAATTGTTCATAATCAAAATGTAAACTGGATAAATATTTGTTTAAATATTTTCTTTTTTAATGATATACGGAACCAGACTCTGGTCCTTGGAAAAATTTGTTTCTAATGTTAATCCTTCGATATTATATGATACAATACTAATTTTCATTACACAGATAATAATTAATTAAATATATTGAAATATATCATGAGGCTATCAGAATTGGATATATTTCATTTTTTATAAATTTAAAAAAATGAAATATATAACAATTTTTTTCTGATTTAAATTTAATAATAAGCTAATGAAAACATTAAAACAATTAAGAAA
>Ga0105046_10013979_pt1 | contig 12397 bp, 10 predicted proteins | sample MAT03_FD_78385 | JGI IMG/M metagenome (GOLD analysis project Ga0105046, IMG submission 78385) | Freshwater microbial communities from Lake Fryxell liftoff mats and glacier meltwater in Antarctica - MAT-03 (megahit assembly) | ecosystem: Environmental > Aquatic > Freshwater > Ice > Liftoff...
AGAGCAGGCCACCAGCATCAACACGGCGAGCACTGATCGAATGTGGTTTGCGCTGATCATTCGGGTTATTCCATCCATCGGGGCGACCCTGCTGGATGCGGTAACCGACTAACGCAGCGCTGCGACCATATCGGCGATGCTGGTGAATTTCTCGCGCGGCGCGCCGCTGCGGGCGCGCGCTTCTTCAGCCTGCTCGATGCGCTTCCAGTCGCGGAACGACACAACCTCAACTGCGCGGCTGGCAAGCAGCGCATCAATCCCTGCCCGGCCAGGTTTGCCAGTGCTGTGCGGGACATCGTCGGCGATCTGTGCAGCAGCCAGCGCGCCATCGGGCTTGTTGGTGCCGATCGTGCCGCTGGGGCCGCGCTTGGCCCAGCCGACACAATACAGCGACTCGCCTATCCGCCCATCGATGTTGGCAAAGCGTCCACCAGCACTATCGAAAGGCACGCCTTCGATCGGCGGGGTCTGATAGCCGATGCAGCTGATCACCATCTCGCAAGGCAAGGTATAACGCTCGCCGGTGCCACTGGCGCGCATCATCGTGTCGATCTGCGTGCGTTCGACAATCAGCCGTTCGGCCTTGCCATCGCCCTCGATCGCGACCGGCATGGCGAAGAAGTCAAAGATGATCTGAACCGCCTTGCCGTTATGCACCGCCGCAGGTGTTGCGGCAAAGGCGCGCAAATGGCTCACAGATTTGCGCTGGCCAGGTTCCAGCGCCGCATCTGCAGCAAGGTCGGGCAAGTCGGCCGGATCGACACGCGGGCTGGCGCGCATCAGATGGCCAAGCTCGCCCAGTTCTTTAGGTGTCATCGCGATCTGGTGCGGCCCGCGACGGCCCAGCACGGTGATTGTCTCGATGTTGCTGACGACCAGCTGTTGCAGCGCATCACCGACGATATCACTGCCGACGAACTCCGGATCGCTCTTGGCGAGAATGCGCGCGCAATCGAGCGCGACATTGCCGTTACCGATGATCACCACGTGGCGCGCATTGAGCGGCGGGTTGAGCGCAACGGATTCGGGATGGCCGTTGTACCAGCCGACAAACGCTGCGCTGCCGATCACGCCGGGCATGTCATCGCCCGCGATACCCAGCCGCCGGTCGTGCGGCGCGCCGGTGGCGAGCACAACTGCATCATAAAGCGCCTGAAGCTCGGCGATGCTGAGATCGCGGCCCAGTTCGACATTGCCGACGAACCGGACATTGGCGCTCAGCGCGGTCTTCTCATACCGCTTGGCGACCGCCTTGATCGATTGATGATCGGGCGCGACGCCCGAGCGGATCAAGCCATAAGGAACCGGCAGGCGATCGATAATGTCGATCTGCACGTCGTCGCCCATGAGCTTTTGCGCAGCTTCTGCGGTGTAATATCCGGCGGGACCTGATCCGACGATGGCGATATGCCGCATTCACGCTCTCCAATCGGTGATGAAGCAATGCTAGTGGTCCGATTCTGACATTTGCATCGCAATCCGGCTTGCGCTGGAGCCAGTTTCAGAATCTTCAGGATCACTAGTAAATATAAGTTTCTAGTGGATTTTATAATTTTGACATTCGAAGTGTGACCCGTTCGCAAACGGGACTCGAATGTCAAAAGTAATCCACTAGCGTATGCGGTGCGAAAGGGAAGGGGCGTCAGTCAGGGACTTTCCATCGCACGCGCAACGCAGATGAAATCTTCGACGCTCAGTGTCTCGGCGCGGCGGGTCGAATCGATACCGACAGCCTCCAGCGCGGCAAGTGCGCCGGGCAGGCGCTTGACGCTCTGGCGCAGCATCTTGCGACGCTGGCCGAATGCGGCGGCGGTCAGCGCCTCCAGCCGCGTCGGCGAAACGCCTTGAGGCATGGCGGCAGGCGTAAGATGAACGACCGCCGACATGACCTTGGGCGGCGGGGTAAAGGCGCTGCGGTGCACCTTCATCGCCAGCCGCGCGTGGCTGCGCCACTGGCTCAGGATGGTCAGCCGGCCATAGGCATCGGCGTTGGTTTGGGCAACGATGCGCTCGGCGACCTCGCGCTGGAACATCAACGTCAGCGAGAGCCATTGCGGCGGCCATTCGGCTGGCCCCAACCAGCCGATCAGCAAGGCGGTGCCGACGTTGTAAGGCAGGTTGGAGACGATATGACACGCGCCGGGCATCACCTGCGCCAGCGGCAATGCCAGGGCATCGCCCTCGATCACGGTCAGCTTGCCCGCAAAAGCCTCGCCAAGTTCGGCGAGCGCAGGCAGGCAACGCCGGTCGCGTTCGATCGCGGTCACCTGCGCCCCGGCGCGCAGCAGCGCGCGCGTCAGCCCGCCGGGACCAGGGCCGATCTCCAGCACCTGTGCACCTGCAAGTGGCCCCGGAACAGCAGCGATCCGGTCGAGCAACTGTTCGTCGAGCAGGAAATTCTGGCCGAGCGCCTTGCTCGCCGAAAGCCCATGGCGTGCGATCACAGCGCGCAGCGGTGGCAATACAACGGCTGGGTCGGTCATCAGGCTTCGTAGGATTGGCGGTACTGCCAGGCGGCACCCGCCATGCGAATGGCGGCGATCATCGAACTGGGGCTGGCGCGGTTTTTGCCTGCGATATCGAACGCGGTGCCATGATCGGGCGAGGTGCGCACAATGGGCAGACCCAACGTCATGTTCACCGCATCATCGAAGTGCAGCGCCTTGACCGGGATCAGCGCCTGATCGTGATACTGGCACAAAGCAACGTCATAGCGCGCGCGCGCAGCAGCATGGAACATCGTGTCGGCGGGTAACGGCCCTGTAATATCGAACCCTTCGGCGCGCAGGATATCGATGGCAGGCCGGATGATCTCGGATTCTTCGCTGCCCATGCTGCCCTGTTCGCCGGCATGCGGGTTTAGTCCGGCCATCGCCAGCCTTGGCCTTTCAATGCCGAAGTTGCGGGCCATGCCCTTGGCAGCCGCGCGCGCACGGTTGACGATCAGATCGATCGACAGGGCAGCGGGCACCTGTGCAATGCCGATGTGCACTGTAATTGGCACCACGCGCAGGCTTGGACCGGCAAGCAGCATCGCAACATTCAGTCGCGAGACACCGCAGGCCTCGGCGATAAACTCGGTCTGGCCGGGGAAGTTGAAGCCGACCTGCTGCAACTGGATTTTTGCTATCGGCCCGGTGACGATCGCCCGAACCGTGCCAGCACGCGCCAGTCCGACGCCCATTTCGAGCGCCTGCAGGGCGCAGCGTGCGCCATCCAGATCGGGCTGGCCGGGCACGACCGGGGCGTTGCCTGTCACGGGCAGCACTGGCAGCGCTGTGGCGAAATGGCCGCTTGCTTCGGCAGGGTCGCCAATCACCGCAATCGGCCCATCCCAGACGGCCTGGAACGCACGCGGATCACCTATGGCAAAAAAGCCGGGCAGCGATTGCGCGTCGCGCGCTGCCCAGCATTTGCCAATTATCTCAGGCCCGATACCGGCCGGATCGCCGGCAGATATGGCCAGCATCGCTCTCACGCGCGTGCGAAGTCCGCCGCTGCCATCAGTTATACTCGACGATGGCATCGCGGCGAAGATCGCGCAGATAAATCTGGGCGCGGCGGTTGACCTTTTCTTCTTCCATATTCGCCATCAGCTGCTCGGGGCTGGGGCCGCCTTCGGCTTGCGGATCGTCGCGACCACACAGCACCAGAACGCGCACGCCCTCCTTGACCGAACCAAACGGTTGTGTGGCTTCGCCGATCGACAGCGCGATCAGCGTATCCTGCAGCGGCGCAGGCAGATCGCGCACCGCAACCTGATCGTTGTTGGTCACGGTCGCACCCAGCCTCGCGGCCACCTCGTCGGCAGCCCCGCACCCTTTGATCGCGCGCGTTGCCGTGGCAAACTCAGAGGCGCGCCGTGTCGCCTCGGTTTCGCTTGTGCCTGGCGGGAACACGATGGAAAGTTGCTTGAGTCCAAGCAGCGCATCGCGCGGGTTAGCGGTTAAAATCTGGCGCTTGTCGATCAGGTAGATCAGCGAAAAGCCGCCGGGAATCTCGACCGGTCCGGCAAGCTGGCCGATCTGCATATCACGCGCTACCGTGCCCAGTGCAGCGGGCAACTGGGCCAGCTGGAGCCAGCCCAGATCACCACCGACAGCAGCTGTGGATGCTTCGGAGAACTGGCGCGCATAGGCAACGAACGAGCCACCTTGCTGAAGCTGCTGCACGATCCGCTCAGCGTTCTGGGAGACCTCTGTGCGGTTCTGCGAGTTGGCCGAAAGGTAGATTTCACCGATACGGAATTCCTCGGTTCCCTTCGAGGCCTTCAGCCGTTCGATGACTTCCTTCACTTCTTCTTCTGATACGTTGATAAACGGAGTCACATTGCGACCCAGCAGCTTTTGCCACGCCAGTTCACCGCGAATCTGACGTTTCAGCGAGCGCGACGATGAGCCGATGCCGTCAAGATACTTGTCGAGCGCGGTCGTATCGCGGCGGAAGTTTTGTGCAGCAACCTGCGTGTAGGTGCGCTCGACCTGGTTTTCATCGACCGTGATGTCGTTGGCGGCGGCCTCCTGAATCTGCAAGGTCTCGTCGATCAGATTCCGCAAAACCTGCAGCCGCAGGCGTTCGCGCTCTTCATCAGAAACCGGAGCATCATTGGCGGCAAGGATAAGCGCAACCCGCTGGTCAATATCGGTGCCGGTGATGATCTCGCTGTTGACGATGGCGGTGGCGCGGCGGACGTTGGGGTCCTGTTTGCCGAACAGGGTCAGACCTTCGGGCACGTTCAGCGCGGTTTCTGGCGGTGGAGCAGCTTCTTCGGTGACCGTCTGAGCATAAGCGGGCAGCGTCAGCCCCGCAATCATTGACAGCAATATGACCTTTCTGGCCAGCCGACGGGTATCAATCGCGATGGTGTTAAATGCGTGCAAGCTCTTATCATCCTGACTGGAAGGAAGCGACCCTTTGCCCAAACCCAAGTTAACCCTGGATGAGCGCGGCGGTGAATATCGCCTTTGCGCTTAAAAGCCAAGGTTGCGCAAGGCAACCCGCAGCAGAAACGTATCACCGCGTTGCGCATCGCCCACTTGGATAAAATCGCGCCGCCATGTCAGGCCCAGCTCCAGACAATCGTCCTCATAGGCAAAGCCCAGCCGGGTTCGGATCGGTTCGAAGCCATCCGATTGCAGGCGCGGATCTTCTTCTGCATTGCTGAGATCGACCACAGCGGCCCCGAAAATCGACCAGTAGCGTGCGATGCGGACCCGGCCGGCAACGCGTATTTCCTCGCGATCCTGCAAATCCTCGATCTCTGGTCCGATGTCGCGGTTCAAACGCAGATAGCCGACCTGCGCATAAGTCTGCCGTCCACCGATGGTGATATCCACCTCGTTGCGGCGCACCGCCAGATTGTCCTTGTCCAGCCGAAACCGGTGGGTGTAGCGGATGAAATTGCGCAGCTTCAGATCGACCCGCCCGACGACATCAGAGGTGCGGTTGCCAAGCCCGGTGCCTTCGGGAAGAAAGTCCGACCGGTCATCGAAGCGATAGCTTTGCCCGACAACCGCGTTGATTTGCACGCCGGGGCGCTGGATCGACCATTCGACGCCATAGACGACGCGCACGCCATCCTCGATCCGGTCATAACCGGGCAGTCGGTTGAGCGCGAAAAGGTTGCTGTCCTCAAGCTCAATGGCGCGCGAATCCTCATTGGGGACTTCCAGGTTGCCGGTGGTGGGGGTTGCCACCACCTGTATGCGCGGGCTGATCACCTGCGTGCCGCCAAACGCTTCACCTGCAAACGGCCAGCGCATGTCGGCGGCAAGCGAACCGCTGGCGCGCGTCTGCAGGCCGCTGATGCCGCGATAGATGGTCGTTGCGGTCAATGCATTGTCGCTGCTGTTGTACACATCGCCGCGGGCTTGCGCGGTGAGGGTGAATTCCTGGCCCAGGCTGGTCAGGCGGCGCAGATCCCAGCGGGCAGAGGCAAAGGCGCGCTGCGTATCCTGTCCTTCGGTGCGGCTGATGGCGAGCGTGTTCAGCTGCAGCTCAACCTTGCCACCTGCAACCGGATCGGCCAGCCGCATCCTCCAGTCGAGCACTGGCAGGGCAATCGGCACCTGACCCTGCGGATCGTTGACCCGCAGGGTCTGCGTTGCCCAACCGGCAAGCGAGAAATAGCTGTTCGGGCCAATGCGTTCAGCCTCCACGGTCGAACGCAGCCGGTCATCGCGGCTGATATCGTAACGGCGCAGGAAGGTGCGGTCAGTGGTCAGCCGCAGCGAGCCGCCGATGCTCCAGTTTTCGCTGAGCTGAAACCGTCCGCTGGCATCGAGATAGCCACGAAAATCGTTCTGGCTGTCGGCAATGGCGGCGGAGCCGACCGGAATACGCGAACTGGCGGTCGCATAGCCGGTGATCTGATAGGCACCGCGATCGGTGAGTGCCCGGTATGCGCCTGACACCATGGGCAGCGCCTCGGTAAATACCGATCCGGTCAAGGTCAGGTCGCGATTGGGTGCGATGCTGATGTAATAAGGCAGGCTGACCTGAACACCATTGGCTTGGCTGAAGCGCAGGTCAGGCACCAGCAGGCCCGGTCCGCTGCCTTTGCCGACCGGGTGGCTGAGGCCCGGCATCGGGATCACCGGCAGACCAAATAATTCCAGCCGAGCGCCATCATAGCGGACGCGCTTTTCAGCCGGATTATAAACAACCTTGATCGCGCGCAGCTGCCAGCTGGGGTTCTTGGGCTTGCCTGCCGGGGTTTCGACGAGGCACGGCGAATAGGCGGCGCTTTCCAGCGCGATGACACCATCGGTGCGGGTGCCACGCTTGGCGACCAGCCGTCCACCGGCGTCGAGCACAACCAGGATGTTCTCGATCACGCCGTCCCTGATCGTGTCGGTCAGTTCGATCGAGTCGCCGTAAAGCTTGTTGCCTTCATCATCGGTGATCTGAACGTCGCCCATCGCGCGCACTTCACCGGATTTGCGGTTCCAGGTCACGGTGTCGGCAATCAGCGACTGTTCGGCGCGGATGAGAAGGACATTGCCGGTTGCGGTAACAAGATCGGCGTTGCTGTCATAATCGAGCCGGTCGGCGGTAAATTCGATGACCTGACCGGCCAGCGGAGAGTCCTCGCTGGCCCCGCTCGGGTCGGCATCCTGGGCATCGCTGTACTGGATAATGTCCTTGCGGCTGAAGGTCAGGTTTTCCCCCAGAAGATAGCTGGTGCGCGTGCAGACCGGCTGGTCGGCGGCCATCGCAGGAGACACATTGGCCCCCATCATCGCGGTGCCCAGCAGAAGATATGCCCGTTTGAAGCGCAAGCCGTCCATCCATCGATCATGCTGGCGGGGCTCGCGGTGGAGAATCACAGGGCCGCCGGTTGCCAGATTCTGCGCTATCGCACCGCGCACAGCGAACTGCAAACCGCTTTCGACAGCCCGAGCGATGCTGCGGAGGATGCTGCGAAAGCTGAACAATGACAAAATAGGCTGTCCTATCGCTTGCATCCCTGCCCAGCGCGCATCTATGTCCGCGCTATGCAACGTGCGCTGATGCAAAATCGGCATAGCGGCGATATGGTGCATAATCGATTAACCGGCTTTTGAGGCCGCCTCTCGGGAACTGCTTGATGAACATAGTTTTTGACGCTTCTGCCGCCGCTTGCTCGGTGATCGTCTTTCCGGTTGCGAAGGATGAGCTTGCGAGCCTGAACCTGCCGCTGGACGCTGCCAATGTCGTGCGTGATGGAGCCAAGGCGGCGCGCTTCGAGGGAGCAGCAGGCGAGGTGTTTGATACATTTGTTGCACAGGACGGCAGAACGCTGCGGGTGGCGCTGGTTGGCACGGGCGCGGGCGAACGCGCTGATATGGAGCGGGCAGGCGGACAACTGGCGGCAAAGTTTCAGCGTTCAGGCGTCGAGTCGCTTGCGGTGAACTTCTCTGCAGGAGCCATCAGCAAGAACAAGGAAGCCGCAGCACAGTTTCTGTTCGGCGCGGATATGCGCGGGTGGCATCACGACCAGTATCGCACCCGGCTGCCTGCCAAATCCAGGGTGACCCTGACCGAAATCGGCGTGATCGGTGCCCCCAAGGGGCTGCCGGCGATCTGGAGCGATTACGCAGCGGTCGCTGCAGGCGTCGCACTGACCCGCGAACTGGTGACCGAGCCTGCCAACATCATCTATCCCGAGAGCTTCGTCGACCGGTGCAAGCCGCTGGAGGCGATGGGCGTCGAAATAACCATCCTGGGCCAAGCCGAGATGGAAAAGCTGGGCATGGGCGCGCTGCTGGGCGTGTCGCAGGGCTCAAGACGCGCGCCGCGCATGCTGGCGATGCGCTGGAATGGTACCGGGGATGCAAACTCCAAGCCGGTGGTGCTGGTCGGCAAGGGCGTGACCTTCGACACCGGCGGGATCTCGATCAAGCCTGCTGCGGGCATGGAAGACATGAAATGGGACATGGGTGGCGCAGGCGCGGTTGCCGGCACGATGAAGGCGCTGGCCGGTCGCAAGGCCAAGGCGCATGTCATCGGCATCTGCGGACTGGTGGAGAACATGCCCGATGGCAATGCCCAGCGCCCCGGTGACGTCGTCACCAGCATGGCAGGCCAGACCATCGAGGTAATCAACACCGATGCCGAAGGACGTCTGGTGCTGTGCGACGCGCTGCATTGGGCGCAGGAGCAGTATGATCCTGAATATATCGTCGATCTGGCAACACTGACCGGCGCAATCATCGTTTCGCTGGGCGACCAGAATGGCGGATTGTTCAGCAATGACGATGGGCTGGCTGAAAAACTGACCGCAGCTGGCAAGGCGTCAGGCGACCCGCTGTGGCGGATGCCGCTCGGCAAGGCTTATGACAAGCTGATCGACTCGCCGATCGCCGACATCAAGAACGTCGGCCCCCGCGGTGGCGGTTCGATCACCGCTGCGCAGTTCCTGCAGCGCTTTATCAAGCCCGGGGTTAAATGGGCGCACCTCGATATCGCAGGCATGGTCTGGGCGGACAAGCCGGGTCCGGTGTGGGACAAGGGAGCGACGGGCTTTGGCGTTCGCTTGTTGAATCAATGGATTGTCGATAATTTTGAAGAGTAATTCTTAACATGATTACGCAAAATCGAGGAACACAAGGCCAGTGCAGGTGGACTTCTACCATCTAACGCGTGATCCGGTGGAAAGCGTGCTGGCTGTCCTTGCCGAAAAAACGCTGGAGCGTGGTGAGCGCATGCTGGTGATCAGCCAAAGCGCCGATCAACGTCGCGTTCTGAGCCGCGCGCTGTGGTCGCACAGTCCGCAAAGCTTTCTGGCGCATGGCGAGATCGACGCGCCGAACCCGCAGATCCAGCCGATCCTGCTGGCTGATCGGGTTGAGGCCGCCAATGGCGCGCGCTTTGTCGCGCTGGCCGATGGGATTTGGCGTGACGCCGCCTTGCAGTTCGCGCGCATCTTCCTGCTGTTCGGCGATACCACGATCACCGAAGCCCGCGCCGCCTGGCTCTCGCTGGGCGAGCGAGACGGGCTGGAACGGCGCTACTGGAAGCAGGATGGCGGCAAGTGGGTTGAACAGACACCGGGCAAGCGGCACAATGCCGTCTGACACCAAGGGGGCAAGCAGCATGACTCGCGGATTAGGTTTGGTATGTATTGCATTGGTGGCGCTTGCAGGCTGCGGTGGTGAAAAGACCGTCTACAGCGACGCTGAAGGCAATGAGGTCAAGGTGACCCGCAAAGGCAATGGCGACGCTTCGGCAATCAGAATCGAGAACGCGGACGGATCAGCCAACGTCAACATCGATGGCGCACCGACGGACACGAAGCTTCCGCTGGGGCTGAAATTGTATCCCGGTGCCAAGATCGTCTCGACCATGATCAGCAATTCCGATGGCAAGGCCGGCGGCTTGTACATGATGGAAACCGACGCCGACAGTGACACCGTGATGGCATGGTATCGCAAGGCGGTGGTGGCCAGCGGGTTCAAGATCGAAAGCGAACTCACCACGCCAGATTTGCGATCGATCTCGGCCAGCAAGGACGGGGGCTCTTTCAGCCTGCAGGTGGTGCCCAGCGATACCGGATCGTCGATCACCCTGTTGGTGGGCGAAGGCTGACGCGGTGCGCCGATAACACCGGTCAATCTGCTGTAAATCCGGTTTTTCTTGCAGCGCACAATCGCTGCGTCTAGGGGTCCGGTTGCGACATTTTCATCGCAGTCCGGCTTGCGATGGAGCAGATATCGGAATCATCAGGACCACTAGTAAATTTTTGTTTTTAGTGGATTTTATGATTGTGACATTCAAGATGTGACCTGACCGCAAGCGGGACTCGAATGTCAAAATCAATCCATTAGGGGCGGCGGCAAGTCGCGCCATCCGCGCGCGAGCGCATCGCACCCAAACCACCGCAGGAGCATTTCCATGGCCGTTACCCGGACGTTTTCGATCATCAAACCCGACGCCACCCGTCGCAACCTGACCGGTGCGGTCACCAGGATGCTGGAAGATGGCGGACTGCGCGTCGTTGCTTCGAAGCGCATTCAGATGACCCGCGAGCAAGCCGAAGGGTTCTACGCCGTCCACCGCGAACGCCCGTTTTTTGGTGAACTGGTCACGTTCATGATCTCTGGCCCCGTCGTCGTGCAGGTTCTGGAAGGCGACAACGCCATGCAGCGCAACCGCGACATCATGGGCGCGACCAACCCTGCAAACGCCGAGGCCGGAACGATCCGCAAGGAACTGGCCGAAAGCATCGAAGCCAATTCGGTGCACGGATCGGACAGCGACGAAAACGCAGCGATCGAAATCGCCTATTTCTTCAAGCCCGAAGAAATCGTCGGCTGATAGCGGTCAGCGTTTGCCAGGTTTGTGCTGCGTTGTTGCACGAACCTGGCAACCGGCCCATGGGCGATCGATGAACGAGGTGGTGCTGGCAGATTCTGGTGTGCTTGGCGCTAATGAGGCGTTGGCGAGACTCAGGATCGGCACAACCTATCTGTGGCGTCACCACAGGTTGCCCGATATCTCCCGGCCGACCCGGTTCACCGAGCTGGTCCAGCATCGCAAGCTGTTCGACCGCGACCCACGCATGCCGCTTTTTTCCGATAAGGTGCGGGCCAAACAACTGGTTGCCGACCTGATCGGTGCGCAGTGGATCACTCCTACGTTGTGGCACGGCCAGACGCTGCCTGTGCTGCCCGAATGGCCGGTACCATTTGTCGTGAAGTCAGCGCATGGCTGCAACCAGAACGCTTATGTTCGAGATGGCAGCGAGGATTGGGACGCGATCAGGCGCCGCAGCGTTGGTTGGCTCTCGCGCACCTATGGCACGTGGCTTGACGAATGGCTCTACACACAAATCCCGCGCAGCGTGCTGGTCGAACCGTTCATCGGGCATGGCGGGCAGCTTCCGCTGGACTACAAGCTGTATGTGTTCGGCGGACGGGTGGCGTTTGTTCAGGTGCATCTTGATCGCGCCACCCGGCACCGCTGGATCCTGTTTGACCGGAACTGGCGGCGCGTATCGGCGGTGTCGCATGACGACGACCCATCACCGCCGACATCGCTCGACCGGATGATCGAGGCTGCCGAGACACTGGGCCGCAGCTTCGATTTTGTCCGCGTCGATCTTTATGAGATCGATGCCGAACCGCGCTTTGGCGAGATGACCTTCTACCCCGGATCAGGGCTTGATCGATTCGATCCGCCGTCTCTGGACACCGTTGTCGGCGCGCACTGGCTTCGCATGCGCGATCCACGCGCCCGGCAAGCTTATGCCGCGCCGGGGCGGCTGCAAGCATAGTTGCCGGATCAGCAGCGGTCTAGAATTCCGCTGCGATATCGAGCAACCGGGTCAGCCGCTTGGGGGCCACCGCGCGCCAGCTTTTGCCCAGCCAGTCCTCGATATGCGCCCAGTCGGTGAAGCCAGTGTCCAGCCGGATCGCGATCCAGCCCGAGGGTGCGTAGAATTTGGGCAAATAATACAGTTCCGGATCGGCATCGATCAGCGCGGCCTGCTCGTCCGTGCCGCTGGTCTTGACGAGCAGCGCAATCGCCGTCTCGCCATGGTGGTGAACCGAGACATAGGCGAAATATTTGCCGGTCTTGTCGCCGCCGACGCGCCAGCCCGGCGCTCCGTGCGAGGCGCGCGCGTCTGTCTCGGGCAGCGCCAGAGCCAGTTCGCCGACCTTGGCGACGATCCAGTCGGGATCGGCCTCGCGTCCAATGTATTGGGCGAGCGTGCGCGAATAGAGCTGGTGTTCGGCGATCAGCACACGTCCAGCCAGCGTCTCGGCGGTGTCCTGCGGCATGACCGCGACGTCGATCTGGCCAAGCACCGGGCCATCATCGAGTTCGGCAGTGACCAGATGCACGCTGCACCCTGCCAAGGCATCGCCCGCGTCAAGCGCGCGCTGGTGGGTGTGCAGGCCCTTGTATTTCGGGA
>Ga0105046_10013983_pt1 | contig 12396 bp, 10 predicted proteins | sample MAT03_FD_78385 | JGI IMG/M metagenome (GOLD analysis project Ga0105046, IMG submission 78385) | Freshwater microbial communities from Lake Fryxell liftoff mats and glacier meltwater in Antarctica - MAT-03 (megahit assembly) | ecosystem: Environmental > Aquatic > Freshwater > Ice > Liftoff...
TGTCGCACGTAAAATCAGGACAGCAAGACAGGGTGTGTCTTGGCGGAAGATGGCATAAAGGCCCGCCGCCGATAAGACCAACCAACGAAATCGGGCGGGACGCGCCCGTGTCGCACAACGTAGAGTGCAGTGAGGCTCATGCGTGCGGCAGAAGCCTCCGCCTTTAGGCGTGGGGAGCGCTCACCCTATCGCCCGTCTTACCGACCGCCCTGAAAAAACCTACCCTTGAGAGCCCTCACCCGCGGCCTCTTTCAAGGACCGGGAGTGAGGGGAAATAGTCTACAACGACCCCAATGTAATCCCGCCATCCACCACAAACACGCCGCCTGTGGTAAAGCTCGATGCAGGCGAGGCCAGCCACAGCGCCAAACCCGCAATCTCCTCCGGTTGGCCGATACGACCCAACGGTGTGCGCGTTTGTACCACCTCCATCATGCTCTCACTCTCCCACAGCACCTGCGCAAACTTGGTCTGCACGAGGCCGGGGGCAATGGCGTTGACCTGGATATTGTCGGAGCCGAGTTCCATCGCCAGAGTTTTTGTCAGGCTGATGATAGCTGCTTTGGTGGCGCTGTAGATGCCCTGAAAACGGCCCGGATTGAGGCCCACAATCGAGGCGATGTTGATGATCTTGCCGCCGCCCCCCTTTTGCATGTGGGGCACAGCCGCCTGACACAGCCACACATTGCCCATGATATTGACTTCAATTGTCTTCTGCCACAGGCTGTCTTCGGCATCCAGAAGCGTGCCAAAGTGCGGATTGGTCGCGGCATTGTTAACCAGAATATCCAGGCGGCCATAGGTGTCGATGGTCTTTTGCACGAGGGCTGTGAGCGTGTCTTTTTTGCCTGTGTGTGCGGCAACGGGCAGCGCCTCGCCGCCCTGCTCTTTGATGCTGGCAGCGGCTTTATCAAGGTCGTCCTGCTTGCGACTGGCAATGACCACCTTTGCGCCTGCCTGGGCCAATGTTTCCGCAATGCTCTGTCCGATGCCGCGTGAGGCTCCGGTCACAATCGCGACTTTGCCACTTAAGGTCTGATCCATAGAAAACCTTTTCCCAAGAAAAATAGAGTCTGTAGGGGCGCAGCATGCTGCGCCCTTTTGGAATGAACACGTTGGGCGCAGCACGCTGCGCCCCTACAGTGTTTAATTTTGAGTGTTAAGTATGCGAGAACTGGATTTTAAGAATTGTCCTCGACTTCACGTTGTAAGATGACGAAGCCCCAGACCATATCCGCGCCTGTGCCGCCGCCGGCAGCCTTAATCTCAAACCCCTGATTGATAAGCAGGGTGAGTTCTTCTTCCCCCTGCTTACGGCCTTCACCATCATTGATGAAGGTAATGATTTTGATTTCTTTCGCCATATCGTCTTTCCCCAGTGTCTTCACAAAGAACTTACGACGATTATAACGACATCTGACATATTTTCCCAACTCCCGCTAAGGCGTCGGCAGAACTTGCAGCGCAATGCTGTAATTGAGAATACTGGCGGTATCGTAGCCAATATTGGAGATGGCAATCTGATACAGGCCATCGTTCGGCAGTTGCAGATCAACCTCAAGGCGAGTGACGGCCCGACCAAAGAAGACCAGGGCTTCATCTTCTGGCCCAACGATGCGAATGGAGGGCTGTCCCTGGCCGCCTGTTTTGGTCAGCGTGAGGGTGAGTAGTTCGCCCGCTGTCCCGCGATACAAATAGCGCTGCGTGCCTTCTGTGCCCGTGACTTCGCCCTGGAAGGCCACACCATCAGGCGTCAGTTGACGCAAGCTCTCAGGGCTCAGTGTGACGGTATAGGGGCTCTGTAGCTCTTCCTCGCGATAGCCGCGCCATTCGAGGATGACGTAATAGGTCGTGCTTGCGGGCGCGATGAAAGGGGTAATCTGGGCATTGCCGTCCGGTCCGGAGCCACCGTCTGCCACAAGCAGGGCATCCCAGGAGGGCCGCCCGTCAAACTGGACGATGCTCATGATACGGTCCCCTTGAGTCGACATCGTGGAATCCAGCCGCCACGTCTTGCCCTCAGCGCTGTTAAAGGACAATGTCTCAAAGCCGCCATTGGGAACCGTGCCTTCAGCGGGAGTGCCCTGTATCAACGGGACGGGCGTGATGGGAAGAAGCTTAAAGCTGTAATCGCTGGCTGTGGTGGTATAGCTGGCAAACAGAACGCGGCCATCTTCTTTCCATTGGTCAAGAATCCATCTGGGATTTTGCTGAGTGTATGTGATGCCGACAATATCCTGATTGGGCAAAATCTCAAAGAAGGAACAATTTTCGCACAGGCCTTGCATGCGATACAAGCTGCCTGTTGTCGCCTGGGCCGTAAACCAGCGCATCTCGCCGGGCTGAGAGAATGCGCCTGTGATGGGCGTTTCGCTCAGTTCTGCCAGGTCGGTTGTATCGATAATCACCTGTGTGGTGCCGGTTGTGTCATCGAAATCAGGCCGCTGGACTGTGACGGTGTAGGTGCCATCAGTGGTCAGCTCAACAGGCGGGATCATAAACTGCTGGAAATCGAATGACTCTGAGAGCAGCGTGCCATCCGGGGCGAAGAGAGACATCGGAATATCAACTGTCTCCGAGAATTGGCTGGCGTACACAGTCTCTCCGTCTTTGCCTTCAAAGGTGATGATCTGAGGCACATCACTCTGGATGTTCAACTCCACCGCTGTGCCGTAGGTCGTGCTGAAACTGGTTTGAGCATAGGCGCTGCCGATTGTTGCGGCAAGACAGCCCGCCAGGAGTGTAAATCGTCTCCACATAAAATCCTCCATAAAATGTTCGCCTGGTGACACCGGGTTTTAACCCAGTGGGGAAAGGCGTACTTCCTTTCTAGTAGGTATAGCCGTCCGAGTGGTGAAGTGTGGTTAAATGCTTCGGATGCACGTCAAATCCGTTTAACCCGAATGAAGGTCGATTGCGGATCGCAACCCGCCCGACATGCACGCCCGCAGTCTTGCCCGTCGGCACAATCGCTTTAACGAAGTCGCCTGTTTTGAAACCGTAGGCGGTGCTAGGCCCCTTTCCTTTTGTGCGTGGGAAGCCGTGTTTATCTGGCAATGTCATCTGTCGGCGCTGGCGGCCCGCTGCTTTAATCGAGAGGGGGATCAGATGAGAGTTAAGCTGAACAAGAGTCCCGCTTTCGCCCACACAGGCGGCATCAATCCAATGGGCTTTAGGATAGCCCTGCGAGATGCGATTAAACTTCGTGCGCCCCCCTGTGCCTGCTTCAATGGGCAGCCCTGTCAGCTTAAGCCGATCAAATAAAGCCCACCGTGTCGCATTCACAGCGGCAGCGTCCTTGAGAGGCCGCCTGGCTTTCGCCTGAACCTCTGGATGCCCAAACTCAGCAGCGGTCTGTGTGCCTTTCTTCTGATTGCAGTCATGGCAGGCAAGTGACATGTTCGTGATGCGATTTAAGCCACCGCGTGTCTTCGGAGTGATATGCTCGATCTCCAAAGGCAGGTCTTTCGCCCCACAGTAGGCACATGTGCGCCCCCACTTTTCAAGCAGATACTCACGCACCTCGTAGCCCTGTAATGCGCCTTGCTGGTACTCAACGCCAGAGATTTCGGCGTTCTCCATCAGTTGCATATCGAAGCGCACAAGTTCCTGCGAGATCGACGTGATCGGGCAGCGCCACGCCAGCCGCACAGCCCATGTCCAGATGTTGTCTATGCGGCTTTTCAGCGACGGCGGCAACCTGCCTGCGCTGCGACGACGATTGTGAAAGCGTGCCGGACGATAGCGGGTATGACGAGCGCGTCGTGAGCGTCTCTGCTGTGAACGGCTCAACAGCGCATCTCTGATCGCTTGCCCACGATGGGTCAACTCTGCGCCCCAAAGCACACATCTGCTCTGTTGAAAATCAGCGACGAGGGCCAACCCCGTTGTTTTGCTGCCGGGGTCGACTTTCAACGCGACGGGCTGTGTCTCGCCCCCCTCACGCTCCTTCAAGATGATGGTGAACGGAAAGCGGCGATGCACGGCGGCCTTTCCCGATGTCAGCAGTTCTCTGGCCCGTGCGGGATGGCAGGGCATGAGTGCCTTCTTGGACTTGTCTACGACTAAAACACGTTGCATATGTGAGTTACCTCATGCTCCGTTTTCACGGGTAAAGTTTTCCTCGACAATGTTACGAGACGGTTTATGTGTGAACGACACGGTTGGCTCCCCAGCCTCCTGTTTAATCGTTCACCGCAGAGTTCGGAACTGGAAGGTCATCCCGAAGTGCCTATGTATTCGTCTCTAACGGAGCCTTTTCAGGCTGAGTCTGGTAAGCATTGGGGCTAAAAGCCCCTCCCTTTAGGGCGGGGATGCTTACATCATCTTTGTCCCTCTATTGAACGTCCCTCTATTGAACCATGAGGTGAGGCGACCTGCCACTGGCCGATGTTCAATTGCCAGTCGTCAGGGCCGTTCTATATCCCCATCGGCCTTTCTGGTAAACTCAGACGCGGATACGTTTGAGGCGAAAATGATCGTTCGAGGCGAACTATCCTCTTATGCAGCAGCAATTCAAAATGACCTACCCCCACTGTAAATAAAGGATAAAGGATGCGTTGGATCAACCAGATCGCGCGGTCACTGACGAATGATGTGTGGCTGCTCGTGATCGCCTTTTTGTCGATTGTGACGCGTGTATGGCGGCCCGGCCTTTATCATGTCAATCAGGATGAGATGAATCTGATTTTCTGGTCGATGCGGTTGGGGCGTCATGGCGAATGGATGTGGCTCTCCAACAATTGGATTGGCTGGAGCGGCGGCAGTTGGTTTCCGTTTGATTATCACTCTCCGCTGAATAACTATTTGCCAGGACTGCCGTATCTTTTCTGGCCGGATGCGATCTTTGCGCGGGTTTTTATCGGGTTGTTGGGGGCTGTTGCCGTCATCCTGATGTATTTTCTGGTGCGTCGCTATTTCAATCGTCCCACCGCCGTTCTGGTCGGGCTGCTGCTGGCGCTGTCCAATACGGCGATCTATTGGAGTCGCTTTGTCTTTCATCCGATGGGCATCGTCTTTGTGGCCCTGTGGTTGTACAGCGGTCTCGTGGGCTATTACGAAAATCGGCGCGGGTGGATGGTGGTGCATGGGATCAGTCTGGCACTGGCGGTTCAGTTTCATCCCTCCAACGCACTGCTTGCGCCTGTTTCACTGGTGCTGTATGGCTTGAATCTGTGGCGTTATAACCAGACACGCCGCACGATGATCATCTATAGCGCCATCGGTGTCTTTCTTGGGGCGCTGACGTTTCTACCCTGGATTTATGGCACTCTGATTCGCGATCAACTGGATAATATCGCGCAGACCTCACGCACCGAATTCAGCACTGAGCCTCTGCCATTTGCACGCCTTGTTGATATTGTGCTGGAGATCACTGGCGCGAGGGCGCTGTGGTTTGAGCGGGGCAACGTTGTCAACAGCGGCGACTGGATGCCGCCCGATTGGGTCGAAACGATTGCGGTGTATCTGCAACCTCAGGTGACGTTTATCGTGGTATTTGCGCTGCTTGGATTTATCGCGATCAAGCGGCGCTGGAAAGATGTTCCGATCCTGATTTTTGGGCTTGTGACGCTGATTCCGCCCATTGTGATTTTTGTCATTTCGCGCACATTCTTTGACAGTTGGTATCTGGTCATGATTATCTATGGGGCCATCCCACTGTTGGGGATTGGGCTGGGGGCGCTGATCGAATGGAATAAATTCACCCGTGTCTTTGCTGTTATAACGGCGGCCATCTTCCTCATCAGTCAGACCTGGGTCACACTCGCCACTTTTCACTGGAATGATGTGGATGGCTATCAGGATGCCATGCGTGCGCCCCTCGATACACAGCGGGCCGATCTCGTTGAGGTGGTGAATGATCTGCCGGACGGTCAGGGCCAAGTCATCATCATCATTGATGAGCTTTACGGACGTTATACGCTCTACACGTTCCACGATTATATGTGGGCGATCCTGAGCGAAGGTCTGCCTGTGCGGATTGTAAGCCGCGCAAATGAACAGGGCGTCCCCTTCAAACCCGATACGCCGACGATCCTGATGAGTGGAACAGTGGGCACAACCATCCCACGCCTTGCCACAGACAGCACGCCGATTGAGACCTTTCGCTATACGGCGCAGGGTCGCGGGCCGATATTCCAGAGCATGGCTTATACCACCGCCGACATTCCACCGCTGACGATTCTCCCGCAAGATGCTGAGCGCTTTAGCAATGGGGCGCGTATTCTGGGCGGCTATGCCAAAGAATCTCCGCAGGCGGGCCAGGAGTGGGACATGGTTCTTGTATGGACACCAGACATAAGCGACCAGCCTGATGATTTCCAGTTTTCGATGCGGGTGTTGGATGAGCAGGGCAATCGTGTCGCCCAGAAAGACAACCGCTCACTTGATCGTTACCTGTGGCGGGCGGGCGATATAGTGCAGAGTCCGTTTCGTCTGCCTTTGCCGGAGGGATTGGATGTCTCGGCAGGATTGCGCCTGGAAGTGTTGATGTATCGCCTGGAGGGGGGCGCGGCGGATGTCCTCAATGCCGACGGGCAGCCAGTGGGTCAAACGCTGATTCTCACCATCCCGAATGATGACGAGGGAGACTGATTGCCTTATTCCGTGTGCATGATGGTGTGGGGGGTCGGGGCACGATCAGGCGATTACGAATCAGGACAGATATAAATTGTGATCGTAGGGGTGCAGCGTGCTGCGCCCAATATGATAATATCCTCGAAAGGGCGCAGCACGCTGCGCCCCTACAGACCCGGTTTAAAATTCACAGAGAACACCATTTCTCTCCGTCTAACCGTTAAATTGCATCATCGCGCCCTACACCTCTCACCTCTATGCGTCCATGCTGTTTGTCTCCCCTCTAACCGCGAAGTGGGAGAGGGGCGGGGGTGAGGGGATGGGCTATAATACGCTGATATGAGCAGACCTGACCCTGACTTGAGAGGTTGTCATGCCGTTCGATTTAAAAGAGCATTTGAAGCAGTTGGTTGAATCCCATTCTCCATCCGGCCATGAAGGGCCTATCCGTGAGATCATTCGCGCGGCATGGACGCCGCTTGTAGAGTCGTTTGAGCAGGATGGCCTCGGCAGCTTGATCGGGATTCGGCGTGCCACGCGCCCATTAGAGACACCGCGCAAGATCATGCTGGCGGCCCACATGGACGAAATCGCCATGATGGTGCGCGATATTGTCGATGGCTTTATTTTTGTGCAAAAGATCGCAGGCATTGATCCGCGTGTGATGATGGCCCAGCCCGTTCTTGTGCATGGTCGTCAGGCGCTGCCTGGCGTCGTGGCAACAGTTCCACCGCACATGCTGAATGAGAAGGATCGCAATAAATATCCCACCATCGAGGACCTCGTGATTGATGTGGGCCTCTCGCATGAGGAGGTCTTAAAACTGGTGCGCATTGGCGATCTCGTCACACCCGATACGCCGCTGATGGAGATGGAAGGCGATCATCTGGTCGGCAAAGCGATGGATGATCGGGCGTGTGTGGCGATTGTGACCGCCTGCCTGCATCATCTGCAAGATATGCATCACAGTTGGGATGTGTATGCGGTGGCGACGGTGCAGGAAGAAACGGGATTGTATGGCGCGGCGACAGCCGCCTACCACATCAATCCTGATGCCGCGATTGCGCTGGATGTAACCTTTGCGCCGCAGCCCGGCCTCAGCAGCGATACGAGCGACATCAACGGCGGGCCAGCGATTGCCTTCGGTGCGAATATTCACCCGCGCCTGTATGAGCATCTTGTCGCAACGGCCAAAAAGCACGAGATCAAATATCAGATTGATCCGCTGCCTGGAGCAACGGGTACAGATGCCTGGACAATCCAGATTGCGCGTGAGGGCATCCCGACAGCGCTGCTGGAGCTGCCGCTGCGCAATATGCATTCGCCTGTTGAAACGGTCAGCCTGAAAGACATGGAACGGGCGGGGCGTTTGCTGGCCTATGCCATCGCGGGGCTGGATGAGACATTTGTGGGCGCGATTGAGGATAAAGAGTAAATACGCGGTGTATCTGCCTGTTCTCTGTAGGGGCGCAGCATGCTGCGCCCAAAAAGATCGCCATCACGGGCGCAACATGCTGCGCCCCTACATATCAAATTTGGAATTGGCTTTGATCCGGTGATTTATTGTGACGAGTGTCCTGTCCTTATGATCCCCTCTTCCAACACCCCATAAATCATCAGTTATAATGACCTCTCATCTGTCCACGCGAGAAAGACAAACCGCGTTTGAAACACCTTTTCCTCTTGCCCCTCATCATCCTATTGGCCGGATGCAATCTTGCTGACCAACCGCTTCTTCCTGCCCCGCCCATGGAGATCGTCGCGCCCATTCTCACGCAGCAAGCCCCCATAGGGTCGGCGGTGCTGGCGAATGAGTGGCAGTCTGCTGCGCCAGGAATGGACGTGCGCCAGTTGGTCCCCAATGGGGATGTGTTCAAAACGCTGGTTCTCGCGCGGCTTGATCCAAATATCTACAGCTTTAAGGCACATTACCGCCCCGGTGAACCCTTGAATCTGCGCCAATGGCAGGAGCAGCTGCCCGATGCCGATCTCATCATTAATGCCAATTTTTTCCATCCTGATAATACGGTGGTGGGCATGGTCGTCACTGATGAAGGCGCGTTTGGTTCAACGCTCATCAATCGTGGGGGCATGTTTTCGATTCAGAGCGGCCTGCCTGTGCTGCAATCGCTGGCCGAGCAGCCCTATGATGGTCGCTGGCTCGATCATGCGGTACAGGGCCTCCCCAATTTGATGGTGGGCGGAGCGGCCAGCCAGACCAACCCCAATGAGAATCGCGCCAGCCGCCGCACCGTCATCGCGATGGATGCTCAGGGACGGATTGTGGTCATTGCCACGCCGCTGTTGGGCATGGGCTTGTATGACATCAGCCAGTATCTGGCGGCCTCAGATATGCAGTTGATGAATGTTGTGAATCTGGATGGGGGCGGCTCAACCATGATCAACATTAAACCCATCACCTACCAGATCCTGTCATTTGATCCGGTGCCGGTGGTGCTTGCCGCCTATAAAAAATGACAAATGTGTAAACTCTGATGCACATGGTTCGTATTCCCCTGGGGATGAAAGCGTAAGATGATTGTCATGTGACGGACTCTGACATATACTCAAAATAGAGACGCCGTTTAGAATTATTGTCAACGACCCCCGGTGTAAGCCGGGAGCATGAACAATGCTCAGGTTGACCAGACTCAGCCACCAGTCTTCGGATTGACGGGGCTCCGTTAGGAGTGAATACATAGGCACTTCGGGATGACCTTCCAGTCCCGAACTCTGCGGTGAACGATTAAACAGGCTGAGGGTCTAAGTCGGTGTCGTTCACACATAAACCACTCCATAACATTGTCGAGGAAAACATGACCCCGGAAACGGGTGTGGCTGTGGGAACGAGCCGTAGGTCACTTAAATCGTTCCCTCCCTTCGGGGACATCATTCTAACAGCTAGAGCTATTAGAAAGGACGTACGCCTTTCCCCACCGGGTTTTAACCTGGTGTTCCCAGGCGAACATTTTATGGGACACAGTGGTATGTTTCCATCGGAAGATAAGCGCCGTAATGCGTTCGAGGATCATATTCAAGGCGAAAGTTTTGATGTCAGCCAATTAGGAGCCCCCAACCCTTTTGTCCATATTCGCGAACGGGTCAATACGCTGCTCAACAGCCTTCCTCAACCTCTTGATTACCGTCTCTACGAAGAAGAGCTTGACGAAGTCCAGAAGCTGTTATGCGACCACGTCGCTGAAGCTGTTGCCGAGCGCTACATCAAGCCGACTCTGTCTGAGCAGCAGCCCAATGAGATCACCGATGATGAGCTGAATATGGTCGTCATGGTCACGGTGGCGATGGCGATGATTGCGCAGCAGCGCCTCTATATCTCCACAAGCGAGATGCCCAACCGTCCCATGCTCAAGCCCATTATGCCTGTGGAAGTGCCGCCACCGAGCAAGCCTGCCACACAGCGCAGTTGGTGGGGGCGCATCAAACGTCGGGCGGCCCGTATGATTTTGTGGCTTTTACGTCAGAGTTAAATTTATTATCGGATCTATAGGGACATAGTTTTTTGCAGTCTTTCAGGATAGCATCGGGTGAGATTTGTTCTTACCAAGGATGCTTTTGCGATGGCCCCATATGAATTTATTCTGACAGAAACCCCCGCGCCCGGCGTTGGTGTTGTCCGCCTGAATCGCCCCCAATCTCTCAATGCTCTCAATAAAGACCTTATCAGTGAAGTGGTCGATGCGCTGCGTGCCTTCAACGCCGATTCTGAGATCGGCTGTTTGATTCTCACGGGCAGTGATCGGGCGTTTGCCGCAGGTGCGGACATCAAAGAGATGTCCGGCACGTCAGCGGTTGATATGTACATGAAAAGCTCTCTGATTGATGGCTTCGATTTCAGCAGCCTCACCAAGCCTGTCATCGCGGCGGTATCCGGCTTTGCGCTCGGTGGGGGATGCGAAATTGCGATGATGTGCGACATGATCGTTGCCAGCGAAACGGCTGTCTTTGGGCAGCCTGAGATTTTGCTTGGCATTCTTCCGGGCGGCGGCGGCACCCAGCGTCTCACCCGCGCAGTCGGCAAAGCGCTGGCGATGGAAATCATGCTGGCAGATCGGCGGCTCACGGCGGATGAGGCGCTGCGCTATGGCCTCGTCAATCGTGTGGTGTCGATTGAGTCCTATTTTGATGAGACGGTTAAACTGGCGCAAAAGATCGCGGGCCTGTCGCAGGTGGCCGTTCGCCTGACCAAAGATGCCATCAACAAGGCGTATGAGATGACGCTGCAAGAGGGCCTTGAACTCGAAAAGCGCAATTTCTACATGGCGTTTGGCACCGAGGACAAAGCCGAAGGCATGCAGGCGTTTATTGAGAAGCGCAAGCCCACCTGGAAGCATAAGTAAAAGCGCTTGAACCCCACCCCAACCCCTCCCCGCTCCGCAAGGAGGGGCTTTTCTGATCTGTAGCGCCCCTCTCTACGCAGTGGGGAGGGGTTGGGGTGGGGTCAAATTAACCTACATTAGGAGATTCTATGACCCTGAACATTGATGCCGCTTCTCTCCCTGTTGAATATGTGTCGCTGCCTGTGACGCCGATGCCGCTGGAACCTGTCACGCTGACAGGGACTCGTGTCGAACTCGTCCCCATGACACAGGCACATCTGGATGAATTGGCCGCATTGGGCACGGAAGATAGCATCTGGGAGCATTACAACGTGCCCTATAACACCCGTGAGGCCATGTCGCTTTATATCGATCAATGTGCGGCAGAGCAGGCGCGTGGTGTCTCAATGCCCTTTGTCATCATAGATCTCGCCAGCGGTAAATTGGTGGGTGGCACACGTTTTTTGAACGTGGATTGTGCCAATTATCGCCTGGAAATCGGTTCGTCATGGCTGCATCCCCAATGGCAGCGCACGGGCTTCAACACTGAGGCGAAATATCTGCTGCTGACACACGCCTTTGAGACGCTCAAGGCGCTGCGTGTCGAGCTTAAAACCGACGCCTGGAACGCCAAATCACGCGCGGCGATGGAACGCATCGGGGCCCAGTATGAGGGCACGTTTCGCTATCACATGATTCGCCATGATGGGCGGATTCGGCATTCGGCCTATTATGCGTTTGTGCGCCCGGATTGGCCCGCGACCAAAGCGCATATTGAGAGTTTGATGCGGCGATAGAGGGGTTGGGCGAGGATGTGTTTTTTAAACCCCACCCCTAGTGCGTCAACAAGATTAAGTTGCAGGGTGGTCGAATGGAGGGACAGGGCCTGTCCTGTCCACACACGGGCATTGCGAGCAAGGGCGACACAGCGGGTCGCCCCTACACACCTCGTCTTTGACGAGTCGCAAAGGCACGCTACCCGTCATTCTCATCTTGTTGGCGTACTAGCCCCTCCCTGCTCCGCAAGGAGGGGTGTACAACGCCCTTTCTTGCGGAGTGCTGAAGAGAAGTCATAAACCTCCCTCTGGATCTGCCACACACCTCAAATCAAGAGCTATAGTGGTTCAAAAAGCCCCTCCTTGCGGAGCGGGGAGGGGTTGGGGTGGGGTCAACACGCCCCGATTTCCCCAATTTTAACCCCCTTTACAACATCTCTCGTTACAATCACGCTTTACGCATATTTGATAAAGGGGAACGCTATGCAGTTAGGTATGATCGGGTTGGGCAAAATGGGGGCCAATATGTCGCTGCGTCTGATGCGCGGCGGCCATGAGATTGTCGCGGGCGATTTGAATCCGCTGGCGCTGCAAGCTGTCGCAGAATTGGGCGCAACACCCGCCACAGATATGGCCGATCTGGTCAAGCGTCTCGCGGCCCCGCGTGCGGTGTGGGTCATGATTCCGGCAGGCACTCCGACGGAAAA
>Ga0105046_10013984_pt1 | contig 12396 bp, 12 predicted proteins | sample MAT03_FD_78385 | JGI IMG/M metagenome (GOLD analysis project Ga0105046, IMG submission 78385) | Freshwater microbial communities from Lake Fryxell liftoff mats and glacier meltwater in Antarctica - MAT-03 (megahit assembly) | ecosystem: Environmental > Aquatic > Freshwater > Ice > Liftoff...
AGAACTGGAAAGCAGCCCGCGCCGACACCAGTTGAGGCCCGCCTCGAATGACGCTGCTTCACGATTGACCACTCTTTCAGGAATTTCCGCCTTCCCGCAAGACGTGCTCCCCTTACCGCTTACGGTGGAACGGCACCATCAGGAACTTCTTCCCGTCGAGCCATCCCTGGTGCCGGGCGACGACGTCGCCGAGTTCGCGGATCGAGCGCGCCTCGGCATTCCCCTGGAGCAGGAAGTGCAGGACCGCCATGAAATGGCTCTTTCCCGCGCCGAAGCTGCCGTGGAGGTACGTGGCCTTGCTGGAGCCGGTATCCACCGCCCCCTTGACCAGCTTCAGCGCCGCGTCGAAGCACTGCGCCAGTTCGGGCGTCACCACGGTAGGTGTCGAGCGTGGTTCGAACGTGAGCCGGGTCGGTGCCCTCGGTCAGCTTGATGACGAAGTCGCCCTTGGCCACGTGCTCGGGGATCGTGATGAGGTCGCGGAGGAGGACGGACATTGGAAAGGGTTGCTCTGGTGGTTTCCGGGCTTCCTGTCAGGAGCCTATCCGCTGGCTCAAGTGCCCATGCGGATCGAGAACCTCGAGGAAGTCGTTCGATACCGCGGTCAACCGGTCAGGAAAAACGACTAAATTCATCCCGACACCCGTGTTCCTCACCGAGGGATAACGGATTCCGGACACGCTCTCTGAGCGGAATGCTTCCCGGGCGAGAACGTGGGTGGGCGGATGTTGAATCAACTGCCAATCGCCGCCGATCTCCGCTGCGTTCGTGCCGAGGACCGCAAGCGTCTTCGGCTCTGTCAGATCCAGCACTCGATGCACGACGCCCTTCACCGCAACGAGTGTCCAAGGAGCCGCCGCCACCGAGGCAGGGCCGCCGGGGAGAAAGACGATCACTTGAACCTCGGCGAACGCCGTCAGCGCATCCGAGGCCAGGTAGATCGAATCGAAGCCACCGGGAGGAGTGAAGCGAGCACCATCCCGAGCCGAGGCGCCGCCCCAGAGAGGTTGAGGGCGCCCGCTGCTCCCCGGTGGTGCCGTCAGCAAATGACGAAAACCCACCGCTCGCCACCACGGGCCGCGGACGTCAACAAGCTCGGCCTTTGCCAAGGCGCTCCGGAGCTTTTCCGGAGGCAGCATCAGAGACCTCCACCGCTCCAGGCGCACCCAAGAATGCGGGCCACCGCGAATGCCTTGCCGTCCAGAATCGTCGCCAGCGATGTGCGGTTATCGAGCAACGGATGCGGCGTGTTCAGCCAGGCGCGAATCTCCTGCCTCGGACCGAAGAACTCCTGCAGAATCTCCAGCGACCGTTTCACTGGCTTGAGCGCCTCCTGGAACGACTCGGACGAAGGGTTCCGGTGGACCGCCTTGTAGTTCAGTCCCAACCCCACCGACAGGCGCTTCAAGGGCACCGCCATGAAATCCGCCACCTTGGCGGCGTCAATCCGGCCGTTGGCGGCGTGAAGTTCAGGCAATATCAGGCGCGGTGGCTCGGCACCCCGGAGCGCCTGAAGCTCCCGCTGCAACTCTCCGATCTGAGCCTGAATCGCATCCAGCCGGGTCTTCGTCGCCGGCCGCTCCAAGGTTGCTGGCATGGCGAAAGTCTACGTACAATCCACGCCCGGTCCACAGGAACTTCCGACCCGATGCCTCGGCCCGGCTCAAGCCCTCCTTGTGCGCCCACGCTGGGTCAAGCGTGGGTCAAGTATGGGTCAAGTGTCTCCCATTCGCAGCCGCTCCAAATCCGCTCCCGTCACGCCGAGGGCGTGCATCTCGGCGTCGAGGAAGGCGCGGATGGCGTTGGCCGGGCTGTCGCCGAAGACGGGATCGATGGCGGTGTGCTACTGGTCCAGCCAGGGCCGGAGATCGAGGAGGCCGGCAAGGATCAGGCGGAGCTTCGCCGGCTTGTCGGCGGTGGCGGTCCAGGAATCGCGGGCGTCCACGTAATACTCCGCCAAGGCCCTGGCTTGTTGGGCGTGGTCCCACCCGGCCCAGGCGATCACGGGGCTCGGGTCCTCCGGTCGCTCGGTGCCCGGGTACAGCACCCAACGCTCCTTCGGCACATCGAGCTTGCCGCGCAGGGATCACCAGAGGGACTTCTTGAAATCGCCGCTGGCGTACTTCGGCGGGACCGGGATGTCTAAAGACGGAATGCCTAATGACGAAGGCCGAATTCCGAATGACGAGATCACACCGCTGGTTCTGGTCTCGTCCGTTGTCATTCGGTCCTTAGGCATTCCGTCATTCGTCATTCTCTCCCCTCCGAGGAAGTACGTCTCCAGCCTCAGCAACAGCCAATCCCGGGCAGCCTTCTGGAACTGCTCGTCCCAAGGCTCCACGCTCCAGCGCCGCTAGTATTCGGGGCGCTCAATGAGAGCCGGATCGGGATTCTCCTTCACGGCCCGGCATCGGCGAAGGTGGAGTTGACGATACGACTCCGGCCAATTCCCCGGGGGCTCGGTGAGGGGGTGCGTGCCATGCCGCTCGAACCAGGTACTTTGTTCGCCACCGTCTGCCATGCTCCGGGCAAGCAGGATCTCGAAGGTCCGTTCGCCGAGGCGTAGCGGCGGCACTACTGGCAGCCCGTCGGCACCGGCGACTGCGAGAAGTTCGTCACCCTCGATGAGTCCGTAGGAGCGATAGCAGTGCCAATCGAGTTCCTCCTGGAAGCTGATCATCCGCTGGAGCGTGGCCTCCGAGCAGGTACGTGCCTCGTTCAGTGCGCTGCGAGTATGTCTCGACGCGTCAGCCAGCACTGCGCTGGGGGCAAACCGCCGGAGTTCCTCAGCCGCTGAGTCGAGAGCTTTGGAGAGGGCAAGGGGTTGGTCCTTCGCTACCGGAAAGCCGGCAATTTGCGTGGCGTTGAGCGCGAACCGCTCATCCCACAGCGAGGCGCGCACGCGAGCGCCTTCGGTCCCTTGATGGTCCCCACCCTTTGGAAAGCAAACCTGACGAAGCCAGAAGCACGCGACCGAGCTGTTGAGCAGTCCGAGGAGCGCGAGATGGTCGTCCTCCGTCGCCTCCGCCTTGAGCTTCATCACCGGCGCGGTCCGGTTGAACACCTTCCCGCCGCGGTCGAGCACGAAGTGGTTGTGCGTGGCGACTTCACCCCAAGCGATTGAGCGGGGTGTTGCCAGCTTCTCGGTCGATACGAATCCGTATTCCCACCACAGATAGCCGCGCTCGTCTTCGGTCTTCCTGCACCATCTCCGGTTCAGCAATCCTATGCGCTGAGGCCAAAGAAATCGGAGGACGCTGACCTCGGTCGCGGGTCGCAGTTGTATCCGCCCGTATGGGAAAATGGCGCTCGTTGCGTCGTTCACGACCCAATCACGAACTATGTCGCCCTCCGCGAAGTCGAGAAGGAGTGACTGCGATATCCCGGCGCGTCGATGCACGCCAGCAGGGGCGGAGAACGCATCATCCTCCAGTGTCACAACACCAATGCCGATGCTGGCGATATTGTCGTTTAGCGTGCCTTCACCAGCGCCCTCGATTTCCTCTTTCAACTCTGCCGCGCCGCCGCCGCCGCCGCCAATGCTCCACGGGTGGCGTCGAAAATTTGCGCGCTGCGAGTCCGCCGCACTCATCCATCCACTCACGCTGCCAGGCTGGTCGATTTGATTGACGATGGCCTGCCAAACAAGGCCTAGCGCGGGTTCGGTGGGCCTCGCCGGTTCGCCACGGATGCCGAGCACCGTGCGGATGGTGCCACTCACGGGCGGCTGATTCTTCCCAAGAAGTATGACCGTTGGCGTGCCGTGGCCGGGGATGTACGCGCCCGCGGTGTCGAGGACGTGCGTGAGGTCCCAGCGCGGGAGGTATTCCTCGATGAGCTTCTTCCCAAACTCACGCTTCATGAAGAAATTCGACGTGATTTGCCCAACGAAGCCGGCCGATTGGGAATGACGAATGTCTAATTCCGAATGACGATTCGTGCTCGATGGGGTTCGGCTCTCGTCATTCGTCATTCGTCATTCGGAATTCGTCATTCCCGCGCAGCGCGAGATCGAAGAACCGCTCCATGAAGGGCACCGAGAGCGAATACTTGCCCCGGCACGAGGGGTAGCGCGCGCGGTAGAGCTCGCTGAGGGCGCGGTCCTTCACGGTGATGTAGGGCGGATTCCCGACGACCGCGTGATACTGCTGACCGAGAATCCGGTGCAGCGCTTCGACGTCCTCGACGTCGAAGTGATGTTTCAGTTCGTCGCGGAAGACGTCCTCGGTATCGAACATCGTCTGCGGACCGGTGGTGTGACCCTCATGCTCCCGGAAGCGCCTCCCGTGCAGGAGGGAATCGCCGGTGGCGACGTTGTTTTTGAAGTCGAAAGCGTTCCGCAGTCGCCGAGTTCCGGTGACGCGCAAGGCTGCGAGCAGCAAACGGAACCGGGCGATGGCGACGACGTTCGGGTTGAGATCGACGCCGAAGACCTGATCGAGAGCCCGCTGCGCCAGGACGGCCGGTACCTCGTCGGGTTGCGAGTCCCGCCAAAGGTTGAACAGCCGATGGAACCTACCGAGCAGGAAGTGCCCGCTGCCGCAGGTCGGATCGATCATCCGCACCACGCGAAAGCCGAAGGTCGCGATGGCCGGCGTCAGGGTGCGGTCGAGGATGAACTGCTCGATGAACTCGGGCGTTTGCAGGAGGGCGTAGCGCTTGCGGGCGGCTTCGGACAAGTCTTGGTACAGGTCACCCAGGAAGCGCGTGTTCCATTCGGCATCGGAGAAGTCGTGGATGGGCCGGCCGGATGAAGGATCGGCCCGTCGCCAAAAGTTCAACAGCGCCGCCGCCGCATCGCCCGTCGGCCCGACCGACCAGAGCGGGTTGTGCCGGCGGTCGAAGAACTCCGTCATGCCCAGAAAAGCCCCGGTCTGCGCGAAGACGTGAGTCAGGTATTCTCGCTCCGTCAACCCGGGACTTTGCCGGAAGAACGCCTCGTGCTGGTCCCGGGCGCGGGCGAGCCCCGGAGCGTCCGGGCCCGCAAGGTGGAGAGTCTCGACGAGCCCGTTGTCCTCCAGGAACCGGACGAAGACGCAGCCGAGGACCCAGGCCACCGCCACGTTGGTCAGCTCGTCCTCGCGCCACGCTTTGTACGTAAGCGCGGTCCGACTCCGGGCGCGGGCGGCCTCGTACTGAGCCTTCAGCGGCGCATCCACCGTGGGCTCGGCGTCGCAGCGGGAGCGCAAGTCATGCTGAAGCTTGAGGACTTCTTTCTGGAGGTCAGCGAGGAGCTTTTTTGAATCGATCATAATTGATCGTCGCTGATGGATGCCAAAGCCCCCCTCAACTCTCAGACGGCTTTGTCGTGCGGGCAGTCAGCGCGATGGCAACGGTCTTTCCGAGAATTGCGGCAATGGGCTCGAAGTGCTTGCGGTTCTTCGTCACGATCATATGGCTTGGAGGCGCTTCGAGGCAGATGAGGGCGTCGCCGCAATGATGGCATTGTTTGCCCAAAAACCGCTTGCCGTGCGGCACCTCGAGGAGGTGACGGAGGGCTGCGATTCGCCTTGTGGTTTCCGTGTCCTTCGAACTTTGGGGAAGGGAATCGAGACGATCGGCGAGGTCCGAGGCAGCATGACGATGAACCGCAAAGAAGTCTTGCAGACGGCACGCAGACGGATTGCCGCACTCGTCCGTCGGCAGGAGATGCTCGAGCAATCCATCATGCCCTCGCACCGGCGATGGCAGGTCCTCACGGCAACCGACGTCGTTGGTTAGCGGCTTAAAGTCTGTATGGAGCTTCTTCCACCCGCGGCGGATGCAAGCGGCGAGCTTGGCTCGGAACTCTTCAAGTTGCAGCGACTCTCCAAGCTTTCCGTCTTTCTCGTCCAGCGTGGTGAGATAGTCGACGAATGCCCCAAACCATGTGTCGGAGCGATGGTGCCGATAGCGGAGTTGCCCGGAGCGCGTTGCCAGCAGAAGATCTGCAACTGAACGATGCCCAAAGGATGTGTTGTGAAGAACAATCAAGTTCAGGAGGAAGCCGCGACCGATCTCGAAGATCACATATCTCGAGCAACTTCGCGCGGCTCCAGCCGGGATCGCTTGAGCGCAGGACCACCGCTCGCCCGCGTTCCTGAAGATCAGCCCGATTGCGACGCTTGAGTCCAGGAATGCGTCAGGCATCGGCAGGTCTCAGGATGTCGAAGGCGAGAGAGTCGAATCCTCCCTGCTCAAGCGTCTCCACGAAACGGTCCACCAGTCCGGTGTCCATACGCCTCGCTTCGACGAGCAGCTTCAGGGCGTTGGCAAGCGCCATCACCATTTCGCGCGGCGTGTCCCTTGCGAGGAATTGGAAGCGAGCAGTCCGGAGCTCGGAGACGATTTCTGTGATGATGGGCGTCGTGCCAATGAATTCTTTCAATCGCCCCATATCGGCCCAAAGCAGCGTGATCCTGTGGGAAAACTCGAGCGTCTCCGGGTCCAGGCCCGATACGCGTCGTGCGTTGTCAGCCAAAGCCTGAATAGCCGCGCGGAATCTCGAACTGGGACTCCCGGCGGCCCCGTAGAGTTCAGTCTCGGAATAGGTGCCGATCTGGATCGTCTTCGGACCGAAGATCTCGTCGCCGACAGCGGAGTTACGCCGGAGAAGAAAATGATCGTAGTGTGAGGTTGGCACGCCCGCCTGAAGGGCCCCCGTAGACGCCTTTTCAGCAAGAAACGACTGCATAGAACTGCCCGAATTCTGAAGCAGCAGTTCTTCGATTCTAGTGGCAGTGCCAGTGAGGTTCTGTTGAGGCATGTTTCAGGAAAGGTGGGGCGCGAGTTTGGCCAGCACGTTTTCAGTGTGCCGCTGGCATACGTTGCGGATAAAGGTCTGCACGTCCAGTTCGGCGACCGCAATGGGCATCACCCCTTTGACCTCGGTCTGGAATGTGATGTACGGGACAAGCTTTGAAGCGGCACCCGTGGGATCGAGATTACCGCTGATGGGCGGCATGTCGATAATGGCGAAGCGAGTGAAGAACACGAGGTTCCCCTCCACGAACTCTCCCTGCAACGCCCGCCACGAAACTTTCGGCGAGATCGAATCGAGCTTCTCGCGGGTTTCGTTGGCGACCAGCGGCCACATCAGCTGATTCGCTTCCTCCTCTGATGCGCAAGCACGACCCAAGACGTACCGAATTCGGAAGTCTTGGAGGTGCGTCAATTCGAGAGTTTCAGCGATGTGCCCGAGAAAGGCGGCGGCAATCGGTGGAAAATCGAGTTTGGCGGGTGCCACCGTTTGAATGGAGGAGCGGCCGACACCGGCGTAGAGGTCGAGCCCATCCGCCGGCTTGTGGAGGTCAACTTGTGCCCGCTCCAAGTTTTTGATTTCCAGCCCAGGGAACATGTCGCGCAAACGACGGCAGAGAACTCCAGTGCGATCGAGGAAGAGGTACCCGTGCGGATACGCAAAGTCGAACAGGTGCAGGAGCGGTTCCATCTGCTTCAGAATCTGGATGTTCGACTCGACCAAATCAACCGTGACGGGGCGGATCAGCCGGTTCCAAGGTTGGCGCTCGCCGCCCGATGATCGTTCCTGAGCCACGCGGACGTCAGGCGCGTATGCTGGGCCGCATTCATGATGGGAATCGCCGCGCCGTTCAGCGTCGGCAGGGTGTGCTGGCCGTTGTCCGGCACCAACAGCCAAAGCCCGGCTGGACCTTCGGGTCGGGTCACGTCGGCCGCGAGCGCCGCGATCAGGTTCATGCGGCCGTAGCGGGCGAGGAGACCGGGGTGGAGCAGGAGGCAGGTCTTGCGGACCGACCGCACGCGTTTCTCGATCTCGGGGAGCACCCGGTCCACCAGCATCTGGAGATTGCCCCAGTCCTCGGAAGTTGCCGGCGCGGCGTCGGCGGTAAGCACGACGTTCCAATCGGCTCCGAGGGATTCGGCTTCGGCGCGGAGCAGTTCGAGGAACATCCCGTCGAGGTCGCAAGTGTGGAGATCGAAACGCGCGGCAAGCTCTTCGCTGGCTCGTTCCAAGAGCGAGGGCTCGACCGTGAGGATGAGGTATCCGCCCTCGGCTGCTGCGTAGCGCAGGCGGTTCTCGATGCGCGCCGCCTCGGCGATCACGGGGTCCCGGGCCGACGATGGCTGAAGCGTCGCTTTCGTGGCTTGACGTGAACCGAGGGAATACGAAGGCGAGAGGCTGTCCGGACGCTTGGACCGATACGCGCCCATACCCTCGTTGGCGGTCGGATTCCATTCCAGGCCGGCGTCGCGCAGCAAGTCGTCGAGTTGAGGGCGGGGCGGGAGGCTGGCGCACTTGGGAAACCGGGCCCGAAGCCGGCGTTCGACCTCCTCGGGCGTCAGTTCGTCGCCAAAGAGGGCGTTGCGGGCAAGAGCGATGGCCCGACCGGCATCGAGACCCGGCGGGTAGATTTCACCTCGGGAGGAGAGATCGGCTTTGGATGCCGCCGCCACCGCCAACTGACGCAGGCGCGCCTCAATGGGGGGCGCGAGGTCGGGTACCACCTCCGGGAAGCGCACCTGCCGCAGTTCCTCGTTCACGCGCCCCGGCGACGGGAGCGGATCGAGGGCGGCAAGTTCGTCCGCCTTACGTCCCAGGGCGACCGCGAACCTCCGCAGGTCGCCGTGCAAAGCGACGAACACCTTGGCCCCGGACCGATACTCATCGAACCTGGAAGCGTCCGAGCCGTGTTCGGCCTCGATGGCCGCCCGGGTGGCCGCACTGGCCAGCGGGACACGATCCGCTTCGTCGGCCACCGATCCCCGGGAGGTGAGGACGGCGGCGACCAATTCGCCGTGGGTCAGAACGCCTCCACGGGACCGAAGGACTTCGGCGATGGCATCCCGGAGCCCGGCCAGCAGGGGGGACTTGGCCCAGCGGATGCGGGCGGCGGTGACGATCTGCCCGATACGCTGCCGGGTGACCTCGCTGCTGGCCGCCAGGTCGCTCTGGCTTGGCCAGACCAGGGGGCCGGCAGAAAAACCGGCACGCATACCCAGGAACGGATGGAGAACCGAGCGCTCGGTCTCCCCGGCCTTGCCCTTCTTCGCGACCATCGCGTGGTGGGCGAGTTGGTCGACCGATTCCTGGCCGAGGGCGAACGTAGCGTCCGAGATCTTTGATCCAAGCGCGGGAGGGGTTTCGACCTCCGGGAATTTCTGTCGGAGCCGCTGGATGACGCTGATCAGTTCCAGCTGAGTCTTCCGCCCCACACCGCGGAACTTTTCGAAACGACCGAAGCGGAAGCGGAGCAGCTCGCTGACGGTGTGAACGCCGATGCGTTCGAGGACGTTCATCAGGCGGGTGCTGAGGCCCAGCAAAGCCACCTGCATCTCGGGCGTCGCCCTGGCCAGAACCGCCTCGTTGATGGGCTGGTCCGATGGCTCGCTGCCATGCTCGCTCTGAACCGTGGGCCGGTCGACGGTCTCGAACAGCGAGTTCCAGGCCCGCAGCATTTCGCGGGCGTTGTCGAAGCGCTTACGGTAGTTGCGGTTCAAGGCCTTCTGGAAAAAGGCCGCGCAGGGGTCGCGCAGGTCCGGGTCGAACAGCTCGATTCGGAGGGAGATGTCTTCGTCGGTGGCGCGAGGATGGCCGCCCTTCCATTTGGCGCGTTCGCCGGTGGCAATCTCGTGCAGGGTCATGCCGACGGAATACAGCTCGGCGCTGAGGTCGTAGCGGCGGGCCTTCCGGTCTTCAAGGAACGGGTCGAGGTAATCCTGGGTCCCGAAGCGCAGCTCGGTCGGCGGTGCGGACGAGAGCGAGAAATCGAAAAGGCGCAGCCGTTTCGTCGCCTTGGCTCCGACTTCCCCGATGCCGATGTTCTCCGGCTTGATGTCGCGGTGGAAGATGCCCTTTTCGTCGAGGTACTCGACGGCACGGATCAACTCCTCGCCGTAGCGTTGGAGAAGCTCCAGGTCGGGAGGGCCGTCCTCCTTGAGCAGGCGGGCCAGCGTGCGTTCGCCCGCCAGCTCGACCGTGAAGGCGCTGAGGCCGTTCAGTTCGTAGCGCTTGAAGACTTTGACGATGTTGGGGGATTGCAGCCGGGAGAGGGTCTGGAACTCGTCGTCGAGACGACTGTTGAAGCCGGGTTCGCGGGCGACCTTGAGCACGCACCGCGGCTGTGCGTCGTGCGGGCCGACCAGCAACGCGATCGCACTGGCTCCCCGGCCCAGCTTCCGCTCGACGAGAAAGCCGTTGGAAAGCCTCGCTCCCTTCTCGGCCTCTCGGGGATCCAGCACCTCGTTGTCGGGCCGGGTGAGGTCGTCCTCGATGCCGTCGAGGTGGGACAGAAACTGATCGATGGAACATCGCTCCGGGACCGCCCCACGAGCGCTCTCGCGAATAAGCTGGGCGATGCGGTCGGAAACGCCATCGCGCACGTCCCGGATTTCGAGGGCCCTGGAGGGGCTGGTCTTGAGCTTGTCGAGGAGGTCGGTCGCATCCCGCGCCGGGGGCTGACCGGCGAAGAGGAAGTACGCGAGGGCTCCGAGCGAGAAGATGTCCATCGCCTCGGTGGGTTCCTCACCGGGGTTCAGCGCCTCCGGAGCCAGGAACACCCGGGACGGGTCCTCCAGCAGCTGCGCGGCATGGAGGCTGCCGCTGAAGTTCGTGAGCCCGGAGAAACTTCCATCCGGCAGGCGGCCGCCGGTGTGCCAGTTGTAGATCTGGAGCCGCAGGGAACCGTCGCCTTTCCGCAGCACGAACACGCTCTGCGGCGAAAGCGCTCGATGGATCACTCCCTTTCCGTGGGCGTAACGGATGGCGTCCGCCACCTGACGCAGCAGATCCACCCGCAGGCCAACATCGAGTTGGACACCGCTTTCGGCCAGGAAATGGTCCAGCCGCTGCGCCGTCTGATCGAACTCGAAGACGTTGGCGGGCCCAAGTTCCGACTCGGCGGGCACGCTCGGTTTGAGAATCCCGGGGTGATCGAGCTTTTCCAGCGTGTGAAACTCCCGCAGGGCGGCGTCCCGGATGGCCTGTCGGTCCTCCTTCGAGGACTGGATCGAGGCCAGGTAGAGCCGAACCAGCCGGCGTGAGGAGGTCACGCTCGTGTGGTGGGCCTCCCAATCCTGGAATGCCCCGGACGGGCTCTCATAGCGCAGCCGATCCAGGATGAAGTCGGCGACCTTGCGGTGCAGCGGACGGATGCCTGCCTGCGCCATCGCCTGCGCGAATGCCTTGAGCGTGGGACCGTCGGCCAAGCGCTCCGCAGCCGGCCTCAGCCCCGCGCCATCCCGATGGAAAACCGCGGAGCGGATGCCGAGCCGGGACTTCTCAGTGTTGTCCCGGAGGCAAACGAACATGCGAGCGTCAGGAGCCAGCTGGAAGTCGAGCGAGGTCGCGGAACAGAACACCAGCGCCTGAATGTAGGGCGGATCTGCCCGCCTGCTGCCGAAGGGGGACTGACGCCCGAGGAGGTCCTTCAGCCGCTTGCATTTCCGGTTCGCTAGCAGAAGCGGGTTATCGAAAGTGCGCTTGTGTCCTGCCTCGTCGGTCCAGGTCCACGCGGCGGCATCCCCTGTCAGGCGACCCGGACGGCTCTTGATCTCGATCAGGAACACGCCCTAGGGCGACGCGATGAGCAGATCGACCTCATTGATCGAGCCGTCCGAAGCGATGAACTCGAAATTGGACCAAGCCAGGTACTCCGCAGTGGCCGGGAATCGCTCGTAGATAAAGTCGAGCGCTTCCTGCTCCCAGGAATGGCGGGACGGGCTGATGACGTTCCAGTTCTTGGCGGTTGCAGGAGGCATCAGGCGCGCGGGGTGGCAAAAGACCCTGCCAGTGCGAGGGTAAGACCACAAGAACGCCCCATTTCGTCCGTCCGAACCGGGCGCATCTCATTTTTTTGGAGGAGGGAGGGCAGAGGCGCATTAAGCGCGGTTAGTTGTCGGCGTGAGGAGGAGGCTTGGCGTGAGAAAAGAGGTCGTGCCAGCGGTTGTTGCGCCAGAAGGTTTCCAGGCACATGAGGGCTTCGTCACCCTCGAGTGACCATAACTGGCCTGTTCGCTTGAATCGGCACTGATACTGCCGGCAGGTCGACTCGATGGCTCCGGAGCCGAGCGGTTCCGCGGCTTTGGCTTTCTGTTCGGCGGTGGCGTGACCTTCGTCGACGGCTTTGCGGGCGTCCAGGATGGCGCGGTAGCTGAGCCGGTGGGTGTTATTTTCGAAGTAGGTGATCTGAGCGCGGACCTTTTCCCGGAGCTTGTCCTGCACTTGCCCGACGATGTCGGTGAGGTTTTGGATCAGCTTGGCGGATTTGTCCTGGCGCAATTGCTTGAGGAGGGGCTGAACCCATTGGCGCGCCTCCTGGGTGTCCTTTCCATGGAGCTCACGGGCGACGGACCAGAGGTGTTCTTCGGCGTGGTAGAGATCCAGTCGGCAGCGGGCTTCGGGGAAGCGGTCTTTGACGGCATTCCAGATCCACGCCGCTC
>Ga0105046_10013991_pt1 | contig 12392 bp, 9 predicted proteins | sample MAT03_FD_78385 | JGI IMG/M metagenome (GOLD analysis project Ga0105046, IMG submission 78385) | Freshwater microbial communities from Lake Fryxell liftoff mats and glacier meltwater in Antarctica - MAT-03 (megahit assembly) | ecosystem: Environmental > Aquatic > Freshwater > Ice > Liftoff...
TCAATCCATCGCCGCAATGATGCGCAAACTCACGTTCAGGACCCGTCTCGTCTTCGACTACTTGCGGATGACTCGAAATTCGAGCGCCCGGGGACTCGCCTATTGAGAACAAATTTGCCGTGGTAGTTAAAACGCGGAGGCAGTGATTTCAAAGGAACGGAGGCGGTCAGCGTGGTGGAAGGCGTCGGTCGAGAGCATGACTTCGTCGGCGCCGGTGGCGGCGAGGAATGTCTCGAATTTGTGTTTCACAGTGGCGGGGGCCGCCGACGATGGCGGCGGCGAACTTGCCTTCGACGATTTCGCGTTCGGCTTCGTTCCAGAGGCCGTCCATCGAGTCGACGGGCGGGACGGTGAAGATGGGCTCGCCGCGGATGAGCTTTAGGAATCGTTGCTTGGGGCTGGTGGCGAGGCGGTTGGCTTCTTCGTCTGTCGGCGCGGCGATGACGGGGACGCCGGCCATGACGTAAGGCTCGGCGAGCGATTCGGAGGACTGGAACTGCGTACGGTAAAGGCGGATGGCCTGGTAAAGAAGCTCCGGGGCGAAGTGACTGGCAAAGGCGAAGGGCAGGCCGAGTTTGGCAGCGAGTTGGGCACTGAAGGTGCTGGAGCCGAGGAGCCAGACGGGGACGCGTGTGCCGGCGCCGGGGAAGGCGGTGACGTGCTGGCCGGGCGCGGCGGGGGCGAGGTAGTGGAGAAGCTCATCGAGAAGTTCGGGAGGTCGTCGCCAGTTTGGCGGAGGGTGCGGCGGATGGCGCGAGAGGTGAGGCCGTCGGAGCCGGGGGCGCGGCCGATACCGAGATCGATGCGGCCGGGGTAGAGAGTTTCCAGGGTTCCGAACTACTCGGCGATAAGGAGCGGGGCGTGGTTGGGGAGCATGATGCCGCCGGAGCCGACGCGGATGGTGGAGGTTCCGCCGGCGACGTAGCCGATGAGGACGGAGGTGGCGGCGCTGGCGATGCCGGGCATGTTGTGGTGCTCGGCGAGCCAGTAGCGGGTATAGCCCCAACGCTCGGCGTGGCGGGCGAGATCGAGGGTGTTGCGGAGCGCTTCTGCGATGGCGCCGCCGGCGCGGACGGGCGCGAGGTCGAGGACGGAGTAGCGAACGGGTTTGGAGGGCATTATTGGGGGAAGTAGGTTTCAGGAATCGAGGCGCGTTCGCGTCGGCGGACAGTTATTACGTTGGGGCTGTTGTAACCGGTGATGGGATAGGGAAGCGTGCCGCCAATGGTGATCGGCCGGGGGGCGAGGTGGGCGGCGAGATCGGGGAGGTCGTAGTGCTTCAGGACGTTGGGGATGACGACGTCGAAGATCTGGCGGTGGATGGGCGTGGCGGCGAGGGTTTTGTAGGCCGGAGGGAGGTCTTCGAGGACGAGCCGCGTGAGGCGCGGGTCGAGAACAGCGGCGTGGAGGAGGGCGACGCCGGGATTGCCGTGGGCGAAGCCGATGACGCCGTCAGGGCTCTTTATCTTAAGGGCGTCGAGAACATCGAGGGCGCGGACGATGTCGGTGATGCGCAGGCCGGTAACGGTGCGGCCGACCATGAGGGTGAGCCAGATGGCTTTGTCCTGGGGGAACCAGCCATCGGAGTAGCTGCCGGCGCGGTGGGCCGTTTCACCGGTGAGAGCGACGTCGAGGGCGAGGACGGTGTAGCCGGTGGCGGCAAGTTGTTGGGCTGCGGCGGCGGAGGCGGCGGCGAGGACGACGCGGCCATTGGCGTTGGCGGGCTTGTAGAGCCTGGCGGGAACGCGGCGGCCTGGTTCGGCTTCGAAGGAGAGGCTCCCGGTGTTGGTGCTCTGGATTTGGAGCGGGCCAAATTGGGGCTGGTAACGGGTAAGGGCGCGGATTTGCGAGGGGAGATCGGCGGCTACGGGCGTGATGGCGGTGAGACGCTTAATGTTGAGCGTGCTGGCGGTTTCGCCTCCGACTTGCCCGGACTTGGAGGCATTGAGATCCTCTTCGAGTTCGACGGTGAAAGCGGGCTCCGGGGCGGGGCCGGGCTTGTTCTGAAGCCACTTTCGCATCCAGGCGTAAACGGCGGATCGAGTGTCGGCCCTCATGCCGTGGTCGCCGGGGGCGGTGAACCAGGCGATCTTGTCTTCGGCTCCGAAGCGGTTGTAGATGCGCTGGGCTTCTTCGAAGGTCCGTTTGGCGCCGGAGAGGGGGAAGAAGTCCTCGGTGGTGGAGCAGATGAGGTAGGGCTTGGGAGCCATGGCGATGAGGAGGTCGCCGTGGTCGAAGCCGTCGAGGAGTTGATCAGGGAACTGCTGTTCGGCGTCCTGGGGTCCGGCGGTTTTGAGCTGATCTTCCCAGGAGGAGATGTAGCAGGAGGGGGCGGCGGCTTTGACGCGATCATCGAGAGCGGCGAGATAGGCGGTGAGGGTTCCGCCGCCGGAGCAGCCGCTGACGCCGATTCTGGCGGGGTCGACCTGGGGGAGAGACTGGAGGAGATCGAGGCCTCGGATGCCGTCCCAGATCATGGGGCGGGCGATGCTTTCGCCGCCGAGGAGCGACTGGACGCCGACCATCTGATGTTCGACTGTTGTGCCGCCGACCTTGGAATCGTTGAGGTCGCGATCAAAGAAGATGCGGCGTTCGCCTTGGCCGAGGGGGTCGTAGGTGAGGACGACGAAGCCGTATTTGACGAGGCCGATGGAGAGGCTCTGATAGAGCTCGCGGGCCTTGGCGGTGAGGCTGTGGCCGGTGGGTTGGAGGACGGCCGGATAGGGGCCATTACCGGTTTTTGGGGTGTAGAGATTGGCGGTGACGAAGAAGCGGGGCTGGCTTTCGAAGATGATTTTTTCGACGCGGTAATCGGGGTGTTCGATGACGCCGGTGCGCTGAATGTTGAGGGGAGTGCGCTGGGCCGGGAGGCCGCCGATCCACTTGAGGAGATTGGCGCGAACTTGTTGCGCGCGCTGGCGGATTTGATCGGGGGTGGTGAGTTGGGCGACGGCTTCCTTGCGCCGGGCGAGTTGGCGTTGGGCGATGTCCTGGAGCCAGGGATAGGGATCCTGTGCGGAGAGCATGGGGAGGACGAGGAATAGAATGAGACGGGCTGGCACTTGTTGACTACGTTATTACACAATTGGGGCGAACATGGAAAATAGCTACTGGGAACGGACGGATTCGTTTGAGCGGAAGATGCGGCTGGTGAAGGCTGCATGGGCGAAGAAGGACTTCCGATTGGCGCGGGCGTTGCTGGCGTTCGATGCGGGTGACGGCGCAGCAGGCGGCGGCGAGGCCGGGGGAGGCAGGGGATAGCGCGATTCCGAAGAAGGCGATTTGGGAGGCGCTGCGGGATTGCAAGGACGAGCAGTTGTATAACTCCGATTTGAGCGTTGTGGACTTGGGCCTGGTTTACGATGTGCGGGTGCGGGCGGAGACGGTTTACCTGGTGATGGCGATGCCGAATCGGGGGCGGCCGCGGCTGATGCGGAATCCGGGGGTTCGGAAGGTGGTGTTTGAGCAGACTTGGGAGCCGGGGTGGTCGTCGAACCGGTTGACGGAGGAGGGGCGGCGGAAATTGGGGGTATAAGTTCCGGGTTTTGGTGGCGAATTTCCGGGTTTTGGCGGCGAATTTTCTGGTTTTCGGGGTTGGGTTGATTTGTTAAGTCTAGTGTTTTCAAATAGATTTGGGTTAGACCGCTCGGATTCGACTGTTTTTTGATCCTTCGGCCCCCGCAGCCACCTGCGCCATTTAGGCATAGCTCCGCTGTGGGCGCAGGTGGGGTAAAAAATGCCCCTTGGTGTTGCAAGCAGGTTGTCAAAGAACAGTTCGGCCCTGGCGGCGATAGCTGTTGAGCTAAGACCGGAGGGCCGGGGTAACGCAGTAAGGGCTCGTCTGTTTTGGCAGACGAGCCCTTACTTTTCCATTATAGCAGGGTGTCAAGGGGGGGTTGCGGTGAGCAGCATGTAAGTTCTTTGTTTTCAGCGGACAAAAGAGATTAGTGGCGTGTGACCGGGGTGGATTTGGGGGTGGGAGTTTCGAGGTTAGGTATACTGTCCCCGAAACTCCTTATATCACCGCGGCTTCCGCCCGCCATTCCACGTCCCTGGTTTCGGCGTATCCGGCGGCCAATAGCCGTTCGAATCTTCCTTCCATTCCTTGCCGCAGAGCCGCGAGATCACCTTCCACTCCGCCGCCCCCAAATTCAAATCCGGGTGGTAAATGAACCGCTTCAATCCGGCACGGTGGGACGCCTCCAACAGCCTCTTCAAATCATGGGCTGGCATCGGATCCCCGGCATGTGGATTGCGGCCGGTCGAGACCCAGGCGATCACCTTATTCGGATCGCCCGTCGCCTCCAGCGCACGCTTCGTCTCCGAGAACACCACCTCATCGAAGAACTCGTCGGGGAACCCGTTTTCCAGATCCGCCAGCTTGTTCACCCCCGGCAACTGCAACCCGAACAGCACTTTCACTACGCCAAAACAGTCGGCTTCGGTTAGGCCCGGGTTCCACTCGCGGAGCGTCGCCACCCAGCGCGCAATGGTCCCGTACATCCCGTCAAAACCGCGATGCCAGTAGTAATGCTTCGGGAAGATGTAGTCGAAAAAGCCATGCGTCTTTTGGTAATCCTGTGTCGTCAAAACGGAGAACGCCGCCGACCGCGGGATCGTTCCCAACTTCGCTTTGCGAGGCAACCCGTCCCATTGCTTCCGGATCGCCGCCATGTTCCGCAGCGTGGCCTCCTGCCGCATGCGCAGCCAGTACAACGCGTCTTCATTCAGGTCAAATAGCGACAACCCGCCCAGCATCCCGCCGCCCTGATGAAACCGCACCAGCGACGGCGTCAGCGAGTGGAACCGCGCCTCCAAATGCTTCATGCCTCGCTCCATGCGCGCGATATCAAAGCCCAGGTGCCCATACATCGCCCGATGATGATCCCGGATTTCGAAGAGCTCACTGCCGTGGTGAAGCGCGAGTTCGTAGTGGTGCTCGCCTGCTCCATCAATAATTACTCCATTCGCCTGTGGAAACGCCCGCAACGTATCTTCGACGCCCGCCGCGAGCGAAATCGCCCCGAACGGATCCTGCTCGGCTGACTTGCGCCGTCCATAATGGCCGGGGCCGAAGAGCATGATCTCCCAGCCGCGCCGCGCCACGTCGTCGAGCAGTCCGCGCAACTGCTTCTCCTTCGCCGCGTCCAGCCGGACATTTTCCGGTGGATCGACGCCATGCTTCCGGTAGATCGCCGGATCCGGCGCGAACGTCTGGATGGTCGCCCCGGAGCGGCCGTAAGTGAAGTCGAACTTCGGCTCGCCGTCCCAAAACCGCAGCGGGCCGATCACTATCCCCCTCACGCCGCCCGCCTCCCAGGCGTCAAGAATCCGCGGGTAGTCCGTCAGCCACTGTTCCAGCGGCCAGATCATGTACATCCAAGGAACAAGGCGCGGCGGCGCGGGAGTCTGCGCCGCCGCGCCAGCGCCGAACAAGAGCGCCTGTCCCAATTGACGCCGGTTTAGTAGAGCATGGGGGCCCATATCAGAAGCTAACTTTGAGTCCGAACTGCATCACGCGCATCGCCGCGCGCAAGGATCGAATCTCCCCCACACGCGGCGCGTCAGGCGTGATGGAATTCAGCGACACGAATCCCAGATTGATCGGCTGCCCAAAGTAAGGCGTGTTCGACATGTTGAACGTTTCCGCGCGGAACTGCAACTTCACCCGCTCGGTTACCTCGAAATTCTTGAAGAACGAGAAGTCCAGGTTCCGCTGTCCCGGCGAATCCATGATATTGCGTCCCGCATTACCGTAATGGCAAAGGTCCGGCCGGCTGGCGATGTTGCAGTTCACCCGTTGGAACGCCGTCGGGTCGTACCAAAGATCGCGCGACGCCGAACTCAGCCGCCCATCCCGCAAGCGGTCCGGACGGATCGGCGTCCCGTCGCCGCCCGTGTTCAAATCGTTTGCGCCCACGGTCGGCGTCCACTGGAATCCGGTTCGCAGAGAGAGAATTCCATTCGTCTGCCAACCTTTCAGCAGCACTCCCGCCGCGCCCTTCAGGTTCTTCCCGAACGGTATCTCATACACAAAATGGATCACCGCATTGTGGGTTAAATCGAAAGCCGTGCGTCCCCGCGATCCGGACCGGCTCAAGTAAACCTGGCGTCCCGCGCCTTCGTTCCCGCCGTCCTCGCCATCTCCGCTGGCTTTGCTGTAAGTATAGGAAACCCCAAAGCTCAGGCCTTGCGAAAAACGCCTTTCCAGCTTCGTCTGCAAGCCGTGGTAGTGCTGGTTGGAATAGGAGTCGAAGGCAAAGATGCGCCCCAACGTTTGAATCCCCTTTTCCGGCTGCGACGGATCGAAAAACTGCTGGAGCGGACGCCGCGCCTGGAAGTTCGTATCGCGCGACGGCAGAGCTCCGTTGAAGTTTTCGTAAGAGTTCGCCGAGTGCGTTGTCTTGCTGCCGACGTACCCGACCGTCAAACCAAGCTGCCACGGCAATTCGCGTTGAATATCAAAGCTCCACTGCCATACGTTTCGCTCCTGGCGATCCGGTTCCAGGCGCCACACGCTCACCGGCGGCGTCGCCGACGCACCGATGAAGGGATCGTTCAGAGTCAGGATCGGCAGCCCCGCCCGGAACATCCGCGTGGAAGACGCCGGCACGGCGTCGGTGATCGAGTCGTACTGCTGGAACCCCGATAACGGAGGCATCAGGTTCGCCGTGCTGATCTGCACAAAGTGCTGCGGGCTGGTGTACTGTCCAGCTCCCGTCCGAACCACCCATTTGGTGGAGGGCCGGTAGGCTATGCCCAGCCGCGGCTGCCAGAACGGCGCCACCTGCTTCCAGAATTTTACCTTCGCTTCGGCTTGCTCCACCAGTGGATACAACGTCGGAATCGTCGTCCCCGACGGCGTCTTATAGGGCCGCTCCAAACTCACCGTCCGCACATGTCCCAACTTGTCATACGGGTTCCCCATATAGTCAAATCGAAAGCCAGCCGTGATGGTCAAGTTACTCCGGACGCGCCACTCATCCGTAACATAGGCGCCCACGCGCCGGGACCGCATGTTGACACTCGGATACCCCTCCGCCGTCTGGCTGCGGTTTGGATATCCCAGCAGGAGCGACGCAAAGTCCAACCCGCTCTCATTCGGCGAAAAACTCAACGCGCCCCGCGTCAGGTTCGCTGCCCGCCGGTCCATCGCCGCGTGCACCACCTGCCAGCCTGTCTTAATCGAGTGCTTTCCGCGGATCACCGAAAGGTTATTCGAAATCTGATAGCTATACGTATCATCCGTGCGCCCATTCGAGTCGCCGATCGTAAACCCGATGCCGGGAATTCCAGTCTCCGCCGCCGTAAACTTGCGGTTCCCATCCCCGGCCACGCGGAACTTGCCGATCCCCAGCGTATCGACGTCGAAGTTGGAATTCGAGCGCGGGTTGATGTAGTTGTCCCCCCAGTTATTGATCCCGAACCGGAACTCATTCAGCACGTTCGCGCTAAATGTATGGATCCACTGCGTCGCCACGTTGTACGCGTCGGAAATCCGATCCTCCGGGAAGTTCGGGTTGATCTGGTTCGCCTGCCATTTGGACTTATCAACAGCGAACCGCCCAAACACCTTGTCTTTCGCCGAAAAATTATGATCCAGCCGTCCGAAGTATTGCCGCGCGTCGATCACGCTTGGCACCGCGCGGCTCGCCGTGAAGTCCAACGGATCCAACTGCTGAAAATCAGGCAGCGGTAAGTACTTACTAATCACGTTCAACGATCCCGGATGCTGGCGGTTAGCCGGAATGATGTTATTGCTGAACGGTATCCCAGTCAGCGGATCGTAGATCGCAATCGGCGCCCGCACCGGCCGCCCCGTCGCCGGATTCAACGGGGGATTCAGGAGCGTCGTGAAATTGCCATTCCGGAAATCCTGACTCGGCCACCACGCCGTCGATACGGCCTCCTGCGTCTGCCGCCGCTCTTCGTAGTTGAAAGACCAAAAGGTCTTATTCCTGATGACCGGCCCGCTGGCGAAACCGCCAAACTGGTTCCGCCGCAAACGGTCTTTCTTCAGCCGTCCCGCGCTCACCGGCCGCTGAAAGTTCAGGAAATACGTCTCCGCGTCGAAGAAGTCGTTCCGTAAAAACTCCCACGCCGTCGCATGAAACGCATTCCCCCCGCTCTTCATGGATATCTCGACGCGGCCCCCGGAGCTTTGCCCGAACTCCGCCGAATAGGATCCCGTCTGCACCTTGAACTCTTCCACCGCGTCAATGGACGGCGTGAAACTGGAAATGTTGTACAACGGATTAATCGATTCCACGCCATCGAGCGTTATGCTCTGGTGGACTTCCCTCTGCCCGTTGGCGATGATCGACATGCCTCCACCGGGTATCGGAAAACCGCCCTGCCCGTCGGCCCCGCCACTGCGGCTTCCATATTGCACACCGGGCACCATCGCGGCCAAATGGATCAGATTCCGCCCGTTCAACGGCAAATCCACGATCCGCTTGTTCTCAATCACCTGCCCCACCGTCGAATTTTCCGTCTCCAGAACCGCTCCCGTCGCCACCACCTCCACCGATTCCGTCACGTTCCCCACGCTGAGCGCAAAATCCACTCGCGCCTTTTGCTGGGTTTCCAAACGTAATTCGGTCACCGTCTGCGCCCGGAATCCCGCCTTTTCCGCACGAACTGTATACTGGCCGATTTCGAGCAGCGGGAAACACATACTCGCCGCTCTGGTCCGTCATCTTAGTCAGATGGAGGCCTGTCGCCACTCGCGTTATCGTGATCTGCGCTCCCGCGACCACGGCGCCCGATGAGTCCTTCACCAAGCCTAATATCTCGGTCGCGGTCGTCTGCGCGAGCGACGCTGGTGCGCCGAACCCAGCCAAAAGAAGCAGCGAGGCCAAACATCTTCCCAAATAATGACGTGAATGCATAAAGGGTCTCCGTTCCCTCAGTGAAAGTATATGAAGTGTATACAGAAGTCAATAGTATTGACGATATCTGTATACTGTCCGTATGCACTCCGCACGTTTCCGGCCAGTTCTCCCCGTTCAATCTCCCGGAGCGGCGACAATCGAGACTTATGCGCACCATTAAGCAGCCACTCGAACAGGAGGGCGAAGTCCACCGCGTCTACCGCCTCCTGAAACAGTGGATCCTTGAAGGCCGTATGCGCCCCGGCGACTTCCTCTCCGAAGTGGACCTTGCCCGCCAGTGCCAAACTTCCCGGACTCCGATCCGGGAAGCGTGCAACCTCCTTTCCCAGGAAAAATGGATCCAGCGCATTCGCCACAAGGGATATGTTCTGCCGCCCATCTCGGTGCGCGACATTATTGAGATCTACGAGTATCGGAAAGTCCTGGAGTGCTTCAACATTGAAAAGACAGTCACCCGGGCGACGGCGGACGAAGTGAAGGCGCTCCGGGACATTGTCTCCACCGAAGACACCCTCAACCTCGAACCGGCCGAGTTCCTCCAGCACAACCAGCTCTTCCACCTCCGTCTGGGAGAACTCGCGGGGAATCAGCGGGTACTCGATCAGCTCCGCCTCACGCTGGAATATGTTGAGCGCCTGGACGTCATCTCCACTCAACGCGAGGTCCGCCCGGTGTCGCACCGTGAAATCATACGCGCGATCGAGGCCAGGAGCGTGTCTGAAGCAAGCCAAGCCATGGCCGAGCATATCAATATTTCACGCGACCAGATGTTGCTGCTGTTCGCCACCTAACGTCAATTCCGAGGAGTGCCGCCGCGATGAGCGAAACCACATACAGGGACCGCACCGACAGTTTCGAAGAGAAGCTGAAGATGCTGGAGGCCGCGTGGAAACGCAAGGACTACCGTCTTGCGCGCGCGCTGGCCCACTCGCTGCGCAACACCACGATACAGGCTCAGGTGGAGGAGGCGCTGCCCGCGGCGTCGCTCCCGCTGCGGGAGGAATCCGTCAGCGAACTTCCCGCGTCCTGGCGCGCCTGGGCGAACGGCTGGTCGCACTATCGCGTCGTCGCCCTGGATGAAACCGCGGGCCTGCGGCGGCTCCCGGAGCCCGTCGAACTCACGCTCCGCGTCCCGGCTGATCACGTCACTTCCCTCTCCCGCGAAGTCCGTGTCGCCCGCTTGGACGCTGGCCAATTGCGCGAAGTCCCCAGCCAGGTTCACCAGGAAGTCCGCCGCGGCTCGGAGCGTATCTGCCAGGTGCTCTTCATGGCGAAAGGGGCGGCCCGCCAGCGCCAGGTTTATCTCGTGCTCTACGGCAACCCCGACGCGGAGCTTCCGCAATACCCCAGCGACCTGGAGACGCGCGGCGAAGGCTTCGCCCTGGATATCGAAAACGATTTCTTCCGCGCCTCGCTCTCGCGCCAGATGGGCCAACTGGAGCGCCTCACCCTCAAACGCGAACATGGCCTGGAACTCTTCGCCGGTGGGGAGGGCCACGGCGAGCCGCCGGGTATCGATTGGGCCCATGATTACGTTACCGCGGGCAAAATCCAGAAGCTCCGCATCACGCTTTGGGAGTCCTGCCCGGATTACGAAGTCGTGCGCGGCCCCCTCTGCACCATCGTTCGCCGCTGGGGTTTCCCTTACTCGCCCGTCCATCCCGTTTTCTCGCCGGCGCGCATCAACGTCGATATCGAATACCGTTTCTACGCCGGCCTGCCGTGGTTCCACAAGATTGGCACAATGACGGCCACAAAGGACGTCGAGGTCGACGCTCTCCGTGACGATGAATGGGTGTTTTCCGGCCAGTCGTGGCAGGACATCATCTGGATGGGCCCCGACGGCAAGATGCGCACAGGCGCGGTCGACCCGAAGTTCAAAGACGATATCTGGGCTCTCGGCTTCATCAATGGGGAGAGCAGGGACTCCTTCGTCGCGCTCTTCCTGGAACATCGCGGCGAGGGGCTGCCGGAATTGAAGCACAACGCTGCCCCGCTCATGTTCTATCGCTGGCACGGCCCCTGCTGGAGCCGGTATCCATTGCCCGGCAAGAGCATGCCGGCCGGCTCTGTGCTGCACCAGAAGAACGCTTACGCCGCTATTGCCTTCGACACCAAAGAAGGTCCCAGGCTTTTGGAGGAGCTGCGCCAGCGCCTGGTGACGCCTTATGTCCTCGCCCCCGGCGAACTCGACCGCGCCACCGCCTCCGCGCGCCAATCCGGCCGCCTGGCCCGCCCTGGCGAAGCCGGTGACAGCCCGATTCCAAAACGCGCACTGTGGGACGCCCTTCGCACCTGCAAGGATGAACAGCTCTACGTCACCGATATGAACGTCGTCGATCTCGGTCTGGTCTACGACATCCGCGTTCGCGGCGACATCGTTCACGTCGTAATGGCGATGCCGCACCGCGGCCGCCCACGCCTTGGCTTCTTCACCTATGGCTCCGGCGGCAACTCCACGCCCGTCCGCCAGCAGTTATTGAAGGTACCCGGCGTGAGCAAAGTGGTGGTGGAGCAGACGTGGGAACCCGGCTGGAATTCCAACCGCCTGACGCCGGAGGGCCGTCAAAAACTCGGCCTGGACACCTGACGACATAAGTTTCGATCGCGCGAGAACCGGATGGAATTGGCCAGCGCTGTCATTCTACGGCTTTGCTCAGTCCCTGCGTTGGCCTGCTTTCCCGGTGCCGCTCTTCCAACGGTGGGTGCGATGATCGGTAAGCGCGCAAATTCAACTTAAACACTACCCTGGCGGAAGTAATTTAGCCCGGCGTCCGCAGCATGCGATTCGGTCGAAGAAAAGTGAAGGAATTTTGCCGTCGCCAGAGATTGCCGTTGTCGATGTCGTGCTGCCGACCGTTCCGTCATCACTATCCGTAAACGCTGCATAGGCAGGCCGACTGAGCATCAAACGATTCTTCTGCAGAGGCTCGGCCTCGCCTTGCCCGCTTCACTGGAAAAGTGTCAATTGTAGTGACGACTTTTGCATCTCCGAGTTGCAAAGACAGGTACTTATTTTTCGAACTGCGGAAGTTGAGCTAAGACTGTTAGGGCCGGGTGGTGCAAGCCTATTATACCAGGGTGTCGTGGGGGGGGCCGGGATGGATGGACGGTAAGTGGTTTTTGTTGAGCGCTTTTGAAGGTTTTTGTGGCGTGTGAACGGGCTTTAGAGACCGCCGTTTGCGCTAGCGGTGCGGGGCGTTTGGGAGGGGGACTCGGTGGATTGGACCTGGGAGAGCGCCTTGGCGGAGTAGCTGGATTGTTCGAGAGCAGCGCGGATGGCCTCGACGATCAGCGGATCGGGCTCGGGCGGGGCCGGGGCGTCGTCTGTATCCGAATACTCGAATTCGTAGCTGGTAACCGAGGTGCCGGCTCCGGCTTTTCCGACAAATTTGAGGGGCATTGGTAGTCCTTGTGAGTTTAACTGCTGCCGGTTGGACTGTTGAGCAGGGCGCTCAATACATTGGATTGCGCGTATCTGGTGAGGGTTACGATTAA
>Ga0105046_10013993_pt1 | contig 12392 bp, 14 predicted proteins | sample MAT03_FD_78385 | JGI IMG/M metagenome (GOLD analysis project Ga0105046, IMG submission 78385) | Freshwater microbial communities from Lake Fryxell liftoff mats and glacier meltwater in Antarctica - MAT-03 (megahit assembly) | ecosystem: Environmental > Aquatic > Freshwater > Ice > Liftoff...
CATCGTTGATAGATGAGTCGGGACATCGTTGATATTTATGAAGAGCTCGGCCATCGGCCGGGCTCTTTGTTTTGGTCGCGCCAGTAGCTTTTATCGGCGTCGATGAGGTGGTTGCTGAGGACTGCGCTCGTATGGTGAGTTGAGACAGGGGTTAGGAGGATTCGGATGTCGGATCGTGGGAAGTTCACCCCGCAGTTCAAGGCTGATGCTGTTGCGTTAGTGCTCAGCTCGGGTCGGCCGGTCGCGCAGGTTGCGCCCGAGATCGGCGTTGTTGAGGGCACTCGCGGAAACTGGGTGCGGGCGTGGAGAGAAGAACATCCGGAGGCTGGGAGGGACGAGCCTGGGCCGGTTGAGTGGGCTAAGTACAAAGCGTTACAGCTCGAGCTCGTGGAGCTGAAAAGGGAGAACGAGTTTTTGGGAAAAGTCAGCGGCTTCTTTGCCGCGAAGCAACAGTGACCGACGTGTTCGCGTTCATTCGCTCAGAGAAGGCCAACTTTCCGGTGACTTGGATGTGTCACAAACTCGGCGTCGCCCGCGCCTCGTTCTACCGCTGGCTGCGGCCCGAGAAGCTGACACCGACCCAGCAACGTCACACCACCCTGACCGAGCATGTTCGACGGGTTTACGACAAGGAGAACGGCAAAGCCGGTCGGGACCAGATCGCGTTCATGCTCCGCAACGAGGGCACCCGGGTCGCTGTCGGGACCGTCGGGTCGATCATGCGCGAGTTGGGCCTGCGAGCGGTGCGGATGAGCCTGGGGGCAGACCACCGACCAAGACCGGGATGCCCGGACGGCGCATATCCAGGACCATATGCTCGACGTTCACGGGGTCCGCGACTTTACCTCCGCCACTCCAGGGACCCGCCTCGTCGGCGATATCACCTATCTGAGGACCGGGTCAGGGTGGCTGTATTTGGCGACAGTGATCGCCAGACGCTTGAATTCCGCGATATGTATGGCATAGGGTATGGACCCTAGACCATAAGGACGAAATGCTGAACGAGCTCGACCGCGCGATCGCCTCCCACAGCGAGGAGGCCTACCGGTTCTTGGAGGAGCTCGTACGCGCGCCCAGCACGGTCGGTCGCGAGCAAGCGGCCATGGAGGTATTCGCCAGCGAGTTCGAATCCCTTGGGCTGATCACGCGGCGACTCCCCTTCTCAAATAGCCCCATGCTCGATCCTCGGGCGGGCATCACCCCTCCTGCAGACGTGCTCACGGACGACCGATTCCAAGTATTGGCAAGCACCCCGGGCGACGGCGAGTTGGTACTCCTCATCAACGGACATATGGATGTTGTACCCGCCGAGTCGCCGGAGCTGTGGACCAATCCGCCATTCGAGCCCACGCGAAGAAACGGCCGGATGTACGGCCGGGGTGCCGCTGACATGAAGGGCGGATTTGCCGTCGGCGCCTTGGCGCTGCGTGCCCTGCGCGACGTCGCGCCAGACCTGTTCGCCAACCGACGTCTCGGAATCCTCGCGGTGATCGAAGAGGAGTGCTCCGGAAACGGCACGCTGAGTTCGATTATTGAGCACGGGGTGATCGCGCCCGAGGTAGTGCTCCTCGAACCTACCGAGCTCGGGCTCATGGTGGGTGGCGTTGGAGTCATCTGGGTGGACATCCGAGTGATTGCGTCGTCGGGTCACGCCCATCAGGCCGGCACCAGCGTAAATGCCGTTGACTTAGGCATGCGAGTAGTCTCCGGCCTTCGGGCCTGGGCGGCAGGTGTGCTCAGCGTGGAGCCCGAGCCGACGATGGACTCAGGTGAGAGCCCATACAACATTAACTTGGGCAAGGTTCACTCTGGCGACTGGGCGTCGACTGTACCGTCGAGCGCCATATTCGGTGTGCGCGTCGGATATCCGCGGTCGTGGACTCCCACGGAGGCGGAAGCGGAGATTCGGTCAGCGATCGCCGGGATCGCCGATGACGACGTCGCCTTTCCATCACGACCGGAAGTCATGTTGACGGGACTCCGCGCCAAGGGATACATGCTCGATGAGCACACGGCATTGGGCGCGGACCTTGCTGCCGCGCACGAGGATGCGCATGGCATTCCGCCGCGGGCTTTCACACTAGGTAGCACGACGGATGCCCGTATCTACCTCAATGACTTTGGGGTCGACGCGGTGTGTTTCGGCGCTGTAGCTCACGACATGCACGGCATCGACGAGTCCGTTGACTTGCAGAGCATCGTGGACGCCGCCAGAACTCTTGCGCGATTCCTCGTGATGCGCTTCCACCCCCACGCAGACCAGACATGACGAACCTGGCCGGGGTGTGGGGTACGCCGATCGTTGCGAGGCATGTCGCAGACGATGTGGTCGACCGTTTGGTCACGGCGATTGCTCTCGGTGTCTACGTTCCCGCGCAGCAACTGCCGACGGAGCGGGAGCTTGCATCGATGTTGGGTGTCTCTCGAACTTCGGTGCGCGACGCACTCAAGCAGCTCACCGGAAAGGGCTATCTCGAAGTACGCCATGGGCGCCACGGCGGATACTTCGTTCTAGCGAACTGGGGCCCGAGCACGGCTGAGAGCGTTCGTCGTCACCTCGTCCCCAACTGGGAAGAGTACGAGCACCTTTTCGACGCAAGAACGCTTGTCGAGCCGTTGATCGCACGAACCGCAGCAAAACGTCGCACCGAAGGCGACATCCGCGTCATCGCGACTGCGCTTGATGCCTATCTAGTGGCGCCCGACCACGACGCGTCGCGCACCGCCGATTCGAATCTGCACCAGGCGATTGCCGAGGCGACCCATAACCCAATTCTTGTGGCGATCTCCATTGATTTCCGCGCTCGTATCAGCCTCAATCTCGGCGCCGAGCCGTACACCGACGAAGTGCGTCGCGCCGCAATCCTCCAACACAAGCAACTCGTTGACGCGGTGACGACCGGAAACGCCGATGAGGCGGCAGCTATCGCCGCCCGCCACTTCACTCTCTCCGAGAACCTCATCCGCGAACTCGTCGAGCGCGCAGAGCACGAAGCACCGGCGGAGCCATGACGCGCCAACTGGTATTCGTGCTGCGGCGGCTGTTGCTGACGATTCCTGTGCTCATCGTCATGAGTATCGTCGTATTCCTCATCATCCGCTTGGTTCCCGGCGATCCAGTGCTCACCATGCTCGGATTTCGCGCGACGCCCGAGAATGTGATCGAGGTACGGCACCAGCTTGGCCTTGATCAAAGTCTGGTTGCTCAGTATTTCAACTGGGTCGGCGCACTACTCCAGGGCGACCTCGGCACAGATATCGTCAGTCACGCTTCGCTCGCCGAGTTGTTGGCGCAACGACTGCCCGTGACATTCGAGCTCACCGGACTTGCGATGCTGGTTGCGGTTGCCGTCGGTGTACCACTCGGCGTGCGTGCGGCTACCGGGGGTCGGTGGGTCAAGCGTCTCACTGAGGCCTTCGTTGTCTTCGGCATCAGCATCCCGGACTTCTGGCTTGGCATCATGCTCGTGCTTGTGTTCGCCGGCACGCTCACCATCCTTCCGCCGTCGGGCTACATCCCGTTCGAGGACGATCCGATCCAGAACCTGCGCTACATGGTCCTGCCGGTACTGACGCTTGCCGTTGGGGAGGCCGCTTACATTCTTCGAACCACTCGGAGCGCCGTGAGCTCCGTGATGGGACGACCGTTCATCACGTTTCTGCGCGCCAAGGGGGTCAGTTCGCGGCGCATCATCTATGGGCACGCACTGCGCAACGCCGGACCATCAATCGTCACAGTCATCGCAATCCAAGTGGGCGTATTGCTAGGTGGAGCGATCATCATCGAGACGCTGTTCGCGCTCCCCGGAGTGGGGCGGCTCGTGGTCACAGCGATTAACCAACGTAACTACCCCACCGTTCAAGTGGGCGTGCTCGCGATCGCCACAATCTTCATCGTTGTTTCGCTTGTTACCGACCTAGTAGTCGGATGGCTCGACCCGCGCGTGACCGACGGGGCGGCACGATGACCATCGATACCGCCGCCACGGCCCAGGCCCCGCCCGTTGTGCGTGCTCACACTCCACGATCATCCAGACGGTTGATCGTCGTGGGACTGGCGATTCTCGGCTTGCTTGCGCTTATCGCCATCGCTGCGCCCCTCATCGCACCGCACGATCCTGAAGCGATCGAGGTGGATCGAGTTCTCGGCGCGCCCACGCTGCAGCATCCGTTCGGTTCCGACGTGCTCGGGCGCGACGTGCTCAGCCGAGTGCTGTTCGGAATTCGCGTGAGCCTGCTCGTTTCCGTTTCCGCAGTCCTCGCCTCGGCCGCGCTCGCCGTGCCACTCGGCTTGCTGGCCGGCTACTTCGGCCGATGGGTCGACACCGTGGTCTCGCGCACCCTAGACATGATCCTTGTGCTACCGGCAATGCTGCTCGCGATAACCTTCATCGCCATTCTCGGTCCGGGAAGCGTCGTGGCCGCTCTGGCTATCGCAGTGATCTATCTGCCTATTCTGGCGAGGGTCATGCGCACCAGCGCCTTGGTCGCCACGCGCAATGAGTATGTGGCGGGCGCTCGGGCGCGGGGCGGTAGCCACTTCCGGGTGATCGTTACCCATGTCGCGCCCAACGCGCTCGGACCGGTCATTGTGCAGGCGTCCGTGCTTAGCGCGTTCGCCCTGCAACTTGAAGCAGGACTGAGCTTTCTCGGTCTCGGTACTCAGCCACCGACGCCCTCGCTCGGAGGAATGCTGGCCGATGGTCGCGACGTGCTTATCCAGGCACCGTGGATCGAGATCTTCCCCGGAGTTGCCATCGTCATTGCCGTGCTCGGGTTCACCTTCCTCGGCGAGGGGATGCGCCGAGCATTGGACCCCAAAGGGGTGGCCGAATGAGTGCGATGCTTTCGTTTACCGACGTTCAGGTGCGCTTCGCCTCGAATGATGCGGTGCGGCCAGCACCAGCGGTATCCGGCGTTTCCCTAGAGGTGGAGCGCGGAGAGATCTTTGGAATCGTGGGGGAGAGCGGCAGCGGCAAGAGCACCGTCGCGAATGCGGTGATGGGTTTGCTGCCTGGATCTGCTGCGGTGGCTGGCAGCATTCAGGTCGCCGGTCGCGAGGTAGTCGGGCTCAGCGAGCAAGAGTTCCGGGCGATCAGGGGCAACGAAGTCTCGATGATATTTCAGGATGCCTCGGCAAGCCTCGACCCAGTCTGGTCGGTCGGCGATCAGGTTGCCGAAACCATACGCGCGCACGCGCGTGTCAGCCGACGGGAGGCGAAGGCTCGCGCGATTGCGATCATGGCTGAGGTCGGTATCCCCAATGCTGCATCCCGATATGGCGACGTGCCTCATCGCTTCTCGGGGGGAATGCGTCAGCGCATCGTGATCGCGGCGGCGCTCGCGAACAAGCCCCAACTGCTCATCGCCGACGAGCCCACCACCGCGCTGGACGTCACGATTCAGGCGCAGGTCTTGCAGCTAATTGACACACTTCGCCGCCAGAACGGCACGACGGTTCTACTCATTACGCACGACCTCGGTGTGGTTGCGCAAGTCTGTGACCGCGTCGGCGTGATGTATGGCGGTGCACTCCTTGAAGTTGAAGCGACGGCCAAGCTATTTGCGAATCCGCAACACCCGTACACCCGTGCTCTCCTCGCCTCGAACCCGGTGGGGGCGCCTCGAGGGGAGCGCCTGCCCGTGATCCCGTCGGAGTGGAGCACAGAGAGCCTTGGTGAAGCGGAACTGCAGCGTGCACGCGCAGCCGCGAAACGGCCCGGTGACGCCGATGATTGAGCTCCTTGTGGTCAATGGTCTCCGGAAAACTTTCAGCGGTGGTGGGCCGCCCTGGAATCGCCGCCGTGTGATGGCCGTCAATGACGTGTCACTGCGCGTAGTCCAGGGACGCACGCTGGGCCTCGTCGGCGAGTCAGGCAGCGGCAAAAGCACGCTCGGTCGGTGCATCCTCGGACTAATCAAGCCGGACAGCGGCGAAGTCCGCTTCGATGGAGTTGACGTACTCTCTCTGTCTAGCCGCTCCTTGCGAAACTTCCGCCGGCGCGTGCAGCCGGTCTTCCAAGACCCATACGGGAGCCTCGACCCGCGGTGGCCCGTCGGCCGCAGCGTGCGCGAATCGCTCGACAGCTTCCGCATCGGGACCACTGCGGATCGAACCCAGCGTGTTCTCGACCTGTTCGACCGAGTCGGACTCAGCACCGCGCTGGTCGATCGACTTCCCGCGGACCTATCGGGTGGCCAGCGCCAGCGGGTCGGCATTGCTGCGGCGCTTGCCAGTGAACCCGAGCTGATCATCGCCGACGAACCAGTCAGTGCGCTCGACATGAGCGTTCAGGCGCAGATACTCAACCTGCTCGCGGATCTCCAGCACGACCTAGGCGTCGCATCCATATTCATCACCCATGACCTTGGCGTTGTCGAGCACGTCAGCGACGAGGTCGCGGTGCTATTTCAGGGCTCGATCGTCGAGCACGGCGAAACGGATCAGGTAATGAACAGACCCACCCACGACTACACCCGCACTTTGCTCGCCGCCATTCCCCGACCACGCTCAGCTAACCCGTTCTAAGGAGAAGACCATGCCAGAAGCACTCGTCAACGGCATAACCATCAACTACGTCATCGACAACGAAGACGGCTCGGCGGGCACCATCGTGCTGATCAACGGCCTCGCCGACGACCTTGCCTCGTGGGACTTTCAAATCCCGGCGCTAGTTGAGGCCGGCTACCGCGTGTTGCGCTTCGACAACCGTGGCATTGGCGCGACCGACAAGCCCAAGGGGCCCTACACATCCACGATGCTTGCGGATGACGCCAAGGCCCTCGTGGACCACCTCGGGATTACAAGCTTCCACCTCATGGGCGTCTCCATGGGCGGAATGATTGCCGAAGAGTTCGCGATCGCGTACCCCGACGACATCACCAGCCTCACTCTCGCCTGCACATTTGGCACTGCCGACGCGTTCTGCCAGAACATGTTTGCTATGTGGGGCGATCTTGCCGCAGGGCTCGGTGTGCCCTTCGTCATGCGGGATGTCGCGCTGTGGGCATTCACCGGTCCGTTCTTCGAAGATCGCCCTGAAGATGCGGCAGAGTTCGGCGAAGCGATGGCGTCCTTGCAAATGCCGCTCGAGGCCTACCTGTCGCAGCTCAACGTGATCCAAAAGCATGACGCGCTCGATCGTGTCTCCACCATCTCGGCGCCGACGCTCGTGTTGGCAGGGGAGGAGGACATTCTCATTCCCGTGCGGCTCTCAGCCCGACTCCGCGACGCGATTCCCGGCGCCAAGTGGGCGACCGTTCCCGGTGGGCACGCGTGCCTATGGGAGAGCCCCGACGCATTCAACACAGCCTTCATCGAGTTCCTCAACACCATCGCTCGCTAACCCCACCACCGCTCAATTAAGGAAGAAGAGTTCAATGAATCTCATCCAGCATTCTCCCCATGGGCCCCGTCGGCTAGCCGCCGGCGCCAGGCTAATTTCACTCGGAGCTGCGGCGGTTTCGGTCGCACTGCTGCTCGCGGGGTGCGGCGCGCAAGGGTCGCCAGAACCCTCGACCGGCGTCGCAACGATCGTGGACGGTGGTGACCTTCGGGCCGCCCTCACGGGTGAGCCCGATGTGCTCGACCCGGCTACCTCTTCCATCTACACCGGCGCCCAAGTGTACGAGGGCATCTTCAGCAAGCTGATTGACATCGATGCCTCAGGTGCGTTCGTACCCGACCTCGCAACCAAGTGGACTCAGACGGACCCCACGACCTGGACGTTTGACCTCGTGACCAACGCCACCTTCCACAATGGCGAAAAATTCACCTCAGCTGATGTCAAGTACAGCTTCGAGCGCATTCTGGACCCGAACACAGCGAGCGCGTACGCAGGTCTTTACACGCAGATTGACTCCATCGATGCGACCGATCCTGCCGTAGCGGTGTTCCACCTGAAAGCAGCGTTTGGTCCGTTTCTGACGAACCTCGCGACTAACGGTCAGATCGTCAACCAGAAGGCGATCGAGAGCGGTGACCCCGCCCGCAACCCGGTCGGCACTGGACCGTTCGAGTTCGTGGAGTGGGTACAGGGAGACCACATTTCGGTCAAGAAAAGCCCGAACTATTTCAAAGCGGGCCTGCCACATCTCGACTCAGTCACCTACAAGTTCCTTGCCGTGGATCAGAGCCGCATTGATGCGCTCTCTGCTGGAGAGATCGACTGGGCCGACGCGGTGCCGCTGCAGCAAGTACCCACCCTGAGCAAGGACCCCCGGTTCACCTACGTGACGAGCTCAGTGGCGGGAATCCCCGACTTCTTGGCGATGAACACCACGACGGCTCCGTTCGACGACGCGAAGGTCCGACAGGCAATTGCTCTCGCAATCAACCGCAGCGACATCCGTGATGTTGCGTACCTTGGCACCGGTGAGCTCGGCCTTGTGGAGGTGCCGACTGGGTCCCCGTGGTACGACGAGACGGGTGTATTCGGCGCCGAAAGCGATATTGCTCAAGCCAAGCAACTGCTGGCCGATGCCGGCTACCCGGACGGGTTGACGGTCGAGTACTTGGGGCTTTCGCAGTACCCAGAGTTGCTCAAGACCGGACAGGTCGTTCGCGACCAGTTGAGCAAGATCGGAATCGACATGACCATCACGGCCGTGGATGTTTCGGTTTGGTACGACGCGTTCGTTTCGGGCGGCTACCAGATCACCAGTGCCTACCAAGAGCGCACGATCGATCCCGATAACTTCTATTCCTTGGTGATCAGGTCGGGTGGCCCGGTCAACACGACCGGATACTCGAACCCCGAGGTCGACGCTCTGATTGACCAGGCGGCGGCGAGCAATGATGACACGGAGCGCGCGGGCCTATACACCAAGATTCGCACGCTGATGACTGCGGATGCCCCTCTCGTCTTCACGCACTACGAAACGCTCAACTACCTGATGAACAAGAACGTCACCGGGTCGGAGATTACCCCAACGCTGAGCCTGCACATGGAGAGTGTGGGATTCACGAAGTAGTTCATCGCCCGATATGGGACGCCGTGGCACTCGCTCTTCACGCGTGGGTGTCGCGGCGTTCACGGTTATTTGCAGAACTCCGCGATCGTCGCCTCGAGAACCCGAGTCACTGTTTCGACAGACTTCACGTCCACCCCATCAGGCGCTGCGTGGCACCGCCACCGGCGACTCCGAACAGTGCGGTTGGGATGCCGGCTTCGGCCAGTAGCGCACAGTCGGTCCAGGATGGTTCCCCGCGGATCACCACGGGAGTACCGGTTCCGACTGCAACCTGTTCGAGTAACGTACGAACGAGGCGAGATTCAGGCGGCGCGGAGAAGGGCGCTCGAGACAGGCCGGTCTCGACCGTCATTCGCAAGCCCGGAAACCGTTCGGTTACGCTAACCGCGAGGTCATCGAGCTCATGCTTGACCGTTGTCGCATCGTCACCGGGGATCGTGCGCCACTCGATTGCGACAACACACTCGGCGGGATAACTGGACAACTCGACACCTCCGCGGATCAGCGAAGCGTGCACGCTCGACGTTCCCAGTTCGGCGTGGGGTGTGCGCGTAAGAACAGCATCCCCGAGATCGCCCAGCGCCGCGAGAAAACGGCGCCGTCGGCGGTGAAGTGACGGAGCACCTCCTCCGTGCCTGCGCTCCCGTACTCTTCGTCGGCAACCAGAGCGAGCAGGATGTCTCCGCGACGCGGCCGCGCTGCCACCCGGCTTGCGGCGATCATCATTGCGGCGAGACCTGACTTCATGTCGTACGAACCACGCCCGCAGAGCCGCCCCGGCTCGACGGCCGGATCGAGGGCATCCCCTTCATAACTCTCCAGAGACACGGTGTCGAGGTGACCGTTGAGCATGATGGAGTCGCCGCCCCCACCGCCGGCCCAGCGCGCGACGATGGAGGGTCGCCCTGGCGCTTCCCCGGGATGCCGCTACTCACGCAATCCAAATGGGCGGTGTGGCGCAGTCACCAAGAGCGCAAAACCTCGATACGGGCTGTTTTCGGAGGCGCTCCTTCGAGCAGCAGTCTTCGCTGATCCGGCTATCGTCGGGACGGGGCTCGACCGGGCTTGGAATCCAGACCTCTCGCTGTGGCAGTGAGTTCGGGACGCGCGTCGGCGTGTATCCCGTCGCAGCCGAGAACCCCATCGAAACCCCACAACTGTGCGAGATCGAACAGCGTTGAGGAGCGTCGACGAGTGCCCTACTCCGGCCAAAACACTGGGCGCTTCGGCAGAGATCGCGTGATCACAGGGGTTGAATAAAAGTTCGAATCCCTCACTTGCCACAGTAAAAGCGCTGGTCAGAGTGCCAGCTGCGACTCCTGATGGCGCGACCCCAAAAACGCATAAAGACCCCACGTGCTCAGTTAACAAGACCGCGTCCTAGCGATGAGGTCAAACCGGGAATCCAGGGGCTTCGCCCTTGCCCTCGTATTGCATCGGCGCCTCCATCACGTTGTAGATCGCAGGCGAGTACCAGAGCTCACGCCCACCTTTGCCGTGCGATCCGAGGCTCTCTAGCCATTCGCGTGCCTCAGCATTTTTGATGAGGTTTCGGGCGCCTTGATTTGTTAGATCTAAGCGGGTCTGAACGGACTTGACTGTCACATACGGGTTTCGCACCATGAGATCGACTAGCCGGGGCAGGCTGGATCTTTGTTTGGTGGCATCGAGGTGGTAGCGCTCGCGTATTTCGATGAGTCTTCTTGACCTCTCGATAGCGTCATCAGCCTGGGCGCGAACTGCCTTCAGGAAGAACACGAGCCAGCCTTCGATGTCCCCCTGCTCGCGGACTGCTTGCAGTCGCTCGTAGTACTCGTCTCGGTGAGTCTCGAAATAGTTGGAGAGATAGAGCAGCGGCAGTGGAAGGCGCTTGCGCTCCAGCAGGAGAAGGTTGATCAGAAGGCGCCCGATCCGGCCATTTCCGTCCAAGAACGGATGGATGGTTTCGAACTGGTAGTGCATCAGAGCCGCTTGCACCAATGCTGGCAGGTGGCGGCCATCGTGATTCACGAACTTCTCCCAATCGCCAAGCAACTCGCCAAGATGAGACGGCAGAGGGGGCACGAAGCTGGCGGTGTCGGGTGTGGCGCCTGGCCGCCCTACCCACACGGGAGAGGTACGGAACTCGCCCGGACGCTTCTCCTCCCCACGAACTCCTGCCATGAGTGTTGCGTGGACTTGCAAAATCAAGCGCTGCGTAAGCGGGAGAGTTCGGGCCAGTTCATAGGCCTGTCGCGTAGCATCCAGATACCTCCGAACTTCCGAGGTGTCGTCCGTTGCGGCATCGTCGTCGATCTCCGCCTGTAGCACGTCAGAGAGGGATGCTTGGGTTCCTTCGATCCGGGAGCTTGCCAAGGCCTCACGGCGAAGATAGGGCCCGATGAGCATGCTCGGGTCGGTAATGAGCATGCCCAACCCTTGCAAATGCCCGAGTGATGCGTCAGCTTCCGAAAGCTCACTGATGACGTCTCGACTCAAGTCCAGTTCTCGCGGGATCGGTTTTGGCAGATAGTAGGTGAACGCCCATTTATTGCCTGGTTCGCGCGTGGCTCGTCCAAAAGGCGACTCCACAAATCTACTTTGCTCCACTTTGCCAACATACAACTAAATGCCCTCTTGAGTTGGAGCGTCGCGGGTTTACGTCCAATACAGTTGGAGCGTGGCTAGTGACCGCCCGCGAGGTCCATGCCACGCATCACCGACGTTCAGGCGGCTGTGCGCGGATGCTGACGCGGTCTGTGGGGCCGCGTACGGCACCGTGTCGGACGATCGCATCAACCGGCGCAATGGTTACCGGCACCGTGACTTCGATACCCGCACTGGCACGATCGATGTCCAGATTCCGAGGCTGCGGCAGGGCACCTACTTTCCCGATTGGTTCTTGGAGCGCCGCCGCCGCGCGGAACGGGCCCTGACCACGGTCGTCGCGACCTGCTACCTGCTCGGGGTTTCCACCCGTCGGATGGAGAAGCTCGTCGACTCCCTCGGGATCACCTCGTTGTCGAAATCGCAGATATCGGTGATGGCGAAAGAGCTCGACGAACACGTCGCCGAGCTCCGCACCAGACCCCTAGACGCTGGCCCCTACACGTTCGTCGCCTGCGACGCCCTGACGATGAAAGTGCGCGAAGGAGGGCGGGTCGTGAACTTGTCAGTCATGGTCGCCACCGGCGTGAACGGTGACGGGCACCTCGAGATCCTGGGGCTGCAGGTCGCTTCCACCGAGGACGGTGCCAGCTGGTTAGCGTTCTTCCGGACCTCACCGCGAGAGGACTGACCGGGGTGATGCTCGTCACCTCCGACGCCCACGCGGGACTCATCGCAGCAACCGCCGCGACCCTGCCAGGAGCTGCCTGGCAACGCTGCCGCACCCACGACGCCGCGAACCTGATGAGCACCGTCCCGAAGTCCTGCTGGCC
>Ga0105046_10013994_pt1 | contig 12392 bp, 13 predicted proteins | sample MAT03_FD_78385 | JGI IMG/M metagenome (GOLD analysis project Ga0105046, IMG submission 78385) | Freshwater microbial communities from Lake Fryxell liftoff mats and glacier meltwater in Antarctica - MAT-03 (megahit assembly) | ecosystem: Environmental > Aquatic > Freshwater > Ice > Liftoff...
CACGGGGCCTCGGGGATAGGGTACATATTCACTCCGGGTGATTTTGGGGCGCGCGTAGCCGCATCTACGCGAGACCTCAACCAACGAACGGATCGACGATGCGCACGCCGGCGTTCGCGAAATCAGAACGGTTCCGCGTGACGACGGCCAGACCGTGGACGACTGCCGTCGCCGCGATGAGGCTATCCTTGATCGGCATGCCTTTCCCGGTTGCGCGCAGACGCGCCAGCATCTCCGCCCATTTCAGGCCCGTGTCCGCGTCCCAGGGCAAACAATGGAGACGCCCCACCCCCGCGTCAAACCAGCGTTCCAGGGCGGTCCGCTTCTTTCCCTTGGGAAGGATGAGAATCCCGAATCGCAGTTCGCCGAGAATGACGGGATCGACAGCGATATCTCGCTCATGTGCGCGAAGCCACGCCATGACTCGCGGATCGGGCGTTGGTTTCGTCGGCTCACTCAAAACGTTGGCGTCGACCAAGTACTTCACAGCGCATCCGTCGACTCAGAGTCGATGGGAACGAAGAAGTCCTTCCGCGGACAGGCGAACAGCCAGTCGATGGCGCCCTCGTTCGGAGTCGCGCGGCGGACGAGGCGATACTCGCCAGGATCGAGACGCTCGACGTCGAACTCCTGCCCCGGTTCGACACGGTCCATCTGCCGGAACTCTGCCGGCAAGACGATCTGGCCCTTGGAGGAGACGGTAGTCTTCATGTCGGTAAGATATCGTCTTACCTGAGGCCGTGTCAAGCACCACACCGCACCGACAGAATCCCGGCAGGTATCGGTGTCTGGAAAACCACCCGGATGAACGCTGTCGGACAAACCACCAAAGTTCGAATCGCGTCCACGACGGGGAGCCAACCTTGCTCCCTACGAGGCTGAACACCCCAACAGCCTTCTCCCTCGCCGTGGCCGCCGCGCGGATTCCGCCTTTTCGCCGCAACAACTTGCCACCCGAGTTCGAATCCACGCCGGGCACCCACTTGGATGGGCTGGCGGATTTCGTTCCGATCCCCTTGCGAGCAAAGGATTCGGATCGGTTCGAGCGGACCCGGTTTTACGCCGCAAAAGTTGTAGGACAGGCTCCTGTCCTCCTGACTTCTTTACACGGCTGCGATTCGTTGAGAACTACGTCCTCCAAGACCTTTCAGACGAACGGTATCAAATCCGCAATCAGCGTTAACTACTTCGGGAAGCGCGTGACGGCGCCCCCGCGCAATCATACTGGTGATGGGCTAGTTGCCGTCAAAAAGGGCCTTGGCCCGCCTTTGCGACTGCGGCACGAGTCGGGATGCTGACCATTGAGCGTCAAAGCACTCAAGGGAGGGCTGTCATAAGTCCGGCAAGTGTTCCAAGTCCGCAAGGTTCTGGCTGCGGCCGGATGCCACTTTGTTCCGGCGAAGGTCGGCCAAGCCGATGACCGGGATCTGAAAATCCTCGCCCTTCCACTCGGCACGGTTTTGCCACGCCTGTTCAAACACAACGCCGCTGATCTGCCGAATGATTGCGATGCGATGGGGAGGAACTCCAAAGCGCACGATAACCGATTCCTCTCGCAGTAGATCGTCTTGGGTATCGGGAAACGCGAACTCCCGAATCGCTTCGATCACCCGTGCCTGATTTTCTTCGTCTCCGGCAATCCAAAAGTCGATGTCTTTGGTGTTTCGCGGCCAGCCGTGAAAGCCCACGGCATATCCAGCGATCAGGAGGTAACGTACGTCATGTGCGCCGAGACACTTCGAGAACTCCCGGAAATGCGGATTCAGTTTCGGCGTCCCCATACCAACTCCTCCGCAGTTCTTCGATCAGCGCCATTCGCTCATCCGGCGACATGGCCCACATTTCCTCAAGGTCCCTTCGCTCCGCTTCCTTAAACGAATGCAGAACCTCCAAATTCAGGCAGGGCATACCTCATTCTAGCGATCAGCACTTTCCGCTGCTGACCACCTGAAGTGGTTGAGAACCTTCCTGCTTGCGCCGGCTTTCCTGAGGCGCTCCCAGGCCGCACGATAACCGTTTGCTTTTCGCCCGTTGAAACGCGTGTTGCTTCGGTAAGCGTGCGTGCCGAGATATAGGCGACTGCGAATCAACCGAAGTAAAAACCATTCCCGAGCCAATCGCGCGGTTTCAGCGCGAATTGGACGATTCTCGTCGAACCCGGCGACGGCGGGCAAAGCCACCGGACGCGGTCTGGGATTCGGCGGCTGGCAATGGCGCGGGGAGAAATTGAGGCAAGTGGTTTCAGATTGGGCAGCGCGGTAATTTGGCCGTTTTTGGCTCAGTACGCGCTCGTACTTGGCGGGATGCGCAGCTTGGGGAAATGCGAGGTGAGGAGTGGCTTGGAAGGAGCTGAGGGTGAAGCCGCGATTAGCTGGAGTTCAGCGAGGCGGCGGCTAAAAATACCGCTATTTCTTGAGTCTCTGGTAGACGGCCTTCAGAGAGGCGATGTTTCGCGCTTTGTCTGCTCCGATTTTGTGGCGGGTCAGGTCGGTCTGGGCGATTTGTTCTTCGGTCTCGCCGGCGGCAATGCCGCGGCGCACGGTGTCGACCATGTCGGCCATGTAGGCGTGTTGGACGCGGAGATCGGTAATGCCACCTAAAGTTCCGTGGCCAACGACGACGGTCGAGGGCACGAGGGCGGCCATCCGGTCGAGGGCGCGGAGCCAGTGGTCATGGTCGGCGTCGGCATCGGCGGCGTTGTTGCCGAGGCCCCAGTTTACGCAGAGGTCGCCGGTGAAGAGGATCTTCTCTTTGGGCAGCCAGGCGACGGCATCGCCCTTGCTGTGCCCTGGGCCCATGAGCATCAACTCGACGCGATGTTCGCCGTCATCGAATGCCATCGAGTTACCGAAGGAGATTGTTGGGTGGGCTAGCTTGTAGGGCTTCAAACTGAATTCTTCGATTGCTCTGTTGCGATCCCATCCGGCCTGGCCCTTGGTTTGTGATTCGATGGCGCAGTCGGACGAGCAGACAATTTGCGCGCCTTCGCCGGTGAAAATGCTGCCGCCGTAAGCATGGTCGCCGTGGTAGTGGGTGTTGAAGACGAAGCGGATCGGTTTGTTTGAGGTCTTCCTGATTTCCGGCAGGATCTCCTTGGCGGCCCAGGGATAGTTGGCGTCGATGACGAGAACGTAGTCCTTGAAGATGACCCACCCGGTGTTGGCGGGTTGATTGCGAGTTTGGTTGCCGAAGCGTACCCAGACTCCGGGGGCCAGCTCTTTGACATTGCTTGTTGGGGGCTGGGCAATGGCGATGAGCGCGATGCCATAGGCCGCGGCGATTAGGCGGGGTTTTTTCATTTGGTTAACTCGGAGCCAGGATACTACTGGTTGCGGCGCTTCGTTCGAATCCCAAATCGGTGTGTGGCGCGGCGCCTCGCATTTCCGGGAGGAAACACGGGGACTTCCTGGAACGACGTCACTCTCAATCCGCCCGAGATTTCATCTGCCTGTGACAAGCAGTGATCGTCGCCTGGCGCCGGCTTGCAAGGTTTCTATCGTTCCAAACAGGGCAAGAATGACGAGGTGTCTGTTGTCGCGGTGTACTTAAAGACTGGAATCCGGCTACTCGGCTTATTTCGCTGCACTGAATGACCGGAATAGGCCCCCTTCGCCGGGTGAACGTTGGATTCAAATGCCGGACAGCGTGAGCACTAATTTAGATTATCGTGATTTTGAAACCATCGCCACAATTGCGTGTGAGAACCGCCATTCCCTCGGATCCTCGTGAAACTCCGCGTATGGGCCTCTATAAGTCCAATGTTATAAACGTAGTAATATCTCCGGCCAAGACATATCCTCTGAACGCTTTCTCTTGGATCATTGCGTAGCTCAGGCGCAATGATTAAGAAATCGCGCCAATCGAACGGCATCCTGAATCTCGTAATCGAATACAAGGGTACCGGTCGACCGCTGACAATTGGGTATCCACCATTCGCTGTCGAACGCTTGGAGCGCGGCTTCGGGTCCTTCAAAAGCAGCCGGTAACTGTACAGCTACCTTAAGCAGTTGTCACAGTCCGAATTTTGCGCACTCATGCGAAAAAGTCGTTCGCCCAACGCATTTTTCAAAGGTCGTATCGCTTCGGTTAGCAACACAAACAGGGTTGAATCCACGTCGAGGAGTTGGGCAACTGAATGATCCCGAATGTTTCTCATGCGCCTGCGCCGGGGGAGTTTTGTGGCGAGAGCGTTCTCGGAACGCGAAAAGGGGACATCATCGTCACGCTGTGGGATCACCGAGTCATGCCGATCGAATGCAAGGTATCGAACTCTTCGACGAATTCCGTGAAGCGGCTGAACAATGATGCGGCGGTGAAGGCCGCAAGCTGGAAGCTGGATTTTGGCCTGCGGCAGGTTGTCCCGACAGCTGTGTTGAGTGGCGTGTATAAGCTCCACAATCTTCTGGATGCACAAGATCGCGGGCTCACCGTATTCTGGGCGCACGATCTCAAGCCGCTTACTGACTGGATTGCGAGTACGAAGCCATGCCGATGAGCGGACAAGGGACAGGTAGCAGCCGGGGCACTTCGGAATGGGGGCCGTAGTGAGCATCATCAATCTCCTGAACCAGATTAAAAATGAAGAGGTCGTACTGCCCGCGATCCAACGGAATTTTGTCTGGCCAGAAGATAAGGCGCCGCGCCTGCTGGATTCGATCATGCGTGGCTATCCAAGCGGCATCGCCCTGCTGTGGGAGACGTATCTTGATCTCCAGTACCGGACGTTTGACGGTGCCTTCCACCCCGGCCAGATCCACGATTTCAAAGAGAACAAGCGCAAGAAAAAACTGAAGTTGGTCCTGGACGGACAGCAGCGGCTGCAATCGTTGTACATTGCCCTTTACGGGTCTTATAAGGGAAAGTCCCTCTATCTCGACGTGCTGAGTGGGCGGGACTTCGACGACGTAGCAGAGGAGAAGTACGACTTCGAGTTTCTCGACAAGGCGGCTTCGAGAAATGGCAGGACAAAGCCCTGGCGATCCATGTGGACGGCACGCTTAGCGGCGGGAGTAACGGGTTGCCCCAGTATCTCGTCAAGGCGTTGTAAAAGCGGTCAACAGCAACATAAAAAGCATTCTTAGAAGGGGGCGGGGCTATCGCAATCTACGCTACCTGCTGCTCAAAGCCCAGCATATGGCTGCCAGTCGCACTGAATTTCTCGCTCTGCAAAATGCGGCGTAAAAATGATGGTTTTACGAATTCTTGCGGAGAGCCGTCTATTGATAGTATGGGCACTTCTACCTCTTCGGGGGTGGGCATTAATGACCCTTTTATGGTTCAAGTCACGGCCACACAGCCGTCGCTAATACCGACGCGGCAAAACCGCCGGAAAGCGCGTGGCGCCAAGTGCGGTGAGAAGTCACAACGAAAACTATACGCGCTCGAACGTCAGCCGCAGGAACGAACGTGGCCGGAACTCAAACTTCAGTGGCCCCTGTTCCACCTTTGCCGGGTCAAACCACAAACGGAAAGTCGAGAGCTCTTTCCCCGCCGCCGAATAGATCTTCCCGTCCAACTCCATCTCTCCCGTCTGGCCGCCTGGCTTTCGCGCCGACTTTAACAAATGCATCTGACCATTGTGTATGAACCGGTTCGAGCAGGTCCCGGAGTTGCTACGCATGGCCCGGTTCACCGCATACAGGAACGGACTGCATGGGGCATCCTGTAACGCCGCCGTACTGCTCTGCGCCTCCGGGTTTGTTTGATCGGCGATCTTTGCCCGGATCTGCGCCGTCAGCCGCTCTCGCTCGGCCCAGCTCATCGATAGCATATTTTGAATTCGCAGCAATCGGTTCGATACCTGGCCCCGCTCGATTTGGCCACGAATCGCGGTGAACGAGCTTGCCGGTCCGCTGTGCAGCGCGGTCCGCGCCTGGTCCAGGTCTTTCTCATTCGACGCTGTCATGAATCCGAAATAACTTGCCGACTCAATCAGCTCCCCGGCCTCCACAATCGTTTCTTCAAAAACTCCCAGCCGGTTCATCCCCGCCGCCCGTTCCGGCAGCGAACCCGCGCCAAATTCCAGCCGCAGTTGGCGCCGCCCGCCTGTTTCCTGGCGGGAGACATGCAGATACCCGCTGCCAACATTATCACGGTGCAGCAACGGCGCCGACAACATCAGCACGGTGGCCCGCGCGCGGTACTGGCAGGTGAAAACGCGTCCTTCCTGGACGCCCGCCATAGCCACTACCGGTAGCGCCAGCATTCCCGGCAGCTTTAGAAACTCTCTGCGGAATATGTGCAAGTTCCCCTCCCTATCCTGAGACCGATCGCTTCGAAAAGAACGCCGGATGCAGTGAGTACTCGCCTTGGCTCGACACGCGCGCATGCAGTTCCCGGTACAACTGCAAGTACCGCGCCGAAGCCAACGGCCAACTCCTGGCCTCTGCTTCCTGCCTAGCCGCCGCCTGCCGCCGCCGCCGCCGCTCCGTGTTCGCAAAAACATCTTTGATCGCCATCGCGAACGCCTCCGGTTCCGGCTCCGCCGGCCACGAATTTTCATGGTTGGCGTAGGTCGTCACTCCGCCTGTATTCGGAGCAACAAGCGCCAATCCGGCCGCCATCGCCTCCAGCGGCGCAATTCCAAAGGGCTCCGTTGCATTTGGATGCACGAACACATCACAACTGGCCAATAGACGGGCCAGTTCGCTCGCCGGACGCCGGTGCCCCAGAAAATGAATCAAACCGGGCGCCTGTTCCTCGGCTGCCCGCTGCAGTTTCGGCCTGCCCTCTCCGTCGCCCACCATCAGCAATCGGTACTCCTGCGCGCCGCTATCGGCCAGTACCTGCATCATTCCGAACAACAGCGGGATGTTTTTCTCCGGCGCCATTCGGCCTGCATAAACCAACAACCGTGTCGATTCGTCCCCGCCGCTTAACGCCACCAGTTCCTCTCGCAGCCGCACGTCCAGCTTCTCGCTGGAAAACGTCGCGGCATCCACCCCCATGGGCCCGATCCACACACCGCGGTCCACTTTATGCCCCGCGGAGACTTGTTGCAACTCTTCCGCGACGAAATCGCTCACCGCGATGTGGTGATCAGCCATCGGGAAGTACAGCCACCGTAGATACGCCGGGGCCAGCTTCTTCGCCAAGTCCCGCCCGAAAGCGTACGTATTCATCGTTTGCTCCAGCCGCTCGCAGCTCAACGCCACCACCGTCGGCCGGAACCGGATGCCGGGCAGCCGCCCGGTTCGCAGCAGTCCGCCTACATAGTTCATCGTGAACTTATCGCAAATTTCCACCAGGTCCGGCTGTTCGTTTTCAAGAATCCGATACACCGCCCCGCCCGGCACCAAGGCCCGATTCGGATACAGAATCCGGTAACTCGGACTGAACGGCGCCCGGGGAGCCGCCACGTGGTAAATTCGCACGAACCGGCCAAACTCTTCGACCCGATTCTCCGCCGCCGGGACCACGATTCGCATCGAGTGCCCTTCTGCATTCGCCGCCTCCATTAACGCCGTGTAAAATGTCCGGATTCCCCCCGAATTTGGGTGCCACGCATTCGTTATGTGCAGCGTTTTCAAGGATGAACCCGCTCCCGGCGAAAGATGGCCGGGAGTAACCGCAAATCGGTCAACAAGCCGTGTCCCTCTCTTCCCGTTACGAGAATCCCGCGACGCATCGCATGCAGATTAAACAAAGTCGAGAGCACCGTGAAACAACCCGATGCGGCAATGCTACCCAACAGGTTCGGCGTTCCGCGCAGCCAGTGGATTACGAATTCAATGGAATGGCTCAAACTTACCAAGACCATCGTCGCGACCACCATTCCCTGCCAACGCGGTTCCACATGGCGGAACGACTGGGTCAACGCTCCGTAAAATCCGGCCGAAACCGAGCGATAAGCGAACTCCGCCGCCATCGCCCAAAGCGCCGCTTCCCACCCCGCCGTGAAATTCACGGCAAAAAACAGGGACGAACGGCACAGGGAACTATACAGTGCCGATTTCCAGTTCCAGCGCCGTACCAGCAATTCGCCTGGGTTGCGCCACAAGTTTGTAAACACCTGATCAAGAGTTTTCATAAAAACAAAAGACACAACATTTGTTCGTGATTCAGGGTACCCGCCCGATCTGTTCGGTTCGATGGCAAGTCGATGAAATATTGATTAAGCCCGGGCAGGATTAGCCCGGCCACTTCGGCGGTTCGTGCTATTCTCTTGCTTCCTTCATTGTTTTGTTACATCCCGCCGTTATGCTCGTGACATTTCGTGTTCCATCGAATTTTCGTTCTCTGCCGCAAGAACTTCAGCATCCCGATGCCGTTTGCGGCCCATCCTCCGTCAAAGCCGGGAGCCTTCCGATTGCTGGACCCGCATAGGGGACTTTCCGCAATCGTGCCGCTACAGATACGTCCCGGCTAACCGGATGACGGCGCGCGGATGGTTTCCCGACGGTTAAGAACCTGGATAAACCGGGGCCATCTTCCGCGTAAAACTCCGCCGGAACTGGCAAGCGGCAACTGCTTTTCCGGCAAAGCCGGGAGATCTGCCATGGGGAATTAGAGCAAGGCGTGCCGATTATCAGGACTTCCTGACACTTCCGCTCTTTGCGCCCTTCGGACGGGCCGGGCGACGCTACGCGGTGGGCCTCAATCCGAAGTTCGCGCAATAATCGACGGCCGATTCGTGAGTCGTGTGCGCCACCAACATGGTTCGGGTGTGTTGATAGATGTTTAGGTGTTGTTGAGTTGACATGAATTTGAGGCCGTGTTAATGTCAGACCAATCTGGCGATGGGGCTGAAAACGGGGAGTTCTTGCTACGTGAATAATCGGACGTTACCGCAGCCCTGAAACCGTGCCGGGCGGCAGCGTCGGATTTGTTCAAAAATTCGGACTCAGGTGAGGAGTGTCAACGTCATGCGAAGACTATTCTTAAGTTCGCTTCTGTATACTGTCATGGCCTATGGGCAGACCGGACAAGGGATTATTACCGGAATCGTCACCGATACGAGCGGGGCGGCGATACCGGAAGTTTCGGTACGGGTTACCGAGAAGGCGACGCAGTTCGTCTACACGGCGACGACGAACAGCGAGGGGCTCTATCGAGCGCCCTATCTGAATCCGAGCATGTACGAGATGGTTTTTGAAGCAACGGGATTTAAGAAGGTGTTGCGACCGGGAATTCAGGTCCGATCCACGGAAACGGCGAGGGTGGATGTGCGGATGGAAGTGGGGAGCGTGACGGAGCAGGTGGAGGTGTCAGCGACGGTGGCGCTGTTGGAAACGGAGACATCGGTGACGGGTCATTTGGTAACGGGGGAGGAGTTGACGAAGCTGCCGACGCCGCAGATGAAGGTGGAGAGTATGTTGTGGCTGGTGCCGGGAGTGACGTCGCAGAATGGGGCAGGCCATTCGGCCGGGGGCCGCTCGCGGGCGTTCACGATGGCCAACGATGGTGTAGCCGGGACGACGCCGGGGACCGGGACGTTGGGGACGGGGCGGAATATGTCGACATCGCAGCATGCGATGGAGGAGATCAAGGTGCTGACGACGGTACTGCCGGCGGAGTATGGGCATTCGGGCGGCGGCCTGATGAACATTACCTACAAGAGCGGCGGAAACCAGTTGCATGGCTTGGCCGAGGAACGGTATATGGCGCGCCACTTTATACATCGGAACTGGCAGGACGCGCAGGTGCCGACGAACAACTTTGGCTTTCACTTGATGTCGGCAATGCTCAGCGGTCCAATTCGGATTCCCAAGATCTATGACGGGCGCAATAAGACGTTTTTCATGTGGGCGTTCCAGCGGCATCATGAAAAGTCGTCCGAGAATGAGAACAGGGTGGTGCCATCACCGGCGATGCTGGCAGGGGATTTCAGTTTTGGCGGGATTGGACAGCCGGTCTTCGATCCGGCTTCGTTGACGCAGGCGGCGGACGGATCGTATGCGCGGACACAGTTTCCGGGGAACCGGATTCCGTTGAGCCGGGTGGACCCGGTGTACACAAAGTTCATGGGTTTCAATCCATTCACACTGGAGAACAACCGGTTTAACCAAGCGTTCAACAGCAACGTCGGGCCGAGGGATAACTTAAGCGCGGACACGGTCTTTCGTTCGTACCGGACAAGCTTTGACACCAAGATTGATCACTCATTTTCCGATCGGCACAAGATGTTTGGACGATGGAGTTTGTTCCGTCACCGGTCTTTTAATGGGCGCTGGCAGGTGGCGGCGGCGAACAGGGATTTTGACTTCAACACAGTTCCGGTTCCAATAAATCACAACCAGATGGTGATCTCGGACACGTTCACGGTGAGTCCGACGGTGGTGAACGAATTGCGCTTGGGGTTTAACCGCCGTTTTAATGTGCGGGAGCCGGGGAGCGTCGATAAAAACTGGGCGCAGCAGTTTGGAATTCCCAATGTGAGCGCGGCGACGATGCCGTCCTTCGTGTGCGCTTCGGTGTTCACGGCCGAGTGTCCGGCGGGGCAAGCCGGGAGACGGTTGATCATTGACTTTCCCGGCGGAGTTTCCCAGGACGTCAACGAGAGTTTCAGCCTGCAGAATAACATCACGAAAGTATCCGGCCGGCACGTATACAAAGTTGGGTATGAGTTGATGCGAACGCGCCATAATGTGCGGGTAGCGGCGAATCCGTCGGGGGTGTATCACTTTGGCGGCACGGATTTCCCGTTCCGGCCGAATACGGGGAATGCTTATGCGGCGTTCATGCTGGGGTCGGTGTCACGAGCGGATTTTACCCAGGATTTGGCGACGTGGCTGCCCCGGTGGTGGAGCCATGCAGCGTACTTCCAGGACGACTTCAAGGTGCGGCGGAACATAACGCTGAACATCGGGATGCGTTGGTCGTATGAGTCTCCGTTTTCGACAAAGTACGGGCAACAGAGCCAGTTTGACCCGAACGCGAGGGATCCGCTGACGGGCCGGACGGGGGCAATTCTACATGGTAAGGGAGCGCTGGCAGGACGTGACTTGAACAATTTCCAGCCTCGCATCGGGCTGGCTTGGACGATTACGCCGAAGCTCGTGTTTCGCGGCGGGTTCGCGGTAAATACGTTGGATCTTTGGACGGCCGGATTGACGGAGAATTTCGAGGAGTATTTCGCGACGGCGGCGGTGGAAAAAGAGCCGGGGAATCCGGACGTGGCGTTCTACTTACGGAATGGGCCGCCATCGACGGCATTTCGGCTGCAACCGGATGGAACCGCTCCGTTTATCGGGACGAATTTTGGGGGGCGCACGGCATCGTGGCGCGATCCGAATATGCGGATGCCCTACATAATGAACTGGAATGGCGGGTTTCAGTATCAGTTGACGAACAGGATCGTGGTGGAGGCGACGTACCAGGGCTCCGGTGGCGTGGGTTTGCTAAACCGGTGGGATATCAATCAGATCCCGTTGAATGTGTCTACGGATCCGGCGCAACTGAACAACATTTTCCGGGCGTCGCAAAATTTCAGACCGTTTCCGCAGTTCGGGAGCGTTTTTCATTACTCGAACTACGGTCATACCTCGTTTCATTCAGGCACTTTGAAGGCGGAGAAACGAATGGCTAACGGGTTCAGCATTGCTTCGTTCTATACGTTTGGCAAGTCGATTGACGAAGCTTCCGACGATGGAGCGGCGGGCGGGATTACGTTCTATAACCGGCGGCTGGAAAAGGGCCGTTCGAACTATGACGTATCGCACCGATGGGTTACTTACGCGCTGTTGGAACTGCCGTTTGGGAAAGGCCGGCGGTGGATGAACAGCAATAACTGGTTCATGAACGGCGCACTTGGCGGCTGGGAGTTGAATGTGATCCAAACGGCGGAGAGCGGCACGCCGATGACGTTCGGTTTCACGGGTGCTCCGTCCAACTATCTGCCGGGCGCGCAGCGGGCGGATATGGCGCCGGGAAGGACCCACGACAGCATTGGACTGGATTGGGACCGCAAGGGGCCGTGCCGGCATCAGATAGCGTGTCAGCCCGCTTGGGCGGACATCAACGCGTTCGCATATCCGGCGGCGTTCACGGCGGGGAATTCGGGACGGAATATCTATACCGGGCCGGGTAACCTGTGGCACCAGGTGAGCATTTCGAAGACCTTTACGGTGAGAGAGAGGTTCAAGGGGACCCTGCGCTACGACGTGAATAACCCGCTCAAGTATTACTTCTTCAACAATCCTACGTCGACGGTGGATCTGCGGCCGGCTAACCAGGTGAACTTCGGAAAGATAACGGGCAACCAGGGGAGTTTTTCCGGCTTGGGCGGACGGTTGTATCAGCAGTTGGTGTTCCAGGTGTCGTTCTAGAGCAGTCCCTGGCTTAACATATAGAGGCTCTTGCAAAATTCGGTTTTGCGGCCCGTTCGGTAACCGCTCGCTCACGCTCACGGCTCGGAAAGTGAATCGAATCAACACAAGCCTTCAGAGCCGCGA
>Ga0105046_10013995_pt1 | contig 12391 bp, 13 predicted proteins | sample MAT03_FD_78385 | JGI IMG/M metagenome (GOLD analysis project Ga0105046, IMG submission 78385) | Freshwater microbial communities from Lake Fryxell liftoff mats and glacier meltwater in Antarctica - MAT-03 (megahit assembly) | ecosystem: Environmental > Aquatic > Freshwater > Ice > Liftoff...
CCTTTAAATGCGTAACCGCGTGGAATGACAGCTGCCTTAATATTAACGTCTACCCCAAATTCAAGTGTGCGTCCGTGAACTAGAGAGCCGTCTTTTGCGATCAATTTAATCCCCGTACAGGCCTCGACGGGCATAAAAATAGAGGCATAGACCATAAGAAAAGCGATTCCAAAGCTGTATTTTCGCATATTTTCCTCTCTGAGTTAATTAATGGACTTGTAGCATAATGTTTTTTTTATTAAAAGAGGAGATATTAACAATCTATATTTTGAAGCTCGACTGTCTTGCATAGTCCGGTAAAAGATTATAGTAAGACTCTATCGGATCTAAGCTAATCGTTCCTTCTTTGGCCGAAAAATCGAGAATGTGTCCACCATGTTGGAAATCACTACTCACAAAATGTAGATGAAAACCCGCGTACGTTAATCCTTTCAGGTAATTGGGGAAATGAAAGCCAATCAGCACACCTTGAATACTTTCAAAATCAAACAAGGCTTGATGTTTTACGACTTCCTCCATGGGTGGATAGGGCCTTTTTTGAGCAGGCACGCTGCGAACAGAAATTTTATCAAAGGTAGCTTCGATACGCAGCGCATAAAAAGGTTGGCCAGGATGACTAAAATGTGTTTTAACAATACTAGGTAGATCAGCCAGGGCAAAGTTTAGCGGTTGGCGAATGTTGAAGAGTGGTGCAAAATTAACCATATAAGCACAGGAAATTAAAGAGTTCGGCAGAGCTGGCTTCAGATTGCCATTCGAAGTCGCATGAAAAAAATGGTGATCGAAAGCAATTAATTCTCCGTCCAGCGAATTAAAGCACCCTAATCCAAAGTGACCGTACTGCTTGATTTCTTCAACCGTGAGAGATCCATCGTATTCTAATAAATCGAAAGCTTCAATTCCAGAATATTGAAATAGGCAGTGAGGCAGCATATTTATTCCATAAAGATTTTGAATAAAAATTAGATAAGGCCCCCCTTTTTTGCAAGTTTTTTCCAGTTGACAATCCACCAATTATATTGGTAATATGACCAAAAAGGTTGGTATATCATGCTTGAATCTCTGTTCGGGACTCCCATCATTGAAAAAATCTTATTTTTTCTTGTTGTAAATAAAAAATGCTACCCATCCCAGCTTAAAGAGGTGTTTCAGAGTCCTTTATATAGTTTTCAAAGAGCTTTAGCAAGGCTAGAAAAGGGGGGGGTTTTGGTCAGTTTTAAAGAGGGAAAGACTCTTGTCTACCAGTTCAATCCACGCTATCCTTTCCTCGCAGAATTAGAGGCTTTCTTACTAAAGGCGTACTCATATTTTCCTGAAGAAATTCGCGAGAAGTACTATGAGCCGATGGTGCGCAAAAGACCTCGTCGGCAAGGAAAACCTCTATGATTGATTGGTCCTCAATTTCCTTAAAAGATATGGCGGGTTTTCTCTCTGAAGAGCTTAGAAAAAAAGGGATAGACACCGTGCTTGTAGGTGGGGCATGCGTCACAATCTATTCGGAAAACCGCTATCAATCTTATGATTTGGACTATGTCACCTATGAAGACATGAAAAAAGTAAAAAAAGCTTTAAGCGAGCTAGGATTTCGGGAAAAAGATCGCTATTTTCAACATGAAGGCTGCCAATGGCTGGTGGAATTTGTTTCTCCGCCAATAGCAGTAGGAAATGAATCAATTCAAAAATTCAACAACATCGCGACATCCTTAGGAACAATTAAATTATTAAAGCCAGTGGATAGTGTTAAAGACAGGCTATCAAGCTTCTATCATTGGCAGGATAAACAGGGTCTTGAACAAGCGATCAATATTTGTTTAGAGCAGGAAATTGATTTAAATGAATTGGAAAGGTGGTCTCTAGCAGAAAAACAAGTAGAAAAATTTGAGATTTTCAAAGAACTTCTAGAAAAAAGAAAGATTTAACCTCTTTTGGCATGAAATACGCAAGTAAGAATCAAAAAGGAGGTTACTATGGTGAGTTCACTTACGAACTGCGACTCATTGTCGGAGCTCAAACAATTACTGGTTGTAGTTGATCACGCAGTCATTGGAAAGAGCGGAGGTCGTAAAATGATAATTGATGGAAAGGAACATTCTATAAGTCAAGTTGCTAAAAAGTTTTTTACTCTGTGTAAAAAATCAGATTATACAGAGAAAGAATGCAAATTAGCGGCAGAGATTTCTGAAAAAATAGCCTCCGTGAATTCAAATAACACATACAAAAAAGGATTATCAAAGAGCCAAAAAGCCAATCTAATGGCTAGGCGTACACTAGGGAATTTGCCTGGAATTGGATTAAGCTCATCTAAGAGAAGTCAGGGACAGCTTAAAGCAATAGGTTTTTCCATGATGTATCTGCATTACGCAAAAGACAGCACAAAACTAAGATATACGCTTTTGCAACAAGTGCTTAGAAAAACGGGAAGCCCAAGAGAAAATGCAAAAATATCCCAAAGTATAGCAGAGAAGGCTGAAAATATTACTAAAGCATCGACCCTTCTAAATGCAAAACTTACGAAAAAAATTCAAAAAGATAATGATAAATGGAAAAAAATCGAGCTCAGATTAATGCTTAGGACTGGTTTCTAGAGGTCATCTTCTTCTTTTCGTTTTTTTGCTTCTTCCGGGCTGAGAGCTTCCTCTTCCTCATAGTATTGATCATCTTCATTATCCCCTCTTTCTTCTTCAGGGGTCATGTAGGGCTTTTTTAAATGATCGCTGGGCCCTTTCTCTTCATCGTGATCAAAATTTAATGGTTTAGGGTCATCAGGATTTCTTTTTTTTGGATGAGCTGTCATAAAATTCTCCCTTTAGTCTTATCTTTTACCTAACATAAAGCAAAGATTAGGAAAAGACATAAAATATTTAAGCAAATTTCACAGAAACCTGCGAAGCTTCCTCAAATTTTACCTTCATTGAGGGTTTAAGGCGACAATCAATGAAATAAAGATTTTTTAAGTTAGGTAAAAGAGTTCCATTTCCTAACTTTTCGATCATTTTCTCACTTAAGTTGACTCTACAATTTTTAAATGTCAGATTTTCGAGAGAGACTATTTTACTGATTTCACTAAGCTTCTTGTTGGTTAATCGCCCATTAGAGAAATCTAATTGAGGAATCGGATCCTGCTTACTTTTCTCGACACTTTTTTTAAAATTCTCGAAATTTTTACTAAAATATTCGTACATTTCTGGATAAAAAATGCTGCCAGTTTCTTTCGTTTGTAAATTAAATTTTCTGCCTCTTTGCAATTTTTTTAATCCTTCTAAATCACCTGAAGAATTTAAAAAAGAAAGAGCTCGAAGATTAGGTAACAGTTCACCATTTAATAGCTTTTGGATAACGTCATCACTGAGCAGAAAAACACATCCTGTAAATGTTAATTGGAGGATAGAATTTATTTTCGAAAGTTCTATAATTGTCGCATCGGTCAGATAACCTCGAAACAAATCTAAACTTTCTATGGGGACTTGGCACATCACTTCAATTACTTTGCGAAACTGATCAAAATTTTCATGGCTTTTTGAAAAATATAGATTAATATCACTGCAATTATACTTTTTCTGAATGTATAAGAGCGCAGCTTCACGAACCCTATTTAGTTCGAAAGTATTAGCAAAATCTAGAATTTGCGCAATTTGAACAAAAGCTTCGCTTCGATCTAATCCATCTTCAGTAAAGATTTGCTGACACTTGTATGTTAGAAGGTAAGTGATTTTCTCGTTTAAGTGTTTGATGCCTAAAAATTTAATATTTTTGATTAGTTCGAAAATATTTCCCAAATCTTTTTCTTGATCTTCAATTGAAAATATCATTCTTAAAATAATTTCAAAATTTTGAGCATCCATAGAACTCAATGGAAGTTTATTAGGGCTTGCAAATTCTTTAAATCCTCCGTTTAATAATCCTTTGAAGTAGTCTGATTGCTCTTTTAAGACTTCAATGTATAGCTGGGGGATGTAAACTTCTCTGTCTACACAGACAACCACAACTCTTTGGAATAAATTTTTAAGAGATTCTTCAGGAGTGCCCTTAAAATTCATCCATATTTTTGCTGCACATAGATGCGCAGGTGAGGGAACTGATTGAGTTAAAATATTTTCAAAAATATGAGTCATCATTGAGGCGATGTGTTGTTCTTCGCAATGTTGTCTTTGGCAATAAAAATCGTATAAGTCCAAAATATCTTTGAATTCACGTAAATCAATATTGACAGAACCATCTTCATTTGCAATTTTGGCACCGACAGTTATAAAATTAAAAGCTAGTTGAGGAGAATGCTTAAATGCATAGCCCAGCGGTGTATACCCTAATGCATCTTTTGTATTTAAAGCCCGTCGTACAAAACAAGAAAAAATAGAGCGCACAGTAAACAGGCTAACATGCTCTAGTAGGATTCTGCATATTTCAGCATCCCCTCTCAAAGCTGCGTGATGAAATGCATTTCTTCCGTCTTGATCTTGCTTTGTAATATTCCTCGGTAAAAGTTCAGGAATACGAAAGCTTTCCCGACCTGATTTAATCATTTCAATGAGTTCATTGTTTTCAGATTGCGGATATGCATTTGCGCGCACATTTAAAAAATGGAGATGCCGAGGATTCACAGTTGGGTTCTCCACAAACCGTGCATTGACAAATTCACTACTAGCTTGAGCTGAGGATCTTCTTTGAGTGTTTTTATATTGATTAAAAAATTCCCTAACTTTTTTAAAAATTTTTTCGTTAGATTTTTCTAACACTTCAGACTGATCATCTGGCAATTCAGGAGTTTTTCGCTTGCCAATTACCTGGGAGCTTGAAGGACTTTCACTGCTACTTATACTCCAACTAGAAGTAGAAGCTAGGCTGTATTCTTTACTTGGTTCCATGCGATCCTCTTATTTAAATTAAGTCTTTAATCTAGGCAGATGGATTAATTAAATCAACAAAACTTATTTTTATAACTGTTTTAAAAATTGTTAATTGACTGAAAAAAATTGGATAGATACAAGAAGTTAACGGATGAATGAAATTTTTCAAAAGGTTCAGTTATGTTTAAATTCTCTTCTTTGACTATGGGATTAATTGCTTTAGTTTTTTTAGCCTCATGCGAATCTAATCGCGTTGAAGTCAAAAAACAAAAAGTTGGAGATATTGAACTCGCCTACTACACCCATGGAAGCGGCGAACCTCTTGTATTATTGATGGGGTATAAAGGGACCATGGCAATGTGGGATCCAGCATTCATTGAAGAGCTGGCTAAGTATTATACTGTGATAGCCTTTGATCATCGAGGTGTCGGATTATCTTCAGACACATCAGAAAATCATACAACTATCAAGCAAATGTCAGTAGATACTGCCGAATTTATTCGAGCTCTTGGCTATCAAAAGGTTAATTTATTAGGATGGTCAATGGGGACCTCAATTGCAATGCATTTGGCTTTAGACCATCCTGAACTCCTCAAAACATTAATTCTATGTTCGCCGAATGCCGGAGGAGAAACTCAAACTCATCGGCAAGATGTCTATGATAAATTGACATCTTTAAACACATCCAAAGAGGAGCTTCTCTCTTTGATGTTTCCAGAAACAGATGGTGGACGTCTCGCATCTGAAGACTTTGTCTTTCGTTTGAAAAAAGCCATCGCAACCGGCTTTTTTCCTTATGATATCGAGGTCAGTAATCAAACAGTAGAAAGACAAACTTCAGCGTTAAAATTAAGAGACAATGACCATCTCAATGAAAGCCTCCCAAACATTAAAGTGCGCACTTTAGTGGCAGGGGGATTAGAAGACATTATTGATCTGCCCGAAAATACACGCGCTGTGGCAAATCGGATTCCTTTTGCTTGGGCGGCCTATTTTCCAAATGCAGGGCATGGCTTTACCTCTCAAAACTACTTGCAATTCAGCCGTTTAATCCATGTTTTTATCGACAGTGAAAATCAAAATAATTAAATCTCTGAACACAAATTAACAGAGTTTTTTTCAACATCAGCAAAAAAGGCATGAAGGGCTTGAAAATAGTTTTCTTGGTCGTCAAACATCGTGCAATGACTTCCATTTTCACAGATTTTTACTTTTGAATTGGGGATTAGCGATCCCATTCGTTCAATATCTTTTGGATTCATGGTATCAAATCTACCGCAAATCACAAGAGTTGGGATTGTAATTTTCGAAAGATCATCCCTCGATTCCAATTTTTAAAGTTTCCAATGACAACGAATTCGTTCGGCCCTTGGATTGTTTGATAAACTTTAGGATTTAGATGAGCTAAACAACGCATTAGAGATTCAGGCCATGGGCTAAGTCGACAGAGATGCAATGAATAAACTTCTTCAAACATAATTTTTTCGTATTCGGGATTTAAAAAGTCCTCATTTTCTTCATAGAATTTTAAGCGTTCCTGAACAGATTGAGGTAATTTTGAGCGTAAATGATTCAAGTAAGCGACATAAGATTCAATACTGCCTGTAATATTAGAGAGAACAACCCCTTTTAAATGCTGTTGATATTTTAGTGAATACTCGATGGCGAGCAATCCACCCCAGGATTGACCATAAAGATAAAAATCTTCAAGATCAAGGGCTTGGCGTACTTGTTCAATTTCTTCACAGAAGCGTTCAACTGTCCAAAGGGAAGGGTCATCAGGTTGATCTGAATAATAAGATCCGAGTTGATCGTAAAAAATAAGTTGAAATTGATCTTTTGGAAAAAAATCTTCAAAGCATTCAAAATATTCATGTGTACACCCCGGGCCTCCATGCAAGGTGAGGAGTTTTATGGGACCATCCCCAATGCGTTTGGTCCAGACCCGAAATCCATTGTTAAGTTCAACGAATTTGACTCCCGTATCATTTTTCATAAATTCTGCCTCTGCATGTAGAAAATTTCCAATTCCAATTGTGATGAATATAAAAAGATTTAAACCTAACATGTGTAAGAAATAAAAATAATTTGCCATGTTTTCTCCTTTGCTCACAGCTTAAAAAGGAACTATGTCAGACTGGGTAATTATTAATTTGTAATAATTACTGTATTGTATGTGCAGATCGCTAGTGACTTTTTCCTTTTAAATAGGTAAACTTTTACAAAATTTATTAAGGGATAAAGCGATGGAAAAGGAAATTATTGAACTGCAACAAAAAAGTGAAGTTCTCACAAAGATGAACGCTGAATTAATGGCGTGTAAGCAAAAATATGTTTCGGCTAAGCAAAGTTATGGCCGCATGAGTACGCGATTACGAAAATTATGTAAGAGATTAACGCCCACAAATGAAATTGTGCTTGAAATGCAAAAAATCGCTGATGAAATCCGAGATTTTGCAAAAAAAGCTCCCTCTCTCCTTGCGGCAGAGACAGAGCTTGAAATGAACTGAGGTTAAGAAGGGAGTTTCTGAGGACCTCTAAGAGGTCTTTTATTTTGTCCAAAAACAGGTTTTTTGGGCTTAAAATGACGCTGATTAGGGTTGTTTTGTTTCGGTGTATGACTTCTGTGCTGACCATTATGCGTAGTTTTAATCTGATTGCCGCGTCCATTTTGAATAGGCTCAGCCGCAATTGTAGGATCAGGATCAAAACCAGGTTGGTTGACTTTAGGGATTTTTCGTTTCAATAAATGCTCAATGTCGGCAAGTAATTTGTGTTCATCAATACAAACTAGTGAACAAGCACATCCTTCATTGCCGGCACGACCAGTACGCCCGATGCGGTGAACATAATCTTCAGAAACATTAGGAAGCTCAAAATTAACGACATGAGGAAGTTGGTCTATGTCTAGTCCTCGGGCTGCAATATCAGTAGCAACAAGAACCCGTAGTAAGCCTTTTTTAAAGTCATGTAAAACTTTAGTGCGTGCAGACTGACTTTTATTTCCATGAATGGCTTCAGCGGCAATTCCATCAGCGGTTAATTGCTTTGACAGGCGATTTGCACCATGTTTTGTACGTGTAAATACAAGGACTTGTTCCCATTTTTGCGAAGAAATCAAGAAGGAAAGCAGTTCACGTTTGCGCTTATTATCTACTGGATAAACGACTTGTGAAATTAATTCCGCAGGGGTGTTGTGTGAAGCCACTTCAATTGTTTGAGGAGATTTTAGCAAACCGTACGCTAGATTTTTTATTTCACTTGAGAAAGTTGCTGAAAATAAAAGATTTTGACGATTTTTTGGAAGGAGAGCTAGAATTTTTCGGATGTCATGGATAAAACCCATATCCATCATGCGATCGGCTTCATCGAGGACTAGGATTTCAACATGAGAGAGGTCAATGACTTGTTGTGAGACCAGATCTAAAAGTCTTCCTGGAGTCGCAATCAGAATATCTGCGCCATTTTGCAATTTTTTAATCTGCATATTGATATTCACTCCACCAAAAATGACTTGAGATCTGAATGGAAGATATTTTCCGTAGGTTTTAACACTATCGGCCACCTGCGCTGCTAGTTCGCGGGTAGGTGTGAGAATAAGAGCACGGACGACGTGGCCTTTTTGGTTTTTGCTGTTGACCATTAAACGTTGTAGAAGGGGAAGTGTAAATCCAGCTGTTTTGCCCGTTCCGGTTTGAGCGCCCGCCAAAATATCGCCACCATTGAGAATAAGTGGAATAGCTTTTATTTGGATGGGGGTGGCTTCGGTGTACCCTTTTTCATCGATAGCTTGAAGAATTTCTTTTTGGAGGCCAAGATTTTTAAATGACATTGTTTCCTAATAAATTATAATTTTCAGTTATTCGAGTTCATAATCTCATTGAGGAGATCATAGTTAAAATCTTGCAACATAGACAAGATACCTTTTTGAATAATCCATTGTAAATATTAATGAGTTAACAAAAAGTTTTAAAGCATCATAAATTAATTTGAATCGTTTGATGCTTTCTCGAAATAAAGAGTATAACAGATCATTGCATATCTAATATACAGAATAAAAGACATTTGGGTAAAATGGATCCAGCTACCAAAACGGAGCTTTTTAAATTTAAGGCAGGCATGACACAGTTAAAAAAAGAATTACATCCAAGAAATCGTCATCGAGGCTTATATGATTTGAAGCAGCTCATCACAGCTTGCCCTGATTTAGCTAAATTTGTGGCAATAAATCATTATGGAAATGAATCGATCGATTTTACTGACCCGATTGCGGTAAAAACTCTCAACAAAGCAATTCTAAAATTTTTTTATAACGTAACATGGGATATCCCTGAACCATTTTTGTGTCCTCCGATTCCAAGTCGAGCCGATCACATCCACTACATTGCAGATTTATTGAGTATCTCCAAGGGAGGTGCGATCCCTCGAGGTCAAGAAATTTCAATTTTGGACATTGGTGTCGGGGCCAATTGTATTTATCCCTTGATTGGGCATAAAGAATATGGATGGAGTTTCGTAGGAGCAGAAATCGACCCCTTAGCGATTTCAATTGCGAATGGCATTATTCAGGAGAACGACCTTTCAGAAATCATTAAAATTCGTCTACAAAAGTCTTCTAAAAATATTTTTGAGGGGATTGTGCGAGATAACGAGAGGTTTGACCTTTCAATGTGCAACCCTCCATTTCATGCATCGCCTAGCCAAGCACAATCAGGAACCCAACGCAAGTGGAGAAACTTGCGCGTAAAATCGAATGCATTGAATTTTGGAGGTCAAAGTAATGAGCTGTGGTGTCAAGGGGGAGAAGTTGCTTTTATAAAACGTATGATTGAAGAGAGCGTTCACGTAAACTGTAGATGGTTCACCACTCTTGTTGCAAAAGCAAGTCATCTTCCAGCTATCTATAATGCATTGAAGCAGACTAAGCCAACAAACGTAAAAACCATCGAGATGGGCCAAGGTCAAAAGAAGAGTCGAATAGTTGCTTGGACTTATCAAAATTTTTTTATAAAGGAGGGTCCTTAACGCCGACAATTTGCAGCTTCAAGGACTTCCTTTTATTTTTTAAGCAAAATATTTGAATTCAATTGATAGTTTCATAGTTGTGTAAGGTTCTTTAGGTGGGAAGGCGTTTAAGAAAGTTTTCATATCATCCCATTGTTCTCTAGCCCCTGCAATTTTCGCCAGTTCTGCTAGGATAGCCACTCTTTCATTTTCTAATAGGAATTCATTAGAGGCGAATACTAATTTTTCAGCAATAAGCTTGACTTGGTTATTAAGCTCTTCACGATATTTCTTAGCATAGGCAAGTAATCCTACAGCTTTCCTCATACAAATGTCACTGGCCCATAGTACTATGACTTCTGGCCTCCAAAGAATTTCTATGTCGAGTGAATCAACCGCCTGTTCTCGATCTGCTGCATTGAGCAATGGAAGCATGTTGATTGCTTGTTCGATATTGTTTTTCTCTCTTAGTTGTTGAAATAATTGGAGCGCAGCTGAACTTCGATGCTCGTTTGCAAGCACAGGAATAAGATTCCTAGCCTCTTCAATTCTTTCCTCTTTTTTTAAACTTTCAAATTTATTCAAAAGAAATTGTTTAGTCAATCGACCGAGTCCTGCAAAACACTTTGCAAAATCTTCTATCTCAGCCTTGTCATTTAAATCGGTGTTAGCAAAGATTTTTTCTAAAATTCCGCGATCATATTTTTCTTCAGTCGCAGTAGTCATAAAATAATTAGCCTCTCTTTTTTTAGTTTTTTCCCAAAAAAAGTGTGAAGCAGCGATCCCTAATCTTTTAAGTGCTTTTAGCGGAAGTCTGGTTACACAATTTTCAAATCGCTTTACTTTCGGTTTTGTAAAGGGGGGACTTTTTTTTCCTTCGCTTAGACTTAATTCAGCGTTAAATCGCGTTTCTTTCTTAATCTTTTTACATATTCCTCCATCTGGGATTCCCTTTAGAAAAAATTCCATTTTTTCTTTATTATTACGTTTTGCTGCATTGGTGATAAGTATAATTAAAATCTTAAGCCGTTCACCCGGAGTAAATTCTGTAATAATAAATTTTTTTAAATCAGTAAAATTATTTAAATCGTAGAATATTGAACACAGGTTTATTCCAACAGCTATGCGCACCTTCGGATCATTAACCTGGCTTAAGATTTTTTTTGCCTTTGTAATGAGATCTATTTTCAATAGTTCAATGGCTTTGACTAAGTGCTCTTTATCTAGACTCGGAAGTAATGAAAAGGCAGCTATTAAATCTTCTTTCTTAGTCATTAATTTGAAGATTTCCAAAAAGAAAAGGCATTGTTGTCCAAGGGGAAAGATTTTTATCAACGCAAGAGCTCCGGTGAAATTTTCTTTGTTTCTAAGGAATGCAAATTTTTCTTCAAGAAAACCTTTATTAATGAGAGGCTTCCATTTTTGATAAATATTCGCAAAAGCATTCACATCTTTTCTAGAATCAAAATTTAAGTTGTAGAATGTTTTTTCGAATACCTTTGTGATAAAGTCACCATCATAAGATTTTGAGTCGTCCATGCCTAAGATTTCAAAAGCTTCTTTGAACAGCCCATTGTCTGTCAATTGAGTAATAAATTCTCTAATTTCTGCGGTTGACCATGTGTTTTTAGGAAGCTTATGAATAATTTTGATAGCTAATTCAGTTAAACCGTTTTCTAATGATTCTTGAATAGTAGCTTTAACAAAATTTATTAGTAAGGATAATTGATAATCTTGAATTAACCCAAAGTTAGGGATAGAATTATCTTTTCTTTCAAGATCTCCGTGCTTGAGGATTAGCAAAGTTCTGGCAAGTTTGAATAACAAAACGATAGAAGGAAACGCATCACTTTTGCAGAGTGGAAAAAATTCAATCAGTTTTTCTTTTATCGGTTCACTATGTAAGTCATCACTTACACATACTGCCCAAAATTCAGCATTTTTTTTAGATCTGTGTGTTAGCATTAATTCAAATAGGTATACTAATTTTATAAGGACATTTTCCTCCACCATTTCGCTAATAATTTTGCTTAAATGAATTTTTACAGTTAATTCTTTTTGACTTATTAATAATTTTTCTAATTCCTCAAATTTATCAGCTAGAAGTTGAAAATTTTTTCCATTTAATTCACCTAAAGAATGAATATACGGTTTTAAAGCAGTAACTGCGGAAAGTAATTTTTGCTCTTCTATTGGCTTAATTACCTTCAACTTTCTTGAAGGAGGTCTCACTTTGGCATTCCTTTGAAAAATCACTATTTCTCTTCCAGGAGCAGTAGGCGATCTGTCGATCTCGAAATTACTAGCGTCCGGTTGCACTTCAAAAAAAGAATTCCTTACTTCCATTTTTAACTCCAATTAACTTTATTATTAAATCTGATACGCCATTGGCTATATGTGTATACTAAAGAGCGCATAAATTTTTGATTTTAGAGAAGTCTTGAAAATTCCATTTTAATAAAGACTGTAGCTCATTTTTCCATTTAATATGACCCTCTGTGACACATTTCTCAATTTCGTTACAAAAGTCCGTAAAAGTCTCC
>Ga0105046_10013997_pt1 | contig 12391 bp, 12 predicted proteins | sample MAT03_FD_78385 | JGI IMG/M metagenome (GOLD analysis project Ga0105046, IMG submission 78385) | Freshwater microbial communities from Lake Fryxell liftoff mats and glacier meltwater in Antarctica - MAT-03 (megahit assembly) | ecosystem: Environmental > Aquatic > Freshwater > Ice > Liftoff...
CTAATTCAACTCATCTCGCACATCGTATGGCGGCTGCTCACCCCGTTCAATCGGGTTATCAGCGAACATCCCGTAAGTTTCTTCAAAATACCCTATCGGATAGCCCATCTCATCAACGGGTTCATCTGCTATCGGCTGCATAACAACCAACACGTCAATATGACGGTGAGCAAGCGAGGTCAGTAGCTCTAATCTCAAAATCCCGTCATCATCAATATACGCTTGGGTCTTTATCGATTCCATCTGTCTGTTCCTAAAGATATTTGCATCTACCCCAATTATAACCTGTTTTTGCGCCTCTCTAGGACTCGTATTTGCCGAAACGCCTCATCAGGTTTAATCTTGTCTTTACACAACCTCAAACACTTCCCCTTATACTCCTCGCACGATTCAATACAAGGATTTCAAGCTTATGAAACTCTCGCGTTTTTTCTTAGCTTTTGCCGCCCTGTGCGCGGTTGCGATTTCCCCCCTGCACGCCCAAGAACCCGTCACCATTTCGATGGTGCATATCTTTGGCGCAGAGAACGATGACCGTGGCGGCCTGATTCAAGCCGTGGCCGACGAATTCATGCTCGCCAACCCCGGCATCGTGATTGAACTGTCGTCGCCTAGCACCGATTACATCGAATTGTTTAATGGCGCGCTGCTGGCCGCAGATCAAGGCCAAGCCCCGACCATCATCCAAGTGGAGGAAGGTCTGACCCAGTTGGCCGTCGATTCGGGCTTTTTCCTGCCGATTGGCGATGTCGCCAGCGAGGAACAACTGGCCTCGTTGGACGACCTGCTGCCCGTTGTCCGCGACTATTACAGCATCGGCGGCACGCTCTACAGCGTCCCGTTTAACGCCTCTAACCCGCTGATGTTTTACAACAAGGCTCTATTCAACGCCGCCGGACTCGACCCTGAGACTCCGCCGACCACTTTTGATGAAATCCTCGCCGCCTGCGCCGCCATCATGGCCGCGCCAGAGCCGCCCAGCGCCTGCATGAATTTCCCGATAACGGCTTGGTTTCCTGAGCAGTGGATCGCGATGCAGAACGCGCTGATCGCCGATAATGACAATGGCCGTACCGCCCGCGCTACCGCCGTCAACTTCGACTCGCCGGAAATGCTCCGTATTGGCGAGTGGTACAAGGCGATGGATGACGCCGGCTATCTGACCTACAGCGGCACGCCCAACGATTATCAAGGTGAGGGCATCAGCTTTTTGAGCAAGACCACCGCCATCACCATCAACAGCACGGCGGGCGTCGCGCTGTTCCAACGCTTTAGCAAGATTCAAGGCATTGACTTGGGCATCGCTCCGTTGCCAACCCCCGGCGCGGACGCGATTAACGGCGTCACTGTCGGCGGCGCCAGCTTGTGGGTGACAGCCGGTGGTACGCCAGAGCAGACCCAAGCCGCTGTCGATTTCATCTTCTTCCTGACCAACACCGAACACGATATGGCTTGGCATCAAGGGACGGGTTACATCCCAACTCGCATCAGCAGCATTGACGCCCTGACCGCCAGCGGGTGGTTTGACGAAAACCCCGGCTTCGCCATCGCCGTGGCGCAATTGCAAACCTCGGCGGGCAACGTCGCTAACGCGGGCGCGGTCATGGGGCCGTCGGCAGAAGTGCGCGGCATTTTGGTCGAGGCGCTCCAATCCATTGTTGATGGTGGCGAGACTCCGGCGGACGCGCTGGCAGCTGGCAAGCAGCGCGCCGACGCAATTTTGGCCGATTACAACGCTGTCGTTGGGGAATAACCAGTCGTGAGTCTCAAGTCCTGAGTCCTGAGTTGGGTTAGCCTTATCTCAGGACTCGGGACTCACGACTCATCACTTTTTCTCTCATGGAAGATTCTCCGCGTTTCGAGCGTCTGTGGACGCGCACCGTCCTTGTTGGCGTGATTGTTCTCAGCGCATACCTGCTCATCACCGAATGGGATGGGTTCGTCCGGCTTGGCGCGTGGCTGTGGGCGGGACTCAGCGCCGCGCCGGAGTCCTTATCAAAAATCGCGGCCTATTACGCCGGGCTGCCGTTCGCGCAACTCCTGCCGTCACTCCTCATCGGTCTAGCCGTCGGAATCGGGCTGACATGGCGTGTCATGCGCGAGGCAAGACCATCTCTCACCACGCTTATCGTCGGCGGGTTGATCGGGGCATTTAGCGCGCAAATCCTGAGCGCGACGCTGCAACACTGCACCTATTTGCCGGAAGTAGCCGCCGCAGAAATGATTGGCGGTTGGGTCATCACTGCCCTGAGCGCCATGATGTTTCTCGTGCCGTATTGGGCGTACCTCAAGCGTGCGCCGGTCAGCCAAGCTGGATATTTTCGTCAGCGTGGATTGGCTTACGCCTTTCTGACGCCGACTCTGCTGAGTCTGTTCGTGTTCCTATATTATCCTAGCGTGCAGACCATCCTGCTCTCGCTCAACGCCCGCCGCTTCCCGATTCGCACGGAGAAATTCGTCTGCCTCGGCAATTATGTCTCGCTGGCTGAAGACGCGATTTATCAATCCAGTTTCGTGACCACCGTCCTGATTACGCTGGCAATTGTCACCCTGAGCTTGGCGATTGCGCTGGGAGTCGCGGTATTGGCGAGTCAAAAAGTGCGCGGCGCGTCAATTTATCGCACCTTTCTAATTTGGCCGTTCGCGCTGTCGCCCGTCGTCACCGGCGTGATTTTTCTCGCGCTATTTCGTGACGGTCAGGCCGGTTTGATCAACTATATGCTGACCAGCGGCTTTGGCGCGGAAGTCAGTTGGTTGCGGACGCCCGACCTCGCCCGCTGGGTGATCATCATTGCGTCGGTCTGGAATATTTTGGGCTTCAACATCTTGTTTTATATCGCCGGATTACAAGGCGTCCCGCCCGAATTGTTAGAAGCCGCCGCTATCGACGGCGCGAATAAGCCGCAACGATTTTTCAGCATCACTTTCCCACTGCTATCGCCCTATACGTTTTTCCTGCTCATCACCAACGTGACTTACTCGTTTTACGGGATTTACGGCGTGGTTGATGCGCTCACGTCGGGCGGCCCGCCGGTTGGGCCAGCGGGGATATTCGGCGGCGCGACCAACGTCCTGATCTTCAAGCTATACGAAGATGCCTTCACCCCCGGCGCGCCGATTGGCTCGGCGGCGGCGCAAGCGATCATCTTATTTATTTGTATCGCTGGGCTGACTTTGTTCCAATTTCGATTCGTAGAGTCGCGGGTGACGTATGCCGAATAGCCATAAAACCCGTTGGGGAATCCACCTTGCGCTCATCGTCGTCTGCGGCCTGATTTGCATCCCGGCGCTGTACGCCTTGCAACTGGCGACGCTGACGTTTGACGCGGCTTTTCGCTCACCGCCGCAATTATTCCCGCCCGGAAACGATCTCGTGGAGAACGTGTCGGCGCTGTTCACGCGCTTACAATTCGGGAATCTAATGCTGAATACCACCCTCGTGGCGCTGGTGGTGGTGGTCGGCAAAACGGCGCTGTCGCTGTTGGCGGGGCTGGCCTTCGTCTATTTCCAGTTCCCCGGCAAGACCTTCTTATTTTTCGTCGTGCTGCTGACGCTGTTGATGCCGACGGAAATTATCCTCTTGCCACTATTTCGCATGATGTCGGAGTTGGAGTGGGGGAGGTTGAATCCCCGGCTGGCGTTAACCGTGCCGTTTTTGGCGTCCGCGACGGGCGTGTTTTTATTCCGCCAGCATTTTGCCAATATCCCGCGAGAATTAGCCGAGGCCGCGCAATTGGACGGGGCGAGTCCGCTGCGATTTTTGCGCGATGTGCTGATTCCGATGAGTTGGAATGTGATCGGCGCGCAGGCGTTGATTCAATTCATCGCGACATGGAACGCCTATTTATGGCCGGTGCTAATCGTTCAGGATGCGACTCAGTATGTGATTCAGCAAGGCGTGCGAAGCGCATCATCCAGCGGCGGCCAGACCGATTTCGGCTTGCTGATGGCCGCCGGAATCATCGCCTCGCTGCCGCCGTTGCTGCTGTTCATCTTCCTCCAACGCCAATTCATGAACGGCTTTGCCCTGACACAGGATAAGTAGTTAAAATAATCTACAGACTCTACTTATAGTCTGTAGATTTATAGAATACATTTTTCTACCATCCTTGAATGGATAATATAAAAAAACTTGCTCATATTTTTGGCGCTACCATACGTCAAATGCGCTCTGAGGTGGGTCTATCTCAAGAGGAGTTTGCGATTCGCTGTCATCTACATCGAACTTATATCGGTTCAATCGAGCGTGGCGAGAAGAACGTCACTTTAGAAACAGCCAGTAAAATAGCAAAAGCCCTAGATATTAACCTATCTCTTATTATCTCACGTATGGAAACAGAATACGAAAATTACGGGGATGAAAATGATAATCACTGAGTTAGATTATCGTCGCATCCGTACAGAACTTATTGAAAATATGAGCGGATTATCGACACTGGAAGAATATTACATGCTGTTTTTACAGCAATCAATTTCCAGTGTCGCACAGCGTATCGTTGCTGATTTCGATAAAGCTGAAGATTTGAAACCCTTTTGGCAAAACTATCCGCCTATACAGCGTGGTAAATCACCCACTGGCACGTCAATTCCATGGTCTGAAGTTGGGCAAACTGCTATTGGCTCAAATATCATTCGGGCGTTAGCCTTTCAAAACTCCGAAATCACTTATCCGGGACTACCTTCTGGCTCAGACATTCGTTTTTTGGCTCACGATGCCTTAGTGCATTTAGATGTAAAAATTACCGGCCCTAACGATATGGAAGGTGAGGTAGTTGCAAGTCCTAATCAAGTATCAGGAGATGGTATAAGCTGGCAAAACGGGGTAATCAATTCACCAGTGATAATTACTGGACAGAGAGCATCAATGATATTTCAGCCTGAATTACCACCCTTCTATATCATTAATGGGCGTTCTATCCCCTGTCTAACGTTCTTTATAAAGGGGATTTACGGTGTAAAACAATTAGGTCATCAGCCTTTAACAAGGCTTGACTTGTTATGTGTACCAAACGGATTAATGACTTTTGATGGACCTAAATATATGTTGAATTCAGGGCTTTTCATCCCCGGTAAAGACATAATATCTCATCCAAAAAAGAGAGTACGTGTCAGAATCGAACCTCTAGGCGCTATTGCGGCATGGCGAACCATAACCATTTGGCAACGGTAAATGTCCATGTGTCACAAATCACAAATCAAATGACAGTTGTTTTATAACTGGTTCTATTTCTTTTTCAATTTTTTTTGTGTCAAATTTAAGCTTCACGCGACTCTTTTCATGTTCACAGGCTATTCTCGCCAAAGTGACATATTTCTCTGTAATATCGATGCCTAAATAATTTCGTCCTTCTTGGATAGCCGCAATAGCAGTTGTGCCACTACCCATAAAACAATCTAATACGGTTTCGCCCGGAGAAGTCAATAGTTTTATAACCCGTCGGGGCAATTCCAGTGGAAATTTGGCTACATGGTCATTATTAGCTCGAACAGAACGAAACGCCCATACACCCCTAGATCCCCACTCAATCCATTCGCTTTTAGTCAAACGTTTTCTTTCCACTTGCGTGGTTCCCGGTTTCCAGAAAATATAAATATATTCAAATTCGTCTACCGAACGGTAGGAGGAACTATGCCACTGTGAATTTTCCCAAGCGGGGTCTTTTATCCATACCCGACGATCATAGAGATATAAACCTGCGTCATACGCGGCTGATTCAACAAGTCCACCCACTAGGTGGACTCGCGTTTGGGTGGCATATTTACCCCCGCGAATATTATTACCATTCAATCTTCGATCAATAGTTTGCTCACTGCACCCCAGTAATTTTGCCAATTGATAACGACTATAGTCAGGATGAGCGGCTTTTGCAGCTAAAACATCTTCGCGTGTGACGGAGCTACGATGTTTATCAATATTTGCTGCTTGAAAACGCGGTAAATTTTCGTCTGAGAAAGATAGAATATCTGCGATATTGATAACCAAAAAACCACCGGGCTTGAGAATACGATAGTGCAATTGTATAACTTCGTGAAGCATTTCAACCCATTGCTGATAAGTAACACCTTTTTCATATTCCTTGCCAACATGATAGGGAGGAGACCATACACTACATGAAATACTATCAGACTCAATCTGAGGGATTAGCTCACGAGCATCGCCCAAGTAAATCTGATTTTCTTGAAGCATTGTTATATCCTCACTTTAGTTATACTACTTAAAGATAGCACAAAATCATGGAAATCACCATTCGCATGTAAAAACCGTTTGAATGTTCTCAATCGTCTGGAGTTACCCAAACGAGCAAAGGTTCGCCCAACAAGGTTAATAAATAACTGACAGGCGAAGAAGAAGGAAATCGTCCATGTCCTTCAACCGTAAGCTTAAGCCGCAAATCCAAGCCCAACCAGCGCGTCGTCTTTGCCTAAATCGAGTATAATCACCTGCGAATAACCTGTTTTTTTACATCATTTCGCCTCTAAAGGGTTTCATCATGACCGACCAAGACATCGACTCGCTCGTCCCCGTCCATAACTCCGCCGCCAGCCGGTTTGAAATCGCGCTGGGCGATCAATTCGCCGTCGTAGACTACGACCTGCGCGGCGACACGCTCACGATTCACCATACCGGCGTCCCACCGGCTTTTGAAAATCAAGGAATCGCCGCGCTGATGACCAAAGCCGCGCTCGATTGGGCGAAAGTCGAGGGCTATAAAGTCATCCCAATTTGCTCGTACACCCGCGCCTATATGCTCCGCCACCCAGACGTCTAGACCGCCTAGCAATAGGCGGATAAGCGACGAGTCTCGCCGTCGGGTTATGCGGTACGATGGACGGGTATGTTGTGCCTGTCAAATCGGAGTGTTTTTTACCCATGACCTCAAAACAATCAATTCGTTGGGGGATGGTCGCTGCTGCCGCCGTCCTGATGCTCGTCCCGCTGACCGCCCAAGACGCGCTCCGCATCCCAATCACGCCCGCCGCCAGTTATGTCAGTGACGCCTCGCCCGCCGGGGATGCGCTGGCGGCCTTCCTCAGCCCTGACCAGCCCGCCCCGCTCGGCGCACAATTTGAGTCGCAAACCGTCTTGCTCAAATTCATCTTGCCGACGCCTGACTACGCCGCCACAGAAGTCGGCGATGCGACCAACGGTTATCAGGTCAGCATCGGGCGCACGGATGAAGAAATCGCCCGATTTACCATCGCGCAACCGGTCATCGAAGCTATTTCCGCCCGCCCTGAAGGGGTGACGGAACTCCCGACCAACCTGAATCAAGCCCTGAGTTTTTGGTCACTGCTGGCAACCGGTATCCGCCCGGCCTCCGCCGTCGAAATCAGCGTGGACGGTTATCGCGGCCTGATCAGCATCATCCCGAATCCCACCGAACCGGATGCCTATCTTACGTTGGCGGTGGTCAATTTGGGCGAGAGTTACACCGTGATTGGCGTCGATTCGGCCAGCATGACCAGCCTCACTGCTGACCTGCAAACCCTCGCGGTGATCGTCAACAGCCTCGACCTTGACGGGGACGGCAAAATCGCGCCTGCCGTGGTCGCGCCGGAAGCCACGCTTGAACCAGAAGCGACGGTTGAGCCGGAAGCTACCGCTATCGTCGTCCCGTAAAGCCCCGCGAATAGACGCGATTTCGTCGCAAAAAAACAGCCCCGCCGGGTAGAATTTTGCGCCCGACGGGGCTGTTTTTCGTCAATGGAATGACATCTGAATCTGACTGAGACAAGCGGCTACTTGCGGAAACCGCCCGGCGCGTCGGGCAACTACGCGCCCTCGTTAAACGAACTGCGTGCGGCGCTGAATTAGGGCGCAGGGATACCGTAAATCTGGACGACACCATTATTTGTATGCGAGACGGCGTAACTACTTAGCCATCATTTCTTCACTCAATTTGATGATGTAGCGCGTCAAATTGGCTGAAGCACGGGGAAATTCTTCCCTCAGATGATTGGGCTGAGGACCGGTCAAAACCTCATTTTCCCCTCAAATAGAGGTTGAGTAGTTACCTCTTTTGTTTCTAAGACATGTCCTTCAAGGCAATCCTCGCTGCGTGATAGCCACACATGCCATGAACGCCGCCGCCGGGGGGTGTCGATGACGAACATAGATACATCCCCTGCTTTGAGGTTCTATAGGGGACAAGTCGCAGCACCGGACGGGTGAACAACTGCCAGATGTCCTGAACACCGCCATTAATATCGCCGCCGATGTAATTGGCATTATAGGCATTCATATCAAGTGTGTTCATAGCGTTGGTCGCAAGGATAGTATCGCGAAATCCCGGAGCAAAACGTTCGATTTGACTCACGATTCGCTCTGACATGTCGATGTCTGAACCATGCGGCACATGACAGTAAGCCCAGCCCGTATGATGTCCGGCAGGAGCGCGGGTAGCGTCAAACGTACTTTGCTGAGCCATCAGCACCAGCGGCTTATCGGGATGCTTATTTTTCCACAGCAGTTGTTCCGATTGAGCGATTTCTTGCAGCGTCCCGCCCAGATGAACCGTGCCTGCGCGATGACAATCTGGCGCTGTCCACGGGATAGGAGAGGATAAAGCAAAATCTAGCTTGAATACACCGAGACCGTAGCGATATCGTTCCAGTTGCGCTCGATATGACGGCGAAAATTGATCGCCTGCTAGACGAAGTAATTGCCGGGGTGTCACATCAAACAAGATGGCACGGGCGGAAGGAAGCTCTGCAAGATTTTCGATAGGGTGCGATGTGATAATCTTGCCGCCAAGCGATTCCAAGTACGATCCCATCGCATTAACGATGCTCTGTGAACCACCGCGTGGGATGGGCCAGCCCACTGAATGCCCCAGAATACCCAACACCATGCCGAACGAAGCGGTCATTATGCGGTCAAGCGGGATGCACGAATGCGCCGCCATGCCAGCAAATAATCCCTGCGCCCGCTTGCCACGAAACAGACCCCCCGCCAGCCCCGTCGCAGAACGCAATGCGCTCAACCCAAAACGCGCCATCAAGAATGGATGCTGGGGTGGCAGAGGGAGTGGCCCCAGAATATCTACCGCCAAATCGTCTAGCCGGTCAACGAAGGGTTTCATCAGCGCGATATAGGCCGCTTCATCGCCCGCATCCAGATTCTGGGCTGTGGCCTCTAAAGACCGGACGAGTTGAACGGCTGTCCCATCATCAAAGGGGTGCGCGAGGGCCGCATCGGGGTAAATCCACTCAACGCCAAATTGTTCAAGCGGCAGTGTTTTGAAAAAAGGTGAGCCAACAGCCAGCGGATGAATCGCTGAACAGACATCATGCCAATAACCCGGCAGGGTCAATTCCTGCGTTCGCGCTCCGCCACCGATGGTTGCTTTTGCTTCATAGATCACGACGGATTTTCCGGCGCGCGCAAGCTCGATTCCGGCTGCTAATCCATTCGGCCCGGCTCCAACGATGACCGCATCAACCTCTGGCATGGTGTCCCCCCGGTTTTTTATCACGTTGGTCGGCACGATACAGTGACCGACTGATGCACAGACCTCTGCGGGGGGCCGATAAGCGACAGAGGTGTGGCATTCGGTTCAACCGGCATCTGAAAGACAGCTATAGCCGCGCCGCCATTAACCGTAACATACATTTCAAAAGCTGGGTACGGCTCTATTTTCCCCTCAAACTCTACCGTCAGATCGCAATCATTATCATGTAGTTTCAGGCTTATCCCGCCTTCATAGTCAAGGTTAGGCGAGATTTTCACGGGTCCCAACTTGAGACACGCATTTTTCGTTGACCCTTTCAGGCTCAGGGTCATCGTTCGAAGTTGAGGCAAAAATTTGAAGTCGGAAAAGGCCATATGATCGCTATCGGCAACCTCGCAGCATAACTCTTCGCCGGTTTTATGATCCACCTGAACAGTGGGGTCACATTTATGAAACTCTCTCAGAAGAGCAAAATTCATAAGATCAAGTTCAACTTCCGAGTGCATCCGTGACAACGATTCGGGTTCAGAGCTAAACTCTCGTCCGTCGGTTAAAAACCAAGCATCAATCGGAGGTGGGCTGGGCAACATGGTTTTGCCGACATGCGGTCCGACTACTACAGACTGCACGTCTTCAAGATTGAGCGGGATAAATGAATTCAACCATATTCGAACGGTGCGGACATGAGAAGAGGGATCGGAATCATGCGACAAAAGCTTATCCTCCGGGTTAGACGATGCTAGATATTTCCTAATGGGGGAACAGGAATAAAAATGAGATGGTATGTGATGAAGTGCAAAAAAGTTAAGCGTCAGTTTGAACCTGATACTTTATCAGCACCATCATCAGCTAGAGTCTAATGTTGCTCCGCCATAATCTCAAGCAAATCATACGAACATGATAGATTATTGAGACCTTAATTAACCAATGGTGCGAGTTGAACTGGGGTATTTCAGCACGGGCGCAGCACGCTACCGCCCCTACAAAATTTCTGCGATGGGTGTTGTGTCAAAGAGTCTTGTATATTTCACCAGAGGCTGTCCTTCCCGAATCCTCGCCTTATCGTCCCCTTCAGCGGGCTTGAATCGGCAGACGGACGCTTTTGTACGGACAAGGTAAATCCTGTCCGTTTTGGCTAGAACCCTAAAAACACTACCCTACACTCAGACCTGAACCAACGCCCCGTCAAAGGCCGCCCTCAGCGACTCGACATCCATCCCGCCGTGGCTGGCGATCATGACGACTTGCGTGCGCGGCTGCTCACCGTCCGGCCATTTGCCCGCGAACGACAAGGCTGCACGTTTGCCGACCATCTGCAAAATCACCTTCTGATCTGGGTAATCGGCCAGATACAGCATCCCCTTAGCACGGTAGATGGTGCGCGGCAGCCCGTCAAACACGAGTTGTAATCCGGCATAGCTGGCGGGCTGATCGGTCTGCCATGTCCACGTATCAAAGACTTTGCCGTGGTCATGCTCGTGGTCGTGACCTTCCCCGCCCGCCTCGTGAACGTGAATATCGTCCGCCTCACGGGTCAGGCGCGCCGCGTCAAACCGCCCGACGCCCAACGCCAATGCCAGCGGGATACGGGCGTGTTCGGCCTCCAAAATGCGCGCATACGGGAAGGCCGCCTCGATGTGCTTGCGTAGCGCGGCCACCACTTCCACCCCGGCCAAGTCAACCTTGTTCAGCACAATCAAATCGGCCACGTCCAATTGATTCAAGGCGCGGGCGTACAGGTCATCATCCATACTGCGGAAATTCTCGCTGTCCACCACCACCAAAATGCTGTCGATTCGCACCCGACGTTTGAGCGTCGGCAGCATAAACGAATTGGCGACGGCCACCGGGTCGCTCACGCCGCTGGTTTCGATGATGATGTATTCCGGCGGGATTTCTCGCGCTAAAACATCCAGCGTCGCCTGCATCAAATCATCGCGAATGGTGCAGCAGATGCAGCCATTACTTAGGCTGATGGTATCGCCCTCCACGCTGACCACCAACGAGGCGTCGATATTGATCGCGCCAAAATCGTTGACCAGCACCGCGATTTTTAGGCCGTGCGGCGCAGTTAGGATATGGTTGAGCAGAGTCGTCTTGCCCGCGCCCAAAAATCCGCTGATGATGGTGATGGGCGTGCGCGGGTCGTCATGGGTAAAATGGGTCATTTTGAGCCTCGAATCCAATGCAGAATGCCGTGAGTCAGGCGGTGTAGCTCGCTTTTCGGCGCGTTGACCGTCAATGCGGAGTCAAAACGCGCTTGTAACTCCGCCGGATGTACGCCCCCCGCCCCGCCAATTACGACGCAGACCGACGCGGGAATCGCGTCGCCCCACGGCTCACCCTCCGGGGTCAGAGTCGCCCGCCGCCCGACCACTTGCAAAGTGGCGCGCAGGGTCGGCGAGTCAGCCAGATAGAAAAATCCTTTGGCGCGATAAATCGTCTCCGGCAGCCGGTCAACCACGCGCCGAAGTTCCGTAGCGCTGACCGGCTCGGCGCTACGCCACGTCCACGTCTCAAACACGGTGCTGTGATCGTGGTGATGGTCGTGTGAGTCATCTGCGCCGTGAGTATGCACATCCATCGGTGGGCGCGAGGTCAACCGTTCGGGGTCAAACCCGCCGACATTGAGCAGAATCGCCAGCGGGACATCGCCGTGGGTCGTCTCAAAAATACGCGCCGTCTTGATGATATCGCGCACGCGCTTGCGGACGGCCTCTAACCCGACGACATCGACCAAATCGACCTTATTCAGCACGACGATATCGGCCACCCCGACCTGATTCATCGCCAACACCGCGTTTTCTCGCGGGATGGTCAAGAATTGCTCGGCATCAATGACGGTCAGAATCGTGTCAATCACCACCCCCGGCACGGCGCGCAAGGTCAGCGCGACATCCAGCGGGTCGCTCACGCCGCTGGTCTCAATCACCAGATAA
>Ga0105046_10013999_pt1 | contig 12391 bp, 7 predicted proteins | sample MAT03_FD_78385 | JGI IMG/M metagenome (GOLD analysis project Ga0105046, IMG submission 78385) | Freshwater microbial communities from Lake Fryxell liftoff mats and glacier meltwater in Antarctica - MAT-03 (megahit assembly) | ecosystem: Environmental > Aquatic > Freshwater > Ice > Liftoff...
GCGCGGGATCTCGGTGCTGCCCATCACCTCGCTGCGGCTGGATCACGCGGCGCCGACAGAGCGGCTTTCCACGGGCATCGCGCGGCTGGATGAGATGCTCGGCGGCGAGGGTGTGTTCCGCGGCAGCAGTGTGCTTGTCTCGGGCTCCTCGGGCACTGGCAAAAGCAGCCTCGGCGCTACCTTTGCGGAGGCCGCGTGCCGGCGCGGCGAGCGTGCGCTGCTCTTCGCCTACGAGGAATCGAGCGCGCAGATCGTGCGCAACATGCGCTCCATCGGCATCGACCTCGCACCGTGGTTGAAAAAGGGTCTGCTGCAGATTCACGCCTCTCGACCGTCGCTGCAGGGGCTGGAGCAGCATCTCGTGACGATGCACGACACGGTGACGGCCTTCCGCCCGGCGGTGGTCGTGGTCGATCCGATAAGTAATCTCACGCTCGAACGCACCGACGCGGAGGTGAAGCCGACCCTGATGCGGCTCATTGATTTTCTTAAACAGCAGCAGATCACCACGCTTTTCACCAGCCTCACCACGGGCGGCAGTGCCACGAACGCTGCAGAGGATTCTCAGATCGGGGTGTCGTCGCTCATGGATGCGTGGCTGCTGCTGAGCAATGTGGAGTTCAACGGCGAGCGCAACCGCATGATCTTCGTGCTCAAATCGCGCGGCATGGCGCACTCGAATCAGGTTCGCGAGTTTGTTCTCAGCGGTTCGGGTATCGATCTCGTAGACGTGTATCTTGGCGCCGACCGCGTGCTCACCGGCACGGCGCGCGTGGCGCAGGCCGCGCTCGAGCACGCTGCTGCCGAACTACGCCGCGACAATCATGAACGCAAGCTGCGGCAGCTTGCCAGCAAGCGAAAGGCGATCGAGGCGCAGATCGCCGCACTGAAATCCGAAGGCGAAGCGGAGGAAGCCGAGGTAAAGTTCACCATCGCGCAGGAAACTTTGCAGGAAACAGCCACGCGGCAAAACAGTTCCGCCATGGCGCAGCTTCGCGGCGGTGCGAAAGCCGCTGGCGTCGCCACGAAAGGAAAACGATGAGCACGACGACCAAGATGACCAAGGCTTACGAACTGCGGCTCTACGTCGCGGGCCAGACTCCCAAATCCCTCACCGCTATTGCCAATCTCAAGCGTATCTGCGAGACGCACCTCGCGGGGCAGTACCGCATCGAGGTCATTGACCTGTTGAAGACTCCCCAGCTCGCCGCGGGCGACCAGATTCTCGCCCTGCCAGCGTTGGTGCGGCGGCTGCCCGAGCCGATCATAAAGATTATCGGTGATCTTTCCAACGAAGAACGCGTGCTCGTCGGCCTCGATGTACAACCGGTAAAGGAGTGATCCCCATGGAGATGAAGGACGCACCTTCAAGTAACCTCGCGGCCCTTGAAGCCGCCGCCGTCGCGCACGACAACGCCCGCTATGTCCTGCGGCTGTACGTCACCGGATCTACGCGTCACTCCTCGCGAGCCATCGTAAATATCCGCAAAATCTGTGAGGAGCATCTGCGGGGGCGCTACGAGCTGGAGATCGTGGACATTTCGAAGCACCGGACCCTAGTCGAGGGCGAGCAGATCATCGCCGCGCCGACCTTGATCAAAAAACTGCCGCTGCCGCTTCGCCGTTTCATCGGCGACATGTCCCAGACTGATCGCCTCCTCCTCGGGCTCGACCTCAGAGCGGCGGGAACCGGTGAACAGGCTAGATAACTCGGATGGACACCATGACCACCGTAACCTCTAGTTCTTCTCCCGAAGAAAAACTCCGCGCGGAAAACGCGGCGATGTGCGTACGGCTGGAGGAGGCCGAGGAAACACTGCGCGCCATCCGCAGCGGCGAGGTGGATGCCCTGGTGGTGGAGACGGACCAAGGCCCGCAGATTTTCTCCCTCGACGCCGCGCAGGCTGCCTCCAACCGCTTCCGCGGCGAGATCCTCGCGCAGGTCAGCGACGCGGTGATCGCCGTGGATGCTGACCAGCGCGTGACTTACATAAACGCCGCCGCCGAGCGGCAATACCGGGTCTCCGCGAGCGACGTGCTCGGGCGCCAGTTCAGCCAAATCTTCTCTCGGCAGTGGCCGTCTGCGGAGGCGGAAGCCGCGTTGGGGGTTGCTCTGCTTGAGCACGGCGAATGGCGCGGCGAGCTCACCGATCGCACGCACGATGGCCGCGAGATCGTCGTGGATACGAGCATCACGTCGCTGCGCGACGCGAGCGGCATGCCGGCTGGCTACGTCGCCGTCATCCGCGACATTACTGAGCGCAAGCGCCGTGCCGAGGAATCTCAGCGTGTCAGCGTCTTACTCGACACAGTTCTCCTCACCGCGCCCGTCGGCTTTTGCTTCCTCGATCGTAACCTGCGATACGTGCGCGTTAACGAACGCCTCGCGGAGATGAACGGCATTCCCGCCGAGGCGCATCTGGGCCGGCATGTCTCCGAGATTGTGCCCGCGCTCGTCGAACCTCTCCGAGACGTTACGAGCCGCATCCTGGCAACGGGCCGCGCGGTATTGGATCACGAGTTCTCCGGTGAGACATCCGCCGTGCCCGGCGTGATGCGTTTCTGGAATGAAAGCTGGTATCCGGTGCGCGACGGCGCGGGGGAGGTACTGGGGTTCGGCGGCATCGTGGAGGAGATCACGGCGCGCAAGCAGGCGCAAGCGCAGATGATCATGATGAACGAGCGGTTGCTCGTCGCCTCCGTGCACCAGCATGAACTCACGGAAAAAGCGGAATGGCTGAGCGCACAACTTCAGACCGACCTTACCGTGCGCATGGCGGCCGAGGAGGCGCTGCGCGAAAGCCAGCATTTTATTCATAGTGTTCTGTACAATCTGTTTGCTTTCGTCGGCGTGATGACGACGGACGGAACGTTGATCGATGCTAACCGCTCGTCGCTGGAGGCAGCCAGCATCCCGGCCAGCGAGGTACTCGGGAAAAAGTTTTGGGACTGCTACTGGTGGAGCTATTCCCCCCAGATCCAGGCGCAGTTACGCGACGCGTGCGAGCGTGCCGCCAGCGGCGAGGTGGTCCGTTACGATGTGCCCGTGCGTATGGCGGGCGACACGCGGGTGTGGATCGACTTCCAAGTTTCGCCGCTGCACGATACAAAGGGGCGCATTACACATCTCATTCCCTCGGCGCTGGAGATTGATGTGCGCCACGCTGCCGAAGAAGCACTGCGGGAGAGTGAGGAGCGTTTCCGCATCATGGCGGATGGATTGCCGCTGATGATCTGGGTTCACGACGCCCACGGGCAGTTGCAGTTCGTCAACCAAGCCTATCGCGAGTTTTTCGGCGTGACGGCCCAGCAGGTCGCTGGCAGGAACTGGCACCCGGTGGTACATCCCGAGGATCTGGCAAGCTACGCGGGCGAGTTCAACGCCTGCGTCCGCGATCGCCGCGCCTTTCACGCCGAGGTTCGTGTCCGCCGATCCGACGGGGAGTGGCGCTGCATCGAGTCGCGCGCCCGCCCGCGTTTCTCCGCCTCCGGCGAGTTTCTTGGCATGGTGGGCAGTAGCCCCGACATCACCGAACGCAAGCGAGTGGAGCAGGCGCTGCGGGAGAGCGAAGCACACGAGCGAGAGTCGCGCGCCGAGGCCGAGGCCGCCAACCACAGCAAGGACAACTTTCTTGCCACTCTCAGCCACGAGCTGCGGACTCCTCTCAGCGCCATCCTGGGCTGGGCGGTGCTGCTGCGCACCAAACCGCCCGCAGACGGCAAGCCCGTTCGCGTCGATATTGATCATGGGCTGGCGGTTATAGAGCGCAACGCGCGGGTTCAGGGGAAGCTGATCGAGGAGGTGCTCGACGTGGCTCGCATCACCTCGGGCAAATTCGTGCTCGACACGCGCCCGCTGGAGCTGACGAGCTTGGTATACGCGGCGGTGGACTCAGCGCGGCCGTCGGCGGAGGGCAAAGGTCTGACGTTGGAGGCCTCACACGAGAGCGGGGCCGATGGGAAGAGGGGCGTTTGGGTTCTCGGAGATTCGTCCCGGCTCCAGCAGGCAGTCTCGAACCTGCTGAGCAACGCGGTGAAGTTCACGCCCAAGGGCGGGAGGGTGAGCGTGCGCGTGGAGCGAGCGATGGAAGGTCGGCGCGACATCGCCCGGATCACGGTCACGGACACGGGTAGGGGTATTGACGCCGCGTTCCTTCCGAGCGCGTTTGAGCGCTTCAAGCAGGCGGGCGAGGGGACCACGCGCTCGTACGGCGGGTTGGGTCTGGGATTGTCGGTCGTACGGCACATCATCGAAGCCCACGGCGGGAGCGCTCTTGCGGCGAGCGAGGGAGAGGGGAAAGGCGCGACCTTCACGCTGGAACTCCCCACCACGCCGCAGACCGCGGCGACGCCGGGCGCGGACACCCTGCGCGCCATGCACGCGCCGCGTTTAGACGGTGTGCGCGTGCTGGTGGTGGACGACGAGGAAGACGCCCGGATGATGACGGCCACGGTGTTGGAAAAGGCCGGGGCCGCGGTGCTGCTGGCCGCGTCGGCGGAGGATGGGCACCGGCAGGCGGTCGAGGCTAATGAGTCGGCACAAGTGCCGCACGTCATGGTTAGCGACATCGGGATGCCCGGCGAGGACGGTTACGCGATGATGCGTCGTGTGCGCGAGTCCCGGGCCAGCAAAGACTTCCCCGCTGTGGCCGTGACGGCCTTCGCCGCCCCCGAAGACAAACGCCGCGCTCTGGTGGCGGGCTTTCAGGCGCACATCGCCAAGCCCTTGGATCCGCACGAACTGGTCGCGACCGTGGCGGGGCTGGTGGGGAAGATTGCGCCGTGAGCCGGGTGAAATGCTCCCCGAATCCTGATCTAGCGACTATGAGAGTCTGGACGGTCGCTGGTCGCGGTTAAGCGGTCTTGAGGATGCAGCGAACCCAGCATTCACGGATCAGAATCGTGAATAAGCTAAGTGAGGCTGAGGCGATGAATGGCGCGGACCGGAATAACCTTCCTTTACGCTTTAGGCAGTTGGGCGTTCGCGGCTACGGGCGAGATGGCTTTGGCATGAAGTATTCCGGCTAGCAGGTTTGCTCGCGAAAGTGGTTTTGAACTGGGCTTTCAAGTGGCTTTCAACTGGCTTTCAAAGGGCTTTCAAAGGGCTTTCAAAGGGCTTTCAAAGGGCTTTCAAGTGGCTTTCAACTGGTTTTGAGAGCGGTGCGGACGCGGCCTTTGATTCTAGCAGGAGGCTTCTTAGGTGGGTCGGTTTGGCGCGAGTCGGATCGCTAGGTCGTGAGGTAAACGTTGGCAAAACTGGTCTATTTCTTGGGTTTATCCTTCGGCCACGGCTGCCCCAGCCATGACTCGTACGCGGCACGTTGGGCGGAAGTCGGGGTCTTGACGCGCCGCAAACCTTGCTTTGGTTCAGGACCGCTGCCGAGTACGAACGGGAGAGTAATCAGTTTTTCTCGGCGGAAGAGGGTGATATTAATAGTCTCTCCCGGCTGGGATCTTTTCAGCATCGCTTCGATATCGGCAGTGTGGACGCGGACTTCGTTCAACGCGATGATCTGATCGCTGGCCAAAAGCCACTGCGCGGGCATTGACTCATCAAACGCGGGGCCACCCGCCTTCACGCTCACCACCACCGCCGCGCCATCCGTGTCGCGCAGTTCCACTCCCAAGGTCGAAGGTCGCTTTCGCTTGGCGACCTTGGAGTTGGGCTCATCTGCCCCCTTCGCCGCTCCTTGGGCTTCTTCGGGCTTCCACTCGAGTCCGAAGACCTCCAGCGCGGGGGACGGATCAATCGGGGCCGTCCCCCGAACATAACTGTCAAAGAAGCTGCTGTAATCCTTCCTCGTCAGTTCGCGCAGAATCGTAAGTATGGAATCGTTATCATACGTTGTCGTACCCGCTAGCGGGAACCTTTCGTTGAGTGCGCGCATGACGCCGTCCAGACTCGCCGCGTTGCCGGACGAGGCGCGGATATCCGCGTCCAGAAGAAAGTTAACCAGTGCGCCCTTGGAGTAGAACGAAACCGTGGAGTTCGCGCTATCGGGTGTGGGCTTATTGAACTTCACCCACGCGTCAAAGCTCGCGCCTTCCAAAGATTGAAGCCTCGCGCCGGGCCGGTTCGCCTCCGAATATAAGAGGTCGGCCAACGACTCAAAGTATTGCGCGGGAGTCCAAACGCCTGCGCGCACGCACAGAAGTTCATCGTAATAACTGGTAGTCCCCTCCGCCACCCAGAGCAGCGTCGTGTAGTTCTCGCGCTGATACTCGTAGGGCTTTAATCCCTTGGGACGAAAGTTCTTCACATTCCAGGTGTGAAAGTACTCGTGGCTCACCAGCGAGAGAAAGTTTCGGTACGCTTTGGCGTCGCGAAAGGTATCGGGCTTACATTGCAGAATCGTGCTGTTAAGGTGTTCGGTGCCACCTCCCAGCCCCGCGCCAATGTGCGTGATGAAAAGGTAACGATCACACGGCAGTTTACCGAAGAACGCTTGCTGCACCCGCGCAATTCGCTGTGTGTCTCGGACGATGCGCTCCAGCGAGGTGGGCTTTTGTTCAGCCTCATCGCCGAGGGGCTGCGGCTCTCCCGGCGCGTGCTCACCTTCCGCACGCGGCTTGTCCTGACTAGCCTCCGCCCAACTCTGCTCGACCCCACTCTTCTCCGGTGTTTTACCATCGTTTGATAAGCTTTCCGTTGCGTCTGCGTCCGCCACTACGTCGGCGGTTTCGAGATCCTCCGACGTTTCCTCTTTCTTGGGCGCGGTGCCATCTTCCACGCGCTCGGACAGCACATCGGTCCGGCCCCAGAAGACGTGCTCGTGCGGAACTCCATTCACCTCAAACTGTTCGGCAACCTGAATGCCCGCTTCGATCGGGCAGTCTACCAGTTCATCGTAATGTTTCGCTACAAACGCGTTTGCCTCTCCCTCGCTCCGCGGCGAAAGCCCGCACGCCACGCGCCACCCTGGCGGCAAGTCCAACATAACTGTCGCCGGGGCGTTGCGCATCGCATCGCAATATAAGAAAATGCAGGCCCCGCTCAAAAACGCGTGGGTATCGTCTACGTGCCGGGTGCGGTTCGCGATTGAGTTGGCGTATATTTGATAAGCAATCCGCACGGTCCCGCCTCCCGGCGTTGCCACGCGCCACGAGGACTTGGCGAACTTTTCCACGGGCAGCACCGCGCCGCTCGCGTCTCTCGCTTCAAGCCGCCGCACCGTGCCCGCCACATCCAGCACTTCGTAACGACCCGGCCGCCACACGGGCAGGTGGACCTCAAGGGTCTCTTGGTCCCACGCCGCGATTACATAAGTGATGTCAACCAGCTGCCCACCTCGCTGGTCAAACGTAATCTCGTAGCCTACCGGCGTTGAGAAACTCGCGGGGTTGCGGGCAGCTGGCTCGCTCGTGGTGGTTGTATCTTGCGTCATGGCATTGTTGGAAGATGGAGGTTGACTTTCGCCGCTGCTGAGCACCCCGGCCCCTATCGCCAGCCCGCAAGCCGCGGAGGCCAAGAGCACCGCTACTAGCGCACCGGCCCGCACCCTCCGCGGCCTTCGCGAGCCTGCGCTGTTACAGAAACTCTCTGATAAGTGCGCTCCCGCTGGGTCGATTTTGGTGCCGGTTTGCCCGCGTGATTTCATGCGGCGAGCGTATGCGCGGCGTCGCTTCCAACCTCGCTTAGCAGCGGGCCGCAGTCGATGGCTCCAATCATGCCGGAGCTGGCACGCTTGAAAAGCGAGCTCCGCCCGCCACAGTGCATACTCCCGGTCCGCGGAGCATTTAGTTATGATGTCGAGCAAGCCCGGGACAGTTGTAACGTTTCAATCTCCTAGTCTTTTCTCTCGTGCGAGAACAGCTCGCTCGGCGGTGGCGAAGCCTGGCGAACCAGCACGGTACCACCGCCCGACGCCGCGATCTGAAAAGCCTTGTGCATAGCCCCGCTTCACCATGCCCGGCACTGGTGGTTAAGAAGCGCGCTCTCAGAGCAGGATGCTCACTCGCGAAGCCGTCTCTAAGCAAACCTGGTGTTTCTATCCCGAGAGCTTTGGGCGTTCATTGAGCGCGGTGGTTTCCCAAGGCATTCGCCTCTGGGGCTATGCAGCCCCTGAATCTATCAGTACAGATGTACTTAAGTGGCGCCCTCAACCCATTCGGCTAGGAGATGAGTTTTGGTGCCGCGAGATCAACGAGCCGCCAAACGAGAGTCGTAGGGAAGAATCTGATCACCTCTCGCTCTGAGCCTTTGCTCGCGCGTGTGGTTGCGTGGACACCGCCCGCTCCACGCCGGTCGCAATGCTGGTGAGAGGCCGCGACGTAAGAAGCGCAGCGGCAGCCCGGGTTCTGCATGATGTAATATATTACAACGGGCAGTGGCTAAGGGGCTTATGAGAAGTGCCTGGGTGGTTCCCCTCTTCGTCCTTTAGATGCCTTTGTGAAGGCGTTACGATCAACCCGCCCTCACTTCGCCCAAAGAACTTCCGCTTGGCCACAAATCGCGGCGAGCCTTCCCCCAAGAAACCACCGAGACCAAATACCCAAACAACAGCACACTGGCGCGACTCGCGACGTACAATAGTCGGCGGAGAATGCGCGGGCTCAAAGGCCTTCGCACCGCCCTCAAAGGGGCGTTTTGCTACTTTACGGTTCATCGCTCACCTTGGTGAAGGCAGTGAGGTGCGCGAAGCAGCCCTTTGCGGAGCAAAAACTTGGAGCGGTCAGCAGCACCGCGTCAAAAACTTCTGCGCTCCCTCGCCTAAGTTTCGGTCTCAGTTCTAGTGCCAGTCTTGGTAGTTTGGTAGCGTTTTTTGAGGAATGTTGTTAGGAAAGACCAATCAAGTAAACATTCGTGCGAGCCGTTGTTGTCTGACTAATCTCATTCTGCTAGTCTGACTAGTCTGCTTTGTTGATGCTGCAAGTTGTCCGAAACTTTGGAACGGTTTTGAAAAAGCGATGTAAGTGTTGCAGCGTTGCGCTTGTTTCAGTGATAGGTCTGCGCCGCACTCAGTATTAAGATCGAGGATAAATGACCCAAACCAATGTCGCCGCTCAGTTAGAGGCCGCCGCCGCGTCGCTCGCGGATGCAATCGTAAGTCCCCCCTTGACAGCCAAACCGGGGAGTGGAGCCGTGAACTTTTCCAGCGACGGCCTCATTCACGAGGAAGTCATTCCCCCTTCGCTTGGCGAGAAGATCGCGAGCTTTTCCGCGGTAATCCTACCCCTGGTTGGCACCATCATCGCGATGGTTATGCTCTGGGGCGTAGCTTTTAACTGGGTTTATCTGGGTCTCTTCATCGGCATGTATCTGGCAACGGGGCTGGGAATTACGGTGGGGTATCACCGCCTGTTTACTCATCGTTCATTTGAAGCTGGCCCCAAGACGAAGTGGCTCTGGGCGGTCCTAGGGAGCATGGCCGCTGAAGGCCCGGTGCTTGATTGGGTTTCGATGCACCGCCGTCACCATCAGCATAGCGACGAGGCCGGTGATCCACATTCGCCTCATGAGCACGGTGGTGGTGTCCGCGGCGTTCTGGGTGGTTTCTGGCACGCGCACGTTGGATGGGTCTTCAAGGGTGAGCCCGTCAACATGGAGCGTTATGTTCCGGACTTTAAGAATGATGCTGTGGTTCAGAGCGTCAGCCGCCAGTTTGGCTTATGGTTCTTTGTCGGACTTCTGATCCCCGCGATCCTTGGCGGTTTACTTACAATGTCCTGGATGGGTGTACTCCTGGGGTTCATTTGGGGCGGTGCTGTCCGCGTCTTCGCGGTGCATCACGTTACCTGGAGCATCAACTCAGTCTGCCATATCTGGGGCAGCCGTCCTTTCAATAGCCACGATGAAAGCCGCAACAACGCCATCATGGGCGTACTCGCGATGGGCGAAGGATGGCACAACAACCATCACGCCTTCCCCACCTCTGCCCGCCACGGGCTTGCCTGGTGGCAGTTTGACTTAAGCTACCTCGTGATCCGCGGCATGGAAGTGCTCGGCCTTGCCAAGCGAATCCGCGTGCCGGACCAAGCCCGCATTGCGGCCAAGCGTCGCGGTGAGTAACCGGCGACGCTTGTTAAAGTGCCGGGAGTTACTAGGTAAGCTGGATCTGAGTCGGCCAGTGCGCTGGCCCACCCTCAGAAACCAGCCCCAAAAACAGGTCTCGAAAAACCATCGAACAACGCCGCGTAAGTACGCGGCGTTTTCAATTGCTTGCGCTGCGAGGATACTAATCGAAAACGTCGGAGTTGCTGACGGCTCCCACCAGGCACATAGGCTTCGGCGTGGCTTATACAACGGCCCGAAGAGGGCTTGCGGCGCGGCGACTCAAGCCTTCGCACTCACCGTAAGTACCGCCTTTGGCGCAATGCGTCCGCTCGTGCGCGGTGCCTGCTGGTGCGTCTTCTTGGCCCGATGCGTTGACCAATCAGCGACGGTGAGGTCGGGCGACGTCGTCCCCGCGTGAATGTTAAGTATGTCGTAGGTATTATCTCGCTGCGCTGGCGTGAACCCCGCATCGCGGATCAGCCGGCACAACACCGCCTCATCCAGGCAGTAGGTGGTCCCCGCGCTACTTACTACGTTTTCTTCCATCATCACGCTGCCCATGTCGTTGGCGCCATAAAAAAGGCCTACCTGGCCGATGTGCGGACCCATCGTGACCCACGAGCTACCGATCGAATAGATATTGTCCAAGAAGAGGCGGCTGATCGCCTGCGTTCGCAAGTATTCGCTCGACCCCGCCATCCGCACGCGCCTGCCAAACTCCGCCGCGGCGGGGCCCAAATCTCGGTAGTCAACTTCGGGCTGTTCCCCCCAGTTGAATCGGTCGGCGACGACGTCGCCCGGGAAGGGAGTAAGCCGCTCACTTTCGATGACGCCCCAATCCTTGACTCTCCCCAGCGGCGTATTTTCGCGTTGAAAGGGCCAGGAAATGAACGCTTTGTAGTGACCCATGCCCCGGGCTGTCTGGCCCTGCTCGCTCAGCGCTCTATCCTGCCAATCGCGAACGAGTTTCATGTGGTGGATGCGGTCGGCAAATCCCTCGATGTGCCCGAACATCATCGTCGCGCTGGTGAACATTCCCAGGGAGTGGGCCACGTACATCACCGTAAGCCAGCTCTGCGCATCGCACTTCCCAAGGCCGATCTTGCGGCGCACCGGATCAGCAAAGATCTCTCCTCCGCCCCCTGGAAGACTGTCCATACCCGCGTCGCGAAGCTGAATCATCACCGACCGCACCTTCTCCTCGAAGGTATCGCCCGGTGGGTTGAAAAAATGTACAAACTCAACAAACTCAGGGGGTGAGAAGGCGTGCACGTGAATAGTGGGGTACTTCTCTTTAATTGTCCGCAGCAAAGTAAGGTACCACTCAAGCGGCAGCGCGGGGTTCATGCCCCCCTGCATCAAAATCTGCGTGCCGCCGATAGCCTGCACCTCGCCGATCTTCTGAAGGATCTGATCGTAAGTTAAGGTGTAGGAATCCGCGTCCCCCTCATCGCGGCGAAAAGCGCAGAAGGTACACTTGGCGTTGCACACATTCGTGTAGTTAATATTACGATCAATGATGTACGTCCGCAGGGAGTCACCGTGCAGCACGCGGCACCGAGCATCGGCCCACCGCCCAAGCGAGGGCAGCTTGAGCGCGTGGAAGAGTTTTAATCCTTGTTCGCACGTAAGCCGGGCCGCGCCGTCCACTACATCACGCAAGAATCCGGGGTCGGTCGCTTCAGCTTCAGCGTATTCAACCGGAGGCACATAGGCACTTTGCATGGCTTTATTTTAGCGCACTCCGCCAGCATGCATGCGTACCTTAGCCCGAAGTTTCCCAATGAAACCACGAGCACTTATAACTATCTACAAATGCTTACGCGCCGCAAATGCCTACACGCTGCAAATGTTTACGCGGCTCGCCAGGTTCGAATCCAGCCTTTAAGCTGCAACGAACCCGTGCCCTCAGAAAATCGTAAACAGGCAGCCCGCAAATATAAGTTTACCAGTTCGCATCCACCCAGTTCGCGTCCACCCTGCCCGCAACCAACCCAGCCGAGCAATGCTTACACCCGCAGCGGGGCAAGCCTGTGGGTTGCCGCGAGGCCGCGCTTGCCGCTGAATACACCTCGCGATCTGTAATCGCAAATAAAGTGTACGAAACTTCACCAAAAACCTTGTCCAAAAACAAAGCCCCGCATCCACAGAGTCTGGGACGCGGGGCCGGAGGGGGATGCCATTTTTAAAGTGCAGGTACCAAACTACCACTTTCACCTGCTCTGAACATTAGAGCAGGTGAAACGTGAAGTCCAGCCGTTAGTTAAAAAACTTGAGTGATTTTTGCATGAGGTTTGCTTCATCTATATCTGAAAACCGCCTTGCGATAGACGTAGAGGTTGGTGCAACGACAGGTTGATTCCCGGCTAGTATTTGCCCGGGTTGCTCAGCTTCTCA
>Ga0105046_10014000_pt1 | contig 12391 bp, 12 predicted proteins | sample MAT03_FD_78385 | JGI IMG/M metagenome (GOLD analysis project Ga0105046, IMG submission 78385) | Freshwater microbial communities from Lake Fryxell liftoff mats and glacier meltwater in Antarctica - MAT-03 (megahit assembly) | ecosystem: Environmental > Aquatic > Freshwater > Ice > Liftoff...
ATGCGCGAGGATGTGCTTGGCGAAAAGGCGTCGTCGGATTTGTTCGTTCTCATGCGTGCGTGGCAATTTGCGGAGAAGAACCGGTTCGACGTGCAGCGCTGTCGGCAGATTGGGGTTCATGCGGGGGCGGCGCGCGAGGCGGGACAGCTTTTCGATCAGTTTCTGAAAATTGCGAAGGATGAAGGGCTCAATATCGAGCCGCGCGAAGTTTCGGATGAAGCGTTGCAACGCTGCGTGCTTGCGGCGTTCAGCGATCAGCTTGCGGTGCGGTTGGATCGCGGGACGTTGCGTTGCGGGCTGGTTCACGGGCGGCGCGGTGTTTTGGCGCGGGAAAGCGTGGTGCAGCATGATCCGCTGTTTGTTGCGGGTGAAATCCGCGAACTGGAATTGAAGGGTGAACTCACGACGTTGCTCACGCTCGCGACGGCAGTGCGCGAAGAATGGCTTCGCGAGTTGTTTCCAGCGGATTTCACGGAGTGCAAAGAAGCGTTTTACGATACTTTGCAGAAGCGTGTGGCTGCACGAAGCGTGGTGCGTTTTCGCGATCTGACGCTGCGCAGTGAGGTCGGTGGAGTTCCAGATCGTGCTGCGGCTGCCGCCGTGCTTGCGGAGCAGGTGCGCACGGGGCTTTGCAAACTGGAGCAATGGGACGAGGCCGTGGAGCACTGGATTGCGCGTGCGAATCGGTTGCGGGAATGGATGCCGGAGTTGGAGTTGCCGCTGATCGACGATGAAGCGCGGGAGTTACTGACGGAGCAGCTTTGTCATGGATCGATGACGGCGCGTGATTTGCGGGAGAAACCGGTGTTGGGTACGGTCAAATCGTGGCTCAGCAAGATGCAGCAGGATTTGGTGGAAAAGTTCGCGCCCGAGCGGGTTGAACTGCCGAACGGCAAAAAGTGGCGCATACAATACGACCCCGCCGCTGCGCCGGTGATTGCCGCGAAGATTCAGGAGCTTTACGGGCTGGAGGGGAGCCTCACGATTGCGGCTGGACGCGTGCCGCTGGTGATCCAGATCCTTGCGCCGAACCAGCGTCCGGTGCAGGTGACGAGCAATCTGTCGAACTTTTGGAAAGAGGCGTATCCGAAGCTCAAGATAGAGTTGCAGCGGAAATATCCGCGGCATGAGTGGCGGTGAGGAATGGGACTTATGGGACTTATGGGACCTATAGGACCTATGGGACCTATGGGACCTACGCCGCTTTGGGGTCGAAGGCTCGGCGGAGGGCGTCGCCGAGGAGATTGAGCGAGAGGACGAGGCCGAAGAGTGCGGTGGTGGCGGCGGTGATGTTCCACCAGACGGACGGTTCGCGGCTGAGTTCCATGCGGGCGCCGTCGATCATGGCGCCCCACGAGGCGGTGCCGATGGGAAGACCGACGCCTATGTAGCTGAGGAGCGATTCCGCGAGCACGATTCCGCTGAAGCCGAGGATGAAATTGATGATCACGAGGTGCATCACGTTGGGGAGCAGATGGCGCACGATGATTTTCCAGTGGTTTTGTCCGAGGGCGCGAGCGGCTTCTATGTAGGGGCGTTCGCTTTGGCGCATGGTCTCGCCGCGGAGCAAGCGGCAAAGACCGACCCAACCGGTGAGGCCGAGCGCGAGGGTCATTTGCGGCACGCCTTTTCCGAGCACGAGCAACATGGAGACGAGGAGAAGGATTTGCGGAATGCAGGCCACGGTGCTGTACACGAACTGGATGATGGAATCGGCGCGCCCCTTGAAATATCCGGCCGCAATGCCGAACAGCACGCCGATCGGGATGTACACGAGGCTGGTTAATCCGCCGATGAGCAAGGCCGTGGAGCAACCTAACAATGTTTCTTTGAGCACGTCCTTGCCGAGCGCGTCGGTGCCGAAGAAATGCCATCCTTTGAGCGGTTTGCCGTCGAGTCCGGCGGAGGCCCAGGGCGCGCTGTAGCTGCGTTCCTGTGGCACATGGGCGAAGGCTTTGGAAATCGCGTTGTTGCCATCCGGTAACGTGATTAACCCTGCGAGGCCGATCAGCAGGTAAACCGTGACGACGCCGAGTGCGATCACGCCGATACGGTCGCGGCGGAAGCGGCGCATCTGGCGGTGGAGCGAATCGGCGCGCGCCATGCGGACCGCGGCGAACACGAGCGCCGCGAGAAAAGCGATGGCAAGAATAGAAATGAGATGCGGATTCACTGTGGCAGACGCGGATGGTTGCTTATTTTCACCACGGAGTCACGGAGAACACGGAGGACTGCTCGTCGAGGACTACCGCCGCGCGAAGTCAGTGGGATTTGACGGTGTGAAAATCCACGCGGCGAACGGTTATTTGATCGACCAATTCCTGCAATACCGAACCAACCACCGCATCGACGAGTACGGCGGGAGCATTGAAAACCGTTGGTTGAGCAACTGCTCACCACTCCTCATTTCTCCTGTGCCTTTCTGGTCTTTCCTCTTCTTGGCGTGCCTGGCGAACTTGGTGCGAGGCATTCCTTCATGAAGAGATTTCGCGCAAAGGGCGCAAATCCCGCCAAGGGGGCAGATAGAGGGTTGCCCGGATTATTGACCAATTGAAGCAAGAGGATTGCGGATTGCGGATTGTTGATTGCGGATTGTTGAGCGAGGATGCGGGCATGGAGACGACGCGAGCTTTGCTGATGCGACTGACGCGATTTGGGGACACTAGTCTGATCGTCACATGGTTCTCAGCGGATTTTGGAAAACTCAAGACGATGGCCAAGGGTGCGCGCGGGGCAAAAAGTGCGATGCAGGGGCGGCTGGATTTATTTTTTGATGTGGAGATCGGGTTTGTCCGAAGTCGCAAGAGTGATCTGCATTCGCTGCGCGAAGTTGCGGTGCGGGACGGGCGCAGCTTGTTGCGAACTGCTTACGAAAATGTCCAAGCGGCGTCGTATTTTGTGCAGTTGCTGGAATTGGTGACGGAAACCGATGCGCCTGCGGCCGAGTTGTTCGATCTGCTGGAGCGCGCCCTGCGGCATTTGGACAAAGAGCCTGCGTCGCGCAAGGCGGTGGCGCATTTTGAAAAGGAACTCGCGCATCTCATCGGCGTGGGGTCCCGGGATAACGCGGCGCTGGCGATCCGTCAGGCGTACGGACGCCTGCCCGCGCTGCGGGAAACGGTGTGGTCGGGGCTGAGCTAAACGCGATTATTTTCTATAATCCCGGCGTTGCACTTGAATCTGGAACGAGAAGGCTGTCGTATCTCTCACGCATTATGAGTGTTTCCGATCTTCCCGCGCTGAATGCGAGCCTTAACGGCCTCGCGACGTTGTTCCTGCTTGCCGGCTGGATATTCATCAAGACCGAGCGCAAAGTCGCGCACGCGGCGATGATGGGCGCGGCCTTCGGAACGTCGGCAGTTTTCCTCGTTACCTACGTGACCCACAAAATTCTCGTCAAAGGGGTTCACACGCCGTTCGGCGGCGAGGGAATCTGGAAGACGCTGTACTACGGAATGCTCATCAGCCACATCCTGCTGGCCATGGTGATTGTGCCCATGGCGCTGATCACGATGAACCACGCGTTGCGTCAGCGGTTTGATAAACACCGCGCCATCGCCCGCTGGACGTGGCCGGTCTGGATGTACGTTTCAGTGACCGGCGTGCTCGTCTATTTCATGCTCTACCAGTGGTTTCCGCATGCGGGGTAGTAGATACTATTCTTACAAAGGGCAAAAGGGGTCCGGGCCTATATTTGCATCAACCCCGTGCGCGCGGGGATCATCGACGTAGTCGCGGGGCGGAGTGTGATGGACTACCCGTGGAGCAGCGTCGCGAGGGGGTATGCCATTTCCCAGGACCAACGTGCGGACTGGCTGGCTGCGCGGGGATGGGATGGAACGGTCAAAACGTGAGGTTTTTTAATTCCCAGTTGCACGCGTTTCATTCAACGCGCATTCTGCCGCGCATGACCGTAAAAGTTTTTGTCATGCCCAAACGCAGCATCCTCGACCCTCAAGGCGTGGCGGTGAAGGAAGCTGTGCATCACCACGGATTGCCCCAGGCGAAAAGCGTTCGCGTTGGCAAGTTGATCGAGTTGGAAATCGAAGGAACGCCGGACGAAGCCAGCCTCCATGAGGTGTGCCGCGATTTGCTGTCGAATCCGGTGATCGAAGACTACGAGTTGCAGATCGTGAATTAAGCACCCCTTTTTAAAAAACCATGCGCACTGCCATTGTCCGTTTTCCGGGGTCGAACTGCGACCAGGATTGTTTTCAAGCCCTCGCCGCGCTCGGCTACGATCCGCATTATCTCTGGCACAAAGAGGATTCCGTGAGTGGGTTCGATTTTATCGTGCTGCCGGGCGGGTTTTCTTATGGCGATTACCTGCGTTGCGGGGCGATTGCCCGTTTTTCGCCGGTGATGAAATCGGTGATCGAGTTTGCCAAGAGTGGCGGACTGGTGATGGGGATTTGCAACGGGTTCCAGATTTTGTGCGAGTCAGGGTTGTTGCCGGGTGCGCTGATGCGGAACCGGTCGCTGCATTTTGTGTGCAAACACGTCGGAGTGCGCGTGGAACATTACACCACGGCTTGGACGCAGAACGCCTCGACGGGCATGGTGCTGAATATCCCGATTGCGCACGGTGAAGGACGTTATGTTGCCGATGCCGAGACCGTCGAACAGCTCCGGCGCGAGCGGCGCATCCTTTTGAAATATTGCGATGCCGATGGTGCGACGAGCGACGCGGGGAATCCTAACGGCTCGGTGGAAAACATCGCGGGCATCTGCAACGCTGCGGGGAATGTTTTCGGCCTGATGCCGCATCCCGAGCGGGCTTGCGATCCGCTGCTCGGTTCCATCGACGGCCGTGTGATTTTCGAATCGTTGCTCGCATCGCGTAAAGTCCAGAAAGTCGCTTGATCAGCGGATTCCACCATTTTTAGTCATCTTCAACCCGACACCCTTTTTTCTGTGAATACCAAGAGCGACCCGGCCATCACCCCTGAACTTGTTGCCAGTCACGGCATCACGCCCGAGGAATACGAACGCATCATCGGCATCCTCGGACGCGCGCCAAATTATACCGAGCTGGGCATCTTTTCCGTGATGTGGAGCGAGCATTGTTCCTACAAAAACTCGAAGCCCGAGTTGCGAAAATTTCCGACGACCGGCCCGCGCGTGCTCGTCAGGGCGGGCGAGGAAAATGCGGGGGTGATCGATATTGGCGACGGCTGGGCGGTGGCGTTCAAGATGGAGAGCCACAATCATCCGAGTGCGATCGAGCCGTTCCAGGGAGCGGCGACGGGTGTGGGCGGGATTATCCGCGATATTTTCACGATGGGCGCCCGTCCGGTTTTTTCGCTGAACTCGCTGCGGTTTGGTTCGATCACGGGCGAGGGGAGCGGGGTGAAAAATAACCGCCGTTTGTTTGCAGGCGTGGTTGCCGGGATCGCGCATTACGGGAATTGCATCGGCATCCCGACCATCGGCGGCGAGGTGTATTTCGATCCGAGCTACGAGGGCAATCCGCTGGTGAACGTGTTCTGCCTCGGCGTGTTGAGGCATGAGCAGATTGCGCGCGGTGCGGCAAAAGGCGTGGGCAACCCGGTGTTTTACGTCGGCGCGGAGACAGGGCGCGACGGGCTTGCGGGCGCAGCGTTTGCGTCACGGGATCTGACTGAGGAATCAAAGGAAGACCGCCCGGCAGTGCAGGTGGGCGATCCGTTTCGCGAGAAGTTGTTGCTGGAAGCCTGTCTCGAACTGCTGGCCACCGACGCCGTGGCGGGAATCCAGGACATGGGCGCGGCAGGTCTTACCTGTTCGACGTGCGAGACCGCGAGTCGCGGAGGAACGGGCGTGGAGATCGAGTTGACCAAAGTGCCGCAGCGCGAAACCGGGATGACGCCTTACGAAACCATGCTCAGCGAATCGCAGGAGCGCATGCTGATCATTGTAAAAAAAGGTCATGAAGAGGAAGTGACCCGTATTTTTGAAAAATGGGATCTGCCGTATGCGGAGGTGGGCGTGGTGAACGACGACGGCATGATGCGTGTTCGCAATCACGGCGAGATCGTCGCGGAGATTCCCGCGAGCAAACTGGCCGACGACGCGCCGATTTATCATCGCGAATATCAGGCACCCGTGCAGACAGGCGAGACCGTGCCTGACTACGCGCACGACGAACCCGCTGCCGGACTGCCGGCTTTGCTGGGGCATCCGAGCATCGCGTCGAAGCGCTGGGTTTGGCAGCAGTACGATCACATGGTGCGCGCCGGGACAGCGGTGTTGCCGGGTTCGGACGCGGCGGTGTTTTTGATCCGCGAAGCCGGGAAGATTCTCGCGGCGACCTCGGACTGCAACTCGCTTTATTGCACACTGAATCCGCGGGAAGGCGCACGGATTGCCGTGGCTGAGGCGGCGCGTAATCTGGCTTGTTCCGGTGCTGTGCCGCTCGCGGTGACGGACAACCTGAATTTTGGGAATCCGCATCGTCCGGAAAACTTCTGGCAGTTGCGCGAGAGCGTGGAAGGCCTCGCTGAGGCGTGTCGCGAGTTTGACGTACCGGTTACCGGTGGCAACGTATCGCTTTACAATCAAAGCCCGGCAGGAGCGGTCGATCCCACGCCGACGGTCGGCATGGTGGGAATCATCGAGGACGCGGCGCACATCACGCGTCAGCATTTCAGGCAGGCGGACGACGCGATTCTATTGATCGGCGGCTTCGGCCACGAACTGGGCGGCTCGCATTATTTCCTCACGATGCACGGCAAAAAAGCAGGTCAGCCGCCGCACATGGATTTTGCGAAGGAAAAAGCGGTGCATGAAGCATTGCGCTCGCTGATCCGCATGAAATCAGTATTCAGCGCCCACGATCTCTCCGAGGGCGGTCTCGCTGTGGCGCTCGCGGAGTGCTGTTTTTCACCCAATGGAACGCTCGGCGCGACGATCTCGATTCCCGGCGACGCCCATCCGGTCGAGGCGCTTTACAACGAAAGCCAAGGGCGAATTCTTGTGACGGTAAAATCCGAGAACGCCTCGGCACTTGCCGGACTTTGCGAGTGGCGCGGGGTGAAGGCTCAGCGCATCGGAACCGTCACGCGTGATGGCGTGATTTCCATCGCGCACCGCGGACACAACTACGAATGGGATGCCGGTAAGCTTCAGGCTGTGTGGGAAAACGCCATTCCGTCTGTCATGGAGTCTGCGGAATGAATGCACATCGGCCCACTCACGAATGCGGAGTCTTCGCCGTGTTCGGACACCCCAACGCTGCGCTTTTCACGTACTACGGTCTGTTTGCCCTGCAACATCGCGGGCAGGAATCGGCGGGCATCGTTACTGCCACCGGCCCCAACACGACGTTCAAACGGCACGTCGCCATGGGTCTCGTCTCGCAGGTGTTCTCACAGCAGACGCTCGAAAATCTCGAGGGCAACCGCGCCATCGGCCACGTGCGCTATTCCACGACGGGCTCGAGCAATGTAATCAACGCCCAGCCGCTCACCGTCAATTGCGGGCGCGGTCAGGTCGCGATTTCGCACAACGGCAATCTCACGAACGCCTCGTTTCTTCGCGACGAGCTGGAGCGCCAGGGCTCCATTTTCCAGACGACGGTGGACAGCGAGATCATCCTGCACCTGTTGGCGCGGCCTAACGAAGGCTCCGTGATGTCCTCGCTGCGCCGGATCGAGGGTGCATTTTCCATCGTCATCATGAGCGAGCGCGAAATCATCGGCGTCCGCGATCCGTATGGATTCCGTCCGCTGGTCATCGGCAAAGTGGATGGCGCATGGGTGCTTGCTAGCGAGACGTGCGCGTTCGATCTCATCGACGCCGAATACGTCCGCGATGTGGAGCCGGGCGAGGTGGTGATTATTGATGAAAACGGACTGCGCTCCGAGTTTCCGTTTCCTAAGCGCAAGCAGGCGTTCTGTATTTTTGAATACGTGTACTTCATGCGGCCCGACAGCGTGCAGGGTGGGGTCAATGTCGCGCGTGTCCGGATGGAAATGGGACGCGAACTTGCGCGGTTGCATCCGGCGGACGCGGATATTGTCGTGCCGATTCCCGATTCGGGAAACTACGCTGCGCAGGGTTTTTCGCAGGAACTCGGCATCCCGCTGGATTTCGCGTTTGTCCGCAATCACTACGTGGCGCGGACCTTCATTCAGCCCTCGCAGAAAAGCCGGGACGCCAGCGTGCGGGTGAAGCTCAACCTCATCAAAGAAGCCGTGCGCGGTAAACGCGTGGTCGTCGTGGACGACAGCATTGTGCGCGGCACCACAGCCCGGGCCCGTGTGGTGAATCTGCGCGAAGCCGGTGCGAAGGAAGTGCATATGCGGATTAGTTGTCCGCCGCACAAATCCGCCTGTTTCTACGGCATCGACTTTCCCGATCCCGAGAAGCTGCTCGCAAACCAGTTGAGCATCGAAAAAATCCGCGATTATCTCGGTGCCGACAGCATCGGTTACCTCGACGTGCCCGGCATGGTGAGGGCCACGCAACAAGCCGCGGGCACGTTCTGCACGGCGTGTTTCACCGGCGAATATCCCGTGCCGGTCGATCCGAACGTTGACAAATACATCATGGAGAACCGCAAACAGCGCATGAACCTGCTGGCTCCGAACCTTCCTGAACTTGACCTTTTTGCCCCGACCATCACCACATGAAATCTGCGTCTAAAAAATCGAAACCGATCATCAAAGCCTACGCCGCAGCAGGCGTGGATGTGGATCTCGGTAACTCGGTCAAAAAGGGCATTCATGCGCTGGTCAAAGGAACCCACGGCCCCGAAGTGCTCGGGCGCATTGGCGGGTTCGGCGGATTGTTCAAACCGAACTTCCGCGGCATGAAAGATCCGGTGCTCGTTTCGAGCGTCGATGGCGTCGGCACAAAATTGAAGGTCGCCTTTGCGATGAACCGCCACAGCTCGGTCGCGGAGGATCTGGTGAATCATTGCATCGACGACATCGCCGTGATTGGTGCGCGCCCGCTCTTTTTCCTCGACTACATCGGCGCGGGAAAGCTGGAGCCCCTTGTGTTCAAGCAGCTCATCAAGGGTTTTGCTAAAGCCTGCAAAGCGTCTGGATGCGCGATCATCGGCGGCGAAACCGCGCAGATGCCGGGCATGTATCAGCCCGGCGAATACGACCTCGCGGGCACTATCGTCGGCGTTGTGGATCGTCCAAAAATTATCGACGGCAGCCGCATCAAAGCCGGCGACGTCATCATCGGGCTCGCGTCCGACGGCCTCCACACCAATGGCTACTCGCTGGCGCGGAAGATTTTGTTTGAGCAACTCGGGTTGAAAATCACCTCGCGCGTTGCGGGACTCAAAAAGACGCTTGGAGAAGAACTGCTGCGTGTTCACCGAAACTACGTGCCGGTGCTCGACCGCATTCCGCACGGGAAAATTAAAGGTCTTGCGCACATCACCGGGGGCGGACTTATCGACAATCTGCCCCGCGTCCTGCCGAAAAAATGCGACGCCGCCATCGACACGTCGTCATGGAAAGTGCCCGCGCTTTTCGATCTGCTCTGTCGCGAAGGCGGAGTGGACCCGACGGAGTGTTATCAGGTGTTCAACATGGGCATCGGAATGACCATCATCGTCGCCGCGAAAGACGCCACGAAAGTCCTGCGCCTCAGCAAAGGCCGCTGGATCGGCGAGATTATCGATGGCGCAGGCACCGTGCAGTTGCACTGAAGCCGGGGGGAAGGTAGCGGCTCAGTTTTACTACGGAGACACGGAGAACACGGAGACACGGAGAACACGGAGGGAATTCCTTACCCATCTCTGTTTTCTCCGAGCCTCCATGGTAAGAAAAGGCGTTTTGCATTTTCAAAATGTGCCACTACCGGTGCGAACAACAGGTTGACCTGTTGACAGCCTGACGACACATTGTCTTTTCCTTGAACAACCATGGCCCTTGCCCTTTCCCAGCTTCAGATCATCGGTGACACGCTTGCGATTGCGTGGAGCGATGGCGAAGAGACGTTCCTGCCGCTGGCGACGCTGCGCAAGCATTGTCCGTGCGCCACGTGCGCCGGGGAACCGGATGTCATGGGCAACGTTGCGCACCCGGAATCGCAGCTCGGCGAGCGCAGCCTGTCGTTGAGGGGATGGCAGATGATCGGCGGCTACGCGTGGCAACCGACGTGGCAGGACGGGCATAACACCGGACTTTATTCGTTTGATTATCTGCGGCGGCTCGCGGCGTTTACCACCACCTCGGCATGACACCGCGCGCCCGTTTCAGCCTCGTCCTTTTCGCGCTCTCCGTGTGCGCGTCGGCGGTGCTGCTGGTGCATCAGTGGCAGTCGAGGCTTGAGGAAGTGCGGCCAGTGGAAATTTACGAGGCGTTGCAGCGGCAGTTCGGGGCGTTGCGTTCGGAGGATTTTCCGGGTGCGTATCGTGAGGTGTCCTCGACGATGCAGAGGAAGTTTAACATCGAGCAGTTTGCCGGGATGGTGCGCGACGAATGTCCGGCGTTGTTGCGGGCGAGCCGGATTGAGTTTGGCGGCGTGGAAACACGGGATCGCCGCGCGTGGGTGCAGGTTTTCTTCGTGGAACGCGAAGGCCGCGTGACGCCGTGCGTTTTCTCGCTCGTGCTGGAAAACGAAGGTTGGCGCGTGGACGCCGCGCGGTTCCAGCGCCGCTGGCCCGAGGGGCACCGGTTGGGCGGGTCGGAGGTTTAGATTTTCGTTGCTGCATTGCGCGGGACGCTTTCCTTACGCTCGGCGAAATGATTTCCCGTCCCGGACCTTCGTCTTCGCCTGCGGCCAACGCCATGGCTGCGCGGCGCGATCCGATTGCTTTTTTCGCACGGATCAAGGCGGATCACGGCGACGCGGTGTTTTTCCACTGGGGCAATCAGCCGACGTGGGTGTTTTTTCATCCGGACGCGGTGAAGGAGCTGCTGGTAACGCAGGACCGGTTGTTCACGAAATGGTTTGCCGTGGAGCGGACCAAGGAGCTGCTGGGCAACGGATTGTTTGTGAGCGAAGGGGCGTATCACCACCGGCAGCGCAAACTCGCGCAGCCGGCGTTTCATCATCAGCGCATCAAGTCCTACGCGGGAATCGTGCTGGAAACGGCGCAAACGTTGCGGGACCGCTGGACGGATGGTGAGGTGGTGGATGTGGCGCAGGAGATGAACTGGTTCGCATTGATCGCCGTGGCGCGGGCGTTATTTGGTGCGGATGTGGACAGCGAGGCGTCGGAGATTCGCGATGCGCTGGGCGGGATTCTGGATTTGTTCGAGCGCGCGGCGCTTCCGCCGGATGAGCAAGCGGATTTCGACATGCACATGGCGCGGTTGGATGCGACGATTTTGCGGATCATCGAGGAGCGTCGTCGTTCGCCGGAGGATCGGGGCGATTTGCTCTCGATGCTGCTCGCGGCTCACGACGAGGGCGATGGCAGCGGAATGAGTGACCGCCAGATCCGCGACGAGGCGATGACGATTTTTCTCGCGGGCCACGAGACGACGGCGACGGCGCTGACGTGGGCGTGGCATTTGCTGGCGTTGCATCCCGAGGTGGAAAAGGCGCTGACTGGTGAGTTGCAGACGGTGCTCAAAGGGCGCGAGGTGGCGTATGATGATCTGGCGCAACTGGTGATCACCGAGCGCATTGTGAGCGAGACGCTGCGGCTGTATCCGCCGGTGTGGGCGATGGGGCGTCAGGCGCGGGAGGCGGTGAAGATCGGTGGATGGCAGCTTGATCCGGGCGACGTGGCGATTGTTTGTCCGTATCTCACGCAGCGGGACGCGCGGTTTTTCCCCGAACCGGAACGTTTTGATCTCGAACGCTGGACGGACGAGGCCGGAGCGGTGCGACCGAAGTTTGCCTATTTTCCATTCTCCGGCGGTTCGCGTTCGTGTCTGGGCGAGGGATTCGCGTGGATGGAGGCGATGATGTGTCTGGCGGTGCTGGCGGGGCGGTGGCGTCTGGAAATGGCGGAGGGGCATCGTGTCGCGTTGCAACCGCAATTGACCCTGCGGGCAAAATTCGGCATGAAGATGCGCTTATGTCGAAAACACTGACTCCGGAAGAGATCGAAGCGCTGCGTCGGAACTACAAGCGCTGCGGTGAAGCGACGGTGGAGGCGATTTTGCGCTACCGCGAATCGCACGCGCTGGAGGAGGTGGCGCTGGTGGGCAAGGGGATCATTCGGCGTTATCTCAAAGCGGACGCCGCGCAGTTGCTGGATTCGGCAACGCCGGATATGCCGCTGGCGGATTTGCAGGTGGAATCGCTGACGCTGCTGGAGATCGTGCTGGATTTGCAGGACGCGCTGGAGATCACGATTGAGGACGAGGAGTTGCGGGAATTCAAGACGGTCGGTGACGTGCTGCAATTTCTGGAAGCCAAAGTGACCCCAGGATTCGCGTCGTGAGTCTGCCTCAGCGCTCGGCTGTGGTAACCGGGCTGGGTTTTATCACCA
>Ga0105046_10014004_pt1 | contig 12389 bp, 10 predicted proteins | sample MAT03_FD_78385 | JGI IMG/M metagenome (GOLD analysis project Ga0105046, IMG submission 78385) | Freshwater microbial communities from Lake Fryxell liftoff mats and glacier meltwater in Antarctica - MAT-03 (megahit assembly) | ecosystem: Environmental > Aquatic > Freshwater > Ice > Liftoff...
AGTTTCTGCGTCGACAGATTTTCCAAATCCAGATTCGAACGTCGTGACTGCTGTTAATTCTGGTCTCCGTTGCATTTTACGTGTTCTGATGAACTCACCATTCGTGGTACGACTTCCATCGGGCACCGTCGGAACGCGGAGTCGGCCTCACCCGGAATTATGTCGGCGACCTCCCGGTTGAAATGCAAACGGGGGCCGATCGGCCCCCGTTTGTGTTCTCTAGGCTTCCACTGATCTGGCGGTACTCAGACGACCACAGATTGCCCGGGGACAGCGATGGGGTACTCGCCGTTCTCATTCGGTTTGACCGGCGTTTCAGCGTCAAAGGCGAACGACTTGGGCATGATGCTGATCTCGGAGTTCAACGCCTGCTCCATCGTGAGAACCTTGCCCGAGTAGGTACACAGACGACCGAGGATCGAGGTCATCGTACTCATCGCCCCGGATTCCGCCTCGTTGTAGTCCTTGGCATTCGTGCGGATCGCCTGGAACAGGTCATCGTGCTCGACCTGGTAGGGGTTCTCATACGCGGCCTTGGACGTGATCTTGTCCCCGTTCGGCATTTCGATGTAGCAACCACGGGCATTGCCGCCGCCCAGGTGGATCGTCCCCTTTGTGCCATGTGCATGTTCTTCCACAGCGCTCCAGCAGCCCGGGATGTGACGGCACTGGCTGAACATCTTGCTGCCATCGGCGTAGGTGAACTCGACCGCATGGTGGTCGTAGATCTCACCATACCGCTTGTCAGTTCGGACTTGGCGTCCTCCCATGCCATTCGCCGAAACGGGATAGGCGTTCTTGATCCAGTTCCCGACATCGAGATTATGAATGTGCTGCTCGGTGATGTGGTCGCCGCACAACCAGTTGTAGTAGTACCAGTTCCACATCTGGTATTCCATTTCGGTCTTCACCTGGTCGCGGGTCTTCTTCGGTTCCCAGACGCCGCCGCCGTTCCAATACACGCGGCTGGCCAGCACGTCGCCGATCGCTCCATCATGAACTTGCTTCATCAGTTCGATGTAGGACGATTCGTGACGACGCTGGAGTCCCACGCCGACCTTCAAGTCCTTCAGCTTGGCTCGCTTGGCGTTCTCCAACACCGACCGCACACCAGAGGGATCGGTCGCGACCGGCTTCTCCATGAACACATGGCGGCCTTTATCAACTGCATATCCAAAGTGAATCGGGCGGAACCCCGGAGGAGTCGCCAGGATCACCATGTCGATGTCACTGTCGATCACCTGCTTGTACGCATCGAAACCGCTGTACTTCTGTACGTCTTCGACCTTGAACTCGTTCGGCTTGCCCTTGACCGAGTTGGCCACTTGATTAAGCCCGTAGTCAATCACATCCGCAAAAGCATCACCCACAGCCACCAGCTTCACACGGCCATCCGTGGATAGGGCCTGCCCCGCAGCTCCGGTTCCCCGGCCTCCCACTCCGACCAATCCGACCTTCACGGTATCATCCCCAGCCGCAAATACTGACGAGGACAGGCTGCTCAGCATCGCGGCCCCAGCTGCCGCGGCTGCAGTGTTTTTCAGGAAAGTACGACGAGACATGAGGTCAGTCCTTGGAGTAAAGATCGAGTCGATGGGAAGACATGCAGCGTCGCCGTTCATGAGAAATCAGAGACAGCGGAGCCCCCAGTACGTGCATATCAGACGAGCCATCGAAAGGGCCAGACAGGCCGCCCCCAGCTGCTGATCTTGCATCGTCAAAATGATATCAATCGGGACGTTCGCCGGAAACGATCGGCGGTCATACCACACATGTCGTGGGTGGGAGAGAGCAGGTTGGTTCGTCTCGCGGTGGGCAATTCCCGATGGCGCCGCTACCGCGCGAACAGCAGTTTGAACCCGGCGAAGATCAGTGCGGCGCCGAGAAAAACATGGATCAGGCGCGGCGAGAGTCGCGTACTCCCCAAGCGAGAACCCAGCGTGCCGCCAAGGACTGCGGACAAAGCCAGCCACCACGCGATCACCGGGATCGTCTTCCCGCTCGCCAGATGCCCAGCCAAACCCGATGCCGAGTTCACGAGGATGAACATCGCCGAGACAGCTGCAGCCGTGCGGGTCTTGGCCCAGCGTCTGAAGAGCATGAGAGGCGTGAGAAAAATTCCACCGCCGGTCCCTGTCAGACCGGACAAGAGCCCGATCCCCGCACCGACAGCCAGCGCGACACCCCGGCGAGGGGGATGAACTTCGGGAGGATCAGCGGGGATCACGAACAGTCGTGCCGCCGAAGCAAACAGCACCGCTCCCAGCAGCGGGTTAAACAGGCCAATGGGAAGGTGGATGTAACCCCCCGCATAGGCTGCGGGGATCGCGAGGACGGCGAACGGCCAGAACAGGCTCCCGGAGAAGTGGCCCGCTCGCCAGAACTGGAACGTGCCGATGCTCGACACCAGAATGTTGAGCACCAAAGCTGTCGGCTTAATCTCCGAGGCCACGATTCCCGCCAACGTCATGACTGCGATGTATCCCGACGCCCCTCCATGTCCTACCGACGAGTACAAGAGAGCCACAACTCCGATCGCCAGAGCCAGCAAAGTTGTCTGTAAAGGATCCATGCACTTGCCTGTTCTCTTCGCCAATCGTGTCACTGAGTCAGCGGACTGCGCTCGCTGTCGGCTCTTCAGACCGTACGCAGGGAAAAGCCGGCGGCTAGCGCCCGATGGCACTTGCTGTACTCACCCGAAGCGTCAGCGAGGGCGGGCGAAGGACGACGTTCTCTGGTGTTTTAGAGCAGATTCAGAAATGGTCTTCAGTCGGCACAGACAGGAATGTCTCTGCGACTTTGCAGTGGGCAGACATTCCTGTTTGCCTTTCTTCTGAAGACCAATTCTACATCTGCTCTGATGGCCCTTCGTCGTGACTTCGCGCGGTCTGCTTTGGAGGCGTCCAAGGTCCTCACTTAAATGACATCACCGACTTGGAGTGGCACGACTGATGCCCATCTGAAATGGACACCGTCGTCGGGGTTCGGTCGCGATGTCAGACCTCCCACGGAATAGAACAGATCGGAGACCGCTTCACCCGGCCAAGCCGGAACAGTCTTCTTTCCGAGAACCCCGCTGGCTGTGACTCCAGCCGATAGGACTGCCAAGTCCTCTGCGCTGGCGATGCAGACTCGCTTGCCATTGAGAGTGACTTCGAAGGCAATCATCGAAGAGCCTCACTTGTTCTCTGCCTGAAAGAAGTGCTCTCTGCGTGAAAGAAGCGGGGAGCCAATGAAAAACTCACCCCCACGGTCACACCACTTCATCCACCACCGGGTTCGTCAGTTCGCCGATCTTCTCGATGTCGATCGTCACAGTATCCCCCGCCTGGAGGTAGACAGGTGGCTTACGGGCCGCACCCACGCCGTGGGGCGTCCCGGTCAGGATGACTGTTCCGGGGAGCAGCTTCGTGCTGCCGCTCAAAAACTCGATCAGAGTCGGCACATCGAAGATCATGTCGTCGGTGCTCCAGTCCTGCATGACTTGCCCGTTGAGAATGGTCCGGATTCGCAGGGCGTTCGGATCGGGAATTTCGTCGGGAGTCACCAGGCACGGACCGAGAGGACAGAACGTCTCAAAGGTCTTGCCGCGGCACCATTGGCTGCCACCCCAGGTGATTTGCCAGTCACGAGCACTGACATCATTGGCACAGGTATACCCGGCCACGAACGACAGGGCGTTGGCCTGCGTCGCGTTCTTGCACTCCCGGCCGATGATGATCGCCAGTTCGCATTCGTAGTCAACTTGGGTGCTGGCCAGCTTCTTCGGCAGTCTGATCGGGCCGCCGGGATGCTGAAGCGTCCCCTTGTTCTTCATGAACAGAACCGGGTGTTCCGGGTGTGGCTTGCCGCCTTCGTCCGCGTGCTTCCGGTAGTTGAGGCCGATGCACAGGATGTCGACCGGGTCGACCGGAGCCAGCAACTGCTGGAGATCCGCCTGCGCTCCCGTGTCCTGCCAGGGACCGAACGGGCCGCCCTCAGCGCGGGTCGCACTGCCATCAGCGTGGCGGACTCCAAAGTGAATCTGAGCTGCGGAGTCTTGGTAGCGAATGATCTTCATGGTGTTCAGTGAATCCACTTCTTCGGGTAACCATCGAGGGGCGACTCTGCACTCGGCAGCCAGGTGACCTGCTCCTCGATCTTGCGGGCCAGTGCGAAATCCATCGCGGTCAGGCCGTGAACCTTGTGCGTCTGAAGCTTCACGACGACCCGCGCATATCCGAGTTCGAGATCCGGGTGATGCCAAGCAGCTTCTGCCAGGAAGGCGATCTGACTGGCCAGCAGCAGTGTATGGGACCAACCCGGCGTGCTGTAGGCCCGACGCAACCAGCCTTCGCGAAGTTCCCAACCGGGAAGACCGCGCAGCTCCAGTTCGATTTCGGTCGGCGTGAGAACGGGTAGCGACAAGAGCATCTCTCCGGGTTGAGGCACGGTGCAATCGTCCAGCATCTGTGCATGCGTGCATGGTAGGGAATTGGCCCAGCAAACTCACGCATCACACTAAAGTCAACGCGAATTGTCCGATAGGAACGCGAGCGCATGCATCTTGCATGTCGCCCCGTATTCGACTTGCCGCAGAGAAACAAGGGTGCAGAGTTTAACGATGTGGCCATTGAACGGGGATGTTTCTGGCACGGGTTTAGAAAACACTCGCAATTGATGGATTCTCTTGAGATTCGAGGAAAGGGATGTGATTCCAGTTCGTATTCATTGTGCAGAAGCTGAGCTCATACCACGAATCGTACAGCAATCGATTCCTGATGAGGTGGGGTGAGATTGGCGTTTGGCACGTCATCTTTTTTCCTTCGCGAGGAGGCCTCAGCATCCACGATTCCGTGTGATGATTCGGGCAGTCCGGCGATCCAATTCCAGGATTCGAGTGAATGACTCTCACACGCCCGTCTTTGTTTCTACGACTCCATTCCCCGGATAACACCGCCAGCTGGAAGGAGTTCGCAGCCACCTACACACAGGTTCTGAATGAGTACGCTCGAGCTTATGGGAAATGTGAGCATGACCAGCGAGACATCGTTCAAAGCGTCTGGCTCGTGCTGTGTCGCATCATGCCGAAGTTTCAGTACCAACCCAAGAGGGGCGGCTTCCGGCACCTGCTTCGAAGGATCGTCAAAACAACGGCCATCGACTGGTTCCGACATCGCGAATCGATGCAGCTCTCCAATGATGTTGTGGAGCAGACGGCGACTCCGCACCACGATGATCTCGCGTTGAGCGAGCAGCGGAGTGCGTTGCACAGGGCTTTAAAAGTGGCCCGCCGCAAGAGTACCACGCTGGCTTGGACTTGCTTTGAACAGCATGTCATCGACAGGCAATCCGCCCGCGAAGTGGGCCAGCAACTGGGCTTGTCGGCCAACGCCGTTTATGTGAGTGCCAGTCGGGTGCTGGATCGAGTTCGGACATTGTGTATTGAAATGGAGAAGGGGGCACAGCATGAGTGATACCCCGTGTCCGAATGATCAGCGACTCTGGCTCGAAGTCATGGGCGACACTCTGGATTGGGATCTGCAAAAGCATCTCGATCAGTGCGTCCTCTGTCAGGCACGAATCGACACTCTTCAAGGAGATGTTCAGGCCATTCGGGATGCCAACCGGGGATCAGCTGCTGAGAACGCCACCAACCGGTTGTCCGAATCCCTGCCGCTGTCGATCGGGGGTTACCCGATCCTGGCCAGACTCGGGTCGGGAGGTCAGGCCGATGTCTATCGCGCCTGGCATCCTCGTCTGAAAACGGATGTGGTCATCAAGTGGTATCGCCACGACGCTTTCCCCGAAGCCCAGGCGTCCCGGTTCACCTCTGAGGCGCACACACTCATTACAATCCGGCACCCCAATCTGGGGCAAATATTTGATGTCGGAGTCGAGGAGGGCCGCCATTTCGTCATCATGGAGTACATCTCGGGGCACACGTTCTCTTCGTGGCAACGCAAGTTCAAGCCGACCACTCTCCGGATCGCTGCGGTCCTCGCCCGCGCGGCCGACGCGGTCGACGCAGTCCATCGTCAAGGGGCTCTGCATCTCGACCTGAAACCCGGCAACGTGATCGTCGATGACGAGGGGAACCCCCGCGTCATCGATTTTGGAATGGCTCGTCTCCATGGACAGGGCTCCCAGCAATCCTTGTTACTCGCACCGGGAACGCCGGAATACATGTCACCGGAGCAGTGCGCTGGAGATGCCAGTCGGATTTCTGTGGCCTCTGATGTCTACGGACTCGGTGCCATCCTGTTCTCCGCGTTGTGCGGACGCCCGATTCGCACCGAGGGCCGCATGGCCCTGGAACCCGACTGGTCCTTGATTCGTCATGCTCCCCGACAACTCAGATGGATCTGCCGCAAGGCACTCGCCATTCGTCCCCAGGATCGGCAGGCATCGGCAGCCGCTTTGGCCCGCGACCTGGAACAGTTTGCGGGGAGTCGCTCGATCCGGAATCGCAGTCTGGCTGTCACTGTTGTCGTGGCGGGAATCATCAGCAGTCTCTGGGGCGGTCTCACTTTTCCCAGTTGTTCGCCGTTGGCGAGGCTGGTGATCGAGACTCAACGTCGGCAGCAAAACTCTGGACAGGTGGTTTACGAGAGGAGATGCGAAGCGATATTGGCCGAGCGACGCTTGCCGGGCCTGCTCGTGGTAACCGCGACCACGCTCCCCATCCAAGTCACCCGACTGGTCCATGAAGTCGATGCCGACTGGCTGATCTCGAAACTCGATGGCGAAGACAGGAACCTTCAGATCGCTGACAACGCCGGGCCGCACCTCATTCTGGCGTGTGCGACTCGGGACTGGGGGAACCCGAACGCCAGCGAGCTGTGCCGTGTGCTCAAGTCGCTTCAGGTCTTGTCCGTCACTTACCCGATTGAGATTCTGGTGAATCAGGATCAGGTAATTCTGATCCCCGCCAATTCACACGACCTTACATCGGCAGAATCAGAACAGCATCGGTACGCGATGTCCGCAGTCCAGAAAATTCAAGCCCATCTCAGCCAACTGCTTCCCTGTTACAGCGGAATCGTCGTGATTCCTAGATCTCTCGAATTGGTCGCATCCATTCCTGAGAGCGGTATCACCGCTCAAATGTTCGGTCGCTAGGATGTGCTCGCTCTTCATCCGTGGCCGGGACTGGCCATCCGTGCGAACACTTGGACTTTCAGCAGGAATGGCCAGGCCGCGGCACCGATGGGGGAGGAAATGGTCGGTGTGCACCCCCGCCTGCAAGTCGGCTGAAATCGCTTCAAGATTTCTCAGCGGTGGCTGACCACAGCTCTGCGACTCATTATGCTGTACGAATGGCACCCTGGCCGATCGAATGATTCCAACTTCCGGGAGTTCCGCGGTGGCGCAATTTCGTGCAGTCTGGTTCTGTGGATTGGCAATGCTCATGGGAGCCGGGGGAACCGTCGCCCAGTCGGCCGACGTTCCGATCGATTTTGCCCGACAGATCCGTCCGATACTTTCCGAAAACTGTTTCGCTTGTCACGGGTTTGATCCAGCAGCTCGCCAAGGGGAACTGCGACTGGATGAACGCGGCGCTGCTCTCGCAATCCAAGAGGGGCATGCAGCGATCGTCCCCGGAGCACCCGATCGCAGCGAACTCTGGCGGCGAATACTCTCTGTCGACCCGGAGGAACAAATGCCCCCGCCCTCCAGTGGGAAGCATCTCACCGATGAGCAGAAAGATCTCTTCAAGCGCTGGATCGAGCAAGGAGCCGGATATGCCCCGCATTGGGCATTTGGTCGAATCGAGAAGCCAGAGGTCCCCGTGATCGATGGGCCAGTGGTTGCCAATCCGGTCGATGCCTTCGTACGGCAGAAGCTGCAATCTCATCAACTCTCACTCTCGGTGGAGGCGGACCGTATCACACAGATCCGTCGCTTGTCGCAGGATTTGCTGGGACTCCAACCGACACTCGAGGAGGCCGACGCATTCGTGGCGGACACCGCTCCTGATGCCTACGAACAGCTCGTCGACCGACTGCTGCAGAGTCCGAATTATGGGGAGCGCTGGGGACGCCATTGGCTCGACCAAGCCCGCTATGCGGATTCCAATGGGTACTCGATCGACGCACCGCGCATCATGTGGCCCTACCGCGACTGGGTGATTGACGCGGTCAATCGTGACATGCCATTCGATCAGTTTACGATCGAGCAACTGGCAGGTGATTTGCTCCCCAACGCGACAAAGTTTCAACAGATTGCGACCGGATTTCACCGGAACACCCTCATCAATCAAGAGGGAGGCGTGAAGCCCGATCAGTTCCGCCATGAAGCCATTATCGATCGAGTGAACACCACCGGGGCCGTCTGGCTCGGCCTGACGGTCGGCTGTGCCCAGTGTCATACGCACAAGTATGATCCGCTGAGCCACACGGAGTACTACCAACTCTATGCCTTTTTCAATCAGTGCGACGACGCCAACAACGAAGCCACGACCCTCCCGATGCTGGAGCAGGAAATCTTCGGCTGGACCGCTGAGCAGCTGGCCGTGCTGGAAGAGGTCAAGGTGCTGCGCGCCCGAATGGCCGAACTCGATCAAGAACTGGCGGCTTCGAAGTCGGCCAGTCTGCTGACCCATGCCTGGAACTGGCAGCCTGCCGACATCACCGACTACCGCACGCTGGGGATGGCCTCGTTCCTCAGACAGCCCGATGGGTCACTTCTCAGCGATGGGAAGGCGCAACCGAACGACACCTATCAGATTACTCTGCGCACCCCCACAGAGAAGTTCACTGCCATGCGGCTGCGCGTATTGACGGACGATTCGCTGCCGATGAAAGGCCCGGGGCTGGCCGAAGGGAACTTTGTTTTGACCGATGCGGAGATCAAGATTCGAGAGAAAAGTTATCGCTTCACGATGGCCAGCGCCGATCACAGTCAGGAAAAGTACAGCGTCCTGGATGCCATCGATAACAATCCGGCAACGGGGTGGGCCATCAATGTCAGCGATCTACAGAGAATGGCCAACCCGTCTCTCTCGCTGCATGCACCCCATGAGGCCGTTTTTGTTCTTGAGACGCCGATTGAAAAGGTCGAGGCGACTCTGTTCTTGAAGCACGAACTCAACGCGGGATATCTCATCGGGCGATTTGCCATCGACATTTCGGATGCCGCCCCGCCCGTCAGCGCGTCGTCCGAAATCCAGGCTCGCATCGCCGAGGTCAAACAGCAACTCGATCAGCGCGAAGCTAGACTCCCCGGCGCTGGCCGCACGGTGAACCAGATGGTGATGCGCGAGACCCAGACCCAGCGAGAGACGTATCGCCTGAATCGTGGCGACTTCCTGACCCCGGACACAGAGGCCGGCCCACTTCCGACTGCCGTTCCGGCCTCACTGGTCGTCGGAGTCACGCAGGAGTTCAGAACGCGTCTCGATCTCGCCCGCTGGATTATCAGCAGAGACAACCCGCTCACGGCCCGTGTGACCGTCAATCGAGTCTGGATGAGGTACTTCGGGCGTGGACTCGTGGAAACTGAGAACGACTTTGGGGCGCAGGGAACTCCGCCCTCGCACCCGGAACTGCTCGACTGGCTCGCTGCCGAATTTATGGAGAATGGCTGGTCAATGAAGCAGCTGCATCGCCAGATTGCGACTTCGCAGACATATCGGCAATCGAGTGACGAACGCCCCACTGCCGTGGCCCTCGACCCTCGGAATCAATGGCTGGGGAGGCAGTCGCGCGTTCGCGTCGATGCTGAGATTGTGCGGGATATGATCCTCGCGACAGCCGGAGCCCTCACTCCCCGCATCGGCGGCCCGAGTGTCTTCCCACCTCAACCGGCGGGGGTCTACAGCTTCACTCAGAACGTCAAGGTGTGGCCTGAGACAACGGGGCCGGATCGGTATCGCCGGACGCTGTATACGATGTTCTATCGCAGTGCCCCCTACCCGCTGCTCACCACGTTCGACTCGCCCGAGTTCAGCACGGTCTGCACCCGTCGGTCTCGATCGAATACCCCGCTCCAGGCACTGGCCATCGCGAACGATCCGATGTTCGTCGAACTATCCCAGAAGCTCGCCGCCCGTGTGCTGCAGGAGACTGCCACCGACACAGAGTTGCCTCACCGAGTTCGCCGGATGTTTCGGCTGTGCCTGATCCGAGAGCCCTCGGCTACTGAGCTGCAACTGCTCGTCGAGTACTGGAATCGCCAACTGCGGCTGTACACCAGCGACGCAGCGTCGGCCAGCCAGTTGACCTCCCTGGACCTCAAGGATTATCCGCCCGCAGAGGCCGCCGCCTGGACGAGTCTGGCCCGGCTGCTGTTCAACACGGATGAGTTCCTGACTCGCAATTGAGTGTCTGCTCTCGCCCGATGTTCGGGGATTACACTTCCGCCTATCCTGCTTCTTGCCTTCTCTGACTGAGTCCTCTCTATGCATCTCTGGAAAGACGTTTTTCCTGCGGTCACCACCCAGTTCCACCAGGACCAGACACTCGATCTGGAAGGGACGGCCCAGCACCTCGAAGTGATGCTTGACTCCGGAATCGCGGGTCTCATTATGTGTGGCTCGCTCGGCGAGAATCAGCAGCTGACCCCCGAAGAGAAGCGGAAGGTCATCACCCTGACCAAGCAGGTCGCGAAGGGGCGAGTTCCCGTCCTGAGCGGTGTCGCCGAGATGAGCACAGCTGCGGCGTGCCAATATGTGGCCGACTGCGAGAAGCTGGGGGCCGATGGGTTCATGGTCATGCCCGCGATGGTCTACAAGGCCGATGGGCGTGAGGCGATGAACCACTTCCGCCGCGTGGCTGCGGCGACCAACAAGCCGTGGATGCTGTACAACAACCCGGTCGGCTATACGGTCGACATCACTCCGGCTCAGTTCGCGGAGCTGTCTGACATCCAGAACCTGATCGCGATCAAGGAAAGCTCGGCCAATACGCGGCGGATTACGGAGCTGCGGATCGAGGTCGGTGACCGGTACGCGCTGTTCGTGGGTGTCGATGATTTGATTCTGGAATCGTCGTCACTGGGGATCGATGGATGGGTCGCAGGGTCGGGAGTCGCCTTCCCGTACGAGAACCAATACTTCTGGAATCTGACGCGAGCGGGGAAGTACGCCGAGGCCCGAGCGTTCTACCAGTGGTTCTACCCACTGCTGAAGCTCGACACGTATTTGAAGTTTGTGCAGTACATCAAGCTGGCGGTGCAAGAGGTCGGCCTCGGCACCGAGTGGGTCCGCGAACCACGCCTGATTTTGTCGGGCGAAGAGCGTGACCGGGTACTGAAGATCATCCACCAGGGAATCGCGAACCGGCCGAAGCTGGGGGCCAAGTAGGACGGGCAATCCTACCGGTGAACACAGTCTGGCTTAACCCCCGCCAATCCGGATTCTGACATTCTCGGTTCAATTTGTTTTGGACACTCGATCATTTTATGCGACATTTCGCTTGACTCCGACTGAGATTTCTTTGCATGATCGACCTGTGCTGTGTTTAGGTCAACTGCGAGATGCTCTTTCGAGCGATCTCCATACCGTTCCAGAATAGGGGCCAATGATGCTTGTGATCTCCTCTCTCCTCTCTCCTCTCTGAAAAATTCATTTCGAGTGAGCGGTCGGCGAAACCGACTCTCTGCCGATGGTCTGATTGCTGGCTAATTCGCCAGTTCGCTTGAACCGCGAACCATGATGGATGGACGGATTGCGAACCCATATGTTGCACCAGTCCCTCCGCCTCCCCCAGTGGCTGTTCCTCTCCCCGCAAACGGATTCTTGGGAGACGGTGGATCAGCTGCGGTGACTGATAACGTGGCAATGAGCCAGAGCTTGGCAACAATCGTGATCGATGTAAAAGACAATGACACGAATCCAAATATGGCAACGCTGGTTTCAGCATCGCTGGGGACGCGTGGAAGTACAACTGTTGCGTTTTCCGGTGGGAAGAGGCAAGTCACATACCTACTTCAAGCGGCCTCTTTGCGTCTGGGACGGGAAGTCACGGCTAAAGAGGCCCACATTCGGGCGCATCTGGAGGACTGGAAAGAGAAGCAAAGAGATCGGCTCGACATTTTGAAAGACATTGATTTGGCGGCAATTGGATCTTTCGAAACGTTTATCGGGGGGAGTCAAAGTCATTTGGATACGCTAATGGGAGCTCTGGGCACTGCGACTGCCGGGGGGAGCTATTGTTTCTGCACCCTGGGTGGTCCCTTCCACTGGTATGGCTTTGTTGAGTCTAATGGCACAGATTGCACAAGAAGCATGGGGAGGGACAGCGATTCCCACCCCTTCGACGTTCTTCACATTGCAGAAGGAGAAAATTATTCAAAAGTACCGTGACGCGAAACAAGAAATCTCGGCTCGAATTGCATTGGAACTCAGCTCACTGGATTTGCTCACCGCTCAGCATCGGGCTTTGCTGGTGCCATTCACCAGTGATAGC
>Ga0105046_10014005_pt1 | contig 12388 bp, 10 predicted proteins | sample MAT03_FD_78385 | JGI IMG/M metagenome (GOLD analysis project Ga0105046, IMG submission 78385) | Freshwater microbial communities from Lake Fryxell liftoff mats and glacier meltwater in Antarctica - MAT-03 (megahit assembly) | ecosystem: Environmental > Aquatic > Freshwater > Ice > Liftoff...
CACCGAGATGGGCTCGGGCCACGGCGGCGCGAGCGGGCGCTATGCGGGGCTCGCCGATCAGGCGTGGGTGATCGCGTTCACGCTCGACCAGCTCGGGCGGGCGAAGTGAATCCGTCGCCGAGACTCCCCGCGCTTCCCCTGAAAGATCAATCCACCGGGACTTCGAGCACCGCCGGGATCCGCAGCAGCTTCGCGAGCACCGTGCCGTCGGGCTTCACGCGCAGGTAGTACTGGTGCCCGTTCACCTCGACCTCGACCGTCAGCTCGTCCATCGCCGCGCCCTTCTTGGTCTCGGCCTCGAGGATCTTGCCGCCCGGAAACAGCTCGGCGACCTTCGCCGCGACGGGCTGCGGGATCTTGTCGGTCGTGATCACGCACTCCTCGTACAGCTCGGTGCCGTCGCTCTTCACCGCGAGCTCGCACTTCGCTCCGTCGGCGGTCGCGACCTCGACCTCGTGCACGCGACCGTGCTCGGCGTAGAGCTCGGTCTCGAAGCTCACGATCTTTCCGCCGGCCCAGCGCTTCTCCGCCAACGTGCGCACCGACGCCGGGATTGCGTCTGCGTTGCCGTGGTACAGCGACTGCTTCGCGAGCGCGCCCTGGGCATCGACGCGGATCTTGAACTTCGTCGCAGCGCCGGGCTTCGCCGCAAGCGCGACAATCTCCGGATCGACCGTGCCACCTTGGCCCGCAGTCGGCGTCGGCGTCGCCCCGCCCGGAGTCGTGGTCGGCTTTTCGTGATGACAGCCGAGCGCGACGATCGACAGGAACGTGAAGACGAGTGTGCGTGCCATGGGCGGCATGCTTGCGCCCTCACTCGGATGCGGTCAACCGGAAGCGAAGCGATCGGTCGCACGGCACAGCGCGGCCGCGATCGCCGGCTCGTTCGCCGAATGCCCCGCGGCCTCGACGACCACGAGCTCGGCCTCCGGCCACGCGCGATGCAATCGCCACGCGTTGCGCAGCGGGCAGATCGCATCGTAGCGACCGTGCACGATGACCGCCGGGATCTTGCGCAGGCGCTGGACGCCCTCGACGAGCTGATGCGGATGATCGAGGAATCCGTCGTTCACGAAGTAGTGGCACTCGATCCGCGCGAACGCCATGGTGAACGCGACGTCACCACAGTGCGCGACGAGCTCGGGATCTTGATGAAGCGTCGCGACGCTGCATTCCCACGTGCTCCACGCGCGCGCGGCCTCTTCGCGCGCACGTCGATCATCACCCGTGAGTCGCCGGTGATACGCGGCGATCAGATCGTCGCGCTCCGAGGGCGGAATCGCCGACTCGAACGCGGCCCACGCGTCGGGGAACAGCACCTTGGTGCCGCTCTTGTAGAACCAGTCCATCTCGTCGGTCGCGAACGTGAAGATGCCACGCATCACCATCTCGGTCGTGCGCTCGGGATGCTTGCCCGCATACGCGAGCGCGAGTGTGCTGCCCCACGAGCCGCCGAACACCTGCCAGCGCTCGACGCCGAGGTGGTCGCGCAGCCGCTCGATGTCCTCGACGAGGTGCCACGTCGTGTTGTCGACGAGCGAAGCGTGCGGCAGGCTGCGACCGCAGCCGCGCTGATCGAACAAGATGATGCGATAGCGCGCGGGATCGAAGAAGCAGCGCTGGCGCGGCTCGGTGCCACCGCCGGGACCGCCGTGCAGGAACACGACGGGCTTGCCCTTCGGATTGCCGGAGACCTCGTAATAGATCGAGTGCAGGTCGGAGACCTGCAGCATCCCGGAGTGGTACGGCTCGATGGGCGGGTACAAGGGCGCGACCTCGATTCACTACGCGCGGGTGCGGTACGCGTCGGTCGCTTCGACGAGCGCGTGGACGATGCCGGGCTCGTATGCGGAGTGACCGGCATCGGGGACGATCTCGAGCCGCGCCTCGGGCCATGCGCGGTGCAGATCCCACGCGGACGTCATCGGACACACGACGTCGTAGCGACCTTGGACGATGACGCCGGGAATCTCGCGGATCTTGTCGACGTCGCGCAGCAACTGGTTCTCGACCTCGAAGAAGCCGCCGTTGACGAAGTAGTGGCACTCGATGCGCGCGAACGCGGTCGCGAACTGATCCTGGCCGGCGTGCGTGATGAAGTCGTCGCTCGGGTGCAAAAAGCTCGTGCTCGCCTCCCACACGCTCCATGCCCTCGCGGCGGCGAGCTGCACCTGCGGATCGGTCGAGAGCAGCCGCCGGTGATACGCGGTCACGAGATCGCCGTGCTCGGCGACCGGGATCGCGGCGAGGTACTTCTCCCACGCGTCGGGGAACAGCGCGCTCGCACCCTCTTGATAGAACCAGTCGAGCTCCGATTTGCGCAGCAAGAAGATGCCGCGCAAGACGAGCTCGGTCGTGCGGTCGGGGTGCTTGCTCGCGTACGCGAGCCCGAGCGTGCTGCCCCACGAGCCGCCGAACACCTGCCAGCGCGCGATGCCGAGGTGCTCGCGCAGCGACTCCATGTCGGACACCAGGTGCCACGTCGTGTTGTCGACGAGCGACGCGTGCGGCGTGCTCTTGCCGCAGCCGCGCTGATCGAACAACACGATGCGATACACGGACGGATCGAAGAAGCGCCGCTGCTTCGGATCGGTGCCGCCGCCAGGACCGCCGTGGATGAACACGACCGGCTTGCCCTTGGGGTTGCCCGACTGCTCGTAGTAGATCTCGTGCAGATCGGAGACGCGCAGCTTGCCGGTGTCGAACGGCTCGAGCTCGGGATAAAAGCCGCGACGCGTGCTGGAGGGGCCCATGCTGCCGCTCATCGGGGGCGAAGCTTCGCCCACCTCGCGCGAACGATCCACTGGGGTCCCCGCGGGAAACTGCACGAGCTCGATCAGCACGCCGCAGCCGCCCTGCGGCGCATCGGCGCTGCCCTTGGGATGGATGAAGCAGACGTCGTGGCCGGACGCACCGCGGCGGATTCCACCGGGCGTGAAGCGCACGCCACGCGCCTGCAACCATCCGACGGCCGCGGGTAGATCGTCGATCCACAGACCGATGTGGTTGAGCGCGGGATCGTGGACCTTCGGCTTGCCGTCGGGGTCGATCGGCATCATCAAATCGATCTCGACGGCGCTGTCACCGAGACCGACGACGAGGATGTCCTCGTCGACGTTCTCGCGCTCGCTGCGAAAACTGCCGGTGCGCTCGAGGCCGAGCAGGTCCACCCAGAGCCTGCGCAGCTCGGCCTTGTCGGGGGCGCCGACCGCGATCTGTTGGACTCCGAGGACCCGGAAGGGGCGCGATTCCAGTTTCGGTTCTGTGGCCAATCGCGGGCCAGTGTTGCACACTGAAGATGCATGGTGTGGGCACTCGCGATCCTCGGTCTCGTCACGGGTGGTGTGCTTGCGATGCTCGCGACGATGCGCGCGATCGGTCGCGCGACCGACGAGCAGGTCCACGATCGGTTGTCGGTGCGTTTTTGGGCGCTGCTCGCCGCGCTCGGTGTGGTGCTCGCGGCTGCGTTCGCGTATCCGATCGTCGCGAACGATCTCGCGGGCACGCAGATCGGTCGCGTGATGGTCGTGCTGATCTCGCTGCCGCCGGTGTTCGTCACGCTGGTTGGGTTGCGCAACGCCGGGATCCTGCTGTTCGCGTCGCGACGACGTCGGGCCGCGCTCGCGAGGGGCACGCGGATTGCGGCGCGCGTTGTCGAGCGCAGCCGCAGATTGTTCGCGCACGACATCATGAGTCTGGTGGTCGAGGCAGACCTGCCGATCGACGCGCCCTCTGGTGAGCTCGCGTATCGCCAGCGCGACGCGGCGCGCACGCGGGTGCATCGGTTCATCGAGACCTGCCCGACGGACCACTGGGCGCGGATGGAGCCGGGGACCGGCGTGGTGCTGCGCTATGTGCCCCAGGCGCATGGGTGCTTCGCGGTCGAGTTGTTCCCGCGGGCGAGCACCTGAAAGTCCAGCGGGGCCCGGCGCGCGTCCTGGAATTCGCGCGAGTGGCTCGGTCCAAGTCGCGGTGGGTACTCGCACGGCCGATGCACGCAACCGCGCCCGGCGTCACGCTCGACGACCGGTCGTCGTCGCGCACACGCGGGCGGCGGGGAGCTCCGGGCTCGCGCAGGCTCTCGACGACACGTTGGCATCCGAGCGGCGCCTGAAGGACTCATGTCGACCGGTAGGCTGAGCGCGTTCGTGACCGAGCATCGCGCGGAGATCATCGTGCGATGCCGCGCGCGCGTCGCAGCGCGCATGGCTCCGCGGCCGACCGAGCTGGAGCTCGTGCAGGGCATCCCGCTGTTCTTGGATCAGCTCGCGCGCACGCTCCTTCGTGTCGAGCTACCGACCGGGTCGGGGGTCGGTCCGACGGCGACGAAGCACGGCAGCGATCTGCTGGGCGGCGGGTTCACGATCGCCCAGGTCGTCCACGACTACGGCGATGTCTGTCAGTCGATCATCGAGCTCGCGATCGAACGCGCGGAAGCGATAGACAACGAGGATTTCCAGGCGCTCAATCTCTGCCTCGACGAGGCGATCGCAGACGCGGTCACCGAGTACACGACGCAGCGCGAGATCAACGTCGTGGCCGCGGGCGCCGAGCGGGCGACGGAGGATCTCGGCTACCTCGCGCACGAGTTGCGCAACCTGCTCGGCAGCGCAACGCTCGCAGTCGAGGCGCTCAGCAGCGGTCGTGTCGGCATCTCCGGGAGCACCGGTGGTGTGCTGCGTCGGAGCTTGAGCGGAATGAGCCATCTGGTCACGCGCTCGCTCGCCGTCGTGCGACTGAAGGCCGGAGTCAGCGCGAACGAGCACGTCGTCGTCGGGGATCTCATCGAGGAGGTCGAGGTCTCCGCGATGATGGAGGCCAAGGTCCGTGGTCACCAACTGACCGTCGAGGTCCACGACCCCGCCGCAATCGTCCACGCGGATCGTCAGATCCTCGCGTCGATACTCGCCAACCTGATCCAAAATGCGTACAAGTACACGCACGGTGGCAGCAACGTCGTGCTGCGCGTGTCGACGACGGCCGATCGCGTGCGCTTCGAGATCGAGGACGAGTGCGGCGGGTTGGAGCCCGGCGTCGCCGATTCGATGTTCGAGCCGTTCGCACAGCAGGGCGCTGATCGCAGCGGCCTCGGGCTCGGCCTTGCGATCTGTCTACGCGGCGTCGAGGCGATCGGCGGCGTGCTCCGGGTGCACGATCTTCCGGGCAAGGGCTGCGTCTTCGTCGTCGACCTGCCCCGGACTGTGACGACGAGCGCGCTCTAGGAGGCTCCGCGAGCCCTGAGCCTGCCGGCGCGCACTCAGTCCACCGCCGGTGGCACCACCGGCATCGTCGACGACCCCGGTGCCGCGCGTTCGGCTGCTTTGCGGTGATCCTTCGCGATGAGCACGTACACCGACGGCACCACGAACAGCGTGAACAACGTCCCGATCGTCATGCCGCCGACGAGCACGAGACCGATCGAGTTGCGCGCCACGGCGCCTGCGCCCGTGACGAGCGTCAGCGGGAAGTGCCCGACCACCGTCGCGACCGTCGTCATGAGCACCGGCCGCAGACGCGTGGACGCGGCGACCTTGATCGCCTCGAGCTTGGTGAGTCCCTGCTCCTGCTGGGTGTTCGCGAACTCGACGATGAGGATGCCGTTCTTCGCGACCAGCCCCACGAGCGTGACGAGTCCCACCTGCGAGTAGATGTTGAGCGTGGTCGTCCACCCGTCGGTGAGCGCGAAGCTCATGCCCGGTGGCCCCGCGAACTTGAGGAACGTGAAGATCAGCGCGCCGAACATCGCCAGCGGCACCGAGCCGGCGAGGATCACGAACGGGTCGCGGAACGAGTTGAACTGCGCCGCGAGCACCAAGAAAATCAGCAGCACCGCGAGGCCCATCGCCGGCAGGAACTTGCCGGCCTCTTGCCGCAGCTGCCGCGACTCGCCCGTGTAGTCGATGCGATAGCCCGGCGGCAAGATGCGCGTCGCGGCATCCTCGAGGGTCTTCAGCGCCCCGTCGAGCGATTGCGTCGCGATGCCCGACAGCTTGATCGCGTTGAGCTGCTGGAAGCGCGCGAGCGTGCGCGGCTCGACGCCCTCCTCGAGCGAGGCGACCGCCGACAGCGGCATCAGCGTGCCGTCGGGCCCCGTGATGTGGATCTGCGTGAGCTGCTCGGGCGTGAGCCGCGACATCCGCTCGACCTGTGGGATCACCTTGTAGGCGCGGCCGTCGAGATCGAAGCGGTTGACGAAGTTGCCGCCGATCATCGCCGCGATGTCGGCACCGACCTGCTGCATGCTGAGGCCCATCGACGCGACCTTCTCGCGGTCGATCGCGATGCGAGCGTTGGCCTGGTCGATGCGCACGTCGGTGATCGGCGGGAACGCGAACTGACCGCTGTCACCGGCCTCTTGCACGAGCTGGTCGGCGAACCGCAACAGCTCCTCGTGGCTGGCGGTCGACGCGATCACGAACTCGACCGGGAAGAAGCCCGAGCTCGGCAGTGCCGACGGCAGGAATACCGGCGCGCGGATGCCCGTGACCCCCGCGAGCTTGCCGTTGACCTCGTGCTCGATCGGGAAGATCGAGCGCTCGCGCTCTTCCCACGGCACGAGGATGAGCCCGCCGAAGCCGCCGCTCGCGAACGAGATCTGGAAGCTGTGGTCGTACTCGGGCGTGGCCTCGAAGATGTCGCCGACCTGGGCCGTGTAGTGCGTGACCTGCTCGAGCGTGGCGTTGGCCGGGACGTCGAGCGCACCGAAGATCACGCCCTGGTCCTCGTTGGGCGCGAGCTCGGCCGACGAGAACATGTACATCGGGATCGTGAGCAGCGAGAGCACGATCCACACCGAGTAGACCGCGCCGCGGGCCCGCAGCGTGCCCGCGAGCATCCGCGTGTACGTGCGACGCACCGCCTCGAACGCGCGATCGATGCCGCGCGCGAGCCAGTTCTGCGAGTGCCCGGCGCGCAGCAGGTTCGCCGCCATCATCGGCGACAGCGTCAGCGCGACGACGCCCGAGATGACGACCGCGCCCGCGAGCGTGAACGCGAACTCGCGGAAGAGCGCACCGGTGAGGCCGCCCTGGAAGCCGATCGGGGCGTACACCGCCGCGAGCGTGATCGTCATCGCGATCACGGGCCCCACCAGCTCGCGCGCGCCGACGAACGCGGCCTCACGCGGGGTCTTGCCCTCGCGGATGTTGCGTTCGACGTTCTCGACCACGACGATCGCGTCGTCGACCACGAGGCCCACCGCCAGCACGATCGCGAGCAGCGTGAGCAGGTTGAGCGTGAAGCCCAGCACCATCATGAGGAACACCGCGCCGACGAGCGACACGGGGATCGCCACCAGCGGCACCAGCACGGTGCGGAAAGAGCCGAGGAACAAGAAGATCACCACGACGACGATGAGCACCGTCTCGGTCAGCGTGGTGACGACCTCGTCGATCGCGGACTGGATGTACTTGGTCGAGTCGAACGCGATCGAGGCCTCCATGCCGGTCGGCAGCTCGGCCTGGATCTCCTCCATCTCGGCGCGGACGCCGGCGATCACGTCGAGCGAGTTCGCGTTGGGCAGCACGTAGACGCCCATGAACGCCGCGGTCTCGCCCGAGAACCGCACGTCGGTCTCGTAGTTGTCCGCGCCCATCGTGACGTCGGCGATGTCTTCGAGCCGCACCACGGCGTCGCCCGAGCGGCGCACGACGATGCGGCGGAAGTCGTCGACCGTCGCGACGTCGGTGGAGGCCGTGAGGTTGACCTGCACGAGCGCGCCCTTGGTCTGGCCGACGGCAGCGAGGTAATTGTTGGTCGCGAGCGCCGAGCGCACCTGCGCCGGGCTGACGCCGAGCGCGGCCATGCGATCGGGCTTCAGCCACGCCCGCAAAGCGAACGTGCGGCCGCCCTCGATCTCCGCCCGCTGCACGCCGTCGAGCGCCGTGAGCCGCGGCTGCACCACGCGCAGCAGGTAGTCGGTGACCTGGTTCTGCTCGAGGATCGTCGAGCCGAAGGTGAGGTACATCGCCGCGATGCGGCCGTCGGACGGCTCGATCGCGATCGCGGGGACCTCGGCCTCGGGCGGTAGATCGGCGCGCACCTGGTTCACGCGCGCGCTGATGTCGGCGAGCGCGTCGCTGGCGTTGTGGTTGAGCTCGAGCCGCACGTTGATCGTCGACAGGCCCTGCACGCTCTGCGACTCGATGAAGTCGATGCCGTCGGCCGCCGCGATCGAGCGCTCGAGCGGCGACGTGATGAAACCGCGCACCAGCTCGGCATCAGCGCCGACGTACGCGGTGCGCACCACGACCGTCGCGCTCTCGAGCTTGGGATACTGCCGGACGTTGAGCGAGCGGATCGCCTGCAGCCCCGCGATGATGATCACGAGGTTGACGACGATCGCCAGCACTGGCCGGCGGATGAAGACGTCGGTGAAGGCCATGGCGACCTCAGCGATTGATCGGCCGCGGGTCGATCGACGCCGTCAGCACTTTGGTGTTGTCGATGTAGATGGCCGCATTGTTGCGGAGCTTGAACGCGCCCTCGGTGACGAGCTGCTGCCCGGCCGTGACGCCCTCGACGATCGCGACGTAGTCGCCGCGGCGCTCGCCCAGGCGCACGAACTGTTGCCGAGCGATCATTACCGGCTGACCGTCGGGTCCCGTCGCGCTCGCGGCCGGTGACGGCTGCTCGCCCTCGGCCGGCTCCGGCACGGGCTCGACGACGAACACCGAGTCACCGTACGTCGCGTAGATGATCGCGGTGGCCGGCACGGCGACGACGTCGACCTGCTCGTTCTTCAGCAGCGCGACGTTGACGAACATGCCCGGGTGGAAGTCGTCGTCGGCGTTGGTGATCGTCGCGCGGAGCTTGGAGGTGCGCGTGACCGGATCGACCTTGGGATCGACCGCGACCACCTCGCCGTGGCCGGTGAAGTCGGTGCGGCCCGTGACCGTGACGCGCACCTTCATGCCCGTCGCGATCTTCTGCTGTTGTGGGAGATCGAAGTCGACGTAGACGCCCTCGACCGACTCGAGCGTGGTGAGGACCGTGCCCGGGTTGAGGTACTGACCGAGGTCGACCTCGCGGATGCCGAGCTTGCCGGAGAACGGCGCGCGGATCGTCTTGCGGGCGATCTGTGCGCGCAGCACGTCGATCTCGGCGGTCGCGGATTGCGAGGCCGATTCGTCGGCGTCGAGATCGGACGCCGACGCGGCGCCGCTGCCCGCGAGCTGGCGGGTGCGCTTGACGGTGGTGAGCGCGAGATCGCGGCGCACGACGGCGGAGGCGAGCTGGGCCTTCTCGACGCGCGCGTCGATCTGCACGAGGACCGCGCCCTTGCTGACGGTCGCGCCCGACGTGAACGAGATCGAGCTGACGACGCCCGCGACCTCGGTGCTGATCGAGACGCCCTTGCTCGACGCGATGGTGCCGACCGTGGGGATGCTGGCCTCCCACTGCTGTACGCCCGCGACGTCGGTGCTCACCGCCTGGGGCGGCGGACCGGTGACGGCCATCTGTTCGCCCATAGCGATGAGCGAGGCGATCTGGGCGTACTTGACGTAGACGAGCCCGCCGATGATGGCGACAAGGCCGAGGAACGTGAAGAGGTAGCGCATGGATCCCCAGCGGGCTTTAGCAAATCGGATGCGGGGTGCGAGTGGTTCCGCGTCACGATCGCGGCATGGGATGCGGCGCGGGCGTGATCGTGCCCGCGACGTCGTAGGTTACCGAACGAGTGCTGCGATCAGCCGCAGCCGCCACGAAAGGCACACGCCAGCCGGCACACGCGCTCAGCTCCCCTTGCAGGATCGCGGCAGCGCACTTGTCGCACGAGCACGCGCCGGAACGCGCCCACGCTCATGTGACATCATCACGCGGTGACGGGGGAGCGCCTCGATCCGATGCCGGCCGCAGAACCGCGCGCCCGCGCCGAACGACGCGGCGCGGACGAGCGCGCGTTCGTGGGGCGCAAGAACGATGTCGAACGCATCCGCGACTGGGTCCGGGGCCACGGCTGGGTCGGCAAGGTCACTGCGATCTCGATCGAAGGGCCCGGCGGGATCGGCAAATCGACACTGTGCGAGCACGCGCTCGAGCCCGAAGAGCTGGCGGCACGCGGCTATCTGCGGGCGGACGTCGCCGGCCAGGACGATCCGGCCGACACCAGCGTGTTCTCGTGGGTGGAGCGGCTCGTGGGTTCGGCGGCGGCGCGGCTCGACGATCCCGGGGCGGCATTCGCTCGAACACGACGCGTGCTCGCCTATCACCACGAGATCCTTTCGGCGCTCGAGAGCGAGCTGCGCACGGCCCACGCCGGCGAGGAACAGATCGGTGCGGCGCGAGCGTTCTTCGGCGCGGCGCGCTTGGGGGTCGGCACGCTGCGCCGGGACTTGAAGGCGCTGGCATCGAACCAGGCGCGCGAGGACGTCGAGCGGATCTGGAAGACGATACGTAGCGCGGCGGCGCTGCAATCACGCCGCTGGGATCAGTTGATGCGTCCCCTCAAGAACGACGTGCGCCGCACACCGATGCGGGCCCTGGCGCGCTCGCTGGTCCTCGACATCGAGCAGCTGTTCGACGCCGGATTCGGGCGCGAGTCCCCGGCCCACGGCCGCCTGCTGATCGTGCTGGACGACTACGAGGGGTTGTCGACGGTGCTCGGTCGCATGCTCGTGGGCGAGCTGGTTCCGCGGCTGCGCGACGCGACGTTCGAGACGCTGCTGGTCGTCATCGGTCGCGACGACATCCGCATGACGGACGGCGCATGGGAAGGGAGCCTCGCACCCGTGCTCGCCGAACGGCGGGTCGTGCTGCGTCCGCTCCATGCGGACGACGTCACGCAGCTGTGCGCCGCGCGATCCGTCGACGATCCCGCCACCGTCACCCGGATCCTCGAGGAGTCGCACGGCTATCCGTGGCTCGTCGACATCCTGCTCGACGATCTCGGGACCACCGGCAAGAGCCCGGTGACCTCCTATCATCGCTTCGTGCGTCGAATGGCGCGGTTCATGACCGAGGTGGAGCGCCGTTGGTTCGAGGCGCTGTGCTTCCTCGACGCGGTCAGCTACGCGACGATCGCCACGGTCTTGCCCGACACCGATCGCGAGCTGGTGATGAGCTGGTTCATCGACGAGCAGTCGATCCGAAGCTTCGACGCGGACATCTGGAAAGTGTGGCCGTACATCCGGCACCGCGTGCTGCTGTATCGCTGGTCGATCGATCCCGATGGCTGCGAGGTGCTCGCCGATACGACGGGCATGCGCTGGCGGCCGGGCCGATCGGCGTCGTTGCTGTAGTGGTGGGGCGAGCTCGACCTCGGAGTCGTCAGTCGTCAGTCGTCACGCGCACTCGGTGCACTCGCACGAGTCCCCGCAGTCGACGCTCGGCGCGGGATCCGTGTCCGTGCAAGTCGCCGTGCACGCACCGTCGTCGCAGTTGAGGTCGACGCCCGTGCACGGCCCGTCGGCGCCTTCGCAGTTCACCGTGCACGATGCACCTTGACCGCAGTCGATCTCCATGTCGCCGCAGGCATCGTTGCCATCCAAGCAGTTCACCGTGCACGCGAGGTCCGCACAGCTCACCTGGCCGCCGTCACACGCGTCCTCGCCGATGCAGTTCACGACGCACTCGAAGTCCTCGGGGCAATCGATCTGCTGGCACTCGTCGGGGCTGTCGCACGTGATCTCGCAGACGTCGTCTGCACAGTCGTTGCCGCACTGGTTCGGGCACTGGTTCCCACCCGGTGGCTCGGGATCCGCCGGGCATGCGCCGCTGCCGGTGGTCTCGCCGCTCGTCGACGGATCGCTCGTCGTCTCGGCATCCGTGTCCGTCGTCGGATTCTCGGTCGTCTCCGTCGTCGGATCTTCGGTCGTGTCCGTCGGAGCAATGGTCGTCGGCGTCGAGTCGGTCGCGGTGGTGTCGGCCGAGGTCGTCGCGGACATCGAGTCCGACACCGAGTCCGACACCGAGTCCGACACCGAGTCCGAGCTCGACATCGTCGCCGTCGTCGCACTCGGATCAGTGGCGGACCCCGAGCTCTCCGAGCCGCTGCCGTCCGACGGCGTGCCATCGTCCGAGCCACACGCGAGAGACACGAGCACCACCAAGGAGAATGGCCAACGTTGCATGGCCACGATCGTCTCCCCCGGACCTGAAGGCAAGATGAAGCCTTGGCGGGTTCGGCGACAGGAACGGCGAAGCAGACGAGCTGATCCGTCGAAGTTGTCGGCGAACCGGACAGAATCACATCCCACCCGCACCCGCGCTACGGATTGTCCTTGCCGCACCGCACCCGCACCGCACCCGCCCGGCGCTCGAAGCCCGCGAGCGTGCTCTCGAGCATCCGCGAGGGGTCTCGACTGCGCCGCATCAGTCGAGGTTCGCATGCAGCCGCGCCATCGGCGGTGCGCCCGCGATGACCGTCGCCTCGTGCACCGCGAGCGCG
>Ga0105046_10014006_pt1 | contig 12387 bp, 8 predicted proteins | sample MAT03_FD_78385 | JGI IMG/M metagenome (GOLD analysis project Ga0105046, IMG submission 78385) | Freshwater microbial communities from Lake Fryxell liftoff mats and glacier meltwater in Antarctica - MAT-03 (megahit assembly) | ecosystem: Environmental > Aquatic > Freshwater > Ice > Liftoff...
TGGAGACTTTACGTAGGCAGGGTCGATCTGTATTGGATTTCATTGCTGATGCAATTAGAGCGCAACGACATGGATGTCCCAGCGCCAATATCTGTCCTATTTAGCTAAGGCTTCCGCTACCCCATGACCGATTACGATATTCTTTAGATAGTCAGTAATTTATTAATTAGATCATCATGCTGATACTCTATGAATCATTTTGAATATCAGCTAAAGCCAATTCAGGATAATAAACAAATCCTTGCAAGGTTTATGCTTGCGAAAAGTATCTGAGACTCTAAGTGGCGTGTCGTCAATTGCTATCAGCAGTTGTGAAAGAGGTGTATGATAGAGAAAATAAAAGTATGAAAAGAGCTTAGCCCTTTTCACACTTTTATTTTGGCTTATAGGCCGAATGAGACTCCCAGTGTATTTAACGCTTTCTGAACCAGCGCTTGCGCATTGCCATTCAGCGACCCAGTTGCGGAACCCACAGGGCCGGTGCCCTTGTTGGTGCCCTTCACAATCCACTGTGGACCGGAGAAAATGACAACGGTGACGCCCTCATCTACGCCTCCAGTTGTTCCGCTGCTGGGGATACCAAGCATGTTGGCTGCAGCAACCGAGGCTTCTCCGAGTTCGCGTGAATCATTGTCCGAGGTGGTCTGATTATTCCCCGTCTGCGTATCGCCAAACACTGCGCCGATAACCTTGCCATTGTAGAAGATCAAAGCGAATTGCAGGCCCGTGATATTGTGTTCAGGATAGAAGAAATGCTTGCATGGTGAGGTTTTGTCCCAGCAGTCATCTCCCAACACGTAGAAGGGTACATGATGCGCTCCCAGTTGGGCACCGCTACTGTCCTGCCATGTAGTCTGGTTCTGGTGGTCCGGATCAGGGTCAGGATCACTACCGTCCGTGTCAATGGCCATACTAGAAGTATAGGCGAAGATGCCAGAACTTACCTCGTAGACGTTCACATTCATCGCTCGGGTCATCGTATTGATATGAGGCAGACTGTTTACCTTAACAGAAGAAGTCATATGCGATTGGATGGCCTCGATGATCTGTTGAGGAGTGTAATCTCCTGAAGACAAAGTCGTGACTGAAAGGGCAGGGCTCTGGATAGAAGTGCCTGCGGAATTCGTGGCCGCCACGGTAAACATATATGTAACGCCAGGAGATAGACTATTGATCACTGTAGTGGCTGTGGAGACCGTTGCAGCTAAAGTGCCGCCATTGTAAACGTGATACGTAACCGAACAACCTGCAGCAGCGCTCACCGGGTTCCATGTCAGATATACACTAGAGCTAGTCTGGCTTGGAGAAGCAAGGCCTGTTGGTATGGCGGGGGGAACCGAGCAGGTTGTCGGTATGATTTTAAAGGAGGCGCTTATCGAATGATTGGACTGGACATTTGAGAAGGTATAAGAGCTAATGGCTCCCTGGTTTGCTCCATCAACGGTCACGCTGTCGATCGTATAACCTGCAGCTGGAGTGATATTAAACGACTGACTTAACCCTTGAGTAACTGAAACACCGCCCGAAGGACTAATGGATCCGTTAGCTCCTGCGCTTGCAGTAATTGTAAAAGAAGTGACCGATCCGATGCTTCCGGTTACCCGAACCTCTTTTACGATCCAGTGATAGGAGGTATCGGTCGTACGAACCTGTCCGATCACTCGTGTACCCCGAATCCCGCTAACGGCAGGTCCAGAAAATGTGTAAGTTTTGTTGCTAGCGGACGCCGAATGTGGATAAGAAGGACTGATGGTCCAGCCCGAATTAGTCCAAGTAGTCCCGTTAGTTGAGAACTGAAGCATGCAATTGGCCGTCAGGAAACCGTCCCCGTCTCTCGTCACTGTGCCATTGATGAAATCAACAGCGGTGATGTTCACTACGTTCGGCCAAATAACTCCGGCCGCTTCCCAGGCGCCGACCTTGTCTCCGTTAGGCTGTATGTCGATATTGGTTGTCAGGTTGTTGTTATTAAGTCCAGGTTGAGCGACTCGCTTCGTATTTGCGGTTGAGGAAGTCATGCCGGACCAGCTGTAGGCTGTTCCACTCGGAGCAATATTGATTTGGCTAACTGAAAGACTACCCGAAGAAGTGAATGGATTTGCTTTGTGATCTTCAGTATGAGCACGTAAATTTAAGCCATTATTTGAATAGGCGAACGTTTTAATCTGGGCTTCGCCTTGACCATCGACATAGGTTTGTTTGTCAATCACATTACCTGCAGCATCGTATTTAAAAACATGATAAGTCAAAACTTTTTCGTTGCTGTCTGCCCCAGTTTTTGAAAGAAGAGGTCCGGCATCAGCTTCATAGGAATTTATTTGACCTAAAGTATGGACCACATCGGTGAAGCCTTGATCGTAATGAAAATGATAATGTTCAATCGGTTCGCTCGCCAGCTGGTTAGACAAAGAGAGGGTTTTAATTTTACCTAAATCATCATAATGAATGTCCACGCTGCGACCATCCTGAAATTCTTTTTTAACCAGACGGCAAGCGTGATCTTTTATTTGATAAACAAAGTGACAAGCGCCTTCATCACTTCCTTTCATATGTGTTAAGGCATATATGGATGTACCATCTGAAAGATTTTGGAGCGTTAAGGTATATTCAAGTAGCTTATCATCACTTGTGACAATTTTGAGACGATAGCCATTATTATCTTCTTGAGTAGAGAAATGCATCCAAGCTAAAGCTTGGCTTTCAAAAGCCTTTTTCAATTCAATGAAATTAAGATTTCCTGCGACATCATAGATATAATCGATCTGTTTAATACCGTTAGGGAGAATTTCTTTTATTAAACGGAAATACTCCCGGTCATTCACTTGGCTTGTAAGTATAGGCACTTGTTCTAAACCAAGAATTTGATTAGGGAGCGATTTGACCTTTTCATACATTCTTTTTGTTCCATCCTCCAAAACAATTTCATGAGATTGATTAGAATCTGTTTTGCTATTTCCACGCACAATAAAAAGTTGTGGCAAAAGTATCCAGCCGTCTACTTGCTCGCCTGTGAGCGTATTGGTTGTATTAAAGACACGCTTTAGGAAAAGTCGTTCAGAATCTTTCCCCTGCGCATGGACTTCAAGATCTATTGTAGATTCAGAATAATCACCATTGATGACATTCACATAATCTGCAATAGAGGCCCCAGCATCAGTTTCCATTGGAAATAACTGCGGAATCGGACTACCATCAAGTATAAAATGAAAATATAAACAAGTCACTATAGCAGACAACAACAAGATAGGCTTAAAATTCATGGAGGTCCTCATGATAAGTGGGTTTAGCTCTTAACGCGATGTGCGAGTTTTCCTAAAGGAAAACTGCCAATGAAAAAAAGTTGAAAATTGATGTAACTACCGTCACTCTATTTATGACCGAACAACACAGAGAGGGTAGGTATATCAATCAATCACTTTATCATCCTTGTCTTTTGTAGATAATAAGCTCAAAAAAGTAAAGGACTGAGTATATACTCAAGGCGCTTGAAACGCCTTGAGTATATAAGAAAAGAGGGTTATTCTTTTTTATATTTCAGATAATTTAAAATAGATTTTTTTATCATCAGATGAAACAATCATATTGAACTTTTTTCCATAATAAGGATTAAAACCAATCTTAGTGGATGCTATCACAAGACACTCAGTAACCATCGAATGGATGATGCTGTCTAATTCTAAATTGATTAGTGTGGTAGGAGTAAACCATGACACGACGAGCCCATTGTCAACCGATAAATAATTTGAGATATCTGTATATATGCCATCTGCATTTTGTATGCATAAAAACGAAGCGGAACATGTTCCCACTTTTTCATCTCGTCCATTGTATATCGATGCTCTTCCGGCTAAATATTTAGAAGATAGTGTGGAACTGTCAACTAAGACATTAGCTGTTGGTATTTCAATAAAACTTTTTATAAAATCTTCTGTATACAAATAATATGACAACTTTTTATGTTTTTTGCCTATTTTCCTGTCTCTTAGAATCTCTTGATCGCTTACGCCATTCGCAATGACTTCAGTACTAGTATAATCAAAAGATTGTGGATAATTATCGCTATATATAAATGACGGTGCGCATATGAGTAAAAACAGACCTAAAACATTTCTGTATGCCTTTTTTAAAATCAACATGACTCTCTCCTTAAATTTTAAATGGATTATCTGTCTCGTAAGGTCCTGAAATTCAGGTACATTTAAGACTAAAATATCTATATTTAAATTTTTCATTCTTTTCAATATCTTTATGATCTTCAGCTGTCATCTGATGGAAATGATGACACATGTAAAAAGGGAATAAAGTATGAAGACTTATTTATTTGTGCGAACGTCATGATTGGTCTAATTAAGATCAACCGTGATTGACTTGATCATTTGGACAATGCTCTGACTGATTATGGTAAATAAAATTTAAATATTAAAATTGAAAATTTTTATAGGATTTAGATAAGTGAGACTCATTCCAGGTTTGAAGTGGAATAAGTCTGCATGGTTTGCTAGTCTTAAAGAGCTTCAACAGAAAGCGCTGTTCTTAGTATTTCAACCAGCTTAGCAAAGACATCAAGCTCTGTAGTGACATACTTTTTTAGCTCTTGTATTTGTTTAGCCTGCCAAGGGACTGAAGAAAGTATTTAGTACTTATAATGAAGGAAGGATATTATTAAATGATCACATGGCACAATTATTTTACATAGAAGTGTAAAGTATAATGATCGTTACTCCTTCTAGTTCAAACCTGGAATTGGGGCTGGAAGGACTATATATGACAACCTGCTTTGTTTATTGCTAAGAAAGGACGATAGATGAATTCAAAAGAGTTTCAAGAATTACTCAATCAAACGATGCTAACTACAAAAGAAAAGGGCAACGCTTGGAATCGCTATAAAACAGTCAGTCCAGAAGCGGCTGTTGTTTTTGTACAGGATATTGAAAATAAGATTGCAAACATGCGAAGGAATTTAGTATTGAAACCTTCTCCTGTTCCTTATCAAATTTGGGGAGCAGATTATATTGACTCACAGGCACTGTCACAAATGGATGTTGCTGCTCGTTTACCTGTGGCAATCGCAGGGGCCTTAATGCCTGACGCCCATACAGGTTATGGTCTTCCTATTGGTGGCGTTTTAGCGACAGAAAATGTTGTGATTCCTTATGCAGTCGGTGTGGATATTGCTTGTCGGATGATGCTAACAGTTTATCCTTGTTCATCACAAGTTTTAAAAAACCCTAAAAATCTAGACTATCAACATCTCTATTCAGCTTTATTAAATAATACGGTATTCGGCTCCGCAGAATCTGGGATGCATGATGGTAAAATTGAACATCCGATTTTGGATAAATCTCATTGGGGACTGTCTAAGTTGACTCAATCGCTTAGACAGACTGCTATTCATCAAATTGGAACAAGCGGTGGAGGAAATCATTTTGTTGAATGGGGAGAATTAGAAATTTTAAGTCCACAAAACCCCTTTAATCTTGCTGTAGGACACTACCTCGCATTACTGTCTCATAGTGGTTCTAGGGGAGTAGGTTTCAAAATAGCTAATTATTATACTCAAATTGCAATGTCGCAAATGACAGAATTGGATCAATCTGTCAAACATTTGGCATGGTTGCCACTTGATCAGGATCTCGGTAGAGAATACTGGGAATCCATGCAGCTTGCGGGTGAATATGCCTCAGCAAATCATCATGTGATTCACCAAAGAATTAGTCAGGCAATTGGACTCACTCCCATCGCAGTAGTTGAAAATCATCACAATTTTGCTTGGCGAGAAAAAATTTTGATAAATGGAAAAGAAAAAGAGGCAATTGTCCATCGCAAAGGTGCAACTCCTGCCGGAAAGAATATTGTGGGAGTTATTCCTGGAACAATGGCAGATCCGGGGTATTTAGTTGTGGGTAAGGGGAATGCAGATTCATTAAACTCTGCTTCACATGGGAGTGGACGGCTCATGTCTCGTACCCAAGCAAAGAAGACAATTACTCACAAACAACAGGCAGAATACCTATTAAAACAAGGGATAGATTTAATTGGTGGCGGTTTAGACGAAGCTCCGCAAGCCTATAAACCTATTGATGCGGTCATGCATGAACAAAAAGATTTAGTAGATGTATTAGGTAAGTTTTACCCTAAAATTGTACGGATGGCTAGGGCCACTGAAAAAGGTGTAAATAGACATCTTTAAATAAAAAAATCGAAATACTAAAAGAGTATTTTACAATTGCGTATGAGTTATTCCTCTATAATCTACAGAATATGTCCTAGTTGCCTTGTGCTTTTAAAATTCACAATAATTTAAAACTCTTTACTCTTTCTTTTGCAATATAAAATTAATAATCAATTGATGACACGCCCTAAAGGATTTATTTTCTTCACAATAAAAAGATCCTCATAAAAAGTAGGCAATTGCTCAAAAAACGGTGTGGAAGTATGAAAAACAGCTGCTAAACACTCATCAGAAAAAGATTTTACACTTGCAGTAAACCCAATATCTCCAGGCATCGCCTGATCAAAAAAGATGAGGATGTGCAGAGACTCTGTCAAACACTCAATATGGTGAGGATAAGCTTTAGGAATAAAATAAAGATCTCCCTCATTCATTTCATAGGTGTCTACGTTTCCATGAGGAGATAAAATAGACATTCTTCCGCGCCCTTTTGCAATATATCCCATTTCAGCTGTTTCTGGATGCCAATGGGGCTCTCGCATTCCATCACTCGTTAGCTCTAAAGAGTAAAGAGCCTGACGCATGAGGATAGGCCACACGTCTTGCCTAGCCACTTTGGCATTTCCAAACGGATAATTGATTAATGGAGCAGAATTGTTTAATGGAAAACGATAAATAGAAGAATAGTGGGCGTTTTGTGGGACTTTAACAGCATCAGATTTCGTTGCAATGAATACAGCTTGAGTTGAGCGTTGAAGCGTTTGAAAAACTTGTGCGTTTAAACCCCATGTATTGCCTAAAACAGCATTAGAAAACATTCCGAAAGCCGAAGATAAGCCAAAATCTTCAGGTTGTTCATTTGAAAACTGAAGAATCAATTCAGCGATTTCTTCTCCAACCGTTTCAATCCCATGCAAAGACCCAGATGGAATAAAAAAAGCTTCTCCACTATTCACCAAAAACGTTTCCTTCTTATTTCCCGAAGCATAAAAAGAAACAAGTATTTGACCTTGAAGACAGTATCCGAGTTCATCTGCATTGGCATGCCAATGCGGTTCACGCACTGCTTTGGGATTTAGAAGAAGTTTGTAAAATGACATGCCTTGCAAAACAGGAAAATTGCTTTTGGTGGCTTCAAGTCTTGAGCCCCCTTCCATTTGAATTTGAGGTTTTAGCTGACTTAAACGAAATAGATGCGAGCTCATCAGTTTCTCCTAGTTAAAAAAAAACTAAACTCAAATTCCATTTTTGCCAATTAAAAATAATAAGTTTTTTTAAGAATTTTTTTGCTCTGTCTATTGAATGGGTTGACTCATTTGACTGCCACAGACAATGACCAATCCTAATAATGTCATATAAAACGGCAACGAAAGTGCTGTTCCCTTATGACTCATTAAACATTAATACGGCTTTGGATTTAAATGACGATGGATTAATTAATTGAGCATTTGACCAATTAGATTTTGTATAGGCTTTTAATTCAGGATGCTGAGTTAACATCTTATTGTAAATGATTGGCAAACTTTCTAATAACTCTTTAGCCGGTTTCTGCGTTTTAATTGCCCAAATAACACCCACAATTGGAATAACTGATTTTAAATCAGATTTGAATTCTTCTTTATTCAGGATATGCTTTATTTCGAATTGTAAAAGTAAAAACTTTTTATCTGTAATTGAATATTTTGTTGATTTTTCAATATTCATTTTTTGCAATGATTAATTGCATAATTTGCTGTGCGATAAATCAATGCCGGAATTGAAAATAAGGTGACAATAGAAAAAATAGGACTGAGTAAACCCGCTATTGTATAATCTACGAAACTTTTAAGATTTTTATCAGCTGGTAAAGTATAATAGTAAGCTTTACCATCCTTCGGATTAACTGCAAAGTTCATAATCTTTCCTTAATAAATTATTAATAATATAATAACTAATTTTTGTTTTATTAGCAACTTATAATAATTATCCGACCTTGCACTTAAATTGTTTATATGAATAAATATTTGATATATTTAAATACTATTAATAGTAAAAATATATCTATGCTTAAAGAATTAGAATTTGCTTAAAACCCTGAAGTACAAATAGAAGTACTTAAACAATTATTTTCTCATGTTAGAGTTGGTACATGATCTTTATTCAATAGGATTATTCTAAACGCACTTTTAATCCCGCTAACAGGTCCTAAATCTTTCCTTTGTCATTTCTGATTTATTTTTTAAATTATTAGCGGGAGTAGCTGTCATTTTGTGACTATTGCTTCACAAAAATTATTTTTTTCTTCCTAATGAGTTTATACTTCTTCTAGTTGAAACCTGGAATTTCGGCTGCGCCAAAGCCTCGGATTCAACTAGAAGGAGCATAGAGTATATTTTTCAAAAGGAGGAGCCCTTGACATCTTTCCAACTCAACCATCTGAGTCGTTATAAAGACATTGGGTGGCTACTAAAAAAATATGGCCATTCTGATTTAGCTGAAAAATTAGGAACAGATTTTTCCTTTACTGAACTGCTGAATGAAGATACGTCTGCCTCTCCTCAAGAATTGGTGAAAGATCTTAAAAAATTAGGGCCCACTTTTGTCCGTTTAGGTCAGTTGCTTAGTACACAAACAGATCTTCTTCCCGATGCCTATGTTGAAGCGATTGCTCATGGGCAAGATCATGGAGAGTTAATGACAAAAGAGATGATTAATCAAATCTTTTTAGAAGAGCTGGGAACAAAAACCGAAGATGTGTTTAAAACATTTGATTGGACTCCATTGACAACCACTTTATTGTCTCAAGTGCATCGTGCTGTATTACCCAGTCAACGTGTTGTGGCAGTGAAAATCCAACGTCCTTATGTTAAAGAAGAAATTTTAAGAGATTTAGATGTTTTAAAATTAACTGTCCAGTGGTTAGAAGAGCATAAAAAATGGGCACGCTCAAATCAGTTAATTCGTAAAATCGAGCAGCTTCATCATTCTTTATTAGATGAATTGAATTATGAAAAAGAAGCTGCGCATCAAATTTTATTAAAAAAACAATTAGAGCCTTTTAAGCATTTAGTGATTCCCACACCCATTCGTGATTATACGACGCCACGCATTTTGACATTAGATTTACTCACAGGACAAAAAATTACTCATTTAAGCCCGTTAACAACGATGGAAATTAATGGCAAAGAACTCGTTGCCGAGTTGTATACAGCTTATTTGCAGCAGTTATTAATTGATGGTGTCTTCCATATCAATCTACGACCTGGCAATGTGTATTTAGCACAAGATCAACGTTTAGTTTTGATGGATTTATCTTTGATTGCTCGCCTTCCCTCTCATTTTCGTCATCATATGTTATTATTAATTGCGGCGACTGAAGAATTTCAAGAAGAGGGAGTCATTCATCAACTGATTTATTTAGGTCAAAAAAATCAAACATTTAATGAAACACAACTTCGCTATCAAATCAATCAGCTATTTAATCATTTTTATGAAACATCCTCTTCCATTTCATTAGGAAAACTTCTTATTCAAATGGAAAAGATTGCAGGGGACAATGGCTTAGTTCTCCCCTTGTTTTTTAGTTTAGTCGGACGCACTTTTATTAATGTTGAACAAGTAGGCAAGCAACTGGTCTCTTATTTTCATGCCAATCATCTGATTCGAAAATTTGCTAATGAGCAACTTGAGCAAAAATTGAGTCAAGAGTCTTCCAGTCAATCTTTAGCTTACACGCGGATAGAGACACGGGAACTTTTTCAACAACTGCCTGCAAAATTGACTGATCTTCTCAATATTTTATCTAAGAATGACTTTAAAGTGCATGTGCATTGTGATGAAGAGGAACGGCAAAACAAAGAAAGACAGATAAATCGTTTAATCGGGGGAATCATTCTTGCTGCTTTAATTTTAAGCGCTTCTCTTTTAATGTTTCTGTCTACACCTCATCAATTTTTAGGAATGCCCGTTCCTGCATTCATTTTATGGTTCTTGAGTGGATTAGGAATATTTTTATTTGTTAATCAACTAATTGGGACAAGACGAAAATATTGAAAGAATTAAACTAGATGGATTCTATGCCTGAAGTGTCTTATCAATTAAAAATCGTTTTAATTTTGACGTTTGGTTTTAGCTTAGCCAGTTTATTTGGCTATATTGCGCAACGTTTAAAACTGTCTCCCATTTTAGGTTTTTTATTAGGAGGGTATTTAATTGGTCCTTTCTCTCCTGGATTTGTGGCTAACTTAGAATTGTCTGAGCAATTAGCAGAGATTGGGGTCATTTTAATGCTGTTTGGAGTCGGCATTCACTTTAAATGGCAAGATCTCATGAAGGTCAAAACAATTGCCATTCCGGGCGCTATTCTCCAAACTTTTTTCGCAACTGTGACAGGTACTTATGCGGTTTATCAATTAGGCTGGCCACTTGAAAGTGGAATCATTATTGGGATCGCGATTGGTGTCGCCAGTACGGTTGTTTTAGTCCGAATTCTCAATGACCATCAATTACTCGATACACAAGAAGGGCATATTGCTGTCGGTTGGCTGGTTGTTGAAGACATCATGACAGTGGCTGTTCTTATTTTATTGCCCACTTTTCATAAAGCCCTTTATCAAGGAAGTATTTCTCTATTTACAATCCTCACATCCATTGGATGGGTTTTACTCCAATTTATTTTGCTTGTCTTATTTATGTTTACGATTGGACGACGTTTTGTCATTTTTGTTTTAATTAACGTGGCACGATTACGCTCACAAGAATTATTTACGCTAACGATTTTAGCTTTAATTTTTGTGATTGCCACAAGCTCAGCTCTGATTTTTGGGACTTCTATTGCTTTAGGTGCTTTCATTGCAGGAATGATCATTGGGCAAACTGTCTTACGTCACCAAGCCTCTGCTAATGCCTTACCCATGAAAGATGCCTTTGCTGTCATTTTCTTTTTGACAATTGGAATGTTATTTAATCCCCAAGCAATTGTCGAAAATTGGGTTCTTTTTCTGATTATGTTATCGATTATTTTAATCGTCAAACCCTTGGTCGCCTTTATCCTCATCAAATGTTACAACTATTCAAATAAAATCGCCCTGACAGTGGCTTTTGCTCTTGCCCAAATTGGAGAGTTCTCTTTTATTTTAGCTGAAGAATCTTCTAAATTAAATTTATTGCCGGCAGAAGGTTATGATATTTTGATTGCCTGTGCGTTAATCTCTATCGCTTTAAATCCTTTATGGTTCAGATTATTAAGCACCTACAAAAAAATTCCACCTGTGACTGAACACACGAGCGATAGTGATTCCTGGCGTGCCTTTAAACCAAAAATCAAAGAAAAAAATCAAGCCATTATCGTTGGGTATGGTCCAATCGGTCAAACAGTCGCTGGAGTGTTAGAAAAAGAGGGCTATCAAACAGTCATTATAGATACCAATATCGACACGATTTCTCGCTTAATTACAGAAAATAAACAGGCTGTTTTTGGAGATGCTTCGCATCCCAATATTTTAGAGGGAGCTCAAATTAATCGGGCTAACTTGTTAATTATTACCGCCCCTGAACTCGAAACAGCTTTAGCCATTATTCCAGTGGCCCGACAACTTCAACCCACGATTCAAATTTTAACACGTGTGCAATATATACAAGATCAAGAAAAATTGAAATCAATGGATGTAAAAATTGTGTGTAATGAACAAGAAACATGCTATGCGTTTAGTCAAGCTGTCTTCCAACTCATCGTTTAATTTCAAAAAAGATCCATTGTGCTAAAAAGCTTTAAGCATTAATATTTAATGAATTAAATTAATTATCAGGTCATTTTGCCTTCTATCCTTCTCAAAAATGTTCATGGGTGTCCCCATTTAATTTTAGCTCCAATGGAAGGGGTCGGCGATCGCGCTTTCCGCCGTGCGATGGCCTTTATTGGGGGGATGGATGAAACTTGCACAGAATTTTTACGCGTTCCTAATCAAGCACATGTGGAGAGTTTAGCCAAACGCTATGACGCACAAGAAACAGCCCCTATTCCTCAGGCGGCTCAACTCATGGGGTCTGATCCCATCTCCATGGCAGCGATGGCGCAAGAAGTGGCTAAGCGTGGGGCCCCTCGTATCGATTTAAATTGTGGCTGTCCTTCTAATACAGTCACAGGGCGAGGAGCCGGCTCTAGTTTACTTAAAGAGCCTAATCATCTCTATCAAGTGGCTAAAGCGATGGTCAACGCAGTCGATATTCCTGTGACA
>Ga0105046_10014008_pt1 | contig 12387 bp, 7 predicted proteins | sample MAT03_FD_78385 | JGI IMG/M metagenome (GOLD analysis project Ga0105046, IMG submission 78385) | Freshwater microbial communities from Lake Fryxell liftoff mats and glacier meltwater in Antarctica - MAT-03 (megahit assembly) | ecosystem: Environmental > Aquatic > Freshwater > Ice > Liftoff...
CCTCCACGGTCGGGAGCGTCCGTATCTCTGGGCGCACCGTGTCCGCGAAGCGCGCGAGGATCTCCGCATCGATACGATCCGTTTTCGCGAGCTGCCCGGTCGCCCGCGCAACGTCCCGCACCTGGCGCGGGTTCACGACGACCACCGGCAAATGCGCCGCCGCCAGCGCCGCGACGCACAGCAGCTCACAGCCGCCGGTCGCCTCGAGCACGATCAGCGTGGGACCGAGGGCCTGCATCTGCGTCACGAGCTCGCGTACCCTTTGGTCATCATTCACCGCCGTCCACCCCGTGCCGGTCGGCCGGACACCGCTCACCAACTCCGCTTTTGCCACATCGATCCCGACAAACATCACGCCTCCAGTGCAGCGTTGTCGCCCTCGCCCATCCGTGTGATAATTCGGGCTCGACATCCCCGCCGGCCCCCGCAACTGTTCGGGCTCGCACGACAACGAATCTAAACGCCGCTCTGGCTAACGAACGGTGTTTGCCACCCAGACGACATCGAGCTGGCGCCCTGATCAGAGGTACCGCAGTTTCAACCCTTCGGTAGATACAAGACATCCCGGTGGTCACGGTCCCTCCACTCCGGTCGACGGGAGGTTTCAAGGGGACGGAGATCTTGATCGAATCGGGATCAGGGGGACGGGGATCAAGGGGACGTAGATCTTGAACCGCAAATCAAGATCTACGTCCCCTTGATCCCCCAAATCAAGATCTACGTCCCCTTGATCCCCCTCCAAAGCAGGATCTAAATCAAGATCTACCTCCCCTTGATCACCTTGATCCTCCCTTGATCCTGTGCGGCAGACGACGCTTCGAACGTCGCCAAGTGAGAAGAGGCCGCGGACACGACGTCAATCGATCAGCCCGGGGATTCTCGCGGGCGGTGCTCCGATGACGTGGCGACTGCCTGTACCGTCGTGGCGAGCACACCGGCCATCGATTCGCGCCTGCTCCACATGCTGTTGACCTCTATCAATTTTTCTCATACGTACGCAAGTGGTCGGGACCCTCGCGCTGGCAGCGTTCTTTTTCGCAGGACCGACGCGGGTGTATGCGCAGGTCAAGGTTGGCTGCACGGACGTCGGGGCCGACGGTCGGACTCGGTAACCTGGGTACGGCAAATGTCTCGATCGGTGGGCGGTTCGAGCAAAACTTCAAGAAGCTGCATGATCTTGGAAATGGGTTGCCGGACATCGGCGTCCGTACGGACGTCTACGGCTATGACGCCGGCGTTGGCTCACTGCGCTTCTTCCCGATCGGCGCGACTTCGAACTATCACTTCACGCTCGACCCGAAGAACAAGCTGGATCTGTTCCTCGGCGCCGGACTCAGATTTTCGTTCTTCTCATGCTCAGGCTTCAACGGTGTGCAACCACTGCGTGTTGCCTCGACGATGCCAGTCTCCGCCAGCGTTGCCTCCCCTGCGCCGGCGAGCAGTTGCGGCACGCTGAACAGCAACCTGTACTTCATCCGTCATGCCGGTGGCCGCTACTTCCTGAAGCCGAATCCTGGCCTCTCTGGCGACGTCGGCGCCGGAGCCGCGACGCTCAACCCTGGCCTCACCGTCAAGCTCCTGTCGCAGGTTCGCGCAGCTGGCCACGAGAACCAGAACGGAGAGAGGTGCACGACGCACCGGCCTCCGTCATCTATTGCGACAGATGGCTCTGTACGCGTAACGCTTCTTCGATCACGGGGACCGATCCCGGGGACGGAGATCTCGAAGCGATCAAGATCTACGTCCCCTTGAAACCCGTCCCCTTGAAACCGAGATCTCGAAGCGATCAAGATCTACGTCCCCTCGAAACCCCTTGCGTCCACTTGAAACCCCTTGAAACCCCTTGAAACCGATCAAGATCTACGTCCCCTTGAAACCGCTTCTTCGATCCCGGGGACGGAGATCTCGAAGCGATCAAGATCTACGTCCCCTTGAAACCCCTTGCGTCCACTTGAAACCCCTTGAAACCCCTTGAAACCGATCAAGATCTACGCCCCCTTGAAACGATCAAGATCTACGTCCCCTTGAAACGATCAAGATCTACGTCCCCTTGAAGCGGAGATCTCGAAGCGATCAAGATCTACGTCCCCTTGAAACCCGTCCCCTTGAAACCGGTCCCCTTAAAACCGTCCCTTTGGAATCGTCCTCTGGAAACCCACCCGCGCCCTGCCCACGGCACAAGTCGCCCCGCGGACCCCCAACCTTACGGATCGTGGAGGCGTGGAAGCTGTCACGATACCCACACCGGACGGAGACGAGGGCCGTCCCGCCCAGACAGCATGTTCAGGTACGCGCGTCTCTCAGGCGTTCCTTCTCGACCGGAATGGCAAGAATGTTCCTCGTGCGCTTCACCGCCACGGCGCTCCGTTCAATCGGGGTGTTCTCGCCGAGCACGAAATCGTTCAGCCAGTAGAGCGAGTAGCGATGCTTCGCGATCACGTCGAACAGCTCGACTTTTTCCTCCGGTAATGACGGCCCGAAGCACTCAACGACCAGGTATGGACGATAGGTCGCAATGAGGCCCGACATCGCCTTGAGGATCTCCTTGTCGTAGCCTTCGGTGTCGATCTTGATGAACGTCAGCCTCGGGAGCTCAACCGCGTAGTTCGCCTGCAGGTAACGCGCGAGGTGCTTGCCTGTCACGGTGAACGTGTACCGCGTATTTCGCCGCTTATTGTGTGTAAAGCCGACGATTCCGCCATTGCCATAGGACGGATCACCAGACCCGAACGTAAACTCGCCATCCTCGGCCGTGGCGGCGAAGTTGAGCGGTACGATGCGGGTCTTGTCCGTGTTCAGCAAAGCGTTGGTAGCGAGTACACGAAAGACATGCGGATTCGGTTCCAGACCCAGAGTGAGCCCTTCCGCGCCGGCAGCAAGCGCCATCGGCACGGTCGTGTCGCCTTCGTGGGCGCCGATGTCGATCACAAAATCCCCACGCTCGATGTAGCGGCGGAAGAAATCGACAGACTCCTGTGTCACCTCGTTTCCGAACTCACCGCAATGCAGCCACTGCGCGTACTGGACCACGCCGTCGTCCCTGAGCATAAACTCGACCTGCCGGAGTCCGTACTCGACGAAGTCCTTCTTCCGCTGGGTGAACAATCTTTTCAGGATGCGCAGCATGGGAAATACTCGGGCTGGCGAAGAATCAGGTGAGATCGTGGCACGAACAAACTGGGCGCCCGCTTTGCGCAATTCAGTCTCGCGATAATCTAACCGCGAAGCCGCCTTCTGCCGCAACTCTGCTGTAATGTCTGTCGCCGCGAAAACCCGCCGACTCGCAATCTTCGCAACAAACAACGGTCATTCTTCCGACGCAGTTTCCGCACCTGTCAATGGAACCGGTGTGCAACTAAAGGCGCGTAACCGGACGGACGGAGATCCCGCTACTGCCGAGCAAAAACGACAGTCTCCCCCGTACGAGTCAACCGGAGCGTATCCCTGCTCACAAACTTCCCCGCGTACATGACGTTCCCGCCGCTCCGCCGCACCATGACCTCCGATGTGGAGTTCGTGAACGTCCCGCTCATGACACTCACATTGAACGTCGGATGCGTCTCATTTCCGCTGAATGCGCCGGTCGCCTTACGGTCGTCCGCCGACGCAAGCACCAGAAAGTGCGTCGATAACGCAACGTTGCGCCAGAGATTCGAAAATACCGGAAGAAAGTTGTCCGTCGTGCCACCCGTCGCCGTCTCTGAACCACACGCAGTCGGTGCAACTGCGGCCAGACAGATCCACGCCACTCGTGCAATCTGCGATACAAAGCGCCTTCTCTTGATCTGCAACACAAAACCTCCCCGGCTCACAATGCCTGTAAATCACTCATCACACGAATCTTCCGTCGATCCAGCTCTTCCAGTCGCACTGCCAGCGCAACCACGCTCGCCTTCACGCGCGCATTCACCTCCGCGCGCTTGGAGACCGCCTCCTCGCCCCGGTAATGACGCGTGAGCACACGGCTGACATCTGGCAGCACGTCGTTCAGCGGCAGGATTTGGACCGACTGGATTTCGCCGAGGGCGTAGTCCAGCAGCGCGCGAAGGTCGGCTGACAACCGTTCACTCTGCCACGCGTCAGTCACACCTTTCTCAAATCCATTACGCTGAGTCTTCAACGATTCGAACGCCAGGTTGTACTCACTGATCGCCCGCTTGAGCTGCGCAAACGCTGAATCGCTGCCAAAGGATGGCTCGAGCAGATAGCGGAAAGCGATCTGAACATTCCCGGCCTTGATCGTGTACGCTTCGATGGTGGCCGAGAGTCGAGGATACACCTCCGCACGCTCACTGCCGCGGCGTTCCGCAGCGCGGAGTGTCTCGGCCTGCACATTGGTGCGCTCGGAGAAGTCACTCCGCAAACGATCAATTGCAGCAAGTATCAGCTTCTCGCTGACGCCTGCCGTCCGCAACATTCCGCGCAGGCGTGCCGATTCGGCGGCGTGGTCGCGCGCCAACGACGACTCGACCGACGGTGCCACGAGGATGTCGGTGATGAACAGCGTATCTCTCGGCACCGCCACCGTTCCCGTCGGATACCGCACCACCCAGCCTGGATTACCCGTCTCCACCTGGACCGACAGCGACGATGTCCCGGCCGGGATCGCTCCGACAAAAAAGCCACCGTCATTCGGCGTTGTGGTACCGTAAGGCCCGAGCCGAACTTTCATCTGCTGCACTGGCGGGCCGCCTGGCGCGAGTACGATTCGTCCACGAAACGGCACAGTTTGCGCGACGGATGACGGCGCTGACACGACGCAAGCGGCAACGTAAAGCGCGGCAGGTACAACTCGCTGTGTATGCCACACGCCGCTCACGGCGACGCACGCACGACAATGCGCAGCGCCGGTTGTTCTGCGACCGTGATGTTGTCATCGTAGCGCACCGTCTGCCTCACGGCGACGGTCAGTGGGATCACCGCGCCTGCGTTCAGCGGCAGCGTGGCGTGAAAGTTTCCACCCGAGTCGCTGACTACCGTCACAGCCCCCGCGTTGAAGTTCAGCACTGCGCCACGAACGGGTCGGCCATTTGCCTCCTGCACCGTGCCACGAACAGCCGTCGCGAACGTTCGGCGCGTAAGCGCAAACTCGATGATGTGAGATGCTGGCACCACAATTGGTGTGGTATCGTCAACCGCACGAAGGCCCGGGACGTCGGTGAACAGTCGGATCGCGCTCCCTTCAATCGCGTCCGGCACATCGGCAAACACCACTTCGCCATCGGAGCCGATCGTGCTGGTACGCCGCACTCCCGCCAGATCAGCCGTCAGCGCGCCGCTGCGAACGATATCCGACGGACCATCCGGTCCGTGCACGCGAACCGTGAGCGCGAATGTTTCTGCACGATTCGCGAACATCCCGCCGAGTACGACGAGCGCGAGCACGACCACTGGCCCGCTGAGTTCAAGGGTGCCGTACGACGATTGCCCTTTGTAGGTCGCATGCGATCGCATCGCACCAAACAGGAACGCCGCTGCGGTGACGCCCAGCGGAATCAGGATGACGTAGAAGAGTCCGTTCGGCAGGCGAAGCCTGTTGGCCGACAGAATGAAGAGCACAATCGCCGCGAGTGTGATGGCGAACGCCGCGGCTGCGACATACACCCATGTCATTCGTGGAATCGTGCGTTGTGGTGATGACATGCGGCACCGTGAGAAACGAGGTCAGACCGGCAGCGCGGGCAGGATGATCACGGAAGCTGTCCAGACGCGCTGGAGTGTACTTTCGCGCCCGCCGAATCACCAAACGAGCAGCGAACTGATGCGAACCGTGCATCTAGCAATCTGATGCGTGCGGATTCGGGTCGGCGTCATGCACAGGCTTCGGGTTGACACTCTTGAGGTCGGGTTGAAAGTGATTGGGATCAGGGATCAAGGGGACGTAGATCTTGAGGGATCAAGGGGACGTAGATCTTGGAGGGATCAAGGGGACGTAGATCTTGAAGGAGAATCAAGGGGACGTACATCTTGAAGAAGCGCAGCCGCGGGAATCAAGGGGACGGGGAATCAAGGGGACGTAGATCTTGAAGAAGCGCAGCCGCGGGAATCACGGGGACGTAGATCTTGCGGATCAAGGGGACGTAGATCTTGAATGAGCATCAAGGGGACGTAGATCTTGATGGATGCAGGGGACGTAGATCTTCGAGGATCAAGGGGACGTAGATCTTGAATGGATCAACGGACGGAGATCTTCACCCGTGGCTGCATCAACACCCCGTCCCCTTGAACCTCCCCTTGATTCCTCTGCGCCACGACCCGTTCACCCGTTCGCCACCCGTGCATCTTCACGCGCCTGGCTCGCCGAACTGTCGGCCCACAGCTGCTGCGTCACCTTGAGCAGCACCACACCGCTCACCGCGAACACACCCGTCAGCGCCCACGCCGGCGTCCACCGCGATGGATCGCCACTGGCGTAGAGGAAGTTCCCGATTGCGAACAGCGACGACCAGATCACGATGCAGCCGGAGATCCAGCCCACGAACGCGGCACCGATGCGATTCTCCTGCGCGACGTCGGCATCGGCAATCCCAGCTGCGACACGCAGCGACGTCCATCCGGGACCAGCCGGCTTGACCTTCTGCACGAAAGCAATCAGCGTCGCCCGATCCGTAGCCGGCCCTACAAACGCCGTCACCAGCCACGCCACCGTCGTGATGACCACCTGAACGATCGTCGTCGTCGCGAAATCCGCGCCGGGCAGCATCGCCGGCACTGCCAGCGACGTGACAAGCGACATCACCATCGCCACGATCTCGCACCACGCCGACACACGCCACCAGAACCAGCGCGCGATGTACAACAATCCGGTGCCGGCGCCGATCGACAGCAGCACCTGAAACGCCTGTTGCGCCGAGCTCATCGTGAGACTCAACAGCGCGGCGACAACGTACAACAGCACCGTGGTCAGGCGACCGGCATTCACGTAATGCGATTCGCTGGCGTTCTTGCGGATGAAGCGGCGGTAAAAATCGTGAATGAGGTACGACGACCCCCAGTTCAGATGCGTCAGAATCGTGGACGAATTGGCCGCGAGCAGCCCACCGATCATTAATCCGACGAAACCCACCGGCAGGAACTTGAGCATCGCCGGGAACGCCGAGTCATGGCCGATGAGTGAGACGTCCGCCTGCGGGAAGGCGGCCTGAATCGAGGCCAGATCGGGATACACGATGATCGAGCACAATGCCGTGATGATCCATGGCCAGGGGCGCAGCACGTAATGCGCAATGTTGAAGAACAGTGTGCCGCCCAGTGCGTCCTTCTCCGACTTGCTGGCCAGCATGCGCTGCGCGATGTACGAGCCGCCGCCGGGTTCAGCGCCGGGATACCAGTTGGCCCACCAACTGATTGCGATCGGCAGGATGAAGATCATCAGCGCCAGCTCCGACATGCCGAAGTTCGGCAGCATGTTCAGGATCGGCTGACCTGTTCCATCGGACACTGACATCACCGGCTGCGCATTGGCAGCGGTGGACTGGACCACCTGCTGCGTGGAGAGGGCGCCCACGAGCGCTTTCAGGCCAGCAAACGCGCTGGCGTCACCGACCAGCCGTCGCCCGACTTCGACAAGCGAGAACCACGCCGCCGCGAACACGGCGGTCATCTTGATGAAGAACTGGATCATGTCGATGACGAGCACGCCCCACAGCCCGGAATGCGCCGCGAACGCAACGTTCAGCACTCCACAGATCATGATCGTCTGCCACGCTGGCATACCAAACAGAATGTTGGCGATCTTGCAGGCGGCCAGCGTCACCATGCCCATGATGAAGCAGTTGAAGAACAGGCCGAGGTACACGGCACGGAAGCCGCGAACCACAGACGCGGCAGTGCCCGAGTAGCGCAGCTCGTAGAACTCGAGGTCCGTCATGACGCCCGATCGGCGCCACAGCCGCGCGAAGAAGAACACCGTCGCCACGCCTGTCAGCACGAACGCCCACCACTGCCAGTTACCCGCCACGCCGTAGCGGCGGACCTGCTCGGTGACCCAGTTCGGGGTATCGGACGAGAAGGTGGTGGCGACCATCGAGAGACCGGCCAGCCACCAGGGCACATTTCGGCCGGAGGCGAAGAACTCCGACGTGCTACTTCCCGACCGCTTCGCCAGGAAAAGCGCGGGCACGAAGCAGACGAGAATGCTGGCGACTGCGATGACCCAGTCGATCCAAGAGATGATCACGAGACAGCCTCTCCATGAACGGTCGCGCCAGTGCACAACGCGTGGTTGACGGCTGCCCGGGAACATTGGGCAGGTCAAAAGTGAATCGCCCCGATTATCCGGGAGAATACCGGTGCTTGGGTGTCGGCTCGCCAGCGAGCGAGACCGTGTCATCATACTGCGCTTCGAGCTCTGCCGAAGCCCCGCGCTCCATCCAGCCCGCCAGCGCTGAGTAACCGACCCTCGCCCGACGCGTTGCACTGACGCACTGCCCCGCCCCATACGTTCGGCTCATCCACTTCTCTCGCCGCTGATCCACGCTCCTTCCCTCAAATCGTTGCGCCCGCCGCGTTGAAGAGATGAGGAGGGATCAAGGGGACGCGGATCAAGGGGATGTAGATCTTGATCCGTGCGGATCAGGGGGACGTAGATCTTGATCCGTGCGGATCAAGGGGACGTAGATCTTGATCCGGGGGATCAAGGGGACGTAGATCTTGATCCGGGGGATCAAGGGGACGTGCGGATCAAGGGGACGTAGATCTTGATCCGTGCGGATCAAGGGGACGTAGATTTTGATCCGTGGGATCGGCGCAACACGGGAACGAAGACCACCCCCAGCCAACAAACGCGTGGATTGCCCTGCAAGCGCCGACCTCGCCGCGAGCCCGAGCGCGCGGCATACTTCCCACACCCCAACTGAAGTTCCTCTCCCGACGGCGTCATTGCCGACACTCCGCACGCTGATCATGTCGCTTCGTCGCCTCGCGCCGCTCGTCCTGTTTCTCACCCCTGGTGTCGTCGTCGCTCAGAGGCGGCCCGTGACCTCGGCGGTCTCAGCGCCCCAATCGGTGCTCGACACCGCCTTCGTCAAAATCCCCACCTGGCGCTTCGTCGGCCCCGACGGCAATCGTGTCATCGCGGTCGCCGGCGTTCCGGGTGAGTACCGGACTTACTACGCCGGTGCTGCCAGCGGTGGTTTGTGGAAAAGCACCAACGGCGGTGCGCGCTGGGTACCGCTCACCGACTCGCTGCGCGTGTCGTCGGTGAGTGCGATCGCGGTCGCGCCGAGTGATCCGAACGTGGTCTGGTTCGGCACCGGCGAGACCTTCCTGCGCAGCAACGTGTCCATCGGCGATGGCATCTATCGCTCGACGGATGCGGGACAACACTGGACGCGAATGGGGCTCGAGAACACGGGGCGCATCGGCCGCGTGCTGATCCACCCCAGGGATCCCGACGTGGTGTACGCCGCTGCCCAGGGACACGGCTATGGCCCCCAGGCAGAACGCGGCTTGTGGCGGACGATGGATGGCGGTGCGACGTGGAAGAAGGTGCTCTTCGTCAATGACAGCAGCGGCATCATCGATGTCGCCATGGATCCCACCAACCCACGCATCCTGTTCGCCGCCAGCTGGCAGCAGTACATCGTGCCGTGGGACAAGCACTCCGGCGGCGCCGGCAGCGGCATCTGGATGTCGAGGGACGCCGGTGACACATGGCTCCGGCTCGATGGCGGCGCCGACGGTGAAGGCTGGGGCAAGGGGCTGCCGAAGAAGGGCACAATGGGCAAGATCGCAGTCGGCGTCGCGCGAAGCGATCCGCGGCGGCTGTACGCGCTGATCGAAATGAAGGAGCCAGCGCTGTACCGCTCGGACAACGGCGGTCGCACGTGGCGGTCGGTCAACAAGGATCACGACCTGCTGGAGCGTCCGCAGTACTACACGCGCTTCGCCATCAGCCCGCGCGAAGCGGATCGGCTCTACGTGGTCGGTGTCCGCTTCGTCGGCACGAGTGACGGCGGCCTGACGAAGATGCCGAATCCGCCGCGCGCCGGCGGCGACCTGCATGACCTCTGGTGGGATCCGTCAGACGCAGACCGTTTCATGGTGGGTGACGACGGTGGCGTGGGCATCACCATCGACGGCGGCGCATCCTTCACGCGGATCGTACTGCCGAACGCACAGATGTATCACGTCGCGACCGATACGAAGATTCCCTATAACCTGTATGGCAATCGTCAGGACGGATATTCGTACGGCGGGCCGAGCAACTCGCGCGGGTCGCGCTCGGTCGGGGTGTGGAGCGCGGTCGGCGGCTGCGAGAGCGGATGGGCGATTCCAGACACGATCGACGGACGCACGGTGTGGAGCGGCTGCTACGACGCCGGCCTCGAACGCTTTGATCTCCAGACACGCATGTCTCGTGCGGTGGAGCCGTGGCCGGAAGCGGGATACGGCGTGGCGCCGAAGGACATGAAGTACCGGTTCCAGTGGACGTTTCCCATCCACATCTCGCCGCACGACCACAACACGGTGTACGTCGGCTCGCAGTTCGTGCATCGCACCACTGACGGCGGCCAGAGCTGGCAGCTGATCTCGCCCGATCTCTCGACGAACGACTCGACGAAGCAGCAGTCGTCCGGCGGTCTGGTGATCGACAACCTCTTCGTCGAGAACACCACGGTGCTGTTCGCAATTGCCGAGTCGCCGCGGCAGAAGGGGTTGATCTGGGCGGGGACGATGGACGGGCTGATGCATCTCACGCGCGACGGCGGCACGTCGTGGACGAACCTGACGGCGAACATTCCGGGGCTGCCGAAGTGGAGCACGATCTCCGGCATCGAACCAAGCAAGTACGATGCAGGCACGGCCTACATCGCGGTGGATGCGCACCTGATCAACGACCGGGACCCATACATTTATCGTACGTCGGACTTCGGCCGGACGTGGACGCGCATCAACGGCGACATCCCGAAGAGTGTGTTCAGCTATGTGCATGTGGTGCGTGAAGACCCGGTGCGGAAAGGCATGCTCTACGCCGGCACCGAGAACTCACTCTACGTCTCGCTGGATGACGGCGCGCACTGGATCGAGATCAACGGCGGCCTGCCGCATTCGCCGGTCAGCTGGCTGCAGGTGCAGGGGCACTTCCACGATCTGGTCGTCGCGACGTACGGCCGTGGCTTCTGGATCGCCGACGACATCTCGTACCTGCGCGCCATGGCAGATTCGCTGGTGGGAAAATCAGTCGCCGTGCTGCCGATGCGCGCCGCCTATCGATTCCGCCGCGTATCAACGCCGACGGGTTCACCGGGTTCGCTGGTCGGCGGCGACGATCCACCGCTCGCGGCGACGATCAACTACACCGTGTCGGCAATTGCCACTGATTCGACAGTCAGGGATTCGGTGAAGTTTCGCGTGTACGATGCGGGCGGCGCATTGATCCGCCGTTTCAACGCGGCACCAGCCAGACGTGGACTCAATCGTGCGCTCTGGGACCTGCGTCACGAAGGACCGCGCAAGGCGAAGCTGCGCACTGCGCCGCCGGGGAACACCTCGCTGCGCGTCCTCGACTCGCGGCCGCTGGTGCCGTGGGATCTGGACCTGGTCGGCGGTCAGGTGGGACCACTCGTCGCACCAGGTGTGTACACCGTGGCACTGGTGTGGAAGGGCGACACGATCCGACAGAACGTGGAGGTCCGCCGCGATCCGAACAGCGATGGCACCGACGCAGATATCACCGCCCAGGTGGCGCTCGCGCTGCGAATTCGCGAGTCGATGAATGAGACCGTCGCGCTGATCGACGAGTCGGAGTGGAGTCGCCGCGGCTTCGAGCAGCTGCGTTCGACGCTGCGCGAGCGGATCAAGGACCTGAAGGAGTACGGTCCATCGCCCGGGCGGGACGTTCCATTGGCGGATGCAGAAGCATTCCTGAAGGAAATCGACGCGGTGGAACGTCGCGTGCTCGACATCGAGGGCAAGCTGTACGACATCACCCTCACGGGTGCGCGCGAAGACGCGTTCCGCTCTCCGAACCAGCTCTACGAAAAACTGGCCTCGGTAGGAAGCGACATCTCAGCGGCGAGTGCGGACTTCCGGCCGACGGACCAGCAGGGCGCGGTGTACGCCATGTTGCGCACGCAACTCGAAGGGCTGAAGCAACAATTCACGGAGCTGGTGAACAACGACCTCGCCGCATTCAAGACCCGGGCCGCGAAGCTTGGTGTGCCGGTGCCGGTGATCTTCGAGTAGCGTCGGCGAGCAGACGCCCAAGGCGACGGAGGATGAAGGGGACGTAGGATCAAGATCTACGTCCCCTTGATCCCCCCTTGATTCCCGAGCAAGATCTACGTCCCCTTGATCCCCCTGATTCCCGAGCAAGATCTACGTCCCCTTGATCCCGCGTCCCCTTGATCCCGTCCCCTTGATCCCCTTGATCCCCCCTTGATC
>Ga0105046_10014010_pt1 | contig 12386 bp, 11 predicted proteins | sample MAT03_FD_78385 | JGI IMG/M metagenome (GOLD analysis project Ga0105046, IMG submission 78385) | Freshwater microbial communities from Lake Fryxell liftoff mats and glacier meltwater in Antarctica - MAT-03 (megahit assembly) | ecosystem: Environmental > Aquatic > Freshwater > Ice > Liftoff...
CAAAGCCCTGCTGGTTGAATACATTTCGCGGCCCATGCCGAGATGGCGGAATTGGTAGACGCACCAGGTTCAGGTCCTGGCGGTGGCAACACTGTGGAGGTTCGAGTCCTCTTCTCGGCACCAACTCTTAAACGGATAGCGCCTCGAATCTTGCGATTCCCGGCGCGGTCGGGTTTTATTGCGCGCTTTTTCGAGCCGTTTCTACGGCGCGTTTCGACGACACCCTTCGATGCTGCTGTGGCCATCCTGGGTTGACGACCGCACCCCACCTGGGGCTTCACCGCGGGAGTGTCGCACGCCGGCCGGACGAACGCACCTGCCGCATTGTTCGCGCTAGACGCCGAACACCCGCATGGCATTGCCGCCGCGTACCTTGTCGCGCAGGACCGGGGCCAGCAGGTCGATGCGCGCGAGGATGCCCGCCATGTCGCTGATATTGTGCGGATAGTCGCTGCCGAACAGCACATGATCCTCGCCGAACACAGCGAGCGTGGCATCGAGCACTTCGCTCGAATAGAGCACCGAATCGGCATAGATGCGCTTCAGATAAGCGCTCGGCCGCTCGCTGATCCGGGTGCGCGCCGCGCCAATCACCTCATGACACCGGTCCAGCCTCGGCGCCAGGAAAGGCAGCGTGCCTCCGCCATGGGCCACGATCAGCTTCAGGTTCGGATGGCGGTCGAAGAAACCGTCGAAGATCATCCGGGTGACCGCCAGGGTCGAGTCGAAGGTGAAGCCGACCGAGGCAGACAACTGGTACATCGCGATATCCATCTCGGCGCAGCCGCAGGGCACGGTCGGATGCAGGAACACCGGCAGCGCGCGCCGGTCGATCTCGGCCCAGACCGGCGCGAAACGCTCATCGGTGAGCGAGGCGCCCGCGATATTGCCAAGCACCATCACCCCGCGCGCGCCGGCATCGACCGAGCGGGCGAGTTCTTCGATCGCCCGCTGCGGGTACTGGAACGGCAGTGACGCGATCCAGCGCAGCCGGTCGGGATAGGCCGACTGTGCATCGGCAAAGCTCTGGTTGATCGCCCGTGCGGCACGCGAGCTCGCGTCCTCGTCGCCCCAGTAGACATTCGGCCCGGTCAACGACAGCACCGCCATCCCGACCCCGGCCTCGTCCATCGCGGCAATCCGCTGGCCGTAATCGAACATCCGCGTCTCCGGCGTCATGAAGGCGATGCCGTCGTAGTGGATCACTTCCTTGCCACCGAGCACCGGGCGGATCGAGAAACGCGAGCCGCTGTGTGCGCGAAACAGCGTCATCCACTCCTCGCACAGCATGTGCGAGTGGATGTCGATCGCCGCCTGCTTCGCCGCTGGCGGCTGAGACTCCGGAGCCGGTTGCCTCGCCTTGCCTGCCGGTACATCGATCGTCAATTCCATGCGGCCTCCTTCGGCTGTGAGTGCTGTCCGTGCGCGCTACTCGGGCTTGACACCGGCATCGCGGATCACCTGTCCGAAGCGGGTCAGCTCTGCCCTGATGTACTCGCCGAAGTGCGCCGGCGAACCCCCGAGCATCTCGGCACCGTCGTTGGTGATGCGCTCGCGCACATCGTTCATGCGGATCGCGCGCTCCAGATCGGCGTTCAGCCGCGTGATGATCTCCGGCGGCGTCTTCGCCGGCGCCACCACGCCCTGCCATGAGTAGAACACCAGTTGCCGATAACCGAGATCGACCAGCGAAGGCACGCCGGGATACTGTGGCATCGGCCGCTCGCCGGTATGCGCCAGAGCGCGCAGCCGCCCGGCCTGCACATAGGTGAGGCTAGTGTTCTGGAACATCATCACGATCTGGCCGCCGAGCAGGTCGATATCGGCCGGGCCGCTGCCCTTGTAGGGCACTTCGATCGCCTCGAACTTCGCCGCGGCTCTAAGCATCTGCATCGTCATGAACGACTGGCTGCCGATGCCGCCGGTGCCGTAAGGCAGCTGTCCGGGGCGGGCGCGCGCGAGTGCGACCAGATCCTTCACCGATTTCACCGGCAGCGACGGATGCACCACCAGCACCAACGGCGTGCGCGCCACCAGCGAGATCGGTGCGAAATCACGCAGCGGGTGATAGGGCAGCGTGCGGTACAGATGCGGATTGATCGCCAGCGTGGTGCTGGTGGCGAGCAGGATGGTGTAGCCATCGGGTGCGGCCCTGGCAACGAATTCGGCACCGACCAGCGTGGCCGCGCCCGGCCGGTTCTCCACCACCACCGGCTGGCCGAGCGAATCGGCGAGCTTCGCCGCCAGCACCCGGGCGATCATGTCGGTGTTGCCCCCTGGGGCAAACGGCACGATGAAGCGCACCGAGCGCGACGGGTAAGCCGGCGCCGACGGCTGCGCGCCCGCGTGCGCAGCCACGAGCAGCGCGGCGGCGACGACGATGACGACGGCCACGGCGGACGAAAACCGCGTACTCATTGGCGTACTCAACGATGTACTCACCGCGCCCTCATTCCGGCTTGACACCGGCCTCGCGGATCACCTTGCCGAAGCGACCGATCTCGCTCTTGATGTAGTCGCCGAACGGGGCGGGTCCGACCGAGAGGATCTCCGCGCCTTCAGCAGTGATCCGCGCCTGCACATCGGGCAGCTTTAGCGCGCGCACCACCTCGCTGTTCAGGCGCGCGACCACCTCCGGCGGCGTCTTCGCCGGGGCCACCACTCCCTGCCAGGAGTAGAACACCACCGAGCCGAAGCCTGCTTCCTGCATCGTTGGCACATCGGGCGCCACCGACAGCCGCTTCTCGCCGGTGTGCGCGAGCGCGTGCAGGCGGCCGGCGCGCACGAAGCTCAGACTGGTGTTGTCGAACAGCATCGCGATCTGCCCGCCGAGCAGATCGGGCACCGCCGGGCCACTGCCCTTGTACGGCACATCGATCAGCGTAATGCCGGCCGCGCTCTTGAACAGCTCCGAGGCCATGTAGGACGGACTGCCGGTGCCCTGTGTGCCGTTGGCGATCTGCCCGGGCCGCGCCCTGGCCAGTGCGACCAGTTCCTTCACGGTCTTTGCCGGCAGCGACGGATGCACCATTAGCACCATAGGCACCCGCGCGATGAGCGTGATAGGTGCGAAATCGGCGACCGAGTCGTAGGGCAGCTTGCGATAAAGGTGCGGATTGATCGCCAGCGTGGTGCTGGTCGCAAGCAGCAGCGTATAGCCATCCGGGGCCGCACGCGCCACGAACTCGGCGCCGATCAGCGTGGCTGCCCCGGCGCGGTTTTCGACGATCACCGGCTGACCCAGCGACTCGGCCATCTTCGCGCCGATCACCCGCGCGATCATGTCGGTGTTGCCCCCGGGCGCATAAGGCACCACCCAGCGCACCGGCTTGACCGGGAACGACTGTGCAACCGCCTGGCTGGCCAGGCCGATGCCGGCGACGGCCATCAGCAGGCCCGCCCACGACAGCGACTGCGCAACGGCGCTTGTGCAAGCGCGAAAATTGCTTTCTACTCGGCTGCGCTGCCTGCCTGTCCGGTCCGCCGTGCCGCTCACATCTTCCATTGCTTCTCGCTTTCGTCCGACGACCGATCTCGTCCAGCGACCGATCCATTCACAGCCAGTGACCCAAATGAGTCTAACCGAACCGATCAGCTTTCACGTCAACGGCGCGCCGCACTCGGTGCAGGCCGAACCCGACACTCCGCTGCTGTACATCCTGCGCAACGATCTGAAGCTCAAGGGCGCGAAGTTCGGCTGCGGCCTGGGTCAGTGCGGCGCCTGCACCGTGCTGCTCGATGGTCACTCGATCAATGCCTGCGACACCCCGCTGTGGTCAGTGGCCGGCAAGCAGGTGACCACGGTCGAGGGCCTGGCCACCGACGGCCAACTGTCCCGCCTGCAGCAGGCATTCGTCGACGAACAGGCAGTGCAGTGCGGTTACTGCATCTCCGGCATGCTGATGGCGGCCACCGCGCTGCTGGCAACCGATCCACAGCCGGACAGCGCACAGATCCGGGCCGCCCTGGACCGCAACCTGTGCCGCTGTGGCACTCATGCGCGCATCCTGCGCGCGATCGAACGCGCCGTTGCGGCCACTGCCGAGTCCGCAGCGCCGGCCGTGGCCCTCGGGGTGCAGCCATGAGCGCCCAGCCGAAGTTGCCGATGTACCTCGCGTCCAATCCGCGGCTGGATCGATGGCTTCGCTTCAATGACGATGGCACGGCCACCGTATTCACCGGGCGGGTGGAACTGGGCCAGGGCATCACCACCGCGCTCGCCCAGATCGCTGCAGAAGAGCTCGACCTGTCGTTCGGACAGGTGCGCATCGTTGGCGCCGACACGACACTCACCCCGGACGAGGGCCATACCTCGGGCAGCCGCTCGATCCCGGAAGGCGGCCCCGCAATGCGCGTGGCCTGTGCCGAAGCGCGCGCGGTCCTGCTCGCCGCCGCCGCGCAGCAGCTCGACATCCCGGTAAGCCAGCTGGTGGTTGAACAGGGGCGCATCACCGGCGCCGACCGTATTCGCGAAGTGAGCTATTGGGAGCTGCCGCACCGCGAGCTGCTCGCGCGCGAGGCGACCGGCCTGGTGCCGGTCAAGCCGGTGGCGCACTACACGGTGGTCGGGCAAAGCGCGGCGCGCCTGGACATTCCGGACAAGGTCACTGGCCAGCCGCGCTTCGTCGCCGACATGGAACTGCCCGGCATGCTGTATGGACGGGTGGTGCGCCCACCGTCTTTCGGCGCCCGGCTGCAGTCGATCGAGCTTGCCCCGATCACGGGCCTGCCCGGCGTGGTGCACGTGGTGCGCGATGGCGACTTCCTGGGCGTGATCGCCGAACGCGAAGAACAGGCAGTCAACGCACGCAAGGCGATGATCGCCGCCGCACGCTGGAGCGAGCCCGGCCTGCCCACCGATGCCCACGACATCTATCGCTACCTCGAGACGCGCACCACCACCGACTCGGTGATCATGCAGCGCGAGGATACGGCGAGCCTCGCCACCGCCACCCGTCATTTCGAGGCACGCTTCACCAAGCCCTACATCGCGCATGCGTCACTCGGCCCGTCGTGCGCGCTCGCCACCTTCAACGCGAACCGGATCGAGGTCTGGACTCACAGTCAGGGCGTTTATCCGCTCGCGCGCGAACTGGCCCAGGCGTTCGAACTGCCGCTCGAATCGGTGATTGCCCATCATGTCGACGGCCCGGGCTGCTATGGTCACAACGGTGCAGACGATGCCGCGCTGGATGCCGTGCTGCTCGCCCGTACCGTCCCCGGACGACCGGTGATGCTGCAGTGGATGCGCGATGACGAGTTTGCCTGGGAGCCGCTCGGCCCCGCGATGGTGGTGAAGACCCGCGCCAGCCTGGATGCCCAGGGCAACATCGTCGACTGGAGCACCGACATCTGGAGCAACGGTCATACCCAGCGCCCGGGCACCTCGGTCATCAGCGTGCCGACCAGCTCGCTGCTCGCGGCCTGGCATCTGGACAAGCCGATCGCACGCATTCCCCAGGGCGACCCGACCATGGCCGGGGGCGGCGGCATCGCACGCAACGGCGAGCCACTGTACGACCTGCCCAACAAGCGGGTGACCGCACACAGGGTCGAAGAGCTGCCGCTGCGGGTGTCCACCCTGCGCGCGCTGGGTGCCTATGCCAACGTGTTCGCCATCGAATCGTTCATCGACGATCTGGCGAAGGAAGCCGGCGCCGATCCGGTCGAGTACCGGTTGCGTCACATGAAGAATCCGCGCGCGCGTGCGGTGATCGAACTGGCCGCACAGAAGGCCGGATGGGTGCCCGATCAGACCAGCGACGGGACACTCGGACGTGGCATCGGCTTTGCGCAGTACAAGAATGGCTATGGCTATATTGCGATCGTGATGGAGATCGCCCTGGAGCCGGAATTCAGGGTCACCCGTGTGGTGGCCGCGGTCGATGTCGGGCTGGCGGTCAACCCGGACGGCATCATCAACCAGACTGAAGGCGGCATCCTGCAGTCGCTGAGCTGGACGCTGAAGGAAGGCATGATGTTCGACCGCGAACGCATCACCTCGCGCGACTGGGAGACCTATCCGGTACTCACGTTCAGCGAAGTGCCAGCGGTCGAAGTGCACCTGATCGACCGGCGCGATGAACCGGCGCTCGGCGCAGGAGAAACACCGACCGGCCCGACCGCAGCCGCCCTGGGCAACGCGCTCGCCCATGCGCTCGGGGTTCGGGTGCGCGACCTGCCGCTCACCCGCGAGCGGATCATCGCGGCGATGGAGTAGACCGATGCAGTATTCACGAATCGCCGCCTTCGCTGGCGCACTCTGCCTCGCCCAGCCGACCCTCGACGCCCTCGCCCAGCCCTACCCGTCCAAGCCGGTTCGTCTGATCGTGCCGTTTCCGCCGGGCGGCACCCTCGATCGGCTGGCGCGCTCGATCGCGCCACGCGCCTCGGAGACCTTCGGTCAGCCGGTGCTGGTGGAGAACCGTCCCGGTGCCGGCACCATCCTGGGCACCGAGGTGGTGGCGCGCGCCGCCCCCGATGGCCACACCCTGCTGATGATGGCAGCAAGCTTCGTCATCACGCCGCTGCTGCGGCAGAAGCTGCCGTTCGATCCGCAGCGCGACTTCGTGCCGGTGACGCTGATCGCCAATACGCCGAACGTGCTGGTGGCACAGCCGGCCCTCCCGGTGCGCTCGGTGAAGGAACTGGTCGCGCTCGCGCGTGCGCGCCCCGGTGAACTCACCTATGGCTCGATCGGCGCCGGCACCCCTCAGCATCTGGCCGGCGAGATGCTGGCCGTCAATGCGAAGGTGGATCTGGTGCATGTGCCCTATCAGGGGGGGGCCCCGGCTGCGGCCGCACTGCTGGGCGGCCATGTGAGCTTCATGTTCGCCAATCTTGCCGAGGTGCAGAGCTTCATCGATGGCGGCCGCATGCGGCTGCTGGCGGTGGCCACCGCCGAGCGGGTACCGACGCTCCCCAAGGTGCCGACGATGACCGAGGCCGGGGTTGCCGGGTTCGATTCGACCTCCTGGTTCGGCATGGTCGCGCCCTCGGCCGTGCCGCGCGAGGTGATCACCCGCTGGCAGGCCGAGATCGCGCGCATCCTGAACATCGCCGAAGTCCGTGACACGCTGACCAGCGCCGGGTTCCGGCCGCTGGGTACCTCGCCCGAACAGTTCGGTGCGCTGCTGCAGGCAGAGACCACCCGTTATGCGCGGGTGATCCGCGAGGCGAAGGTCCAGGTCGAGTGAGTGCACCCGGCGCGGCAGCCGCAGCGATAGCTGCGCCGCACGGGGTGACCGACGTCGCCTCGCCACAGGCGGCGATCGATGTCCATTCGCACATGCTCTGCCCTGAGTGGCTGGAGCTGATCCGCAACCACGGTGCGCCGAAGTTCACCGTCGCCACCGCCGCCGATACTGGCAAGACCTGGATCCATCTGGACGGTGTGCGCTTCATGTTCCCGCAACCGGAGATGTTCGACTACGCACAGCGGCTCGCCGCGATGGACGCCGCCGGTGTCGACATGGCCGTGCTGTCGCTGACCGGCCCGAACGTCTACTGGGGCAATGCCGAGATCAGCACGCGCGCGGCTCGGGTGATGAACGAGAGCTTCGCTGCTGCACAGGCAGCACATCCGCAACGCTTTCGTTGGCTCGCCTCGCTGCCGTTCCAGTACCCAGCGCAGGCGCTGGACGAGCTCGCGCGCGCGATCGATGCCGGTGCGCTGGGCGTGATGACGCTGACCGATATCGGCGGACTGCCCCCCACCGACGCCGCGTTCGCCCCGGTGTGGCGCGAGATCGACCGGCGCGCACTGCCGGTGTTCATGCACCCGACCGTATGCAGCTGCAACGGCATGGAGGTGTTCCAGCTCACGGCGTCGGTGGGCTACCCGTTCCAGACCGCGCTGGTCGTCGCGCGCATGATGATGGACGGCTTCTTTCTGCGTCATCCGCGGCTCAAGCTGCTGCTTGCCCATGGCGGCGGGGCACTGGGCGCCCTGCTGCCCCGCCTCGATCGCGCCCATGCGGCGTACGCCGAGGCACGCAGCCAGGTCGCTCAACTGCCGAGCAGCTTCGTCGAGCGCCTGTATGTGGACTCGGTGCTCTACTCGGATCGCGCCCTGGCCGATGCCATCGAGCTGTATGGTGATCAGCGCGTGCTGTTCGGCAGCGACTTTCCGCATGCGATCGCCGATCTGGCTGGCACGCTGCAACGTGTCGGGCGGCTGCCGCCCGCGGTGCGCGACCGGGTGCGGGGCGGCAATGCGATCGGGCTGCTTGGATTGCGCTGAACGACGGGCCCGTTTCAGGGCGTGCCACCCCGTGAAGTCGGCCTCCAGGGCCGGTTGTCCGGCTCGCGGCCACTCGAGCCACACAGGTATCATCTGTGACTGCGCAGTTGCCATCGGGCATCCATTACCGGCTCATCGACCCTTTCAGCGACCTGGACTGAAACCTTGAATCCCGACCCCTCGTGGACTGACTTCATCGATGCCCCCACCCGGGCCCTGCTCGCCTCGCGCAAGATCGCCCCGTTCGCCGGCAGGCGGCTTGCAGTGGTCGCGGTCGATCTCTACGACCTGGTCTATGACGGTGGACCGAAGCCGGTCGCGGAACTGATCGAGTCCCATCCGGCCTCGTGCGGCGAGTACGCCTGGCGCGCGCTGCCGCCGACCATCGAGCTGTTCGCCTGCGCGCGCACCAACGGCGTCCCGGTGATCCATGTCACCTATGACACCCGACTGGAGACCGACGCGCAAACAGTGCACCCGACCAACCGAAAAAAGCGCCAGCCGGACCTGGCGCTCTACCGGATCAAGGAAGAGCTGACCCCGTTGCCGGGCGAACTGGTCATCTACAAGAAGCGCGCCAGTGCCTTTTTCGGCACGCCGCTGATGGCGTTCCTGAACGAGCTGCGGATCGATGCGCTGATCGTCGTCGGAGAGAGCACCAGCGGCTGTGTGCGCTCGAGCGTGGTCGAAGCCTGGTCGTATGGTTATCCGGTGGCGGTGGTCGCCCAGTGCGTGTTCGACCGCTGCGAGCTGATCCAGCAGGCAAGCCTGTTCGACCTGCACCTGAAATATGCAGAGGTGATGGATCTGCCCGCGGCCTGTGGGCACCTGCAGGGCGCGACCGAATCCAGGCGGGGACTCTGAACACCATGCGCGACTTCGAAGACTACTGCTGGCGCGAGCTGATCACCGATGAGGTGCGCTACATCTACTCGCCCTATGTCCGCGATCGCAGCGTAGGGACGTGCCCGGCGCTGCTGGTCATTCACCCTGCACTGCCGGTCGATGGCACTTGGCGCGCGGCCGCGCAGCACCTCGTCGAGACCGCCCGCGCGCGCGCCGTGCCGGTCGTACACAGCCTGCCCCCGGGGGCCACGCCATGGCCGTCACTGGCAGCGCGCGAGGCCGAGGCGGTGTCGCCGCGACCGGTCGACAGCGCCTTTTTTTCGTCCGATCTCGAGCGTGTGCTGACCCGGCTCGACGTGCAGTCGCTGGTGCTCTGCGGCGCGCCGACCAGCGCTGCGGTGCGTGCCAGCGCGGTCGAAGGCAAGTCGTTCGGCTATCGGGTGGCGATCGCCGAAGAAACCGTCGGCGACCTCACCTCGATGCTCCATCAACTCGCACTGTTCGACATCGCGCACAAGTATGGCGATGTGATGTCGCTCGATGAACTGCTTGGGCAGCCAACGTTCAGCGCACCGCCGCCCCGGTGACACCTGGTCGAGTCATGACCGCAACCGCTCCGGAGTCCGAATGAAGCCTGTCCCGTATGGTCCCTTTCCGTTCAGTACGATCAACCGTCGCCCGCCGCTCGCGCTGCCGGGCGGGGCGCGGCTTGCGCTGTGGGTGATCATCAACGTCGAGTTCTTCGCCCTGGACAAGCCGATGCCGGGCGATTCAAACGAGCGGCCGAAGCCGACCGATCACACGCCGATGGTGCGGCACTGGGCGCAGCGCGACTACGGCAACCGGGTCGGCATCTACCGGCTGATGGACCTGCTGCAGAAACACGGCATCCGCGCCACCGTCGCGCTGAACGCCGACATGTGCGACCAGCATCCGCAGGTGGTTGATGATTGTCACCAGTTGGGCTGGGAGCTGATGGGACACTGCCTGACCAACACCCAGCGCAACACCGAAGTGCCGCCCGATCAGGAACGCGCGATGATCGCAGCATCGCTGGAGCGGATCAAACGGGCCACCGGCGAGCGCCCGGTCGGCTGGCTGGGCGCCGGGCTGCAGGAGACCTGGAGCACGGTCGACCATCTGGCCGCAGAAGGTTGCATGTATGTCGCCGACTGGGTGAATGACGATCAGCCGTACACGATGACCACCAGCGCCGGTCCGCTGGTGTCGGTGCCCTACACCTATGAGCTCAACGACACCGCAGCAATCGTTCGCTCGAAGCAGACGCCGCTGGAGTTCGAACGGATGATCTGCGATCAATTCGATGTGCTGTACGCCGAGGGTGCAGCCTCCGGCCGGGTGATGGCGATCGCGCTGCATCCGTATGTCACTGGCCAGCCGCACCGCATGGTGCCGTTTGCGCGCGCGCTCGACTACATCGACCGCTTCCCCGGCGTCTGGAAAACCACTGGCAAGGAGATCGCCGCCCACCACCTCGCCACGCACCGGGTCTGAGGGCGCACTACTCCGGCCTGATGTTCGCCGTCTTGCCTGCCTTCAGATACTTGTCGTAATCGGCGCGCACCAGTTTCATCATCGACTGCGCGTTGAGCACCATCATGTCCATGCCCGCGCCGGACAGTTTCGCGCGCAGCTCCGGCACCGCTGCGATCTTCAGCACATCGGCCTCGATCTTCGCCGCGATCGGCGCCGGCGTCTTCGGCGGCGCCATGAACCCATAGTAGCTTTCCAGCGAAAAGTCCTTCAGCTCCGGGATGCCGGATTCGCGGATGGTCGGGATGTCCGGCGCCGAGGGCGAGCGCTGGGCACTCAGCAGCGCGATCGGCCGCAACCGGCCACTGGCGAAAAACGGCATCGCGGGCGGCAGCGTGGCGACCACGATGTCGACCTGTCCGGCCACCGCATCGGCCACTGCCGGCGCGCAGCCGCGATGCGGAATGTGCATCGCGTCTATCTTCATCGTGTACTTGTACATCTCCATGCCGAAATGATGCGGACTGGCGACATTGCAGCTTGCGTAGGACAGCTTGCCCTGGGACTTGAGCATCAGCGCATTGAATTCGCGCATCGAGCTCACGTTCACCTTCGCCGGGTTGACCGCAATCACCATCGGCCCGGAGGTCACAATGGCAATCGGGGTGAAGTCCTTGATGAAGTCGAACGACAGGTTCGAGTACACCACCTGATTGATGATATGGGTGTTGGTGGCGAGCAGGAGCGTGTAGCCATCGGCCGGCGCCCGATGCACGATCTCCGCACCGATCGAACCCCCTGCCCCGGCACGGTTGTCGATCAGCACCGGCTGCTTCCACAGATCGGACAGGCGCTCGCCAAACACGCGCCCGGTGGTGTCGGCGCCGCCGCCCGGAGTGAAGGTGACGATCAGGCGCGCCGGCTTGTTCGGGTAGTCCTGGGCTGAGGCAGGCACAGCGGCCACGGACAGCGCGAGCACCGCTGACATAAGCGGCAGACAGGACAGCATGCGGGCGGTACGATTGATGGAGCCCTCTGTGTCTGGTGGGGCATCGGCACAACTGGCAAACATCGCTTTAGCCAACGCATGTCCCATGCTACCGCTGGGTCGCCTGTCCGGCGCGAATATTGCATTCGAATTGTCGCCATTCTGGTCAAAAGGAGTCGCCCGTGCCCCAGCCTGTAGAGCAAGTCAGCCATTGCCCGTCTCGGCGAGTATTGCCCACCCTGGTGTGCTGCGCCTTTCTGGCGCTGTGTGCCGGGCAGTCGATCGCGGCCGCGCCCTACCCAGAGCGCCCAATTCGCATGCTCGTGCCCAACGCCCCGGGCAGCGCCACCGACACCCTCGGCCGCATCGTCGCCGCCGGGCTGGCCGATGTGGTCGGCCAGTCGGTGCTGATCGACAACCGCGCCGGCGCAAGCGGCCTGATCGCCATGGAGATCGGGCGCAAGGCCGTTCCCGATGGCTACACGATCATCTATGCCACGCCGGCGCTGACCATCGCGCCGTTTCTGCAGGACAAGCCGCCGTTCGATCCGGTCAGCGTGTTCCAGTTCGTGCTGATGCTCGGCCGTACACCGAACGCGCTGGCGGTGAACACGCAGTTGCCGGTGAAGAGCGTGGCCGATCTGATAGAGCTCTCACGTGCGAAGAAGGGGCAGATCAACATGGCCAGCGCCGGCGCCGGATCGCAAAGCCATCTGGCCGGCGCGATGCTGCTCACCCAGGGCCGGTTCGAGGGCTTGCATGTGCCGTACAAGGGCGCGCCTGCGGCTGCCGCTTCGGTGGTCAGCGGTGAGTCGC
>Ga0105046_10014012_pt1 | contig 12385 bp, 10 predicted proteins | sample MAT03_FD_78385 | JGI IMG/M metagenome (GOLD analysis project Ga0105046, IMG submission 78385) | Freshwater microbial communities from Lake Fryxell liftoff mats and glacier meltwater in Antarctica - MAT-03 (megahit assembly) | ecosystem: Environmental > Aquatic > Freshwater > Ice > Liftoff...
GGCGCATTGAGGGGGTTGATGTAAGTGACTTGAGTTGACATTCGGGGGTCCTTGGTTGCTGTTGGGGAGAGGTGACAGAGGCCGCAAGAGCGGTCGATGGGGATGGCAGCGGTGTCGTCAGGATGTCAGGGATGCCAATGGCAGGCCGTCTGCCACCGTCGATCCTTGCGCTGGTGGATGAAACCGTGTTCTCAATTGTGCCAATGCCGGAGGCCTTGAAACTCGCGGTGTCACTGCGGCACCGGTGCACCGGTCGCTGGGTGCCGAAGCTCACGATGTCGGCTTTCGCCTTCGAGCGCCATCAATCTCAGGTCGTTGAACCGTGAGTTGCGCCCGGACATGAAACCGCCCTGAAAGAGCCCCCACGGGAAGTGCAGGACGTGCAGGACCTGCAGGACGTGCAGAACGCGGCAATGCATCGCCGAACCAGAGCGAGGGCAAGGCATTGGTCCGCACAAGAACGCAGTCCCCGATGTCGGTCTGTGGCCCGGACAGGCGTAGCATGGAAACGTTTCTTCTGCTTGAGCGCCGAATGCACGAATCTCCGCCTCAAAGTCGCCGCGTCGGCCTCATTGGCCTGGGCCTGATGGGCCGAGGCCTGGGCTTGTCCCTGCTGCGCGCCGGCCATGCGCTGACCGTTTTGGCGCACCGCCAGCGCAGCGTTGTCGATGAACTGGTGGCCGCCGGCGCCCATGAAGCCGCCAACGCCGCCATGCTGGCCGAGACGGTCGACACGGTGCTGCTGTGCCTGCCTTCGACTGAAGCTGTCGACGCGGTGCTCTTTGGCAACCAGGGCGTGACGAGCGGCGCAAGTCCGGGGCTGCTGGTGCTCGAAAGCTCGACCCTGCGGCCCGATGTGGGGCGACGGCTGGCGCAGCAGCTGGCGGCACGCGGCATAGACTTCGTCGACGCCCCCGTCACGCGCGGGCCTGCCGAAGCCGTGCAGGGCCGCTTGCTGGCACTGGTCGGCGGCACTGACGAAGCCGTACAGCGGGCCGAGCCGGTGTTGCGCGCTTATTGCGAGCAGCTGTTCCGGTTCGGCGGCCCCGGCCAGGGTTATGCAGCCAAGCTGATCAACAATTTTCTGGCGTTCAGCAACCTGGTGGCGGTTGCCGAGGCCATGCACACCGCACGCCAGGCCGGGCTGGACCTGTCGACCCTGCTGGCTGCGGTACATCTCAGCGGCGGGCAGAACCGCGTGCTCGACGGCCTGACACCGCTGCTGACTGGTGCTGGGGCCGCCAAGTCACGGGTGACGCTGAACACGGCCCACAAGGACGCGCAGTACTACCAGCAGCTGGCGCATGAGCTGGGTAGCAGCGGGCCGCTGGCACAGCTGCTTGAACAGCAGTTGGGCCGGGCTCTGGCGGCCGGCCTGGGCGGACAGTTGACGCCTGACTACCTGGATCATGTGGTCTCTGGATCCCTAGGGAAAACGCCGTAGAAACGTTTCCACATGATGTCGCAAACTGCAGCTCATGTTTTCTGTTCCCGTTGATTCGCTCCCGACACTGGCCGAATCCAGCCGACTGCCACTGCGTGCGCCACCCTATCCGCCGGAGGTGGCGGCGCGCATCCACGACAACGCCTTTGGTGCGCTGTCGCCGCAGAACCTGCGGCTGGTGCTGGCGCATCAACCGGCACTGGCGGGCGCCTTTCAGGCGATGGCGCAGCAGATCCTGTTCAAGGGTGCGCTGCCCGAACGCCAGCGCGAGATAGCGATCATCCGTACCGGTGCTTTGACGCGGTCGGAATATGAATGGGGCATGCATGTCAGCATCTACGCCCAGCGTTGCGGTCTGGACGAGGCCCAGATCAGCGACCTGACGCTGGCGCCCACGCCCAGTGAATCATTGTGGACCCCGGCCGAGCGCTGGATCGTGCGCATGGTCGACGAGCTGCATCAGCACAGCACCGTCAGCAGCGCCACCTGGCAAGCTCTGCGCAGCCATTGGCCTGACGACCAGATTGTCGAACTGATCCTGGCCAGCAGCTTCTATCACATGGCCGCTTACTTTTTGAACAGCACCGCAGTGCCGCTGGAAGCCGGTGCTGCGCGCTTTCCGGTCGGCCTGCAGCAGGCATGCGTGCCTGGGGACCCCGCCCCGTGAGCCTGCAACGCAAGCAGCGAGCAACCATCCGCGACGTGGCGGCGGCAGCTGGCGTATCGGTGGGCACGGCGTCGCGTGCACTCAACCGCAGCGGACGCGTCAGTGCAGACGCGGTGGCCGCCGTGACCCTGGCGGCGCGGCGCCTGGGCTACGAGCCCGATGCCATTGCACAGAGCATGCGCACGCGGACCACCGGCGCGGTCGGGCTCCTGGTGTCGGACTTCGCCAACCCCCTGTACGCCCGCATCATCGGTGGTGTCGAGGCCAGGCTGCAGCGCGAAGGCGTGGCGCTGTTGCTGGCCAACACGCACAACGACGCGCGCCGTGAGCGCGGCCTGATCGATCTGTTCCGCCGCCGCCGCGTCGACGGGCTGATCCTTGGCCCTTGCGAAAGCGAAAACCCGGCGCTGCTGGACGAACTGGCCCGTGACCACCTGCCGGTGGTGGCGCTGGACCGAGACTTTGGCTCCGCCTGCAGCGGCGTGCAGGTCGATCACTTCGGCGGCGCGCAGCAGGTCGCACGCTATCTGCTGGGGCTGGGCCATGAGCGAATCGCGCTGCTGACCACCGGGCCAGCGTTGCGACCGGGACGCGAGCGCATCGCTGGCTTCACCGCCGCCTATGCCGAGCGTGGCCGCACACCCGACCCGCGGCTGCTCCGTGCCGAACGATCGGCGATGGAATTTGCCTTCAGTGAGACGCTCGCGCTGCTGTCGGCGCCGCCTGCTCCAAGCGCCTTTGTCTGCCTGGGCACGCGCATCCTGTCAGGCGTGCTGCAGGGTCTGCGCCATGCCGGCCGCACCGTGCCCGACGACGCCAGTGTCGTCAGCATTGGCGACACCGATCTGTCGCAGCTGTTCTCGCCGACCATCACAGCGTTGAGCTGGGATCTGGAAGCCGTCGGCCAGGCCCTGGCCGAACTGCTGCTGCGCCAGTTGGGCCGCGATGCAGCGGTTGAACACGAGCGCATCGTGATGACCACACAACTGGTGCTGCGCGAGTCTTGCGCGGCATTGCCTGTGGCAGCCCAGGCCCCGCGCCGCGCCAAGGCGCTTCGACCATGAGCCGGCGCCTCGAAGGCAAGGTGGCGCTGGTGGTCGGTGCCGGGTCGAGCGGCAGCGACATCAGCAACGGTGCGGCCTGTGCGCTGCTGTTTGCACGTGAAGGGGCGCACGTGATCTGCGTCGACCGTTCACTGGCTGCGGCACAAGACACCTTGGCGCGCATCGAGGGGGAGGGCCTGCACGGCTGCGCCAGCGCCTTCGAGGCCGATGTGCGTGACGCTGCCCGCATTCAGGCCGTGGTCGATGCGGTCGTCGTCCAGCATGGCCGCATCAACGTGCTGCACCACAACGTGGGCGTCGAAGAGTTCGGTGAGCTGGTCCATGTCAGCGAAGAAAGCTGGGATCGCGTGCATGCGATCAACCTCAAGGGTCCGATGCTGACCGCACGTGCCGTGGTGCCGCACATGATGGCCCAGGGCGGAGGCTCGATCATCAACATCTCATCGATCGCCAGCCGGAAATGGAGCCCGATGCAGTTCCTGTCGTACTCCACCTCGAAGGCAGCCCTGAACCACATGACACGCGTCGTGGCCCGCCAGTACGCGGCGCATCAGGTGCGCTGCAACGTGATCCTGCCGGGGTTGATCGATACACCCCACGCCGCCAACCTGACGGCCGGCGACGAAGCCGCCAAGCAGCAGGCGCGCGATGCCCGCCATGCCCGCTGCCCGATGGGCCACCAGGGCACGCCCTGGGACGTGGCCTGGGCCGCGTTGTTTCTGGCCTCAGACGAATCCAGGTACGTGACGGGCATCGAACTCGTCGTCGACGGCGGCCTGTCGCTTTAACCCCTGACCTTTTTACCGGAGAACCAACCATGCGCCGACACCTGCTTGCCCTGGCCACTGTGGCCGCCTCGCTGTGCACCACGACCCTGCCTGCCCTGGCGCAGAGTGTGGCCGAGTGGCCGTCCAAGCCGATCCGCTTCATCTTGATCTCGGCTCCAGGCAGCGGTGGTGACACGCTGGGTCGGCTGCTCGCCGACCGGATGGCGCCGCTGCTCAAGGGCAGCTTCGTGATGGACAACAAGCCGGGCGCCGGTGGCGCCATCGCCACCGACATGGCCGCCAAGTCAGCGCCCGATGGTTACACCATCGCCATCGGCGGCGCCACCACCCTTGTGCTGCTGCCGGCCAGCAACCCAAAGCTGCCCTACAACGCACTGAAAGACTTTGCCTACATTGGTCAAGTGGGCACCGCAGCCATCGCGCTGATGGCTACCAACGACGTGCCCGCCAATACGCTGCCTGAACTGGTGGCGCTGGCGAAGAAGACCCCGGGCAGCCTGCAATACGCCAGCTGGGGCATCGGATCGACCGGCCACTTCTGCGGCGAATTGATGAACCTGAAGACACAGGCACAGCTGAGCCATGTGCCCTACAAGTCAGTGGCGCAGATCCAGACCGACCTGCTGGGCGGCCACATCAAGCTGGGTTTTGTCGACATGGGATCGGCCACCTCGCTGGTGAAGACCGGGCGCGTCAAGGCCATCACCACCTGCACTTCGCGCTCGCCCAGCCTGCCCGGCGTCAGCAGCTACGAGGACGAGGGCATCGATTTCAACGGGCTGCGCATGGGCGCTTTGCGCTGGGCCCTGTTTGCCCCGGCGGCCACGCCTCGGCCCATCGTCGACAAGCTGGCGGCAGCCTTGAAGGCCACGCTGGACATGCCTGAGGTGAAGGCCAGGCTGCTGGAGATGGGCATCAGCGCGGCCTTCGTCGGCGGCGACGAACTGCTGACGATGACAGCGCGCGACATCGAGGGATGGAAGGCAATCGCCAAGCAGGCCGGCATCAGCAATGAATGAGTTGGACCTTGTGCGACGACTGGCCTGGGTGGCGCATGACCAGAGAGCGATTCCGATTCGCGCGGGGCAGGGCAAGTGCCGTTTCGGTTCGTCGATGAACAGCTGGTAGCGTTGTCTCTTGGGTTTGGCCAAATTTTCAGGCTTGACGTAGCTGATCGAAGACTGACCGCCCCCAAGCGCATTGATTTTGGTCTGCCCGGAGGGACTCGAACCCCCGACCTGCTGCTTAGAAGGCAGCTGCTCTATCCGGTTGAGCTACGGGCAGTATTGGCAGAGGGAATTGTAGGGACTGCGGCCGTCGAAGTTTGGTGTGTCGGGGATCGGTATCCGGCCGGGCTCCGACCTTCGGTGGGCGGGTCCGCAGTCAACAGGCGGCTTCAAACTGGCAGTAGGCTCGATTTGGGGCCGGATTGCCGGCCGTGATTCAGCGCCTGCGCGGGCAGGGCAGGCATACACTCCAGAGATGTCTGGATATCGATTACCGACGACCTGGCCCGCTCTCGCGACTGCAGTTCGAGATGGGCTGGCCAGCCATGGCCTCCATGCTTGACGGCCTGAAACGTCTGCTGGGTGGCAGCCCGCCGGCGCCGCAGCAGGATTGGGATGAAGTCGCACCCTGGGCTGAGCGGCGTGAGTTCGGCTTTCGCAGCGTGCCCGGCGAAGGTTTTGTCGTCGATGGTCGATTGGGTTCCAAGCCTTGGCGGCTGGAATGGGGTCCTTCGCAGCGGCCCTACATCCTCGGCCAGGAGTTGAGACTGCGCTCAGAGTTGGGGCTGAGCCCTGACTTGCAGCTGGTGGTGATGAACCGCAGCTTGCAAGAGCAGATGGAAAAGACGGTCTTCGATCAGTATGTGGAAGGCGTGCAGACCCGCATCGACAACCAGACGCCGCCCGAGATGCGCTGGCTGGTGATGTTTCCCAAGCTGCCTGGCAGTGCGGTACCAGAGCTGAGAGAGCGCTTTGTCGCGCATGCCAGCATCAATGAATGGTTGCAGTCGTGGCTGCAAGGGCCGCTGACCGAAGCGCTGGCTGCGCAGCGGGTGGACGCAGCCGCGCCGGTGGTGCTGATGATCGGCCGCGGCCGCTTGATGCTGCGCACCGCTTTGGCTGCGCCAGAGATCGTGCCGATGGAGCGCTGGTTGCGCCTGTTTGAAACCGCGATCCGCGAGGCGCAGCGCGTAGGCAGCGAGGTCACCGCGTCGCTGACCCCCCACACGGGTGACGGCCCTTGGTCAGCCAGCGCATTGCCTGACAGTGACCGGCTGAAGTAGCTCGGGGCGACCCTGGCCCTGGCCTGGCTCAGCCCAGCCCGACCCAAGCCCTGATCAAGCCGCCGACCTCAGTTTGCCCAGCTCCAACTTGGCAATCGCGTTGCGATGCACTTCGTCGGGGCCGTCGGCAAAACGCAGAGTGCGTGACATGCTGTAAAAATAAGCCAGCGGGAAATCCTGACACATCCCTGCGCCACCGTGCACCTGCATCGCCCAGTCGATGACCTGGCAGGCCATGTTGGGTGCCACCACCTTGATCATCGCGATCTCGGCCTTGGCGCTCTTGTTGCCGGCCATGTCCATCATCCAGGCGGCCTTCAGCGTCAGCAGCCGGGCTTGATCGATCATGCAGCGGGCTTCCGCAATGCGCTCTTGCGTCACCCCTTGCTGGGCCACCGTTTTGCCGAAAGCGGTGCGGCTGACGGCGCGCTCGCACATCAACTTGAGCGCGCGCTCGGCCACGCCGATCAAACGCATGCAGTGGTGGATGCGTCCCGGCCCCAGGCGGCCTTGCGCGATCTCGAAGCCGCGGCCTTCGCCCAGCAGCATGTGGGTTGCTGGCACGCGCACGTCCTGGAAATCCACTTCCATGTGGCCGTGTGGTGCGTCGTCATAGCCAAAGACCGACAGTGGGCGCGTCACCGTGATGCCCACGGCGTCGCTGGGCACCAGGATCATCGACTGCTGCGAGTGGCGCGGCGCTTCAGGGTCGGTCTTGCCCATGAAGATGTAGATCTTGCAGCGCGGGTCCCCTGCGCCGCTGGTCCACCACTTGCGGCCGTTGATCACGTAGTCGTCGCCCTGGCGCTGGATGCTGGCTTCGATGTTGGTGGCGTCACTGGAGGCCACAGCCGGCTCGGTCATGGCAAAGGCGCTGCGGATATCGCCTGCCAAAAGCGGCTTGAGCCAGCGGTCCTTGTGCTCTTGGGTGCCGTAGCGCTCCAGCACTTCCATGTTGCCGGTGTCGGGGGCCGAGCAGTTGAAGACCTCGCTGGACCAGGGCACCGCGCCCATGATCTCGGCCAGCGGTGCGTACTCTTGGTTGGTCAGTCCGGCGCCGCGGTCGCTGGTGGGCAAAAACAGGTTCCACAGGCCGGCGTCACGCGCCTTGGGTTTGAGGGACTCGATGATCTGCACCGGTGTCCAGCGTTTGCCGGCAGCGGTGTTGGCGGCGATGTCTTTGTAGTACTGCGGCTCGGCCGGGTAGACATGCTCGGCCATGAAAGCGTTCAACCGCGATTGCATCTCTTGGGTTTTGTGTGAGTAATTGAAGTCCATCTTTGCTCCTCTGTTGTTGAGTGGGATTTCTGGTCAGGCTTGACCAGCAAATTGCTTTGCTGGCTTGCAATGGTGAATTGCAATACTGGTCTGCGATCCTGGTTTGCAATCCTGGTTTGCAATCCTGGTTTGCGATTTTGGTTTGCAATCGGGGTGGCCAGCGTTTGCTGAGTCTTCGCGATCTTCTCGATTTCTTTCAACGCGCCTTCTGCGCAAAGCCCCAGGCCATCTCGGCCAGCGTGCGGGTGGCGGCGCCTGAGGCGCGGGCCTGCTCGCTGGCTGCCGTGCCATCGACCACGCGTTTGACAATGCCTTGCATGATCGATGCCAGCCTGAACAGGTTGTAGGCCAGATAGAAGTTCCAGTTGGCGTCCAGTGCCTCGGCGTCTTCGGCGCTGCGGCCGGTGCGCTGGCAGTAGCGGCGCACGTAATCACCTTCGGCCGGGATGCCCAGGGCAGCATGGTCGAGCCCGCCAATGCCTCTGAACACGCCCGGCGCGATGTGCCACGACATGCAGTGGTAGCTGAAGTCGGCCAGCGGGTGGCCCAGCGTGGACAGCTCCCAATCCAGCACCGCGATCACACGAGGCTCGGTGCGGTGAAACACCAGGTTGTCGAGCCTGAAATCGCCATGCACCACCGACACTTGGGCAGCGTCCAGCGCTTGCGCCGGCACGTGCGCAGGCAGCCAGTCGATCAGGCGGTCCATGGCGCTGATTTCTTCGGTCACCGATGCCAGGTACTGCTTGCTCCAGCGGCCGATCTGGCGCTCGAAATAATTGCCGGGCTTGCCGTAATCTTGCAGGCCCACTGACGCCACATCGACTTTGTGCAAGGCGGCGATGACGCGGTTCATCTCGTCGTAGATCGCGCTGCGCTCGCTGTTGCTTGAGCCTGGTAACGACTGGTCCCACATCACGCGGCCGTCCATGAACTCCATGATGTAGAAAGCGCGGCCGATCACGCTTTCGTCTTCGCAAAGCAGGTGCATCTTGGCCACCGGTACATCACTGGCGGCCAGCGCACGCATGACGCGGAACTCACGCTCCACCGCATGCGCCGATGGCAGCAACCTGGCTGCAGGCCCCGGTTTGCTGCGCATCACGTAGGCCGCACCCGGGGTCAGCAGTTTGTAGGTAGGGTTGCTTTGGCCGCCCTTGAATTGCTCGATCTGCAACGGGCCTGCAAAGCCCGGCAGGTGTTGGCTCAGATGGCTGGCCAGCGCTTCTGTGTCAAAGGCGTGGCTGGCTGCGACGGGTCGCGTGCCGGTGAATTGATCCATGGGTTCGCGGGCTCTATCTTTCAGTGATCTGCAGCAACTTGTCGCGTGACAACACGACCAGCCGCGTGGGCTCGACACGCAGCGCACCGTCGCGCTCGAAGCCCTTGAGCTCTTGATTGACACGTTGGCGCGACGCACCCAGCAACTGTGCCAGGTCCTCTTGCGCCAGCGCCAGCCCGATGCGGATCTCGTTGCCCTCCTGGATGCCGTAGCTCTTGGCCAGCAGCAACAACTGGCGCGCCAAGCGGGCTTGCAGCGGGCGCGTGTTGAGGTCTTCGAACTGGTCGAACATCAGGCGCAGGCGGCGGCAGTTCAGCCGCAGCAGCGCGTCGTACAGCTCCACATGCTGCGCCAGCAACTCTTTGAAGTCGGGTTTGCGCACCACCAGCAGGGTGGTCGGGCCATGCGCGTCGGCGTCGTGGGTGCGGGGGAAGCCGTCGAACAGCGCGATGTCGCCGAACCACACTCCCGGCTCGGCATAGGTCAAGGTGATCTGTTTGCCCGACAGCGCCACCGAGCTGACGCGCACGGCACCCGCAGCAACGCCGCACCAGCTCTCTGCGGGTGAGCCGCGGGTGGCCAGTGCGTCGCCGTCGGCCAGCCGGCGCACCGCGCTGCGAGACAGGATGGCCGAACGCAACGTGGGTGATAGCTTGCTGAACCACGCGCCAGACTCGATGTTTTGCAACTCGTCGATTGTAAGAACCGGGGTCGTCATGCTTTGTCTCTGAAGCGACAGGAAGGGTGGCTTGCATTGTCTATCCTGCTGCGCCACATTCAACCTATTCCAGCCAGCACAGGACAAACCCATCATGGCCCACACCCCCCCTGCCAGCAGCCCAGCGCTGCAAGTCCCCAGCCTGCAACAGGACGTCAGCGCCGAAGAGTGGCAAACCCGCGTCGACCTGGCCGCCGCCTATCGGTTGGTGGCGCTGTTTGGCTGGGATGACCTGGTCTTCACGCACCTGACGGCCCCTGTGCCCGGGCGCGAGGGCGAGTTCCTGATCAATCCGTACGGCTGGATGTTTGAAGAGATCACGGCCTCGAGCCTGGTGCGTGTGGATGCGAACGGCGTCAAAAAGCAGGACACGCCTTTCGATGTCAACCCGGCCGGCTTTGTGATCCACAGCGCCATTCACGCCGCGCGCCATGACGCGGGCTGTGTGGCGCATACCCACACGCTCAACGGCATCGCGGTGTCGGCGCAAGAAGGCGGCGTCTTGCCGCTCTCACAGCAATCGATCTTTGTGCTGTCTTCGTTGGCGTATCACGACTACGAAGGCGTGGCGCTGCGCGACGACGAGAAGCCCAGGCTGGTGGCTGACTTGGGTTCCAAGAACTTTCTGATGCTGCGCAACCATGGCTTGCTGACTTTGGGCAAGACAGTGGCTGACGCCTTTTTGGCGATGTACCTGTTTGAGACCGTTTGTACGATTCAAGTGCGGGCGATGTCGGGTGGCTCGCCGCTGCGATCGGTCCATCCACAGATCATTGCCACGGCGCGCGAGCAGTCGGCTGTTGTCACGCGGGGCCTGGGGGCGCAGCTGACCTGGCCGGGTTTGTTGCGGCGCTTGCAGAGGCGCAATCCGGGGTTTGACAGCTGAGTTGCGGTTCGCGTTTCGCGATTGGCGATTGGCGATTGGCGATTGGCGGTTGGCAGTTGGCGGTTGGCGGTTGGCGGTTAGCGGTTAGCGTTTCGCGCGTCCCGAGAGGCTGGGTGCCTGATGGCGCGAATGTCCCCCGGCTTGGGCTGCGCCCAAGCCTCCTCCTTTATTTCGCGCCATCAGGCACCCAGCCTCTCGGTTTTCAATCGCTGCTGGCGTTCGGGCGTTCGGGCGTTCGGGCTTGCTCCAGGCGGATCGATTCCTTGCGCCATCGAGGTCGAGCAGTACTTCAGAGAGCATGTGCCTGGTTGCCAGACCTGAGAGGGCCAATCTCTGCGCAGCAACCCCAAATTCCTTGAGTCCGCGCGCTGACCCGTTACCGCACGCCCCCGATCGCTACGTTTCAGGCCTGGCGTGCCAAAACAGCAGCGCCAGCACCATCGGTATGCAGACTGCGCTGACCAAGGGGTTGGCGAAAATCAGAGCCAAGCCGCAGATGTTGAGCACCCAGAAGGCCAGCCGGCCGATCGGGCGGGCGATGAAGCCGGTGTAGGCGGCGCCCAGCCCCAGCACGGCCACGGTGACCGAGACCAGTCCAAGGGCGAAGGCTGACCAGGTGAAGTCGATGAACAGCAGTGCAGGGGTGTAGACAAAGGCGAAGGGCACGACGGCCTTGCCCATCGAGAGCCTGAATGCCGTCATGCCCGTGCGCATCGGCTCGCTGCGCGCAATGCCGGCGGCTGCAAAGGCGGCCAGCGCCACCGGGGGTGTCACGTCGGCCAAGACGCCGAAGTAGAAGACGAAGAAGTGCGTGGCCAACTGCGGCACACCCAGTTGCGCCAGTGCTGGGGCGACGATGGCTGCCAGGATGATGTAGGTGGGCGTGGTGGGTACGCCCGCGCCCATCACGATGCAGGCCATGGCCGTGAACAGCAGGCCGAAAAACAGCGTGACCTGGTTGAGAGCGAGCCAGCTGAGGATGTCAAAACTGACGATCCAGGCGGCGACCAGGCCCGACAAGTCCAGCACCCAGGCCGAGAATTTGAAACCCATGCCAGTCAGCGTGGTGATGCCCAGCACAAAGCCGACGCAGGCGCAGGCAGCGCCGATGCCCAAGGCCGCTTTGGCACCCATCTCGAAACCCTTGACCAGCGCCCGGGGTCCCACCGCCATGCCGGCCATGCTGCGGCCATAGTTGCCCAGCAGTTTGGGGATCCACGAGCACACCACTGTGAGCGTGATGCCCCAGAAGGCGGCCAGAAACGGTGTGTACTGCATCAGCAGCAGCGTCACCATCACCACCAGCGGGATGAACAGGTGCCACGAGCTGATCAGCACCCGGATCAGCGACGGAATCTCGTGTGCCGGCATGCCGGCGAGCTTGAGCCGCTTGGCCTCCAGGTGCACCATGAACAGGATCGCGACGTAGTGCAGCGCGGCCGGCACGATGGCCACCAGGATCAGCTGGTTGTAGGGGATGCCCAGCGTCTCGGCCATGATGAAGGCCGCCGCGCCCATGATGGGCGGCGTGACCTGGCCGCCACAAGAGGCAGAGGCTTCGACTGCACCCGCGAAGCGCGGCGAGAAACCCACCTTCTTCATCAGCGGGATCGTCATCACGCCGGTGGTCACGGTATTGGCGATCGACGAGCCCGAGATCATGCCGAACAGCCCCGAAGACACCACGCTGACCTTGGCCGGCCCGCCGGCAAAGCGCCCGGCAGCAATGGTTGCCATTTGAACAAACAACTGCCCCAGCCCGGTCAGCTGCGCCATGATGCCGAACAGCACGAAGTGAAAGACGAAAGTGGCCACCACACCCACAGGGATGCCGTAGATGCCTTCGGTGCCCTTGTACAGATGCGCCACCACCCGCGGCACCGAATAGCCCCGGTGCGCCAGATCGCCCGGCAGATAAGGGCCGAAGATGCCGTACAGCACCGTGAAGATGGCCAGCAGCGGCAAGAA
>Ga0105046_10014013_pt1 | contig 12385 bp, 9 predicted proteins | sample MAT03_FD_78385 | JGI IMG/M metagenome (GOLD analysis project Ga0105046, IMG submission 78385) | Freshwater microbial communities from Lake Fryxell liftoff mats and glacier meltwater in Antarctica - MAT-03 (megahit assembly) | ecosystem: Environmental > Aquatic > Freshwater > Ice > Liftoff...
CGGCGCGCCGCAGCAGCGGCAGCGCGGCATGGCAGCAGTAAAAAGTGCCGTCGAGGTCGATGCGCAGCACCTGGTCCCAGCCGGCGCGGCTCAAGTGCTTCCAGTTGCGCTCACGCACGTTCAAGCCGGCGCTGTTGACCAGCACATCGAGCCGGCCCTCGCTGGCGGCGATGCCGTCGGCCACCGCTTGCACCGCATCGCCGTCGGCCACATCCAGCACCGCCACACGGGCGCTGCCGCCGGCCTGCGCTACCTGCTCGGCCACCTGTTGCAGTTCCGGCTGGCGCCGGCCCGACAACACCAGCCGCATGCCCGCACCGGCCAGCGCCAGCGCGGTGGCACTGCCAATGCCGCTGCCCGCGCCGGTGATCCAAGCCACTTTGTTCTTGAGGTCTCGCATGCGTTTCTCCTGATCTGCAAATGGCGGCGTCGTCAGGCAGGACAGGACAGTCCTGCTGCGCTGGCGCAGTGTGGCATGCCAGCGCAGCGGCCTGTGCCGTGGCGCATGGCGCATGGCACAGGGCGCAGGGCACAGGGCACAGCGCACAGCGCACATGGCACAGCGCACATGGCAGTGCATGAGCTGCGCTGGCAAGCAGGTGACAGCAGCCTCCGGCGGCCGCGTGCTAGCGTGAATCGCCAGCTCCTGGTTCACCAAGAAGCCGCCATGCCGCCACCCGCCAACACCGCTGCAACCGAGCACTTTGACGTGCTGATCGTCGGCGCCGGCATCTCCGGCATCGGCGCGGCTTATCACCTGCAGCAGCAATGCCCCGGCAAGCGCTTTGTGGTGCTGGAGTCACAGGCCGGCTTCGGCGGCACCTGGCGCACCCACCGCTACCCCGGCATCCGATCTGACAGCGATCTGTTCACCTTCGGCTACCGCTTCAAGCCCTGGACCGGCAAGCCGATCGCCCAGGCCGCCGATATCCTGCAGTACCTGGGCGAAGTGATTGAAGACAACGGGATTGGCGCCCATATCCGCTACCGCCATGCCATCCGCTCGGCGCGATGGTCCAGCGCCGACCAGCGCTGGCTGATTGAAGCGCTGCGCAGCGACGAGAACGGTGTCGAATCGCCGCAATGCTTCAGCGTCAAGTTCCTCTGGATGTGCCAAGGCTACTACCGCCACGACCAAGGCTATACGCCCCGCTGGCCAGGCCTGGAAGATTTCAAGGGCCGGCTGCTGCACCCGCAGAGCTGGCCCGAAGACCTGTCGCTGGCCGGCCAGCGTGTGGTGGTGATCGGCTCAGGCGCCACCGCCGCCACCTTGATCCCGGCGATTGCCGACAGCTGCGCACAGCTGACGATGCTGCAGCGCTCGCCCACTTTTTTCATCACCGGGCGCAATGCCAATGAGCTGGCCGATACCTTGCGCCAGCTTGAGATCCCGGCCGAGTGGATCCACGAGATCGTGCGCCGCAAGCTCTTGTTCGACCAGGCCGCCTTCACCCGCCGCTGCGTCGCCGAACCCGAGGTGGTCAAGAAGGAGCTGTTGGCCGGCGTCAACGCTGCGCTCGGCCCGGGCTTCGAGGCGGTGGTGGCCGAGCACCTCACGCCCAACTACCGGCCTTGGCAACAGCGCATCGCCTTTGTGCCCGATGCTGATCTGTTCAAGGCGGTGCGCAATGGCAAAGCCAGCATCGTCACCGACCAGATCGAGCGCTTCACCGCTGACGGCATCCAACTGACATCGGGCGGTTTTCTGCCGGCCGACGTGGTGGTCAGCGCCACCGGCTTCAACCTGAACGTACTGGGCGACATCGCGTTCGAGGTGGATGGCCAGCCGCTGGACTTCGCCAAGACCATCAGCTGGCGCGGCACGATGTTCACCGGCCTGCCCAACCTGGCCTGGGTTTTCGGCTATTTCCGCACCAGTTGGACGCTGCGCGCCGATCTGATCGCCGATTTCGTCTGCCGGCTGCTGCAGCACCTGGACGCGGTAGGCGCGCAAGTGGTGACACCCGCGTTGCGGCCGCAGGATCAGGGCATGGCCTTGCAGCCCTGGGTCGATCCCGACAACTTCAACCCCGGTTACATGGCGCGCGGTCTGCATCTGATGCCACACCAGGGCGCGCACGCGCCCTGGTTGCATGCGCAGGATTACTGGACCGAGAAGGACGAGTTGCCGGCGGCACCACTGGACGACGGCTCATTGGTCTACGGTTGAGAGCACCCCCAGACCTGCCGCTTCGCGTCAGGCCCCAGGGGGTGAGCAAACTTGGGGTGGCCCGGCGTTTCCTCATGATCGCCCCCAAACCTGCCGCTTCGCGTCAGGCCCCCCGAGGGGGTGAGCAAACTTGGGGCGGCCCGGCGTTTCCTCTCAAGAAAACGTTGCTTGGCCACTTTTCTTGACCGCGCGCTGAGCGGGCTGGGCGCAGCCCCGGCCCTGGGGGTGCTCATGAAACTGAGCCAGGCACTGCACAAGAAATAGGCGTGGCGGCGCCGCCGCGCTAGCGGCCTGTCGCCGCAGCTATGCTGTAGGGTATGAACGGCTTCCCGCGCCCGTCCTGGTGCGGCCAGCCGCCGACCTTGCTCTGTCGATGATGCCCATGCCCATGCCCAACCCGCTTGCACCACCCGCCGAACAGCCCCCGCCTGGTGCTGTCCACCCGGTCTTAGCGCAACACCAGAGCGGCCACTGTGCGCCTGCCCTGCTGGCCCGCTGCGGGCTGGCGCTGGCGATGACCCTGGCTGCCGGCAGCAGCCATGCCCAGGCGCAGACCGGCGCCGCGACAACGCCACCGGCGGCGGGCGAAACCACCGACAAGACACCCGACCGCAGCGACACCGACCGCATGCTGACCAAGACCCGCCAGTCGGTGCGGCTGGCCGCCGAAGGCCTGGCGCGCGGCGTCGACAGCTGGTTTGGCGACCGGCCGTTCGAGGATGGTGGTCGCGTCAGTGAGGGCCGGCTGAGTGTCAGCCTGCTCAGCCGCGAAGATGAGCCGCTGGAAACCCGCGTGCGCTTCCACGCCCGCTGGCGTTTGCCCAACCTCGGTGAACGTTCCTACTTCTACCTGGGCCAGGGTGACCGGCGCGAACTGGTCAAGGACCAGCCCGATGCGCTGAGCCGCAGCCAGCAACTGTTGCCCGTGCGCAATGTCAACCGCGGATTTTTTGCCGGCCTGGGCACCACCTTGCGTGATGTCTTCGAATTACGGCTGGGCTTTCGCGGCGGGCTCAAGCCCTATGTCCAGGCCAGTTACCAGCGCGATTGGGATCTGTCGCCGGCCAGCCGCATCGACTTCCGCGAAACCTTGTTCTGGACCTTCGACGACCGCCTGGGCTCGACCACCGCGCTGTCCTATGAACAGGTGATATCGCCGACCTGGACCGCCCGCTGGTTGAATGCCGCCACCGTCACCCAGCGCAACCGCGACTTCGAGTGGTCGAGCAATCTCGGCGCTTACAAGGTTTTTGGCGACCAGCGCCTGCTGTCGCTGGAGGCCTTGTTCAACGGCGTCCAGGGCTCAGGCGTGGGCCTGTCGGACTATGGCCTGCAGGCCAAGTGGGAGCAGCCTGTCCACCGCGACTGGCTGATCGGCGAAGTCATCGTCGGCCACTTCTGGCCGCGCAAGGACGCCAGCAGCCCCCGAGAACGGGCCTGGGCGCTGGGCGCCGGCCTGAAGCTGAAGTTCTGAGACATGCAGTTGCCTGTTGATGCCCGGCCGCAACATGGCTGAGCAGCCCTGCTGCCAGCTTGAACAGGGCGACGGCCAGGCCAGGCTGCTGCTGCTGGGCAGCTGGCGCTTGAGCCGCCTGCCCGAGATCGAAGCGGCGCTGGCGGCACTTGGGCACCCTGGTCTGCCGCTGCAGGTGGATGCCAGCGCGCTTGAGCAGATCGACTCTGCCGGTGCCATGGTGTTGCTGCGTTGGCTGGGGCCAGCGCCGGCCGATGGGCGTGAGGATGCGCCCTCCAGTGGGCCTGTTGATGCCCAGCCCATCACCTGGCTCGGCCTGGCGGCGGCCAACAGCCGCATCGTCGACCAGGTGCGCCGTCAATGGCAGGCCAGCAAGACCAGCGCTGCGCCGGCTGGCCGCAGCTTGCTTGCCAGGGTCGGCTGGCAGGCCGCCAGCATGGGTACGCTGCTGCTGGGCCACCTCAATTTTTTCGGCGGCATGCTGGTCGCTCTGGGCCGTTTGCTGCGCCATCCGGCCCAGCTGCGCCAGCGTGAACTGGTGGTGCAATTGGAGCAGACCGGCCTCAACGCGATCCCGGTGGTGGCGCTGGTGACATCGTTGATCGGCGTCGTGGTGGCCTATCTGCTGGGCCTGCAGGCCGAGCAATACGGTGCCAATGTCTTTGTGGTGGACGGCGTGGGTATCGGCGCCACCCGCGAATTTGCTCCCATCATCGTCGCGGTGGTGGTGGCCGGGCGCTCAGGCGCGGCCTTCACCGCCCAGCTGGGCTCGATGCGGCTGACCGAAGAGATCGACGCCATCCGCACGCTGGGGCTGGACGCCTGGCAGGTGCTGGTGCTGCCAAGGGTGCTGGCACTGATGCTGGCGCTGCCGCTGCTGGTTTTTGTTGGCGATATCGCCGCGTTGCTGGGCGCCATGGCCATCACCAGCGCCATGCTCGACATCACGCCAGAGGGTTTCATTGCCCGGCTGCAGGAATCACTGCCACTGCGCCATGTGCTGATCGGCCTGGTCAAGGCGCCGGTGTTTGCGCTGGTGATCGCCGTCATCGGCACGCGCATGGGCATGACGGTGGGCCGCGATACCCGCGCGGTGGGCGCGGCCACCACATCCACCGTGGTGCAGAGCATCGTCGCGGTGATCCTGCTCGACGCCGGCTTTGCCATGCTCTTCCAGTGGCTGGACCTTTGAAGCGCGCCCAGCCCGTGGCCAGCAGCGATGGCAACGATAGCCGCGATAGCCGCGATAGCCGCGATAGCCACCGCCGTAACGATGCCGTGATCGAGGTCGACGGCATCGTCACCCGATTTGGCAGCCAGACGGTGCACCAGGGCCTGAGCTTTGCTGTCGGCCGTGGTGAACTGGTGGCACTGATCGGCGGTAGCGGCAGCGGCAAATCGGTGCTGCTGCGCGAGATCATCGGCCTGCACCGGCCCAGCGACGGCCGGGTGCGGCTGCTGGGCACCGACATGTGGGCCGCGCCCGAGGCCGAACGTGATGCCGTGCGGCGCCGCTTCGGCATGATGTTCCAGGACGGTGCGCTGTTCTCCTCGCTCACGGTGGCGCAGAACGTCGCCGTGCCGCTGCAAGAGCACACCCGGCTCAGCCGCAGCACCATCGATGACTTGGTGCGGCTGCGCCTGCTGCAGGCCGGCCTGCCCGAGGACGCGGGCGCCAAGATGCCCAGCGAGCTGTCGGGCGGCATGCGCAAGCGGGCGGCGATTGCGCGCGCGATCGCGCTCGAGCCCGAGGTGCTGTTCCTCGATGAGCCGACCTCGGGGTTGGACCCGATCACCGCGCGCGGCTTCGACCAGCTGGTGCGCTCACTGGTCGATGACCTGGGGCTGACGGTCTTCCTCGTCACCCATGACCTGGACACCTTGCTCAGCGTGGTCGACCGCCTGATCGTGCTGGCCGGCGGCCGGGTGCTGGCCGATGGCCCTGTGGACGAGGTGATGAACAATCCCGACGACTGGGTGCAGTCCTACTTCTCGGTACGCAACATGATTCAGTTAGATTCAACGCATGGAAGCTGAGGCACGCTATACCTATGTCGGCGCGGCAGTGCTGCTGCTGGTAGCCGCGCTGGTGGCGGGTTTGCTGTGGCTGAGCAGCGCTGGCGGCCGGGCCGACTTCACGCGCTACGCGATCCACTTCGAGACGCAGGCCTTGGACGGTCTGCAGATCGGCGCCGAGGTCAACCTGCGCGGCATCAAGATCGGTCGTGTCGTTGACTACGCACTGGCGCCCGACACGCTCAACCGGGTGCGGGTGGAGGTGGCGATCGACCCACGCGCGACGGTGCGTACCGGCACTGTGGCGGTGGTGACGCGCAACTTTGTCACCGGCATCGCGGCTATCGCTCTGGTCAACCGCGATCCGGCGGGCGAGCCGCTGACCACCGCCAGCGCTGGCGATCCACTGCCGGTGATCCGCGAAGGCCAGTCCAACCTCGACGAGATCAGCGGCCGTGTCAGCCAGGTGGGCGAGCAAATCACCTTCGCGCTGACCAGCCTCAACCAACTGCTGACCGATGAGAACCGCCAAAACGTGATGGCCACGGTGCGCAGCCTGCGCGACTTGACAAGCGGGCTCAACCAGCGCCTGGTGGCGTTGGACGGCGTGCTTGCACATGCGGGCACGGCTGCGGTGCAGGTTGGCGACGCCGCAAGCCAGCTGGCCGCCGTGGGCGAGCGTGTCAGCGGCGTCGCCGAGCGCAGCAGCCTGCGGCTGGACAGCACCATGGCGCAGTCCGAGCGCACGCTGCGCGACGCCAGCACCGCGATGGCCCAAGTGGCCTCGGCGCTGGACCGCATGGAACAACAAGCCAGCAGCACTGCCCGCCGCCTGGAGGGCAGCGCCGCCCTGGTGGAGGACCAGCTTGGCGCCGCCACCGCCGAGTTGCGGCTCAGCATGGACGCCGCCACCCGGGTGCTGGACAAGCTGCGTGATCCCCGCGCCGCACTGCTGGGGCCGGGCCCGCAACAATTTGGCCCAGGCGAGTCCAAACCATGACATTCACTGTTCGGCCACTGGCCCTGCTGCCAGCCTTGCCGCTGGCCCTGCTGCTGGCTTTCGCGCTGTCGGGCTGCGTCTCGCTCGAGGTCGGCAACGAGCCGGCAACGCAGCTGCATCTGGCGCTGCGCGACGACGCCCAGGCACCGGTGCAGCGGCTGGCCCAGCCACTGTTACCGGCGCTGCTGATCCAGGCCCAGCCAGGCACGGCGATGGCCGATACCTTGTCGATCGCCTTCACCCGCCGCGAGCCGGTGTTTGGCTACTACCAGTTTGCCAGCTGGGTTGACCGGCCGGTGCGCCAACTGCCACGCTTGCTGCAGCAGCGGCTGCAAGCCCGCGGCCTGGCCACTGCGGTCGGCGTGCAGGGCGAGCCGATGCGCGCCGACTGGCTGCTGACGCTGCGCATCGATGCGCTGCACCACGACGTGCGTACCGAGCCGGGTCGAGCCCGGCTGGCGCTGGCGGTTGAGCTGTTCGACCGCCGTAGCCAGACCCGGCTGGCGCAGCAGCGCTTTGCCGTCGACATCGCCGCAGAGCGCGCCGATTCCACCGCCGCAGCGCTGGCCATGTCACAGGCCGTCGGCCAGAGCTTCGACCAACTGCTGCCCTGGTTGGAGGCCGAACTGCAGCGGCTGAAGGCGGCGCCCAAAACCTGAAGCACCGGCCCTGAAGTCGAGGCCCGCCGGCCCGCGCCGGCGCGGACGCTTCAAGCCCGGCTGTCGATCACCGCCGCGTTGATCAGCGTGCGCAGCTCGCGGCGGATCGGGTACAGGCTGGAAGGCATGAACTGGGTCAGGAAGACAACGTTGATGTCCTCCACCGGATCGATCCAGAACGCCGTCGAGGCTGCACCGCCCCACCAATACTCGCCCAACGAACCCGCCAGCCCCGTCTTGGCGACATCGGTGGTCATCGCAAAGCCCAGCCCAAAGCCCACGCCCTGGTAAGTGGCCTCAGAGAACAGCGACAGCGACAGATCGGCCAGGTCCTTGCCGCCGGGCAGGTGGTTGGCGCGCATCAACGCCAGCGTCTTGGGGCCGATCAGGCGCACCGTTTCATTGCCAATCGCCAGCGCGCCGCCGCAGCGCAGCATCTCGCAGAAGCGCATGTAGTCGGCGGCGGTTGAAACCAGGCCACCGCCACCCGAAGGCGCGCCCGGCGGCTTGCGGAAATCGCGCTGGCTGGGCAGCGGCATCAGCTTGCCATCGCGGCCGTTGAAGTAGCACTCGGCAAAGCGGCCGGCCTTGTCATCGGGCACATGAAAAGCGGTATCGACCATGCCCAGAGGGCCGAAGATGTGCTGCTGCAAAAAGTCTTCAAACGGCTGGCCTGAAATCTTGCCCACCAGGTAGCCCAGCACGTCGGTGGCCACCGAGTAGTTCCAGGCCGTGCCGGGCGAAAACTCCAGCGGCACGCCGGCCAGCGCCTGCACAAAACCTTCCAGGCCGTCGCTCTGCTCAAAGGGCTCAAGCTTTTGCCGCCGGTAGGCGCCGTCGACATTGGTGCGCATCTGAAAGCCGTAGGTCAGACCCGAGGTATGGCGCAGCAGATCGATCATGCGCATCGGCGCCTCGGTCGGCTTGGTCTGCCAGCCACCGGCCGAGCCGGGCAGACCGGCGCCACCGGCGACATACACACCGAGCTCGCGCCAGCTGGGAATGAAGCGATGCACCGGGTCGTCCAGCGCCACCAGGCCTTGCTCAACCAGCATCATGAAAGCCAGGCTGGTGATGGGCTTGGTCATCGAGTAGATGCGCACGATGCTGTCTTCAGCCAGCGCCTTGCCGCCACTTTGGCCAGCGCCCTCGGCGCCGGGTAGCGTGGCATGGCCCAGCACCGACTGCAACACGCTCTGGCCACCCCGCGTGACCTGCAACTGCGCGCAGGGCAGCTTGCCATTGTCGATGTAGCGGCTCTTCAAGAAGGGCTCGATGCGCGCCAGACGCTTCGAACACAGGCCAAGGGATTCGGGTTTCACGCTCATCAGGCTGTCTCCTGGGTGCTGCGCCGCCCGGACGGGCCGGCCTACCATCGTCATTTCATCATCACCACCACGAAAGCACTGTCACGATGGCTCCACTGCTGCAAGGTGTCCGCGTCCTCGACTTCGGCCGCTACATCGCCGGCCCTTACTGCGCCGCCATGCTGGCCGAGTACGGCGCCGATGTCATCCGCATCGAGAAACGCGACGGCAGCGAAGACCGCTTTCCGGCGCAGGTGGGTGGCGGCGTCGGCGCGCTGTTCTTGCAGATGAACCGCAACAAGCGCTCGATGACGCTGGACCCGGCCTCACCGCAGGGCCGCGAGGTGGTGGCCAAATTGGTGCGCGGCGCCGATGTGGTGATCGCCAACCTGCCCGAGGCCACGCTGCTGGCGATGGGCCTGGACTACGCCACGCTGCGCGACTACCGCGCGGACATCATCTTCGTCACCAACACCGCCTTCGGGCCGGTGGGGCCGATGCAGAAAAACGTCGGCTTCGATGCCATCGGCCAGGCCATGTCGGGCGCCATCTACATGACCGGCAGCACCGCGCAACCCTACCGCGCCGCCGCCAACTGGGTCGATTTTGGTACCGCGTTGCACTGCGCCTTCGGCACCCTGGCCGCGCTGATGGAGCGCCAGCGCAGCGGCAAGGGCCAGATGGTCACCGGCGCGCTGCTGGCCACAGCGGTGGCCGTCACCAATTCAACCCTGATCGAACAATCGCTGGTGCAGACCAACCGCCTGCCCACCGGCAACCGCGGCCAGACCTCGGGGCCCAACGACATCTACGCCGTCAAGGACGGCTGGGTGCTGGTGGCCGTCACCGGCCAGCCCTTGTTCAAACGCTGGGCCAAGCTGATGGGCAGCGAGCCCGGCGGCCCCGACTGGCTGACCGACCCCCGCTTTGCCAGCGACGACGAACGTGGCCGCCACCGCGACATCCTGAGCGAGCGCATGGGCCGCTGGTGCGCCGAGCGTGGCAGCGACGAGGTGGTGAAGATCCTGGGCGATGCGATGATCCCGTGCGCACCGGTGCTGTCGCCGCAGCAATCGCTCGACCATCCGCAGGTGCAGGCACTGGGCCTGCTGCAGGCCACCGACTATCCCGGCCTGCCCGGCCCGGCGCCGGTGGCCGCCGTGCCGGTCTGGATGACCGAGACCGCTGCCGTGGCACGTCGGCGCCCGCCGCTGCTGGGCGAACACACCGACGAGGTGCTGGCCGAACTGGGTTACGCCGCGGCCGAGATCGCGGCGCTGCGCGAGGCGGCGGTGGTCTGATCGTTCGATGACGGAGGGCAGCCTGCGTCGCCCTCCGATCAGACGCCGGTGCTCGGACTCCCGCGATCACGCACCCGCGAAGCGCGCCAGCCGCTGGCGGATGATCGTGTCGGCCTCGGCCATGATGCGGTCGATCAGCTCCTTGACCGTCGGTACATCGTGGATCAGGCCGGCCACCATGCCGCAAGACCAGGCGCCAGCGTCCATCGTGCCGTCCATCATGATCTTGGGGTAGACACCGGCCACCTCGTCGATGATGTCCTCGAACTTGAGGTTGGCGCCCAGGGCCTTTTCCTTCTCCAGCAAGCGGTCGACTGCCGCGTTGCGCAGCACCCTTTCGGTATTGCGCAGCGGGCGCATCACCAGCCGGGTGTCGAGCTCGCTGGCCGCGACGATGGCCTGCTTGACGTTGTCATGCACCGGTGCCTCTTTTGTCGCAATGAAGCGGGTGCCCATGTTCATGCCCTCGGCGCCCAGCGCCAAAGCGGCCACCAGGCTGCGGCCGTCGGCCATGCCACCAGAAGCCACAAAGGGGATCGTCAGCTCATCAGCGGCGCGTGGCAGCAGGATGAAATTGGGAATGTCGTCCTCGCCCGGATGGCCGCCGCATTCAAAACCGTCGACGCTGACGGCGTCGCAACCAATGGCCTGCGCCTTGAGCGAATGGCGCACCGAGGTGCACTTGTGGATCACCTTGACACCGGCCTCGTGCAGCGCCGGCAGCCACTTCTGCGGGTTGTTGCCCGCCGTTTCCACCGCCTTGATACCGCCGTCGAGGATGGCCTTGATGTAGCCGGGATAGTCGGGCGCGGTGAGCACCGGCAAGAAGGTGAGGTTGACGCCGAAGGGCTTGTCGGTGAGCGCGCGGCACTTGGCGATCTCCTGCGCCAGCAAATCGGGCGTGCGCTGGGTCAGCCCGGTGATGATGCCCAGGCCGCCGGCGTTGCTGACGGCCGCGGCCAGCTCGGCAAAGCCGACATAGTGCATGCCGCCTTGGATGATGGGGTGCTGGATGCCGAACAATTCGGTGATGCGAGTCTTCATGGGGTCTCCGGGAGGATGCTAAGAACGTGGCGGGGCGAGCCGGCCTCGCCGGCCACTCAAGCCCTTGCCACCCCACCGCAAGCGCAGGCGGGGGACAATGCCCCTTTTATCCCCCAGCCCTGCCCGTGCCTTCTGTCACCGATGCGCCAACGTCCGGCACGATTGCCAAGCCGCTGACCAGCTGGCGGCCCTACTGGGCCAAACGCTTCGGCAGCGCGCCCTTTTTGCCGACCAGCCGCGCCGAGATGGATGCGCTGGGTTGGGACAGCTGCGACATCGTCATCATCAGCGGCGACGCCTATGTCGACCACCCCAGCTTCGGCATGGCGGTGATCGGCCGCACGCTCGAAGCCCAGGGTTTCCGTGTCGGCATCATCGCCCAGCCCGATTGGCGCAGCGCCGAGCCCTTTGCCGCACTGGGCGCACCGAACCTGTTTTTTGGCGTCACCGCCGGCAACATGGATTCGATGATCAACCGCTACACCGCCGACCGCCGTGCGCGCAGCGACGATGCCTACACCCCCGGCGGCCAGGCCGGTGCGCGGCCCGACCGCTGCTCGCTGGTCTACACCCAGCGCTGCCGCGAGGCCTTTGGCGAGGTACCGATCGTGCTCGGCGGCATCGAGGCCAGCCTGCGCCGCATCGCGCACTACGACTACTGGCAAGACAAGGTGCGGCGATCGATCCTGGTGGATGCCCAGGCCGACCTGCTGCTGTATGGCAACGCCGAGCGCGCGATCATCGAAATCGCCCACCGCCTTGCCGCTGGCGAGGCCGTGCGCGACATCACCGACGTGCGCGGCACGGCCTTTGTGCGCCGCGATGACGATGCCAGCGCCCAAGGCTGGTTCGAAATCGATTCCAGCGAGGTTGACCTGCCCGGCCGCATCGACGAGCACATCAACCCCTACCAGACGACCTCCGAACAAGCCGAGGCGCAGGGCACGACCTGCAGCAAGGATGACGCCCCGGCGGGCGTGGCACCGGCCGCGCAGCCAGTCAAGCTGGTCGGCATGTCCGCGCTGCGCCCCGCCGGCCGCATCCGCATGCCGCCGCGTGAGCGCTCGGTGATCCGCCTGCCCAGCTACGAGCAGGTCAAACGCGACGTTGTGCTCTACGCCCATGCCAACCGCGTGCTGCACCTGGAGACCAACCCAGGCAATGGGCGCGCGCTGGTGCAACGCCATGACATCGGCGGCAAGCCGCGCGACGTCTGGATCAATCCGCCGCCGGTGCCGCTGACCACTGCCGAGATGGACCATGTGTTCGACCTGCCGTATGCGCGCAGCCCGCACCCAAGCTACGCCGACGAGCAAGGCAGTGACGACGGCGCCACCGAGATCCCGGCCTGGGAGATGATCCGCTTCAGCGTCAACATCATGCGTGGCTGCTTTGGTGGCTGCAGCTTCTGCTC
>Ga0105046_10014014_pt1 | contig 12385 bp, 9 predicted proteins | sample MAT03_FD_78385 | JGI IMG/M metagenome (GOLD analysis project Ga0105046, IMG submission 78385) | Freshwater microbial communities from Lake Fryxell liftoff mats and glacier meltwater in Antarctica - MAT-03 (megahit assembly) | ecosystem: Environmental > Aquatic > Freshwater > Ice > Liftoff...
ACGGGGATCCTTGTCTGGTCAACCGGGCCAAAGCCGGCGGCACTCTCCTCGAACGCGCCGACTAAGAGGGGTTGCGGTGCGCTGACGGTGTGACTGATCGTGGTCGAAAAATCGGCATAGATGCCCAGGTTACCACCCATCGTCGGCGTGAGCGCAAGTTGAGTGCCATCACGCCCGTTGAGCGTTACCGCCAGGGTTGCTTCAAAGGTATTTGAATAGCCGCTGACCAGCACCGGATTGCAGACCTGCGCACCCATGATTGGCGTATTGAGGTCAATTACCCGTTGGCCGGGCCACAGCACAACCGGGATCTGTACCTTGTTGATCTCGCTGCCATCCATCGCGCTGGTCTCAAACACATCCAGGGTGGCAGAAATCGGCTCACTGACGGTAAAGCGCAAATAGCTGTCAAAAAAGTCAAACCCGTCGACCGAACCGCCCAGCGTGTTGCGCTCGGCCAATACCTGGCCATCTTTGTCAGTTAGGCGCAGATTGACGTTGCCTTCAAAGGTGCGCGAGAAGCCATTTACCACAATGGGGCTATGATAGAGGCCAGCGGCCACCGGTGAGAAAACTTCAATCGCTTGCGTTGGATCGGTCCAAACGGGGGTAACGGACGCGGTCGGGGTCGGCTCGGCGGTGGGTGGCGCGGTCGGAACCAATGTTGGCGTCGATGTTGCTGCGTTCAAGACAATTGGCAGATAGCCAGTGGCAGGCAGCGGTGCACAACTCTCCAGCGTTGCATCATCAACAAAGAGTGCCGTGACCCCATTGGCGCCATCATTGTAAACGCCAAAGAGAACGCGCACGGTTTGGCCGGCATAGGCTGTTAGATCAAAGCTAGACTGCTGCCAACTTTGGGCATTACTCCGTGTCCACAACAGACGCGCCAATACTCGGTTTTGCGGATTTAGCAAAAGCACATATTGCTGATCCCCCACGGGCGGAGCGGCCGGGACAACACCGTCGGCGACTGCTTGTAGTGTGGCTTCATCAACGACACTGGCGGCTTGCGCGCCGTTGCCTTCGGTCGAAACGGGGTACCACCAGAACGAGAGCGTGACAGTCTGCGTGTTGGTGGGAATCTGCACGGTTTGCACCGCCGAGGAATAGCTCAAAACGTTGTCGGTTGCTTTTACAATACCCGCGCGCATACTCCGTTCACCGCTATGCACTTGCTCGGTGCTGTAATCTGCGCTATAGGGTGTAACCGGCAGACTCCACGCCGCATCTGTTTCAAAACCGCCGTTACTCAACTGTGCTGTGCAAAGCTCACGCACCCCTGTTCCGGCCTGAGCGTGAAGGTCATTCGTCTGACGCTGAATGCTTGAGAAGATCAAGACGAAACAAATCGTGCAACAGGCAACAATGATCCAATGCTTACCTTTGCTGGGCATCTTAGCCTCCTTTTTAGCCATGAATCCTGGTTAATCTAATCACATCTTTCTTCTATGCGTGAAGACGATTAAATTAGTCAATTGTTACGCGCAGTTTGAGACACGCAGTTACCGCTGTTGGAAAGCACTTGTCTTTTCCTCAGTATTCATATATCCTTTCTGTCAACCAAAAGAAATGGCGTAACGGACGTCATTGCAGATTTGAGGAGAGATTCACCATGCTAATGCGTACATTAGGCCGCAGTAATCTCACCGTCAGCGCGCTCGGGCTCGGTTGCTGGGCGATTGGGGGACCCTTCTGGCGCGATGGCAACCCGGTGGGCTGGGGTGAAGTGGATGACAACAAGTCGCGCGCAGCCTTACAGCATGCATTGGATCTGGGCGTCACCTTCTTTGATACGTCCGATGTCTATGGTTGCGGCCACAGTGAACGCATTTTGGGCCAGGTGTTGGCTGGCAAGCGGGCGAGGCTCGTGATCGCAACCAAATTTGGCAACATCTTTGATGAGCAAACGCGCCAGATCACGGGCGCCAGCGGTGAACCAGACCATATCCGCCAGGCGTGTGAAGCCAGCTTGCGTCGTCTGCAGACCGATTATATCGATTTGTACCAATTCCATATTGGCAATTATGAGCTAGAAAAGACCGACGCGGTAATCGACACCCTGGAAGCGTTGGTCAGCGAGGGTAAGATTCGTTGGTATGGTTGGAGCACCGATGATCCCGTGCGTGCGGCGCGCTTTGCGCAAGGTGAGCATTGCGCGGCTATCCAACAACGGTTTAACTTATTTGAAGGCAACACTGAAACTTTAGCCATCTGTGAAGCCCACAACCTCGCGAGTATCAACCGCGGCCCGCTGGCGATGGGTCTGCTCACCGGCAAGTTTGACCAAAACTCTAAACTGCCGGAAAATGATGTGCGCCACGGCTGGGATTTTCAGGACGGCGAACAGGCGCGTCGGTTACAAAAGTTGGCTGCATTATGCGCCATTCTAACCCAGGATGGACACACCCTGGCCCAGGCCGCGCTCGGTTGGCTCTGGGCGCGCAGCGCGGTTACCGTACCGATCCCCGGTTTTAAAACATTGGCGCAGGTGGAAGAGAATGTGGGTGCGTTAGCGCATGGCGCGTTGGACGCCGAGCAGATGGCTGCAATTGAAGAAATTCTGACAGATGCATGAGTGGATCTATCTGGGGTTTCTCAATTAATTTGCCAGCGCAATAATCGCGCAAGAAGGCCCATCATGGACGAAGTCGCTACCTACAATATTGAGCGTTGGCGGGCGCTGACCCAAGCCAACGCCTTGTTTACGCGGCCCTACTTGACACTGGACGAAGCCGCAGCGCGTGCCAGGCTAGACCCAGAAGGCCGTTTAGGTGATCTGCGCGGCAAAGATGTGCTTTGTCTGGCGGGCGGTGGCGGGCAGCAATCGGTGGCCTTTGCGCTGTTGGGGGCCAATGTGACAGTGGTTGACCTGTCCGCAGAGCAGTTGCAAACCGATCGGGCCGCCGCCGCGCATTATAATTTCTCGATTGCAACGCAGCAAGCCGACATGCGCCACTTTGCCCATTTGTTTGCCAATTCCTTTGATCTGGTCTGGCAACCTTATGCGCTAAATTTTGTCCCCGACGTGCAGGCAGTCTTCCGCCAAGTGGCACAAGTGCTGCGACCGGGTGGCCGGTACTACCTGCATTGCGCCAATCCGTTCTTTAGTGGGTTGAGTGAACACGCCTGGAATGGCGAGGGCTACACGCTGAAAGCGCCCTATGTAGAGGGCGCCGTTACCACTTATCCCGACCAACCCTGGGTGCATGGGACCACCCAACCGATTCCGCCGCCGCGCGAATACCGCCATACGTTGAGCACGCTGGTCAATGGTTTATTGGCTGCCGGCTTTGTGCTGCAGCATCTATCTGACCATAAAGATTTTCACCCAGACCCCACCGCGGAGCCGGGTACGTGGGCTCATTTTACGGCGATTGCACCCCCTTGGCTTACTTTTTGGACCATTTACCAACCACAAGGAGACTCTTCATGAAAGTTCTTTTTATCGGCGGCACGGGCAAGATCAGTTCGGCCTGTTCGCCGCTCGCCGTGGAGCGCGGCATTGATCTCTACCTGCTCAACCGCGGCCAGACCGAACGTCCGATTCCCGAGGGCGCACATTTACTGCAAGGCAACATTCGTGACAAAGCTTCGGTCGAGGCGGCGCTGCAAGATCACACCTTTGACGCCGTGGTCAACTGGATTGCCTTTACACCTGATCAGATCGAGACTGACATAGAGCTTTTTTCTGGACGCACCGGCCAATATGTCTTTATCAGCTCTGCCTCCGCCTACCAGTCGCCGCCGGTCAATTTGCCGGCCACCGAATCGACGCCGTTGGACAACCCGTACTGGCTCTATTCGCGCAACAAGATCGCCTGTGAAGAACGCTTGATCCAGGAGTACCGCACGAACAAATTTCCGATCACGATTGTGCGGCCATCCCACACTTACGACCAGACCCTGTTGCCGATGCAAGGCGGCTGGACGGCGATCGACCGGATGCGCAAAGGCCAGAAGATACTGATCCACGGCGATGGTTCGTCGCTCTGGGTGTTGACCCATCACAAAGATTTCGCCAAGGGCTTTGTACCCCTCTTGGGCAATAATCGCGCCATCGGCGAAGCGTTCCACATCACCTCAGACGAATTGCTGACCTGGAACCAGATCCATGAGATCCTGGGCCGCGCCGCGAGTGCGCCGCCGTTGCAAATCGTGCATGTGCCTTCCGACTTGATCAACGCCTACGATCCTGCCTGGGGCGCCGGCCTGCTTGGTGATAAGACCAATAGCATGATCTTCGACAACACCAAGATCAAGCGTATCGCAGGGGATTTTGTCTGCACGACGCCCTTCACGCGCGGCGCCGAAGAGATGATCGACTGGTACGATGCCGACCCGGCTCGAAAGGTGATCAACGCCGAATTTAATGCGTTGACGGATAAGATAATCGCCGCGTATGAGCGGGCCTGGCCGGGTGCGGCGTAGGGGTAGGGAAGCTGCTTTCCGCATTTTTGGCCCAATTGAAATTGTCAGCAGCGGGATTTATCCCCGCGGAAAAATCACCAAAAACCTTAACTATTCAGGCTATAAATTACTACAGCGGATTTAGATAGGAACGGATGGTTGGCTGTGTTGACAAAATCCGTTTCTATCTAAATCCGCTGTAGTAGGCTGAATAGTTACCAAAAATCTATGATAGCTTTCGGTATATGCTTGGCAGTTGTTAAACCTGGACCGTTAGGTTAAAATGGTTAGGGTCGATCAACTTGAAGTTGGAGAGGAAAAAGGAAGCTTATCATGCCTACGATTGAGCTAACTCGCCAAGCGTATGAAATTATTACACAGCGGGCGAACGAAACGAAACGTTCACCGGGAGACGTCGCGAGTGAAATAATAACCGCAGAAGCAGAGGCCAAGCCGCATCCCTATGTGGAACAGCGCAAAGGGGTATTGGGTGGCAAGCCGGTAGTCAAAGGTTCGCGTCTGCCAGTCTGGCAAATCGCAGTACGGCTCCAACTGGGCGATTCACCCGACGAGATCCTGGATGATTATCCCCAACTCTCGGCGGCGGCGCTTTACGACGCGATCAGTTACTATTTTGATCACCGCGCCGAAATCGAACGCCAGATCGAAGAGAATCAGTTAGAGAATACACTCGCGCGCCATAATGCAGTACTGGACGAGCAAGGGCGAATCAGCTTCCGAGATTTGCCCACTCACGCTTGAGCAGCGTTTGTTTGCCGCGCTTTACGTTGACGAAGATGTCACCGTTCAACTGGCAAACGAACTCCGGCAGCGCGAGTTTGAGGCAGTTGGTGCGCGTGAGATCGGTATGCTTAGTGCCGACGATGAAGCACACCTGGCCGATGCGGCTGAACATCAAATGATTCTGCTGACTAGCAATCGAGACGACTTCCTCCAGTTGGTCTTGAATCTACTGAATCAAGTGGCAGCCGACGATTTGATCGACACGGTCTGCTACCTGACCGCCTATCGGTAGGTGAGTTTGATTTGGGTGTGATTCATTTGGGTTGAGGAGGCAGCGTTCTCTAACGCTGCTCTGGTCGCATTAGAGAATGCTCCCTCCTCGTTCAACTCATTTGAATCACACCCGTTTGATTTAATGACCTTAAATCAGCTTAGATTCAACCGGAGAACAGGGCCAGCAGAACTATGGCAACCAGTCGGGATCAAGGATCTCGTCTAGCGACCAAGGACAATCAACCGGAAAGACTGACAAGGCCAACTCTGTTTCCTTGTGGACATTTTTGCGTGCCCGTGGATAGGCGTCGGCAAAACATTCCGGCAGTTCATTACGCAAGCTTTTATTTCCGATCAGCAACACGTCAATCTCTGTCCGTTGATGGATTATTGTCCGGTTCCAGCGACTAGATTTACGCTGCGGTTGGTACTTTGTCTTTAGTAAATGGGCGATCAATATGATTAAGCGACTCGTGACGGTCTGCCTTTGTTGGCGTCCCATTGCCTCAATCTCCTCGATCAAGTTTGGCAAATCCAGGTCGGCATAATCTTCATTTTGGAGTAAACTGGCCTGGCGCTTTGTCCAGCCGTAGAAGTCAGTTTTGTAGAGGGCTGTCGTCACCGTGTTTTTCCCTTGCGCCTGTTCTAATCGCATAAAACCTTCTCCGCTTTACAAGTTATACGCCTGTACAGTATAGCGTCAATTACGCCAAAAGGGAGTAGATGAATCGCTCGTAGAATGGTATAGCGGGCAACATTAAATTTGCGCCGAGGCAGGATCGGGCATGAGCCGCAGCGGATGTTCAGCGACGTTTGCTTTGATCGACGCGACAAAATTATGACTGGCGCCCTCGAAGGCTGCGGTGCGCTTTAACTTTAGCGTGTAGGCGCTTGCCCAGCACACATACGCAGGCTAATGCAACCAGGCAAACTTGGACATTCCGCAACCCAATAGCCATCTTCGCCGGGATGTAATAAAACTTGTCTCATCACTCACTCTCCATCCAAAGCTACCCAACCTACTGTGTGAAGTGTATCATAAATTCATCAAATCACACATCAACTGTGCATACAAGTAGAAATCAATACTGGCGCATGGTTCGCCACCGGCCAATCCACCAACAAGGCGTCGGGCATCATACCCGTCGTTGATCCAACCGTGAACTCTTCCAGGGCCAGCAAGGGGCGAAGGGCGGCTTCAACCATGCCGTCGGCAAAATAACGTTGCGGACGATTGTGGCAGAGTGCGTTGCCCAGCGCCATCATGATCATCCCCTGATCCAGCGCTAGGACCGAGCGCGACACTTCGCCCGTGGCGACGTTGACGGCGTCCCAGAAGCCCCACTCTCCGTAAATATCGAAACCCTGACACAGCTTTTCCAAATTCGCCAAACTTGCCTCGGGGTCAAAGTCGAGGGCGAGAAAAACGGCATGCGGCGTCACGATACCGTTGGTGTACGCACTGGGCGGTGGACTCAAACGTGCTCCACGGCCTGGTCGACCGGTAAAGCCATAGTCGACCAGGGTATTATCATTGTTGGATGCGTAGCCATCCGCCAGCATGCCAAGCGCATCGACGCCGTACTCGCGATAGCCGCCGGCAGGATTGGTCGACGGGGAAAAGCCCCAATAGCCATAGCACGCTTCAACCATGCCGTGCAAAATTTGTCCCTGTACATAAAGTGGATGATTGATGCCCCAACTTTGTGGCCCCCAGCGGGCTTCCGGCACAAAGAGCGGCACCATCAGCGCTTCGAACATGCTGCCGCCCCAGCTCGGCACCAGGTTCAACCCCATATAGCTGTAACAGCCTTCAAAGACATCCACGCCCAGGTAATTTCTAAGGACGCCGTGGGGCTGCATTTCTTGCTCATTCCAGACGCAAGTATCGGGAAAAGTGCGCCCCATCCTGAAGTAATGCGGCGCTGGAATCTGGCCGCGGGCAATGCCAATATAGCTGGCAATGCGCGTCTCGGTGTTGAGCGCACCATAGTGGTGGCAAGTGTAGCGATTGGTATGTACTTGGCGGGGTGACGGTACGGGCCAGTAGCCGCCGCGCAGCAGCCCAACAGTTGGGTCGTAGTAGAAGCCAAAATCCATCGCTTCCAGAATGGCGTTGGCTTGGGTGCGCAACTGCGGCAGCGCGTTTGCTACCATGATCAACGCCGTCGCCAACCAACCATTGTCAACACTAGAGAGGAACGGATAAAGGCGTTTGCCGCTTGGTGGCCAGACGGTCAACTTGGCGCCGGTCGCAGCATCATACCAATTATAAAACTGGCCGCTGGTCGCGTGGCGTTCCAAACAGGCCAGTGTCTGCAAGGTTTGCTGAATACGCGCCTCTGCTTCGATTGGCGTAATGATACCTGCATCGCGCGCAACCAACGTGCTCCAAATGTAGGCAGCGATGTTGGTTGGGGAGGTATAACTGGCCCGTTCGCCAGTTACACTAATATGATCAGCGGGAAGACCGCTAGGATAGGTGAGAACGACAAAAGATTGCCACGTTGCGGATGCAAACATCTGCAACGTTTGGCGTTGAGAACGAATCTGCATAAGGTAGGATATCCTGGATTGGGATTTGTATGGTTAAACCATCTCAACCAATACGCAGAATATACCACGAAGGCAATGTTTGTTTTGTCGCATAGCGCTGACAGTTTGCTGACAAGCCTTTTCTCAAATGCCAAACTTTGGGGATTAAAAAACTGCTTTGCCCAAAATCTGCGTTCGCTCGAGCACAAACGCTTCCATCAACGCTAAATCAACGTAATACTGTTATCTTGTTTTTAGACGCTTCAAATTTTGGTTTATTTACGTCAGTTCTGCACGTTAGGTCTTGTCAAAGTCACAGCATTCTCCATATTTCACCCCAGGAGGAACTCAAAATGTCTTTTCCACAAGGTCACGCTTTACTGATCGGTGTTGGTACCCATCAATTTGCCCCCCAGGCCGATGTTCCCATTACGGTTGCGGATGCCAAGGCTGTCGCAGAAGTCTTATGCGATACCGCGATCTGCGGCTATCCAGTGCAACAGGTAAAATTTCTTCACGATCTGAGCGCAACGAAAGCCGGCATTTTGTCCGCGCTCGATGATCTCGTCACCCACACCGCTGTGGGTGATACAGTATTTCTCTTCTATTGTGGTCATGGCGCGCTGGGAACAGACGGCAATTATTACCTCGTCGGCCATGATGCCCGCATCCAAGCGGGCAAGGTTGTGGCTGGCACAGGGGTGAGTGAGGGTGAACTGCTCGCGAAATTAAAAGCGCTCAACGCCCAGCGCGTCTTGATGATTTTTAACGCTTGCCACTCTGGCAACATCTCCCCGACACTGACCATCGACCATGGCGTGCTCAGCCCCAGTAATCCAGACGCAGACACGGCGGCGGCCTTGCTGGGCAGCGGCCAAGGCCGTATCATCATGACGGCCTGTCGTGAGGGGCAGGTCGCCTATATTGGCACTGGCAAGCTTACGATCTTCACCCAGGCGTTGCTAGATGGGCTGCGCGGCAAGGGTGTGCCAAATCGCAATGGCTTTATCAGCGCGTTTAGCTTATACGAACATCTCTACGACACAGTTAACGAATTTGTACAAAACAATCTGAACGCCACGCAGGAACCAGAACTGACTGTGTTGAAAGGGATTGGATCGTTTGCGGTGGCGCTCTACAAGGGTGCGAGCACGCTGGGTGAATTCGACGCCAAGCAACCGGTGCCCCAGGGCATGGCGGTGCGCGAGGTGCGACCGGAAAAGAGCGCAAGAATTTTTAATCAACGGGTAACCCAGACTGGTGGCGTCAATTTTGGACAGGGCAACAAGATCAAGATCGACGGCGATGTCTTTGGTGGCGATAAAGTGAGTGGAGACAAAATTGATGCGCGTGGCGCACAGGGCCCGGTCTTTAATCCCCAAGCTCCTGTTGAACAAAATTTTGGGGGCCAAAGGGTAGACACCGGTGGTGGGGCTTATGTGGGTGGTAACGTCACAACCGGCAGTGGCGCATTTATCGGCCGCGACCAGATCAACACAACCACCACGACAACCCAAGGTGTGACCGCCGCCGACTTCACTGCCTTAATCCAGCAACTGCGCAAGCAGCTTACTGCGGCAAAACTTGAAGATGATGAAAAAGAGGTAATTCAGAACAACATCGCCAATGTCGAAGCGCAATTGCAAAAGCCGCAACCAAAACTCTCGCTGATCAAAAGTGGCTTGACCGGGGTCAAAGATGTGATTGAGGCGACAGCCGGTGTTGGCACAGCGGCCCTGGCGCTTTCCACCCTGGTGCAGCGCGCGATCGAGATTGCGCAACAGTTGTTCAAATGAGATAAGCGATACCGCTACCAACGAGCGCGCCATATCAGCCAACGTAACGGCGGTCGCCCTCTGCGCACAACCGCGATTACGCTGGCTTGTAACCTGCGAATTATGGCTTGGGTTGTTCCAGGGCGCGCAGCCGTTTTTCGAATTCGCTTTGGCGGTTGCCCAACGCTAACAGGTTTTGTAAGAGGTGGCCGACGGCCTGTTCCGCGGTCAGGTCACCTTGCGCCCATTTACGCAGCAGGTCGGGCAGGCTGTAGGTAGAGGGTGACATAGGTTTTGTATCCTTTCTTGGCCCTGTGAACTTGGTGATGCAAATTTTGTTACCCAGGCAGAGGGTAAACAAAAACGACCACCTCCCAACCGTTAGGCTTGTCCTGTTGGGCAGGGCAAGCGGTTGCCAGGCGGCCATTGATTTGATCGCAGCGCACAAGGCGGATACAATAAATCCTAGCCGTCCAGACTGTCAGCGCAGTTTGGAGGGTCAGCCGCCTGTGGGTTCTTGAGACCCGCAGGTGGCGTCTTTGTCTGCTGCCAGTATACACCGCTTGCTATCACCCATGCAAATGCAAAAATCGTTGCTAAGGGTCGGTAAAAAATTAACGACGCAAGCGGCCCTTCGACAGGACTTCGGCGTGAGACTTCGGCGTGAGCTCAGTCGAACGCTCAGTCGAACGCCGGGTGCCCATTGGGCGCGAACGCTCAGTCGAACGCCGGGTGCCCATTGGGCGCGAACGCTCGACAACCGGCGGCTGAGCTTGTCGAAGCCGCCGCCCTCGCCGCATGCCCCTACCGCGGCCTAACCGGAGTGACTATCATCCCATGAACAATCCAGAACAATCTTTCAGCCAAAGCGGCGGCGTAAACTACGGCCAAAACAACGAAATCAAGATCAGCGGCGACGTGATCGGCGGCGACAAGATCACGTGGATCATCAACGGCCAAACCTTGGCCTTGCCCAACCGCGCCGAACTGATGGCCTATCTGCGTACGGTGCAACAGAGCTATGCGCGCTGGGCCGACCAGGCCGCGGTCCCCGAACCGCCCCTGATTCAGCACGGTGACGATCCGCAAAGCGCGCCCGACACCTATATCGATACGCGTGCCCTGCCCATGCGCGTGGCTGCCCACCGCCCGCACGCCGGCGATGCGGCCGCGCCGGCGCAAGAGTTGGTCACCGCGCTGGCCAATGCCACGCACACGGTGATCTTGGGCGAACCCGGCAGCGGCAAGACGACGGCGCTGGAACGCCTGGCCTGGGTGACAGCCACGACGACGTTGGCGGGGCAGGCCGCACAAGCGCCCAACGCACCCAGCGCCGATGATGACGACAGTGTCCTCGTGCTGCCGATTTTTGCCCGCCTGGCCGATTATGCTGGCCAGCCAGATTTGCTGACGCTTTTGCGCCACGCGCTCAACAGCACGCGCGTGGCGCAGTTGGATGAAGACAACCTGGTGCTGCGCCGCTTGTTGCGCGCCAAAAATATACGCTGGGTGCTGCTGCTCGATGGGCTGAATGAATTTAACCGCGCGCACCAAGAACAAGGCATCCGCGCGCTGCGCGGCCACCTGGCCGATTATCCGCAGCACGTTGTGCATGTCACCTGTCGCACGGCGGACTTCGACAAGGAGAACCAGACGCCGCGTACGGCCCAGTTGTGGACCGTGCAACCGTTGGTCGATACGCTGCGCTATTGGGATGACCCACAAGGCGAGAGCGATGTGCGCGATTATCTGCGCCGCCACCTGGGTGCGGCGGATGGCCAACGGCTGTGGGAGCGCATCCATACGGATGCGCGCTTGCGCGAGCTGGCCTGTTTCCCGCTCTTTCTCTTTATGCTTAAACAGGCCGCCGCGGATGAGTTTCAAGTGGCCGAACGGCGTGAATTACCCGCCGATCGGGGTCGCTTGGTGCATAGTTTTGTCCATGCCGACCGCGTGTTGGGGCGCGTGCCCCGCCCGTTGCGCGAGCGCGCCGCGCGCAGCCTGGAACAACTGGGTTGGTGGTTGCAAACCAATGGCACGCTGCATCTGGAACTTGACGTGCTCTATGCGCAACTGGAAATGGCGCGGGGCCCGGCGCGCTATGACGTCGACGACATGCGCCAAGCGTTGCAGATGTGTGGTCTGCTCCTGGATTTAGGGCGAGAACGCTATGCATTGGTGCATCAACTGGTGCAAGAGTATGCCGCGGCCGCCTACCTGGTGCGCCAACCAGACTGTGCCGCACGTCTGCCTGCCCTGACGCGCCAGGAGTGGTGGCGCGAAACTGTGATCATGGCGCTTTGGCTGCACGACGCCCTGCGCACACCCACCTATTTGCAACAACTGATGACCGATCCGCAGGTGGACTTGCGCGTGCGTGTGGCCGCCGCCAACGTGCTGGCGCAGGTGGGCGACCCGCGCTTTGAACCTCACCCCCTGCCCCTCTCCTCAAAGGAGAGGGGAGCACGGCCTCTGGAGGTGATTGAACCGCAGCTGGTGCGCATTGCGGCGGGCGCAGCGGTGTTGGGTGGCGAAGATCCAGAAGCGTATGCGGATGAATTGCCGTCCTGTACGGTGCCGATTGCCGCCTTTGAACTGGCTGTCTACCCCGTCACCAACGCCGAGTATGCCTGCTTTATGCGGGCGCA
>Ga0105046_10014016_pt1 | contig 12383 bp, 10 predicted proteins | sample MAT03_FD_78385 | JGI IMG/M metagenome (GOLD analysis project Ga0105046, IMG submission 78385) | Freshwater microbial communities from Lake Fryxell liftoff mats and glacier meltwater in Antarctica - MAT-03 (megahit assembly) | ecosystem: Environmental > Aquatic > Freshwater > Ice > Liftoff...
CGCGTCGGCAGTGGTGACGAGGAGAAGGACCAGACGGGGCTTTCGCATTACCTCGAACACCTCATGTTCAAGGGCACCGACAAACTCGTGCCCGGCGACATCGACCGCGCCACGCAGCGGAACGGCGGGGCGAATAACGCCTACACTTCCGAAGACATGACCGTTTATCACTTCGACTTCGCCGCCGACCGCTGGCAGTCGGCGCTCGACATCGAAGCCGACCGAATGCGGAACATCCGGATCGACGCCAAGCACGAGTTCGAGCAAGAGAAGGGCGCGGTCATCTCCGAGTTGAACGGCAACGAAGACAACCCCGGCGACTTAGAATACAAGACGATCCTGCCGCTGCTCTGGCCCAAAGAATCGCCCTACTCGCACCCGGTGATCGGGCAGCGCGAACACGTCCGCGGCGCGACCGCGGAGATCATCAAGCGGCACTACGACAAGTGGTATCACCCGAACAACGCCTCGCTGATTGTCGCGGGTGGCTTCGACCCGGAAACGGCGCTCGCCAGGATCAAGAAGCTGTTCGACCCCATCCCCAAGGGCGACCTTCCCAAACGCAAGACGCCGACTTACCACAAGGACCGCGAAGGCCCCGTTCGCAAGGAATTCGAGTCCAAGTTCGACGTGCCCCGCTTGCTCGTGGGCTTCAACACCGTCGCCGTCGGCACGCCCGAAGACCCGATTCTCGATGTGGTGCAATACGTTCTCGCCGACGGCCGCACGGCTCGCCTCTACCGCAAACTCGTGGAAGACGAGCGAGTCGCCACCTCCGTGGACGCCGGGAACAACGCCCAGCGCTATCCTGGGTGGTTCTCGGTGGACGTCGAATTGCTCAAGGGAAAGGACCGCAAGAAGACCGAGGAACTCGTCTTCGCGGAGTTGGAGAAACTGGCCGCGGAGCCAATCAGCGATGAAGAACTGGCCCGCGCGCGCAAGAAACTCCTGGCACGCTTCGTGTTCGGCCGCGAAAGCGTTCACAGCCTAGCCGACGCCATCGCCCGCACCAGCACCTACCCCGATGGCGAGGATGTCGCCAAGTTTCTCGCGGACTATTTGGGCCGCATTCTCACCGTCTCAAAAGCCGACGTCCAGAAAGCGGCCAAGGAATACCTGACCCGCAAGAAGGCGTGCGTGGTGTGGAGCGTGCCGAAAGACGAAGAGAAGTGCGGGGTCGATGGCGTGTCGGCCGGCGGGACGAACGCCGCACGCACGGCCACGCCGACATTCCGCACCGCCCGCAAGCCCGCGCAGGCCGGCCCGGCGGAGTTTTCGCTTGCCAACACGAAGCGGGTCGTGCTGCCCAACGGGCTGAAGGTGTTGCTCCTTGAGGATCACCGGTTGCCGATTGTCGTGGCAGCGGTCGATGTCGCGGATGTGATCTTGCGTGAACCCGTGGAGAAGGCGGGCGTCGCGGCGCTCATGGGCAGTCTGCTCGAAGAAGGCACCGACAAGCACACCAGCAAGGAACTCGCCACACTGATCGAGGACACGGGCGGAAGTCTCTCACTTTCCGCAAGCGGCGCATCGCTCAAGGTTCTCACGCCGGATACCGACCTTGGCCTGGGTCTCATGTTCGAGTGTCTGATGCGGTCCACGTTCCCCACGGACGAATTTGACCGCCAGAAAGACCAACAGATTTCTACGATTGAAGACAACGCGACGCAACCGCAATCGCGGGCTTCCGAAGCGTTCCGCGCCATCGTTTACGGCAAACACCCGTTCGGCCGGTCTGGATTGGGTAGCGTTGCGAGCGTCAAAAAACTCAAGCCCGAAGACTGTAAGGCGTTCCACAAGTTGGCCTTCGCACCGAACTTCACCACGGTCGTGCTCGTCGGGGATTTCAAGGCTGACGAGATGGCCAAGAAGATTGAGGCGCTGACCAAAGACTGGGGGAAGTCCGACGCGGCGAAGCCCGAAGTGCCCGCCCCGCCCAAGGCCACGACGGTGACCGAGAAGATTATCAGCGACCCGACCGCCGCGCAGGTTCACGTCTTCATCGGGCAACTCGGCATCACCCGCGACAACCCGGATTACCACAAGTTGCTCGTGATGGACAACGTGCTGGGCACCGGCCCGGGGTTCACGGACCGCCTTTCGGCCACACTCCGCGACCGGCAAGGCCTCGCCTACACCGTGCGGGCCACCATCACGAGCGGTGCCGGCAAGGAACCGGGCACCTTCACCGGCTACATCGGCACCTTCTCGGACAAGTTCATCGACGTGCGGCAAGGCTTCCTGGCCGAAGTAAACCGCATCCGCGACGAACTCCCCACCAAAGAAGAAGTCGAGGACGCCAAGAAGTACCTGTTGGGGAGCCTGCCGTTCCGCTTCACGACCACAAGCGGCATCGCCGGGCAACTCCTCGCCGCCGAGAAGTACGGCCTGGGCCTCGACTTCCTGGAGAAATACAAGAAGGAAGTGGAAGCCGTGACGCCCGCCGACGTGCAAGCCGTCGCCAAGAAGTACCTCGACCCCAAGACGCTCGCCGTGGTGGCCGTCGGCGCGATCGACAAGGACGGCAAACCGCTCGTTGTCGGCAAGAAGAAGTGATGAGTCGAGGACAGCGGGCGAGCGGTGCCCGTGAGGGCACTGTTCCCGCGGTGCGAGAGAACAGTGCCCTCACGGGCACCGCTCGCCACCACGCTGAAGAACCGATGGCTTCCCACGAGCGTAGAATCCTGAAGCCCCGGAGCCTTGCTGGAGTCGCGGTATGAAGCAGACGCTCAGAATCGTCGTCCCCATCGTCGTGCTGATGGGGGTCATCTTCGGGGTCACGTTCTTCGCCCAATACTCGCCACAAAAAGACGAGGAGCAGGTCACGACGGAGCCACCGTTGCGCTTCGGTAGCAGCGCTCGCCGCTGGGATCCGTATTCATCGAGCTTACAGGATCAAAGTTTTCCGGGCTTTTACGAAGTGCAAGCGGACGTGAGCGGGCCGAAGAAGAATGCCGCCGCGTTCTGGTTCGAGAATCGAAACACGAAGCCTGTCACGATTCAACTCAAGGGCGTCAGTTGCGGTGCGTGCAGCGGTGGTCGAGTCGCCACGATTCCCACTGAGGTCACCCGCGAGTTGCTTCAACTCTCGGCCGTGTCGTGTTTGCCACAGGGGCTGTTCTCCGGTTTCCCGCTCAGCATCGCGGGGGAGGCCGGGAACATTTCCCCCGAGCGATTGAATTGGGAAGGGTACGACTTCAAGGACAACCACAAAGCGAGTTACAAGGTTCCCGCCGCGGCTGACACCGATGGTTGGTCCCCGACGTGGGGGATTCTCGAACTCCAATTCTCTGTCGGGAAAGTGGAGACCAAGACGCTCGGCGCGGAGTTTGCCCTTCAGGTGGATGGCACCAAACAGGTTGGTTCCGCCCGGTTCGACATCATGTTCGAGGGTGTGAACCCGTTCGAGTTGTCGCAGCGCGAAATCGCGGTCGGCGAGATCACGGACTCTTCAGACTCGAAGAAGTACGAAATCCTGGTGTACTCCGCGACGCGGGGGCCGAACGCGGCCAATGGCGATTTACCAATGCCCAGCGTTCGGATTGATACAACCCCCGGCGTAACGGAGGCGGTGCCGTTCGTGACCGCTGATAAGCCTGTTCGCGTGTCGCAGGCCGAACTCGCCAAATTCAAAGCAACCCTGGAAGCAAAACTGGGCCGCCCGGTCCGCGTCGAAGCGGTGTATCGGCTGAACATCACCGTGACCCCAAAGGTGGGCGAGCATCGCATCGACATCGGCACGCTCGAACGGGACGTCTGGATGTCCATCCCCGATAGCAAGGAAGCTCAGGCCGTGCGTGTGAGGGGAACAGTTCGCGGCGGTGTCTGGCTCGACGACCAACGCGAGATCGACATGGGCACCTACAAAAACCGCGACGGCTTCACCCAGAAGTACAAACTCATCACCGAGAATAAGGACGCGGTTGTAGAAATCGTCGCGGGCGGCGAGAAGCCCGAATTCCTCAAGGCAAGTGTCGAGAAACTCCCGCCTGGTGCCGACCGCGGCGCTTATGAACTGAAGGTGACGGTTCCCAAGGAAAGCGAGTCTGGTCGGTGGAGTGGCGAGGTTGTGCTTGTCCTGAAGGGGGCGAACCCGCAGCGAATCCGCATTCCTGTCAAAGGAAACGGCGACCGCTGACCGCGCCACCGTCGCTCACGGCGCGGCTTGCCGAGTTTCCACAACGTCCCTCTTCCCGTGGGTGTTCCCCGGTCAACTCGGGGTCGCCCACCTGCCGAATCCATTTTCGAGTACGGAACGGAGTCCGGAGGACGAAGTCTGATGAGCGAGCCTACCACAATCCCACCGGCTAACCCGAAATGCCGTGCGTTGATCCGCACCGGCGGCGCGATCACCGTCTTTGTTCTCGGCGTGGTTACGCTGGGCACCTGCGCCTGGAGCCGCAACGGCACCGAACCCGTTGACCCAGGAAAAGAACCCACCGTCGGCAGCCTACCGTTGTTTCACGGTTGGCCCAAGAACCAGAAGCCCGACGCCGCGATCATCCTGAGCGGCCAGTCGTTCGGCTTCCTCCAGCCGTGTGGGTGCAGTCGGCCGCAGCAGGGCGGTCTCGAACGTCGCGCCGTGTTCATCAACTCGCTGAAAGCCAAGGGTTGGCCGGTCGCGGGCCTCGATTTGGGCGACCTCTACCCACAGAAAAGCCCCGTCGATGCTCAGGCGAAGCTCAAATACCGCTACGCGATGGAGATGCTCCGCGACATGGGTTACGTCGCCATCGGGGTCGGCATCAGCGAATTCCCCGTGCCCGGCGGCATCGACAACGTGTTGGCGGAATACGCCCTCCAGAAAGAGCAACCGCCGTACTTGCTCGCCGGTAATCTCATGGGCGTCGCCGGCGGGAAGCCTCAGCCACGCGAAGAGCGTTTCCCCAAGCCGGGTGACGCGACTCGCCCACTCGTGGGATTGGCGGAAGTCGCCGTTGTGGGTGGCGTGCCCGTCGGCGTCATTGGTGTGATCGGCAAATCGAGCATTGAGGAGGTCAAGAAGCACGACCCGAGCGTGGCGTTCGACGACAACGGTGCGGTCCTGAGACGTGGGCTTGCAACTTTGGCTGCCGATGCCAAGAAACCGCAACTGAACGTGCTGCTTTACCAAGGTGCCTTCGAGGACGCGAAGTTGCTGGCTCAGGATTGGCCGCAGTTCCGCGTGATTCTCTGCCAAGCCGAAGACCCCGAACCGCCGCAGTTCCCCGAACTCGTCGCCGGGAAGAAGCACCCCGCCGGCCAGCAAACGATGGTCATTCAGGTGGGCCACAAGGGTCGGTACGTCGGCGTTCTCGGCGTGTTCAAGACGGCCGCGGGTGGCTTCGATCTGAAGTACCAACTCGTACCGCTTGGCGAGGAATACATTACCCCAGGAACCGAGGAAGCCGCCCGCAAGGCGAACGCCGTGCTGCCGCTGCTCGACACCTACTCCGAGCAAGTCCGCGACCGCAAGTTCCTGCAGAAAATCCCCAAGTCGCCGCACCCCGCACAAGTGCAGGAGCCAAAGCTCAACCTGAGCTTCATCGGGGCCGAGAAGTGCGCCGCGTGCCACGCAGCCGAAACCGAGAAGTGGAAGGGGACGCCGCACAGTCACGCTCTCGAAACCCTTCAGAAGAAGGCCAAGCGGCCCAATCTCCGGCAGTTCGACGGCGAATGCGCTGTGTGCCATACGGTCGGGTTGAACTACAAAACGGGCTTCGAGGACGAAAAGGCCACGCCGCACTTGTCGCACGTCGGTTGCGAAAGCTGCCACGGCCCGGGCAGCGGTCACGCCAGCAACGAGAAGAACGCGAGCCTGCTTGCGCTTCAGTCGCCCTGGAAGCAGAAGCCCGAAGATCGCCTGCCGGACGCCGCGTTGATGAAGAAGATCGCCGATCTTCCTGCCATCGACCGTGGCAAGGTTGCGTTGAAGCCCGAACAATCGCGCACCATCAACGCCATCTCATCGATGTGCGCCCGCTGCCACGACAGCGAAAACGACCCCCACTTCGACCTGTTCACTTACTGGCCGAAGGTCAACCACACCTTCCCGAAGAAGTGACGCATTTTCCGTGGAGCGCTGTAGCGATTAGCGACAACGCTCGCCCCGCTCGGGGCGTCGCTAAACGAGACAGCGCTCCAGCAATTCACTCCGGCGCTGGTGTCGAAAGCATGTACACGGCGAACGACGCGAGCCAGTGTTCGCCGGCGTAGTCTCCGCTGGCGACCTGCTTCAACGCGGCTTCGGCGTGCTTCGTGGCCGACGCGATCAGCATTGCTCGCGTGGGTGAGTCGGCTGGGAAGGCTGGGGCGATACTCCGCATGCACCACGCCCGACTCAGGTTCAAGCCGTCGAGGTGAACGAGTTGCGGGTCAGTGCGGTCGGTCACGGTGGCGGGGGCGAAGAGCGTGGCGGGTTCGCCCTTGGCCGCGCCGGGCAGGTACTTGGCGAACCATTCGCGGAACTCGGCGGCCGGCAGCACGCGGCGCATCAGGTCGGCTTCGCACAGGCTCGGCGAAAGGAAGTCCGCGCCGTCCGGTTCCCAGCGGGCCGGGGCGTCGGCGTCCTTGCCATAGTAAGCCTTCGCCCGATCTTCGATGGCGCTCTGGAGTTTCGCATTTCCAACGGTCTTGGCGTAATCGTGGGCGAAACTCAGCCCGAATGCCGTGTTCGAGTGAACCCCGGAACGGATCGGATACGTCTGCTTCGGCAGGAACTCGATGTAGCGGTTGGCGATGACCTCGGCGAGTGGTCGTAGATTCGCGGACCACTTCTTGGCGTCAGCGTCGTCCCAGGTATGTAACTCGTCGGCGAGTTTGAGGAGCCAGTTCCAGCCGTAGGGCCGCTCGAACGACTTGGCGTCGGGCCGGGCGAAGTAGTCGGCTTCGGCCTTCAGGTTCTCGGCGGTGAGGTGGTCGGCCAGCACGGTGCGGATTTCCTTCGCTTCCGCCACATCGGGGAACTGTTTCAGAACGCGAACGAGCAACCAGTGGCCGTGGACCGCGGAATGCCAGTCGAAGCAGCCGAAGAACGCCGGGTGCAAGGCTTTGGGTGTTTTGACATCGGCGGCAGCATTGAACACGATACCGGGCTTGTGCGGGAACTCCTTGCCGGCACCCTTCAGGGCCAGTTTGGCGAACGCGGAAGCCTGTTCCTTCGTGAGGCTTCCACTGAGTTTTGGGAGTGGCTCAACGGCTGGAAGCGGGGTGGGTGTGGTCATGGGAAGTAATCCGAAGAGCATCACGGGGATGAGCATTCGACGCACGGCGATTCTCCTGCCGGAGTTGAGATTGTTGTCGGCGACCCGTTGGCATGGTAGCGTATTACCGGGAACCAATCCCGCGTGTCCATCGTCTCACGGTTGACCCCTCAGCCGCCAACACACCGACGCTCACACTCACCGGGGTGACACATGGCTTTCGAGCCGCTTTCGATGGACGAACCAACTAACGCCGAACCCAGTGGCCGCGCACCGCTTTCGCAAGATGCAAAGATGCTCGGCATCGGCGTTTACGGTGGTCTGCTCGTCGTCGGCTTCTTCTTCGGCATCGTCACCGGTTACGAACGGCCGAAGACAGTTGTCGTGACTAAGGCCGCTCCCAAGGAGAAGGAATCGCCGAAGGAGACGCCAAAGCCCGTCGTTGTTCCCTCGAAGGTGCCGCCGAAGACCGAACTGAACCCGGAACCTAAAGTGGAACCAACGACTCCCGAGCCGAAAATGGAGCCGAAGACCGAACCAAAGGTGGAGCCGAAGCCGGAAGTAAAGCCTGAACCGAAGCCCGAGCCAAAGAAGGAAGAGGTGGCACTGAAGGCGGTTTCGTTCCAGAAGGATGTGCTGCCTATCCTTCGCAGTTACTGCTTCAACTGCCACGGGGCGGCAGGAAAACCCAAGGGTGACGTCGATCTAACGTCGCTCGCCAAGATCACCGCCAAAGGTGCGCCGGACATCTTGACGGCGGGTGATCCGAAGAAGAGTGCAATTTACACCACGGTCGAAGGCCAAACGATGCCGCCAGACGGCAAGCGGCCAGGTAAGGGCGAAACGGACGTGATCCGCAACTGGATTCTCGGCGGAGCCAAACCACGCCGTCGCCGTCCGGGTTGACGCCACCAACCGCGTTCGGCTAATGTCTCCACGCGGCCTATCGCACCATTATCGGCTCAGGAAGGGCCGCCATGCTCGCGCACCGCCACGCGGTGAACTCAGATTCAACCCGACCTCACCGGCAACCGCTGGCTTGGGAAGAGACGGACTGCCCGCTGTGCGGTCGGGATGATGCGGCGTTGCTCTCCGAAGCGGCCGACCCCATTCCCGCCGACGGTCCTGGCTTGCGTTTCGCCGTGGTGAAGTGTCGCCATTGCGGGCTTGCGTACACCAATCCACGCCCCACACCGGATAGCATCGCCCGCTTCTACCCACTGGGTTACGGGCCACATCGGTCGCCGTCGGGTGGTCGCCGCGTTCGCCCTCCCGCCGAGTTCTGGAGCCGCGTGTTCGGCCGACCGTGCCCCGAAAGGCGCGGCGTCCTCCCCGGTTCCGCCCCCGGTCGCTTACTCGACTTCGGATGCGGTGGCGGTGGCTATCTAAAGCGGATGGCCGACCTCGGCTGGCAAGTCACCGGCTTGGATGTCGCGCCGCGCGTCGTGCGAACCATTCAGGAGGAACTGGCTTGCGATGCGCTCGCGGGCACGCTGCCGCACCCGGAACTCAGCGCATCGTCGTTCGATGTCGTGGCGATGTGGCAATCGCTCGAACACGTCCACGACCCCATCGCTATCCTGCGGGAAACGCTGCGGGTGTTGGTGCCGGGCGGCACTACGGTTATCGCCGTGCCGAATTTTGAGAGTGTGTCCGCTGCATGGTTCGGCGAACACTGGTTTGGGCTGGATTTACCCCGGCACCTGACGCACTTCACGCCGGGGACGCTCACGGAAATGCTTTGCGCCGCCGGCTTTCGCGTGAAGTCCGTGCGCGGGTCGGTTCACGCGGAATGGCTGCGGTCGAGTGCCCGGCGAGCCGTGGCGGCTGGGGCAAGCGGGTTCGGTGTGAAATTGCTTCGCTGGAAGCCGCTAGCGAAGGCTGCTTCCTGGGCGAGTTATGCGATGGGGAAAGCCGAATCCATCGTGGCCGTCGCGGAACGGCCGACGTGAACTTGTCTTCACATAGCCCCCGGCTTGCCGGGGTTCTTATTCAGAGAACCGGGTGGTTTGGCGATGAATGACCGATCGGAGTTCAGGCCACAGCATCACGCCACGCTTTGGAAGGATGTCATCCGGCACCTCTGCCGAATTGATCTCCCAGCAACGAATCGACCCTGACGCCGGCACGTCGAATACCCACCGTGTCCCGCAATCCAATACGCTTCGCACATCGAAGCCGCCCAACTTGAGGCTGAACGCGGTCGAGTGGCCAATCTTGACGACCAAAAACCGAGCAACTCTGTCCTCATGGTCGCACAGATAGGCTAAGTAGGGGTCGCCGTGGCAATCTGCGAGCGTGAAGATGCTCGGGCCATCAAAGTCGTAAAGGACTTCGATAGGCTCGAATTTCAGCCAATCAGGAGCGATTTCCTTGCCCGCAACCGACCACATTTCTCATTCCTCCAACGTGACAAAGCCAAGATGCCGAACAACCCCATCATAGCACCACCACGTTGTGTGTGTGGGCTCGCCCGTCGCTTTCGCAACCCCCGAGGTGGGTGAAAGTTCAGTCCATGCTATAAACTGACCGAGTTTTGGGAACAAGTTCCGTTTGTGCTGGGCGTGGGAAATCTCGCGGAAAACTGAGAGGCCATGCGACATGCAGATTGCATCAGCATTTGCGCCGCGGAGGATTCGCCCACTTTCGTGGACACTGAGGAAATCTGACGGGTTCGGCGGGTTGTTTTTGGTGATTCGGTAGACGATGCCGGCTGCTGGCTCCGCACCCGCAAGGGGGCACGCATCTGGGAACCCCGTGAACTTCGGCGTGTCATCCATTCTTCCACCTGGGTTTGTGGATTGTCAGTCGTCAGCAATCCGGCTTGTTGTCCGAAAGCAGTGCTGGAACAGCCTTCCCCGCGCTGAGTGAGCCAAAGAACGCTCGGACGACGCAACATCGTTCTGCTGCAAAGCAGTGTGCTAAACCACCGTGAGAATGGTGCAGTGTCCCCGAACGATGAGGCGGGCAGGGGTGCGGATCATACTTGATGCCCTCGGCTGTGGAACGGGATTCCCGAACAACTGCGTAACCATCTGGCCACCGTGTATGGGCTTCTCGCCCACGCGCCACCGTGACCTTGGCTAACCATGATCGAGAAGATCATTGGTTGCTCAGTCGCGGGCTTCTCACCACAACTCACGGGTGGCGTCAACATCTCGTTAGCGCCGGACGTCTTTCAGGTCAAGCACTTGCGCTGCGGCGGTGCTGTTGCCGAACGTCTCGAAGTTCTTGAAGCTCCACACGACTTTCTTCTCGCGGGTGACCTCGAAGAGTTGTGGGTTGTCCGGGCCGGCGTGGCAGTTCCCGACGATCAGGTTGCCGTTGGGCAGTGCGTGGAGTGTCGTGACCCAAGCCAGCGTGATGCCGGGCAGTTCTTTCTGGTCGAGCGTCCACACCGATTTGCCGTCTTTGTTCACTTCAATGACGCGGTTGTTGTTGCCGCCGGCGATGACGGTGTTTCCGTTCGCCAATCGAATCGCGCCGAAGACTTCCGTGCCGTGGCCTTCCGGCCCGTGTCCACCCGAACGCGGCCGGTCGCCGAGTTCGAGTTTGTATTCCCACACGACCTTGCCCTTCTCGTCGTACTCGCGGACACAACCGTCGCCTTCGTGGCACACGAGGTAGTTGCCGCTGTCGAGTTTGCGGACCATGCGGGTGTCGCGGTGCGGGTCGGGTTTGTTCACGGTCAGCGGCACTTCCTTGAGAATCTTGCCGTCCTTGTCCACTTCCACGATGCGGCGGTTACCGGTCTCGGCGACCATCGTGACGCCGTCCGTGAGGCGCTGGAAGGAATGAATCTCGATGCCGCCCTTGTACCCGTCCTTCGGCTTCGCGGTGTACTTCCAGACGACTTCCTTTTTCGGCGTCATCTCTGTCACGGTCGCGGCGGCGGTGTGCAGGAGCAAGTTGCCACTGGGAAGCAAGTGAATGTCGTGCGAGTTGTACTTGCACTCGACTTCCCACTCGACTTTGCCATCGGCCCCAACGATGGCGACCTTCCCCTTGTCCTGAGCCAGGACGCGATACTTGGGTGGGTCAGCCGCCACGGCCACGGTGGCTGAGAGGGCGAACAACGCGGAGAGAAGCAATCGCATTGGTGGGAAACCTCGGGGGAGAAGCGGCGGGAGTCAGGTCGGCCGTTCGGTCAGCGTATTGAGGGCGGTCTTGAGTTTCGCCCCGACATCCGGGCGGACCATGCTGACGAAGGCGATTTTGCCCACAAGCCAGCTTCGGAAGTTGAGCCGTTCTTCGCGGTTCTGGGCGTCCAAGCCTTCGGTTTTGGCGCGGTGGAGGATCGCTCGCAGGCGGCGCAGTTCTTCGCGGTCGATGCTCGGCTTCTCGTTCACCACGACGCCCGTGACCATCTGGGCGGTGCTTTGCCGCATCACGCGGGTCTTCTTCTCGTTGACGACGAAGCCTTCTTCCTGGGCCACATGCCAGACTTTAGCGAGAAGCCAGCCGATCTTGCTCGCGAGTTGTTCATTGCCCCCAGAAAACGTCAGATCGTCGGCGTACCGTGTGTAAGCGAGGTCGAGTTTTGCCGCGACCCCGAGCAATCGCTTGTCGAGTTTGCGGGCTACCTGATTCGAGAGCGCCGGGCTTGTTGGCGCGCCTTGCGTGCGGTGCTCTCGGCTTTCTTCGCCAGTTTCACCCGCTCCTTCTCGGCACGATACGCTCGCACGGCGGCGTCACCCGCCAACCCCGCTGCCGCAGCCAAGTTCGAGATGGTTGGCTTCGCTTCCGCGTACTCTTCGCCGACGCGGTGAATCTCGTTCAAGTCCTCGGGGCTGAGCAAGCCGTTCGTGACGAGGGCGCGATCAATCAGTTGCGTGCGCGGGTCGGTGACGGGCGGAATGATGCTTTGCCGGCCGAATTGGAACGCGGTCGAGAGCAGGTTACCGCCCGCCGCCGCGTTCACGATCTCGCCCCGCGTGATGGGCAGGAACTCGGAGCTATAAGGATCGGCGACCGCTGCTGCTTCGGCGCGAGTCGGTGTTGGGGTCGGCGCGGCCAGCGGCTCAACGGGGTAAACAGGCGGTGGCGGTGGAACGCTCGGCTCATCCTGGCAGGGCAACTCAGACTAGAGTTTCGGACTTATTTCGCCTTGTTTTCTAGGGGATTTTGCGTTCTGAGTGGTTAAGTCCGACTCGAATAGAACCCCAAACGTGATCGTAATTGCAAAAAGCCCTAGATTTCGCA
>Ga0105046_10014017_pt1 | contig 12383 bp, 9 predicted proteins | sample MAT03_FD_78385 | JGI IMG/M metagenome (GOLD analysis project Ga0105046, IMG submission 78385) | Freshwater microbial communities from Lake Fryxell liftoff mats and glacier meltwater in Antarctica - MAT-03 (megahit assembly) | ecosystem: Environmental > Aquatic > Freshwater > Ice > Liftoff...
AATCGGATGTTTGCGAGCCCGCCTGGAGATCCGGCGGGCGTTTTGATTGAGTTGCTTAAGGGGCCAGCTTGGCCAGCGCTGCGTAGGCCAGGGATTTGACGAACGGGCTCGAATCCTGGGTGGAAGCGCGCTCAAGTGCTGATCCAGCGATAGAAGCAGATGCGTGAATTTCGCCCAAGGCCCAAGCGGCCTTCTTGCGAACCAGTTCGCTAGGGTCGTTCGTCACAAGTTGGCTTAAGCGCGCTGCTGCGTCCGGGGCCGAAGCGCTACCGGCCGCAGCCGACCGGGCATTCGCAACTGAATAGATGGCTTCCACGCGAACGTTTTGGTCTGGATCCAACAACAGCGTCACGGCCAAAGACATGTCCGTATACCCGCGCAATTTGCGCAAACTTTCCAAGGCGGCCGCTCGGACGGCGGGTTCAGGGGCTTTCGTGGCGTCCGACAAAGGTGGCAGGCCTTCCATATCGCCAATCTCTCCTATGGCCCGCGCCATCGCGGCTCGTGCTTCGTCGTTGAAGATTGGGTTGTTCAAAGCCGCACCTAAGGGCTTGATGCTCTTGTAGGCCCGCATCTCTCCCAAAACGTCCGCGGCGTTGCGTGCTAGTTTCGAATCGGGTTGCGACAAACGCTGCACCATTTGCAACGACATCTCTGGCCTCATGCCCCTGCGTGAAAGCCACCACGCTGCCACTTTCCGAACGCGCGTTTCCTCGTGATCCACCAGAGGTAGCACCAAGTTCACGCACGCGTGGCACACCAAGCTTTCAGCACGTTCGAGTTCCGCTTCGATCGTTTCTACAGATCCGGAGCCGATGGCACGCTGGATGGCGCCTGGACTCGATCCGCGTCCCGCAAGGGCGGGGGAAGCGAAACCAAGTCCCAGAAAAAGAGCTGAAGAAACAACGGTGTTTTTCAATGTTGTACGGTTCATGGCTTAGTAGGTTCCCCTCTTGTTCTCGCGGAAGAAGTACTGTCCACCCATATCGATGTTAAGGAGCAATCGATAGTACTCGTCAGGCGTCAGCTCAGTGCCACCCACGTCAGCCGGATGGTGGGGCTTATCGAAGGCGCGAACCAGCGGATTGACATCCGGGAAGCGTTGCGGTGGGTTCAGTTTCTTGATGATTCCAGAGGCGCGGGCTTCGCCTGGTTTCATATGTTCTTTGTAGTCTCCTGTGATCGTTACTACATTGTCGCCCAATTCCATGCCGAGGCCTGCAACGGAGATGTAGGAAGCGGGAAACTCTGTGCCAGCTGAACGTTCTCCAACAACAATGGCCATCTTTTGCGAACCCAGGTCAAACGTCACCGTTTGCATCGTGCCCAAGGTCTTGTCGATGATGGTGTAGCTGTTGTTTCCAGGCTTAGAAGCGTCGCCATCGTGGCAGGAAACGCACTTTGCATCGAAGATAGGTTGCAGGGCCAAGTCCCAAGGAACGCCACGAATCTTTTCGTAACTGAAATCTAGGGACTGACGTTGGGCGCGGGGAACATCTAGATCCACTGGTCCACGCTGTACCGCTTCGATGCTGCCGGGCTTAATTTCAGTGTTCTTCGAGCGGTTTTCGTGACAGCCACCGCAAAACCGTTGTTCTCCGGGGCGTCCACTGATCCAAATATCTTCGCCGGCAATGGCCATACCGAATTTATCAATGACTTGTTGGTGCAGTGGCACGTTTGCGGGCACTTTCGCGGCGTACGAACCATCTGCAAGCACGGGAACTTCACCGTAGCGAGATTGCCCGTCAAACTCAGTCAGACCGAACATATTGGGAAAGCCCTCTTCAGAAGAGAAACCTTCAAGCAAACGAACCTTGATGGCTGTCCCTGGTTCAATTTTCTTCACTGAAGATTCGTAAACGTTCAGAGCGCCGAGGATGAAACTCTTTTCGTTCTGTGCCACAGGGCTTTGTGGAGCGATGGGTTCCACGCGGGGCTTAACGGGGCGTGCGCCTACTTCCCAATAGGCAGGGTCATCCCAGATTGGGAAACGCTTGCCTGTCTTGCCGTCCAACACGTAAAGACCGAAGTTCGCAGTCGTTTTAGCTTCTTCAAGAATCTCAGATTGCACAGGGCCATCTGCCCACGAAACGATGAACTTCAGATCGGCTGCAGGTCCAATGGGTTCCGCGTCGTAGTAGCGCCCCAGACCCTTTTCCGAGCGTTCCTTGCCTCCAGGTACCAGTGGCGTCAGATCGGTTACCTTCGAGGTGGCTTCGTCGTCGTTGAGATCAATCAACAATACCTTGCCTGATTGCAAGGTGCGGTCACGAGACGTTCCGATAGCAACCAGGCGCGAGGTCTTCTTACCGCTGGTCGACATGTAGCTGCCAACAAAACGAGCACGCAGATAGCTGTTCGTGATGCCTTTGCCTTCGCCTCCGAAGGCTTCTTTCATACCCGTCATATCAGGGTTCATGACCCGCAGATGCCCGTCATTGACACTGCCTAAGTGGCGCCATTCTGTGTACACGACGTTGCCGTTTTCCAACAACGCGGGAGCTACCCGGTGAGAGGCGTTGCGAGGCCCGAGTACCTCGTTGGTGCCGTCCATGTTGATGACGCCAACCTGCGAGGTCGTGGCGCGCTCGTATTCGTCACGGAACTGTTGGGCGCCTTCTTCGACGACCTTGCTGCTCATGAACATCACCTTCTGCCCGGGCACGAAGATGGGATAAACATAGTGGTTCGGGCCTTCGGTGATTTGCCGAGGCTCTGTGCCATCCGTGCGGATTAAGAACAGATGGTAGTTGGCTGCGGTCGCCAATCGGGCCGAGAAGACAATGGTCTTGGCGTCAAACGAAAGGTCCCAAGCCATGATGTCCGCATCCTTAAACATGGGCGCAGCGGTGAGGTTCACCAGCTTTCCGTCTGCAGATGGTGGCGACAGTTTTACCAGCCTCCCACCCGGCTTATAGTCGGTGTAGTCGAATACGTTGCCCGTTCCCATGCGCGCCGTACGCTGCAGGAAAACAATCGAGTCAACATCTTGCGGTAGGCCCGCACCTCCTGCCGTGGAACTGTCACTCGACGAGGACTTGCACCCTGCTGTGCCCGTCATACCGCCGCCCAGAACCATTAGGCTCCCGATCACAAATGCCGCTTTGCGCATCATCATGCCTTTGGGTTCTGCAAGAAGCTGACCAACTTCCCAAAGTACGTCGCCTCCTCCTCTCCTTTACAAGTGACATACGAAACCAGTGTAATTCACAGTACTTTTGCGTGCCTTCGCACTCTGTCTTGTCCTACCTCGCCTACCATTCCCGACGCTGCAAGTTGCGTCACTCGGCCGGAGTGACGCTTCCTTCGCCCAATTCGCACGCGGCTTGGTCCCCGCAGGCACCCATGGCAAACTAGGGGCGGTCATACGTTGTCGTCACTGCTTGAAACACCACCGCCCCGTCGTTTAGGACGCTACCAACTGCTTGAACGCATCGCGGTCGGCGGCATGGCGGAAGTTTATAGGGCGGTGGCTTTAGGGCTTTCGGGCTTTGAAAAAACGGTGGTGATAAAGCGTTTGTTGCCGCAGCACCACCGCGACCAGGAATTGCTCACAATGTTCGTCGATGAAGCCCGGTTGTTGGGGCGCTTGCGCCATCCCAACATTGCGGAGGTCTACGACATTGATCACGAAGGCAACGAATATTTCTTCGCCCTTGAGTACGTCGATGGGGTTGAGTTGCGTGATCTGCTTAACGAAGTGCCCGCAGCTCCTTTGTCCCTCTCAGACGCCGTTCTCGTAACCTTGGAGCTTGCCCGTGCTTTAGGCTACGCACATGGCCTGCAGGACGTAGACGCTGGACCCTTGGGCATCGTACATCGAGACATCTCACCCTCGAATGTGCTCATTAGCCAAGAAGGCGCCGTGAAATTGGTCGACTTTGGCGTTGCTAAGTGGCGCTCACAACGCAGTGAAACCCGGCATGGAGTCCTTAAGGGCAAAGTGAATTACATGTCGCCCGAACAATGTCGAGGCGAACCTCTCGACAATCGAAGTGACGTGTTTGCCTTAGGGGTTCTGCTTTACGAAATGTCCGTGGGAGTACGGCCGTTTGAAGGCACCTCTGATTTTGAAACGCTCAAAGCTATTGCCGAGGGCCACTACATTTCGCCTTTAAGAAAGATGGCGAGCTATCCAGTCGCGCTTGAGAAAATCTGCGTGTCAATGCTTGAACTTGATCGAGAACAGCGTCCCAGTGACATGGGCCAAGTCGTCAACGCTCTGCAAGAATATGCCGCTGTCGCCCAGCTTGATTTGAATGCCAAACAGCTTGCCCAAAAAGCCACCGCAGCGAAGCTACGGTTGGAACGTTCTGGACAACGAGCTTGCGAACAAGTGTCTCACGATTTTGAGGTAGCCAATGCGCCTTTGAGATTGTCGATTGATCGCACGGCCACGGCTTCGGCGACGATGGAATCGTTCGCGACAGCCTCCGAAAAGGAACGAAAGGAACCCGTGCGAACGGAACGTTCTTCCGTTCGAATGTTGGGGTTGGGTGTGTTGGCCTTGGCTGCAGGAACCGCTGCCGTGATTATGTGGGCTCGGCCATGGCGTAACGTTGTGTTGCCAGCGCCAAAATTGATCGTTGAACATGTTGGGACGACAGCAACCATCGTGCCCCCGCCTGTCATTCCCGCGTTGCAGCCCCCAAATACTAGTGTTTCAGAACCTGTGGCGGTTCTTCCAACCAAAGTTCGTCGGCCGGTTAGGCGAATCGCCCCGGTTGATAAGGCAAAAGCGGCTCCCCGACTTCCGAACGCCGCCGCTGTTTGGGATCCAGATTCGCCAGTGCCGCCTTAGGGGCGGTGTCCGTCACTGACACTCTGTTATGATGGCCCCGTTGCCACGCGGTTTGCGAAGTCTTTGTGTCGAGGTCTGTGTTGCCACAGCGATGTGCGTGGCCGCGCCATTCGCACGGGCGCAGGAAGTTACGCTTTCGACGGCGGACCAACTCTATCAACAAGGGTTGGAGGAATACAAAGCACAACGATACGTCAACGCATCTGCCTTGCTCGCTCAAAGCTTTGAAAAGGATCCTCAACCACAGGCACTGTTTGCGTGGGCTCAGTCAGAGCGCTTTCTATTTCACTGTGAAGAAGCCGCTGTGCTGTTTGATCGCTTCATCTCGATGTCGCAGATCCAGCAACAAATAGCGGCTGCGCAATTGGCAAAACGAAGGTGTGTCCCTCCTCCTCCCATTGCCACGCCTGTTGTACTTGTTCCCACAATCCCCATCGCTGCATCCTCACGACCTGTTTGGTACGCCGATATCCTTGGCGGATCTCTTTGCGCAGTTGGCGCTGTCACTCTCGCTACCGGTGTCGGGCTTGTTGTTTCAGCGCAGGGCCTTGCGGGCGAGGCTCAAGCGGCGGACTCTTTAGGTGCATCGCAGACGTTGCGCGTACTTGCTGAACGCCGTTGGAATTGGGGCGTGGGCACATCACTGGTAGGTGCTCTGCTGTTTTCCGGCGGAATCGGACGCTATATCTGGGTTTCGCGTACTGAGCAGGGCACATTGCTGACAGCGGGGGGGATGTTTTGATCTCGATGTTGCCCTATAGAGTGATGTTGGCACTGACCTTGTTTTCGTTGGCCGGGTGTTTGCAAACCGCGCGGTTCAAATGCCAGTCTTCGGCGGATTGCAGGGTAGGTGATCAATCTGGATTCTGTGAACCCAACGGCGTATGCAGTTTTGAGGATGCTTCGTGCAACGAAAACACCGGACGAAGATACGCAAAAACAGACGACGGATCGGGCGTTGCGGGCGCTTGCGTATCCATTTTTTGCGCCGCCGATAGGGTTGTCCAATTGTCCACTGGACGTGCCCACAACTGCGTGGTTCGCCAAAGCGGGCAACTTGAGTGTTGGGGTCAAAACGGTCGTGGCGCGCTCGGGGACGGCACGATTACGGTGCGCTCTTCTCCTGTTCCCGTGGTGGGCTTGCAATCAGTTACGGCTGTCGCCGCAGGAGATGAGCACACCTGTGCCTTGAGGGGGAAGGGTGAAGTTGTTTGTTGGGGAGCGAACGAGCGCGGGCAACTTGGCGATACCACATTGCAAGATCGACTTACGCCTGGGCCCGTTGTGGGATTGCCCTCTGCCCGCATGGTGGTTGCAGGCGTGGCCTCAACTTGCATTCTTAGTGAAGATCGCTTTGTTTACTGCTGGGGCGACAACAGCGAGGGCCAAGTGGGTGTCACCGAACCGGCCATCGTCCGCGGACCCCGCCAAGTTCCAGGCGTTGCCAACGTTGCCCAAATCGCACTGCACGCAAATCACGCCTGCGCTTTAACTGTCGATGGGTTGGTGTTCTGTTGGGGAGCCAATCCCTTTGGTCAGTTGGGAGCTGGGTCAACGGGCCGCCGGAATGGTGCTGTGCAAGTAAGGAATCTAGCCAACGCGAAGTTCGTGGTGGTCGCCAATTTGCATTCCTGCGCACTAACCACGGATGCAGACGAAAGCGTTGTGTGTTGGGGTGCGAATGGCGCAGGTCAATTGGGTGACGGCACCACTTCTTCAAGGGCGTTGCCCGCGAATGTCATCCAATTGACTTCAGTAACGTCGCTCAGTGCCGGTGGCGCCCACTCCTGCGCTCGCACGCGCGGGGGCAGCGTGCGGTGTTGGGGGTCAAACACTTCTGGCCAGTTGGGCGACGGCACCAACAGTGCGGCCACGTCTCCAGTCGGTGTGCGTTCTTTGATTGGTGCCGTTTCTGCTTCGGCGGGGCAAGAACATTCGTGTGCTGTGCGTGACGACGGTACGGTGTGGTGTTGGGGAGATGATCGCCATGGACAACTGGGCGTTGGCCGCGCTGTTTACAGAACAACGCCTGTGCAGGTGATGGGCGTTTCCTCGAACTCCCAAATGCAGGCAGGACTTGCGCATTCCTGCGCACTTTCAAATACCGGCGCGGTGCAATGTTGGGGGGCCGGAACCTTTGGTCGTTTGGGTGACGGGCGCGCCTTTGATTCGTCCAAGCCTGTAGCGGTCGCTCTGCCTGGCGCAGCCACTTCGTTGGCACTAGGAGCCGAATCGTCGTGCGCCGCGGTGGATGCTTCGGGCCTTTGGTGTTGGGGGCGCGGTAGCGAAGGTCAACTTGCCGACGTACAAAAAGTAGATCGCTGGGTTCCAACAAAAGCATTGTTCGCAAGCACAAAGTCTGTCGCCCTAGGTGGAACTCACGCCTGTGCCGTCACCAGTGAAGGTGCGCTGTGGTGTTGGGGGCGCAATCTAAGTGTTTCGTCTGATGTTTCTCCGGTCGCCATTTCGTTAAACGAAAAACTTAGTGCCTTGACGGCAGGACAATCTCACAGTTGCGGCATCGACCCGCAAGGTGGTGTGTGGTGTTGGGGAGAGGGTGGGTCCGGTCAACTAGGAAGACCAGCGGTTGTGCCTGAATTCTTTGGTGTTCCGATGAAAGTTTCACTGCCGCTGCCGGCAACGAAAGTGGTCGCTGGCGCTGCACACACTTGTGCTTTGTTAAGCAACGCCACTGTCACGTGTTGGGGGCGCGGCACGGAAGGGCAGTTGGGCAATGGCCTACCTGATACGCAGTTTTTGCCTATCGTCGTTCCTGGCGTCGATGCGGTTGGCCTCGCTGCCGGTCGCAACCACACCTGTGCGTTTACGGCGGCCGGTCTTATGAAATGTTGGGGCGAAAACACAAGCGGGCAGCTTGCCGACGGCACGACGCGCACCGCGTTCGCTCCCGTTGGAAAAAGTAGCCTTAAGGTAGCGCAACTTGCCGCGGGCGGCTCACACACCTGTTCAACAGACAGCGCGGGAGCTGTGTTTTGCTGGGGAGATGATTCGCGCGGTCAGTTAGGAACGGGGGCGGTGCTTACCCGCAACGAGCCCGTTCCGGTGAGCTTGCTTTGCCGCTGATCTAGGCTCATTTGCATTCCACGCTATCGGGTTGCATCCGAGGGCATTTTACTGCCTGGCTTACTCCAGAGGTCAGCAAGCTGCACGCGCTGCCTTGGGCTTCGGTTGTTGCCGCTTGTTTTTCCGGAGATTTGGCTGTCGCGCACTTTTGGCGCCCTTCAAAGGTTACACAAACACGGCATTCAAATCCCGACGTGGTTGTTAGGTCTAATACCAACAAAATAACCAAGCCAACAAAAATGATCAAAGGGAAGATCGCGCGCTTCATGATGTACGCCCCAACAATAGCACTTCCGTTCTAGCTGTTGTACCGCTTCGCAAGTGAGTATGATGCCTGTCCTATGAGCCCTTCGCCTGAGCGCACGCTCACTGCCCAGCTTGACGCCGTTTCCTCCGCCAACGTGGCGGATATCCCGCTGTTGCTCCTTGTCGCGCGTGCTGGGGGCGCTCCCGTCGGTGCCAACGAACGCTTGCTGGTACTTTCCCGTGCCCTTGATATTGGCCGTCGCCCCACAGGCGCTGCCAGTGTCATGCCTGGTGCGGTGTTCCTCGACGATCCGCTGGCTTCGTCAAAACACGCGCGGCTGGAACGCAACGAAGATGGCTGGTCTGTGCTTGATCAAGGGAGCAAGAACGGCTTGTTCGTTATGGGTGAAAAAGTCAGCGGCGAACGAGATCTCGAAGACGGCGACGTGCTCACCGTGGGCTCGCACTTCTTCGTTTTTCGCCTAGCCACCCAAGATCAAGTGGCCGCCATTCGCAAAGACCTCGCTTCGCCTCTGGCCCCTGTGGCTACAACCTCGCCTCGGCTCGCGTTGCAAAGCGATAAACTCCGTCGTTTGGCCGTCTCTGATGCGGAAGTTCTGTTGGTTGGAGAAACGGGCGTCGGCAAAGAAGTCTATGCCCGTGCGCTGCATGAAGTGTCAGGCAGAAAGGGAAAATTTGTCGCATTGAATTGCGCAGCCATCCCGCGTGAATTGGTTGAAAGCGAATTGTTTGGCTTCCGTGCAGGCGCACATTCCACGGCACAAGCAGGCAAGCCCGGCTTGGTGGAAGAAGCCGACGGAGGAACGTTGTTCCTAGATGAAATTGGCGAAATGGGGCGCGAAACGCAGACGAAGATGCTCCGCTTCCTACAGGACAGAGAGCTAACGGCGTTGGGTTCAACCCGCTCGCGCAAGATTGATGTCCGCGTGGTCGCCGCTACCAATCGCAGCGTAATGCCAGGTTCAACCGACGGCCTTCGAGACGATCTTTTGGGACGCCTCGGTGCCGCACCACTATGGTTGCCGCCATTGCACGAAAGGCGCGAAGACATTGGCGCGTTGGCAACGTTTTTCCTGTCGCGCGAATGCGCGAAGCGGGGTGTCCCTCCCGCGGGTTTTGAAGCCGCAGCATTGTCCACTTTGGTGTTCGCCGCTTTCCCGCTAAACGTCCGCCAACTTGAAAAAACGATCGCCGCCGCCGTGGCATTGGCCGATCCCCGTGAACCTATCGGATTGCGCCACCTTCCTGAAACACTTCCAGCTCCCCCCCCTTTGGCTGCGACCCCTGCTTCCCCGTCGCGCCTAGGCGAAACGCCATCAGGCCGTAAACCTCCTGAGCCTGCCCCTGTACCCGAGGACGTCGAACGTTTGTTGCAGCTTCATAAGGGCAACGTCGCCGAAGTGGCTCGGTCTTTAGGCCGACAGCGTGCCGCCGTGTGGCGCTGGATCAAACAATTCGGCTTCCACCCCGAGACCTACCGCTAAATCGAACTACAGTTCTCAATGTTCGCGATCGTTCCGACGATGCCCCTCAGATACGATGGGCTTTTTCGGCCGCAACCCAGATACCCGCATTCCCCCTGAACCCGAATCGCCCCAAGTGCTTAGCCCCTCCGACATGGGGCTAGACACTTTGGCCTCGGTGATACGAATCTTGGGTGAGTTTCCTTTTGATCAAGCCCGCATGACAGGCGCCGCCTTCTCGCGCCTTGCTGAACAGTGGGCGCGCCACATCACCACTGGGACGCCAGCTCCGGGTGGATCGTCCCCAGCGTCCTTGTCATCTGAATCGCGCCGTGATTGGACGGGCGTGCGAAACTTCGTAACGGAATACTGTTCCGAATCATCCACCCACACGCGCAGTGTGTTGGGCGATCTGCGCCAAGTGATTTGGGTGTTCATCCAGAATCTAAGCCATCAAATGCGCTCAGATGAAGCTGCAGATGGCCGCGTGAACCTTCAGCTTGAACGACTTGAAAAACTGGCGGTGGCCTCTGAGCCGTCGGCTTTGAAAAAAGAAGTGCTTTCTACCGTTATTGAACTTGGCCGCGTGATGGAAGAGCGCCGTGTGGCGCAAAAACAGCGGGTCAGCGATCTGGGCAACCAAGTGAAAGTTCTTGGCCAAGAACTGGATGTCACGCGTCGGCAATCTGAAGTCGATGTACTTACGCAACTGTTCAACCGCCGTGCGTTCGACGAATACCTTGAACGAACACTCGAATTGCAGCGCGTGTTTAACCAAGACGCATGCTTGATGATGATAGACGTTGATAATTTCAAAACGATCAACGATTCCTTCGGGCATCCGGTGGGCGACGATGTTCTTCGCAAGGTGGCAGACGCCGTGACCCGGTTGTTCATTCGAAAAAGTGATTTCGTCGCCCGTTTCGGCGGCGATGAAATTGCGGTTGTGCTGCGTGAAACCACACCCAAAGAAGCGCAAACGCTTTCGTCTCGCCTGCTCAACCTCTTGCGCGATATTGACATCGAACGCGACGGCATTCGCGTCAAAGTTAGGGGGTCGGTGGGCGTGGCAAGTTCAACCGTCGGCGATACCTGTGCGGCTTGGATAGAACGCGCTGACAAGGCGCTATATGAGGCTAAGCGCGCTGGACGCGACCGCGCTGTGGTCGCAGGCGATTGAGAGGCTTCTGTGTAAGTTCATGTGGGTCATGACTCGGTAGTGGCCTATGCGCTGCCGAAGGCGTACCTTAGTGGTTCGCCGGTTTTGTTCTTCCGGCGGGTTAAACCAAACCTACGGAGTCTTAAACTCATGTCTCGAACTTCACTTGGTCTATGCGGCGTACTTTTTCTCAGCTTGGCGTCCTACGGTTGCGGCAGCGACGATAGCAGCGGAACTGATGCCGCAGCGTCTGTTGGTAACGATGGCGGCGATCAATCTGAAACAGGAAGCGGCGTTGGCCGTGGTCGCGGAGGTGGCGGATTAGAAGAAGCCGACGCAGGTCCAGGCGACGGGCCGAAAGCGCAAGGTGACGCAGCAGTCGCAGATGCCTCAGTTCCAAAGACAGACGCGTTGGTGAAGCTGGACGCGGCTCCTGAGGTTTGCGAAATGACGAAATGCGATGAGATCAGAAAGCGTTACCAAACTGCCGTCACAGCGGCCCAGGGATGCCGGAGCACCGCGAATAGCCAATGCACCGTCCGAGTTGCCTCCGATCTGGGATGCGGTGGCTGTTCGGTATGGGTGAACACAGACGCAAGTGCGAAGGTTGTTGCCAAAGAATGGACAGACAGCGGGTGCGGCAACTGCCGTTACCTATGTCCATTAATTGCTTGTCGACTACTTGGCACCGGTGTTTGCCAGAAGAACGGGACAACGGCTCCCGCCTCGGTTCCTGCTGTAGGAACAATTCCGATCATCGATCCAGGTATCATTGTCAACCTGAACGATGGAATGTGTATAAACAAGAGTTCGGTTGTCGGGCAGCCTTTGTAACCGATACCGACACCAAACGTCGCGAAACTCCCTGGCCGCGCCCACCTGCCGTATCCTGCGGTCGTCCCATGGCATCCACTGGCAACGATCGGCAGCGGCGCGAGCAACAGCTCCTTGAGCGTATCAAGGAGCTGGATCTTGCGCATCGAAACCGCCTTGATGCCACAGGCGCGGGCCAAGCCATTTCTTTGCGCTACCTGCGAAGCGCGCTTTCTCATTTGGTCTCCAAGCCTCGTCCTTGCTCGCCTGCTCCCGTCAACGTCAGCGACGCCGCGTCCATTGTGGTTAACCCTGTTGGCCACGCCACCGTCCAAATAGTCAGCGCCAAGGCGCGCATTCTCACCGACCCTTGGCTTACGCAGTTCCTCTATGGCCTTCGCCGTGCAACCGCTCCAGGCATTCACGAAGACGATCTGGCCCGTGTCTCTTGCATCTTGTTGTCGCACGGACATCACGATCACCTTCACCCTCCCTCTCTTCGAATGCTTCCCAAAGGAGCGCTGGTGGTGACGCCGCCAGGCTTTGCGAAAAAGCTTGCGCGCTTGGGTTTTCCGCAGGTGGTTGAACTGGCCCCCGATGAATCCTGCCAACACGGCGACGTCACAATCACCGCCGTTCCCGCTCGCCACGAAGGGGGAGGCGGCCACAACTCGTCCGCCAACGGCTACGTGATCCAATCCCCCGCGGTCGCCGCATTTTTCGCGGGCGATACAGGCTATTTCTCTGGGTTTGTCGACATCGGGCACCGTTGTCGCCCCGCTTTATCGCTGCT
>Ga0105046_10014018_pt1 | contig 12383 bp, 11 predicted proteins | sample MAT03_FD_78385 | JGI IMG/M metagenome (GOLD analysis project Ga0105046, IMG submission 78385) | Freshwater microbial communities from Lake Fryxell liftoff mats and glacier meltwater in Antarctica - MAT-03 (megahit assembly) | ecosystem: Environmental > Aquatic > Freshwater > Ice > Liftoff...
GAACGGCGGGGGAACGGCGGGGGAACGGCCACGATCTCATTCGCTTCCTCGACCAGCCCACCCGCGGCGCCGGCACGCCAGGCACCGACGGCGTGGACCTGGTGTGGATGGAGGGTGAGGACTGGTGAGGACTACCAGCCCGACCTTTACACCTACGCCACCCGCAGCATGATGACCGCGCCGTTCACGACCGATCTCGCTGCGCTGAAGCCGCGGCGGCTGCGCAGCGATCTCCACGCGGGCTTCGGCATCTCCAATGATCGCTTCCACGTCGCCTGCGGCCGCGCCGCCAAATCAGGCGGCGCTTCGCGAAAGGACATACAGATCGTTCGCCTGTCCGACGGCCAGGGGTGGAACCTTTTGCATACCCCGCAGCTCTGGCATCCCAACGTGATCGGCATGACCTGCAATGAGATCTTCCTCGTCGTTCAGATCTGGGAGGACGGAGAGCCGAACGGCTCCACCATTCAGCGCATCCGCTTCGACGCGCTCGGCGAGGGCTTACCGCCCGATTGACGAAGTCTGTGCGTCGACGCTGCGCGAGAAGCCGCAAACGGTCGGTACGGCTACCCCCAAGGTCGCGTTCGAGCGCCGCAAGGTCGTGATCGTCTACGTCTCCTACGAAAGGGTAAGTCGGGTCGAGCGCGCAAAGGTGGGCATCGCCGACCGCGGTCGGGGATTTTCCCGGTAAGCCGCGCCCCGGCCTCGGGCGGAGAGCGCGGCCGCCGTCAGCGCGGCTTCGCCGGCTCGTCGTGCTCGTCGCCGAACAGGAAGCCGACGTGGAGCGTCACCGACTCGAACGGCTCGGCGCGCACCACCTCGTGGCGCTCGGCCGACAGCACCTCGACGTAGCCCGCTTCGGCGCGGCGGAGCACCGAGAGCGTCCCTTCGACCGGGTCCACGATCCAGTAGTGGCCGACCCCATGCCGGTGATAGACGCGCTTCTTCCGGACGAGATCGTTCGTTCGGTTGGTCGAGAGAACCTCGCAGACCCAGTCCGGGCGCTGCCGGATCGGGAATTCGTCGGGCTCTTCGGGGACGCGATCACGCCGCCACCCCGCGACGTCGGGATTGAACGTGTTGGCAGCGTCGAACCAGATGTCCGCCTCCGTCGCGAACCACCACCCACCCGGCCCCGGCCCACCGGAGCGACGGTCGAACGGCCCGGCGAAGACGGAGAGCTTGAACTGTGCTCGGCCGTGTTTTCCGGTCGTTGCACCCCGATCGACGAGCTCGCCAGCGATGAGCTCGAACGCTTTTGCTCATCTTTCGGCAGAACGAGCAGGTCCTCGAGCGTGGCGGTTCCCGGCGCTCGTGCGGTCGCCCGACAAGTGTACAGCGCGGTTCGTGGCCGTGATCGACAAGAAGGAGATCACCACGCGCACATTCAGATCGTTCGCCTCTCAGACGGCCAGGGCTGGAGTCTGTTGCAGCCCAACAGCTGTGGCATCCCAACGTGATCGATTCGATCAGCCGCCCTAGCGCCCAATTGACGGAGTCTGGGCGTCGTCGTCGATCGCCTCGACGCGCAGCGTGCGCGACAGCTCGAACGCGATCGCGTCGGCCTCGCTGCGCGCGGCGGCGCTCCGTGCCCAGCGCTGCGCGTCGTCCACCGCCGGTCCGCCGACGTCGAGGACGCGCAACGCAGCGCCGAGGGCATCGCGCCCGGACGTGATCGCGCTTCGCACAGCGTCGCGCGTCGCCGCCTCGCCAGCGTCCACGTCGAGACCGCCGAGCAGCTCCACCAGGCCGTCGTGCTCCTCACCCGCGAAGTCCGACCACCACCACGCGGTGGCCCGAGCGACGTCATCGAGGACATCGGCCCGCTCGCGGCGGCGCGCGTTGAGCGCGGTGAGGGACCGCCCCTTCGGTCGCGCCTGCGCGTCGGCAACGACCACCGCTCCCCGAAGCACCGAAGCCGCCTCGCGGAGCGAAGCGGCTTCTTCGGAGTCGAGGTCGGCGCGGCCGTCGAACGTCGCGACCGCGCAGAGAACGCAGTCGACGACGTCACGCTGCTCCAACCCGTCCATCGCCGTTTGCTCGAGCCGCTCTCGCACCTCGGCGTCCTCCTCCAGACCCGCGTCGAAGGCGCTCTCGAGGGCCTGCGACAACGCCCTCGCGCAAACCGAGGCATCGATCGCCGCAAGCGCCCCGCAAGCCGCCGCGGGTGTCATCCGGGCGAGCGCCTCGCGCGCCTCCACGTCCCCCAGAGGCTCCGACTGCCGAAGAAGATCCCCCGCGGCCCACAGCACCGAGCTCGTTTCGGAGCTCTCCAGCGCCTCGTTGCGGAGGATCGTTCGTGCATCGGGGCGGGGCATTCGCTGCGGCATGGGTCGCGTCGTCCTTCTCGAGAGCGGTGGGAGCTGAGCGGCGTCGCGAATGGAATCGACGGCCGAGGGTCGGTCAGCGCAACGATGCGCCGGGCTCGGCCTGAAGCTCGAGCAAGATCAGGCGGAGCCGCGCCTGCGCCCGGCTGATGCGTTTGTAGGAGCTGGCCACGGTAATCCCGAGGCGCTTCGCGCACGCCTCGTGGTCGTCGAGGTCGAGGTGGTGGTAGGCCTCCCACGCGTCGGCCTCGCCCGGATGGTCGGCGCGAAGGCGCGAAAAAGCGCGCCAGTAAAGGTCCGCAGCGTCCTGCCGAGCCGCCGAGGCCCGGGCGCGCCTTTCGGCGACGGCTGCCTCGGGCGCGCTCGTCTCCGGTGCGTCGCCTTCGCCGCCGGGCTTCGCCGCCAGCTCCTCGTGGTGACGGCGATAGTGATCGATCGCCGTGTGCTTCACGATGCGGAGGAAGAAGACCCGACCCGCCGCACCTGAAGGAGGTCCTTCGGGGGGCAGCTCGCTGGGGCTTCCACCTCGAAACTGGGCGAGCCCGCGCTCGACGAGCTTGGCGGCCGCCTCCTGGAAGAGCTCGGCTGCGTCGTCGACCGAGCCCATTCGGTAACTCTGCTGGACGCGGCGAATCACGTACAACGCCGGCTTGCGCCAGCGCTCGACGAGCGCCCCGACGTGCTCGCGGCCGTCGCGACCGGCATCGCGACGGGCGAGGACTTCGGCGAGAAGGGCGTCGTCGTCGAGATCGGCGGGCGCAAGCCCATCGCGGGAGCGTTCAGCCATCGGACGGCGGACGGTAGCATCGCTCAGGACGGACGTGCTCGGCAGCCCCAACCTGACTCGGAGCAGACCGCGAAACCAAGCCCACACCGAAGGCCGAAGGCCGAGAAGCTGCGCACCGTCGTCAGCCTGCCGCGCGCGGAAGGGTCAGTTGCTGCCGCTGAGCGCCTTGCACTCCTCGGCTTGCTGGGAGTCCGGGGTGGCGAGCTGAGCGCAGCGTCTGAAGGAAGGCTGGCCACCGAGACCAGCGGCTTGCTCGGCTGCGCCGCGCAAGTACCAGGCGTTGGGGTTGCCGGGGGCCTGTGCCGTCCACTGGCGAGCGAGGGTTGCAGCGCGCGGGCCGTCGTTGCTTTCGAGCGCCTTCATGATGCGCCCTTGAAGCGGCATCGACGCGTCATCACCGACACCCGGTGACCCACTCGAAACAGGCGCCGTGGGCATCGGCCCGGAGAGGGTCGCCACCGCCGCGGCCGAACCGCTTGGCGCCGCAGCCGCGCTGGGTGCGGCCGAGACACTGGGTGCGGTCGAGGCGCTGGGGACCGCCGAAACCAGGGACGAGGCGGCGGAGGACGGCACGTCGGGCGTGGTCGGCGCAGGCGACGTGGGAGGCGCCACCGGCTCCGCGGCTCGCTGCGACGCAGCGGGCACGACCTGAGACGTGTCGGTCGGCTCCGGGAGCTTGGTGCCGGCGCCCTGCCCTCTCAGGAGGCCAATCACGGCGAGCACCGCAGCCAGACCGACTACCGCGGCCACGATCTGCACGAGGCGCGCGCGACGCTCGGCCCGCCGCGGATCGATCGAGGCGGGAGCCTCCTCGTCGTCGTGATCGTCGCGCGGCGCAAGGGAGTGGCGCCGGTTGGCAGCGAGGGCGCGCTCGAGGCCGTCGTCGCCTTCGTGCGACGACGGCGCTGAGCTGGGCGGCTCGCTATTCGCCGGATCCTCGCTGTCGGCGGCTTCGTCATCCTCCTCGTACTCGTCGTCCTCGTCGTCGTCCTCCTCGGTCTCCTCACGGAGTTCGAGCTTGGGATCGCTTCCAACGATGAGGCGCGGGACGGGCGCAGCCGAGGGACGTGTCTCGGGCGCGGCATCAGCGGGCGGCGCCGTGTCGGGACGTGCCGAGGCGGGCGGCTGCGAAGGAGCCGTCGACGCAACCGCCACCAGCGCAGCGGGCGCAGCGGGAGGTGATGCGGCGCTGACCCCGGTCGCCACCGGAGGCGGCGCTGGAACCGCGATCGACGTGGCCACGGTGAGCGGCCCCGATGACAGCGAGGGCCGCGGCGCCGCCGACGGTCGACCGGGGACCACCGAGCCGAGAGGCGATGGCGGAACCACGGAGGGGCCACCCGCAGCGAGCGCCGTCGCGTCGGTCGGGCGCTCCGCCTCCTCGCTGGGAACGACTTCATCATCGGCGTCGGTCGCGGCCGTGCCCGCCGGGACGAGCAAGCCTTCAAAGTACAGCTTGGAGATGGTGCCCAGCGTCGAGAGGTCCTCGAACGGCGAGGCATCGACCACCTGCATCAGCGTGCGCGACCCGTCGAACAGCCGCAGGATGCCGTTGAGCTCGTCGGGGATCTCGTTGAGGCGCTCCAGCAGCTGGTTGGCGTCGAGCTCGAACACGGTCGTGAGCGGGGGCAGCGCCTCGAGGAGCCGACCCCATTCGTCGACCCGTCGCATGCCCTCCATCAGGAGGTGTTGCGTCGTCGCCTCAATCACATCATCGGCGTCGACCTTGCAGAACTCGACCTCGAAGCTGCCGCTGCCCCACACCAGGGTCCGGTAGACGGCTTCTTCGCCGACCAGCCGCCCCAGCGACGCGTCGACCACCTTGCCGTCGCGGAAGAAGATCTTCGCGTGGTGGGTCTCTCCGGCATCGAGATGCACGACGCCGCTCTTTCGGCTGACCTCGAAGGTCTGCAGGAGATCGACGACGCCCATGTCCTCCAGCAGGCCGGTGAAGCGGGTGCGCGAGCTCTGCGGCTGCTTGGTGGCGATGCCCTCCTGCGTGCGCTTGGCCAGCAGCAGGTTCACCCGCGCGATGAGCTCACGGACGAAGATCGGCTTGGTGAGGTAATCCTCCACCCCAAGCTCGAGCCCGCGAATCTTGTCCTCGATCGAGCGCTGACTGGTGAGGAAGACCACCGGAATGAGCGCCCAATCCGCGCGCTCTTTCACCTTCCGGACCAGCGCGTAGCCGTCGAGGTGCGGCAGGCGAGTGTCGGTGAGGATGAGATCCGGAGTCGCGAGCTCCAGTTTTTCGAGCGCGTCGCGGCCGTCCACTGCGGTCGTTACCGAGTAGCCCGCCTTGCGCAGGCTGACCTCGAGCACGCGGACGCTCCGCGGATCGCTGTCGACGAGGAGGAGCTGGTGTTTTGCCACGGGCGGGGCGGAGCTTCGCGGGAGGGGGACAGACCGTCAAGCTCGACGACAGCAGACGTGAGGGCTGTCGACTGAGCCGACAAGAGCCGAGGCCGGCGAGCGGCGGGGCCCTGGGGAGCCCCTTCGCTGCCGGCCTCGTGCTCGGCGACTACGTTTGACGTGCCTTCAGGCCGTCAGATCTCGGCGAGGATCGCGTTCTTGCGCCCCGCAAACTCCTCGTCGTTGATGAGGCCCTTTTCCTTCAGGGAGACGAGCTTCGCCAGGCGATCCTCGATGCTGGGGGCAGACGCTGCCGCCGGCGCGCCGCCAGGTGCCGCCGGTGCTCCGCCGGGGGCCGCCGGGTAGCCGCCCTGTTGCTGCGGGGCGCCCACCGCGAACTGCGGCTGACCCCCCCCCGCGCCGTGCATCATGTTGCCCATGCCCATGCCCACGGCCATCTGCGCGCCCAGCGCTGCGACACCGCCACCGCCCTCGCCCTTGGCCATGCCCTGCCCGGCGCCCATCATCGCCTGGCCCGCCGCGTAGTTCGTGTAGTTGCCGGCGAGTTGCTGCACGTAGCGCTGATCGTTGCCGAAGCGCTGGTCGAGATCGAACTGTTTGGCCTTGGCGGTGTCGGCGGCGATGCCCACGCCCCGGCGCGCATCGGCGCGAGCCTTGTTCGCCTCGCGGAGGAGCTTCTCGTCTTCGCCGCTGAAGTTCAGATTGAAGTCGGCGATCTGGAGGATCTTGATGCCGATCTCGTTGAGCTCGGGAGCCGCCTGGACCATCCGGCCCGCGAGCTCCTCGGTCATGCCGCCGAGGTTGAGCAACGAGCGACCCGACTGCGCGCACATCTGACCGATGACGGTCTTGGTGCTCTTCATCAGGAGGCGCTTCACCCAGTCGAGGATGACGTCGTTGTCCTGCGCGCCGGCCGCTTGCCCGTGGTAGCCGATGACGAACCGCACCGGATCCGTGATCACTGCGGAAAACTCGCCGTGGATGCGCGGCGTGACGAATTCGAAGAGGATCGGATCCTCCATCGACTCGAGCTTGCCGCCGAACGGGATGCTTCGAATCGGCTGGGTCTTCACGAAGTAGACCTCCGCGATGAAGACGTTTCCGCCGGTGAAGTTGTTGATCAGGTTGTTGAGGAACGGGATGTTCTGCGACGACAGCGTGTGGCGACCGGTCGGCAGCCAGCCCTGGTACTTGCCGTCCTTGAAGAAGAGCGCGCACTCGTCACTGTCGACCGTGAGCTGCGAAAACGCGGGGATGTTCTGATCAGGATGCTTGTAGACAATCAGGTGCTTGAGCTGATCGGGGCGCGCGATCATCATCTCGGCGACGCCCTGCTTCACGAAATTCATGATCCCCATGCGACGAACTCCTCCCCGATTCAGGCCGTGCGCGGCTTGAAAGTCCGGTAGGGGACGAGGATAATGCGCGCCCGCTGGGCGAGCAACGCCGGGTTCGAGATTGCGAGCGTCGGACAGCGTTCGGCTCGGCGCTTCTGGCGCCGCCGAAAGATTCGCGGCGGACCCAAGAATTACAGGAGCACCGCGTGCCGAGCCTGGTTGATCCGACGACACTTTCCGCACCCGCGCAGCGCATCCTCGGCGCGCCACCCAAGCTCCAGGAGATGGCGGCGAAGGGTATCGCGCCCGGCATTCGCCCGGCGGAGCTCGTCCTCCTTCTCGTTCTTTACGCCCAGGGCGACCCGCAGGGGCAGCGCGACCCCGGTCTCGTCGACATCGCGTCGAAGACCCTCGGCGCCCTCCCCGAGCCCGTCCTTCAGGGAGCGATCGGCTCCGAGCTCGCTGCCCCGGCCATCCACGAGCTCGCGCTCCGCTACCACGAACGCGTCGAGGTCCTCGAACGCCTCCTCTCGATGCCTGCGGTCGACATGGAGACTGTCGAAGAGATCGCGCGGATCGGCGGCGAGGCCGCCTGCGAGTGGGTCGCGACCAACGAGCAGCGCCTGCTCGCTAACCCCAAGATCATCGAGCGGCTCTACCTCAACAGGAACACCCGCATGTCGACGGCCGACCGCCTGGTCGAGCTCGCGGTGCGCAACCAGGTCGTCCTCGAGATCCCGGCGTGGAAGGAGGTGGCGGCCGCGATCGGCGAAGAGCTGATCATGGAACCCACCGACGAGGCGAGCCCCGACGATCTCCTCTTCAAGGAGACGCGCGCCCTCGCCGATCAGCTGGCCAGCGACGAAGTGGACGTCTTCGACGAGGACGATGAGGGCAACCAGCGCCTGGTCGACAAGTTCATCCCCCTGCAGGCGCGCATCTCGATGATGACGCCGTCTCAGAAGGTCCGCACCGCGACCCTCGGCAACAAGGAGGAGCGGATGATCCTCATCCGCGACAACAACCGCCTGGTCGCGGTCGCGGCGGTGCGCTCCGGCGGGTTTTCGATGGCCGAGGCCGAGAAGGTCGCCGGCAACCGGAGCATCGCGGAAGAGGTGCTGCGCATCATCGGCTCGACGCCCGAGTTCACCCAGAGCTACGTCGTCAAGAAGCAGCTCGCCGAGAACCCCAAGTGTCCCGTCCAGATCGCGATGAAGCTCATCATCCACCTTCGCGAAAACGATCTGCGCGCCATCGCGCGCAGCAAGAACGTGACCGGGCCCGTCAAAGAGGCCGCCATGCGGCACCTCGAACGACGCAAGCACTGAGGGGACCGAAGTGAGCGAGCTTGTCCGCTTCGGCGTCGCGATGGATCGCGATCTGCTGCGTCGTTTCGACGAGCGGATCACGAGGCGCGGTTATGAAAACCGCTCCGAAGCGCTGCGCGATCTCGTGCGCGCCGATCTCACCAAGGCCGCCTGGGAAGGCGACTCCGTCGTCGCCGGAACGCTCACTCTCGTTTACGCCCGCCAGCAGCGCGAGCACGTGGTGGGCGCGCTGGAGGCGGACGCGAGCCGGCGCGATCGCATCCTTTGCTCGACCCACGTCGCGCTCGACGAAGCGCGCGACATGGAGGTCCTCGTCCTGCGCGGGCGCGCCTCCGACCTCTCCGCACTGGCCGGTCGCATCGGCGGAGCGAGGGGCGTGCTGTCTGCCGAGCTGGCGATCGCGGCCACAGCCGAGCGGTAGCCCAGCGACCGCGAGACGACTGCGCGACGAGGGTACGACCGAGGTGGCGGCCGCCAGTCCCACCTCCGACGGCGCCGGATTCCGACGCGCGATTCGCGGCTGCGAGAGCCACACGGGGCGTGGCACGACCTTCGCCAAGACGGACCTCGGGAGGTACGCTCGTGGACCACGCGGAGATGACACTCATGGATTCGGGCTACAAGCCGCCGCCTCGCGGCGAGGACCTCCCCACCAGCGACGGGGAGCCCATGGAGACGACGCGACATCGCGAGCAGATGGTGCTGCTCATCGCCACCTTGCAGGATGCCTGGCGTTCGCGCGACGACTACTACGTCGGCGGCGACATGTTCGTCTACTACAGCGAGCTGCAGGCGAAGCATCGCGACTTTCGCGGCCCCGACGTGTTCGTCGTGATGGACACGGTCAAGCGCGAGAGGAAGAGCTGGGTCGTGTGGGAGGAAGACGGGCGCGCGCCCGACGTGGTCATCGAGCTGACTTCACCGTCCACCGAGCACATCGATCACGGCGACAAGATGCGCGTCTACGCGCGGCTCCTGCGCGTAGCCGAATACTACGTCTTCGATCCGTTCACCGCTCGCCTCGAGGCCTTCGAGGTCGATCCGGAGACGCGCGCGTATCGACCGCGCACCGCGGACGCGCAGGGGCGGTTCAACTCGGTCGCCACCGGGTTGACCCTCGGGGTCGTTCCCGGTCGCGCAGGTGACATCGACGCCAACTGGCTCCGGTGGATCGACGCCGCCGGCAACGTCCTGCCGACGGGGCAGGAACGAGCGGAGCGCGAAGCGGAGCGAGCGGAGCGCGAAGCGGAGCGGGCCGACGCGGCGGTCCGCCGTGTCGCCGAGCTGGAGGCGCGACTCGGTAGTAGCTAGAGCGTCGGTCGACGCTGGCGAACACGAGGGTGCGCCGGAGCACGCGGGGTCGCGGTCCCGATCTCTCAGTCGATGTCGCCAGCGCCGATGGCGACCTTGGTCTTGGGCGGGCTGATGATGAAGGTGACGAGGCGCTCCTTGGCCTCGAACTCTTGGCGGTACACGTCGGCCGAGCGCTTGTGCTTGAAGGGCCCGACGCGGACGCGGTGCCAGACGCCCTTGCCCTTGACGTTGGCCGACTCGACGTAGGCCTTGTGGCCGCGACGACGAAGGACGGCGGCGAAGGCGTCGGCGTCGGGCTTCGAGTCGAACGAGCTGACCTGGATCTGGTAGCCGCCCGGCGTGCCGGCCTCGACCTGCGTGCCGGTCTCCTTGGAGGCCTCGCGCGCCATCGTCGTCAGCGCATCTCTCGGCGCGGCCGCGTCGCTCCCGCGGGTCGCCAGGATGTCCTGGGCCGGTAGGGGAAAGACCGGGAGGCGGTCGAGCGCGGGAGGCGGCGTGGTCGGGTGGCCGGGCGGGAGAACCAGCTTGCCGTTCTTGCCGATCGCTTCGAGCGCAGTGGTGGGCTTGTCCCCGTCGGAGAGCATCCGCGGGAACGTGACGTCGATGTCGCTGCCACTATTCCTCAGCTCGGTGGTGCTGGTCCTGGCGACCAGATCGCCGAGCGGATCGTGCGCTGTAACCTCCGTCTTGCTCGGGGCACGCAGGAGGAGCGCCGAAGCGAACACGATGCAGGCGCCTCCCAGCGACGCCAAGATCAGCGCTCCCAGGCGCGAGGGACGCGGCGCGTGGTCGGTCTCTTGGATGTCGTCGAGGTTCTTGACGGCGGTGTCCATGGTGGGCTCCTGGCTACGCGACGAAACGGTAAGAGAAGTGGGCGACAGAGATTGCGAACCAGCGCGGCTCAAGGCACGTCGCCGGCGGTGGCGGCGGGCGCCGCGCTTGCAGACTGCTGCGGGGGGGCGTCGAGGCGCTCCATCCGCTCGAGAGCGGTGAGGCCGAGCACGTCGAGGGCAGCCTTGTAGACGAGGCGGATGGCTTCGACCCACGCGAGGCGGGCGGCGGACTTGGGCTTGTCCCAGGCCTCCTCCCAGCCTGGCTTCTCCATCGCCGACTTCTGGGGAAGGATGGGATCCCCTTCATTCTGCAGGCGGGTCCAGTAGCTCTGAAAGAGCTCCGACAGCTCTTTGGCGAAGAAGAGGACCTGGTGTGGCTCGCGGGACGCCGCGGCGTCCTGCAGGACCGTGGGGAAGCGCCCGAGGTGCGCGAGGATCGCGAGCTCGTCGGCGTGGCTGAGGCGGTGCGCGACGGCCTCGGAGAAGGTGGGCGGCGTGACCCCGAAAGACAGGCCGCGGCGGAGGATCGAGCAGAGGCGGGCGTAGCCCATCTGCAAGTAAAACACCGGGTTGTCGAGGCTCTCCTTCTTGGCGATCTCGATGTCGAGGTCGATCGACACGTCGTTGCGGCGAGCCAGGTAGAAGTAGCGAAGGGCGTCGGCGCCGGCACCCACGCGGCGCATCGTCTCGTCGATCTCCTGCACGACCTCCTCGATGGTGATGAGGTTGCCGAGCCGCTTGCCGAGCTTGTAGGGCTTGCCGTCGCGGAGCAGGTTCACCAGCTGGTAAAGAAGGACTTCGTTCTTCTCCGCCGGCAGTCCGAGCGCCTGGAGCGCGGCGCGGATGCGGGCGGTGTAGCCGTGGTGGTCGGCGCCGAGCACGGTGATGAGACGGTCGAAGCCGCGACCGATCTTGTCGGCGTGGTAGGCGATGTCGCCAGCGAAGTAGGTGAAGTTGCCGTCGCTCTTCCTGACGACGCGGTCCTTGTCGTCCTCGAGGTCGCCGCTCTTGAAGAACATCGCGCCGTCTTTTTCTTCGATGTAGCCGCGGCGCGACAGCTCGCCGAGCGCGGCCGAGACGCGACCCCAGCGGTGCAGCGAGTCCTCGGAGAACCAGGTGTCGTGGCGCACGCCGATGCTGGCCAGCGTGTGCTTGATGCCAGGAAGGACGGCCGAGCCCGGCACGCCGTCGAGCATGCGCGAGATGCTGACCCGGGCGATCTCGCCTGTGTCGCCGCGCGCAAGGATGTCGGGCTCGTTCAGCGCGACCCACTTCGCCAGCTCCTTGACGTAGTCGCCGCCGTAGCCGCCCTCGGGCGCCGCCTCGCCCTTGTTGGCGGCGGTGACGCTCAGTGACAGCAGGCGGATCTGGTTGCCGAAGTCGTTGATGTAGTACTCGCGGACGACGCGATGCCCTGCCGTGTCGAGGAGACGCGCCACGGCATCGCCGAAGATCGCGCCGCGACCGTGGGAGATGAGGAGCGGCCCGGTCGGGTTCGCGCTGACGAACTCGAGCAGGATGCGCTCGCCGGTGCCGGCGGGGGCGCGGCCGTAGCCGGTGGCCGCCGAGAGCACGTCGGCCAGGATGCGATGGAAGACGCCAGGGACGAGGCGCAGGTTCACGAAGCCGGGCCCGGCGATCTCGACGCCGCGGATCGACGGGTGCTTGGCGAGCCGCTCCGAGAGCGCGGTCGCGATCTCGCGGGGCGGTCGGCCGACGATCTTCTGCATCGCGAGCGCCGCATTGGTCGCGATGTCTCCGTGCTCCGCGCGCTTCGGTCGCTCGACCGAGAACGTCGCGTTTCGCGCTTCAGCCGGGAGCGACCCGTCGTCACACATCGACGCGATGGCGCCTGCGACGATGAACCGGACCTCTTGTTCGACACCCATGACCACGCTCCTAGCGCGAGCTGCAAGGGTGGATCAACAATTCGGTTACACTATCCTACATCCACTCCTGTGAATCTTCCGGCGTGCCGGTGAGAGTGGCTATCTGGCGGGATTTCCAGCGGGTTTCCGCAAGCTCGCCGTCCGGGTCGCTCGCCTCCACGATGCCACCACCGACCAGCCATTCGCCGACCGTTC
>Ga0105046_10014019_pt1 | contig 12383 bp, 9 predicted proteins | sample MAT03_FD_78385 | JGI IMG/M metagenome (GOLD analysis project Ga0105046, IMG submission 78385) | Freshwater microbial communities from Lake Fryxell liftoff mats and glacier meltwater in Antarctica - MAT-03 (megahit assembly) | ecosystem: Environmental > Aquatic > Freshwater > Ice > Liftoff...
CAGTATTTCATTCGAACCTGGCGCTGAGACAGCTGACATTGTTGTGACCGACAATGGCCATGGCATTATAGAATCGTCCATGGTCAAAAAAATGGGCATGGAACTGGTCTATGCCTATGCGCAGCAACTCGGTGGCACTGTAGTTTTTCAACAGAATCTGCCGGGAACGTCGCTGCGCTTGCGGTTTCCGTTCGTAAGGCCAAAATAACATACTGGTCACGGCTGTTTTGGTTCAAGCCTTCTGCGACCGCATCACGTTTTCTCTCTGGCAGGGTAGCCACGCTGCTGATTCCAAGCTGCGGGGGCGCTCGCCGGCATCGAAATAGTACCATGTCATACCGCTCTAACCCGCTTGATCGATAAGGCCTCGGCGTCCATCCGTAAAAACGCAACAGGGGACCGTGTGGCCCCCTGTTGGTTTTTAATACGCGTCACCCGCATGACCGTTCAAAGCGAATATTGGCGATGACACGGGATGGGCGGTTGTTAACGCTGTGTTGTCGCCGGGGCGTCGCGCTTAGCGTCGGCCTTATTTTCCAAGGCGTCCGCTTTACGCTCGCCTTGGTCACGAACGCCCTGAGCTTCGTTTTCTTTGGCCTGTTCCGCTGCTGAATCGACGCCATCGAGGCGCGTGTCCATGTTATCCGCCTTGTTTTCCATGGCATCAGCTGTGGCATCGGCCTCTTCACGCACGGTGTCCGCCGTGTTTTCCATTTGATCCGCTTGATTTTCAGCGGCGTTATTAGGCGCAGTATCGCACGCGGCGAGCGCCGTCATTGAAGCAGTAGCAAGTATAATTTTGGCAAAATTCTTCATAATAATTCTCCAGTAAAATTCAGCGTGCTGCGCCGCGGCGAACAAGGTTTACCAGGGCAAGCAAAAGTACCGCCCCAAGAAACGATGCAAACAGCGAGCGGATATCAAAAGCACCCGATGTGATCGGGGCACCGCCAATCAACGGTGTAATTAAAAAGCCAGCAATAATTGCGCCTATCACACCGACAACAACATTAAGGAAAATTCCCTGTTGTCCATCGGTACGCATAAGCAAACTTGCCAGCCATCCAAGAACGCCGCCGACCACCAAAATAACTATAATATTAATCATTAAATATCTCCCGTCTGAGCGACGAGTAAACCAGCCCAGCCTCAATAGGTTCCCTGAGCACCTTCAGGATGCGGCTAGCGCCGCTTCGATGGCTTCTGCCAGTTCTTCTGACAGATAGGGTTTGTTGACCACAGGCCAGGTACACAGCGCGCCCGGGGTTGGATCATAACCCGTGGTCAAAATGATTTTTAGAGCCGGATATTGGGCCTGCGCCCGACGGGCAAGCTCACGGCCATCCATCTTGGGCATCGCCAGATCGGTTACCATAACCGTAATGTCACGGTGTTCCTCGAGCGCCGAAAGAGCCTCATAACCATTTGTCGCAGCGATGGTGCGATAGCCCATGTCGCGCAGCGCAACCTCTGTGGCATACCGGATCAACGGTTCGTCTTCGACGAGCAGCACGACCGTGGTTAAAGAATTGGAATTTGGAGGCATCAGATATCGGCCTTGATAATATTTGCAGATCCCAGCGCACACGTCCTAGTAGCTTAATTGGAACACGCGCTGATGTGTTGGGCCACTTGCTAACGAAATAAGGAACCGTAAAACCGGTTGCCAGTCGCAATGTTCCTTACAGCAATGCTGCAGACCCATGGGCATGGTATGATATTGATAAATCACCGGTATCCTGAAACAAGTTCAGGATGACCAAAATTATCTGATCTGCACTTATGGCACTCCGCTATTATCTGCAGCTTGCGGTTCCCTGGCGGCCTCTTTGGCCATGGCCTCGTCCAGACGTTGCGCATCGACCTTCAATTGTTTTTCGGTATCCGCATATTTTTCATCAAAGCTTTGCTGACATCCCGCAAGAAGAATGAGCGTTACCAGACCTGCCAAGCGCCGCATCAATAATCCTTTCGATACCGGACATTCACGTTTGACGTGCCAAAAGAACTGATCTGGCTAAGCAGTGACAACGCTGGCGTAAGGCTGATTTCGATCTGGCTGGCGGTGTAACCGCGTGCGTCGGTCACAATCTCTATATAAACATCATTCGTAATATATTGTCCAAGAGCCACCGCCATGCCGCGCCCGCTTTTTTCATCTGCACCCAATATCCGCAGTCTATCAAGGCCAGCTGCCGACTGAAGGACGCCGAGGGGATTCAGGCCGCCGCTGCCCCCGCGCAAACTGTTAAGTGACCCGGCAAGTTGCAACGCTTGAACAGCGGACAGTTCGGCCACCGAATTTCCAAACAGGATGCGCGCCATGATTTCATCCTGGGGCAATGCCGGCGTGGATGCGAAGGTAATCTGGGGGTTATTGCCGCTACCAGCAATATTGACCCGGACCGTCGTCCCCTCAATTTCGCTTGCCGCCGACACGCGCAGCAACGGATTTGTCGCCGCGCCGCCGTTAAACGCCAACTGGCCACGCTCAATTTCAAACGACCGACCCGCAAAGCCCAGTGTGCCGCGCACCAGTTGCATTTCGCCAGCGACCCGAGGCGCATCCGATGTGCCGGTAATGTGAAGGCTCGCCCCCCATTCGGACTCAAGCCCCATGCCGGTAACATAAAGTTCGTCATTGGCCACAAGCCTGATATCCAGCCTCCAATCGCTGGGCAGTGCGCTGATACGGTCGGCATCGCCCGTTACCCTGGCCCGTCCCGATGGTACCTTGCGGCGAACACCCGTCAGCGTCGTGACCTCAGCAGCGCCCTGACGGACAACCCGGAAACGGGTTTCGGGAAGCTGTAGTGTGCCGCTGATCAGGGCGCCGCCGCCGGGTGTGTTGGTAATGCTGACGCGGCCCGTGGCGGTCGTCGAGATAAGCTCGCTGCGCGCGACCCGCGCGCGATCAAGATCGATGTCAAGCTGAACCGGAAAGCCCTTTGCAGAGCTTAGATTTACGAATCCCCTGCCACTAACAGTGCCATCACCGGCCTGCGCGGTTAGCTCGCTAACCTGCAACTGGTCGTTGTTAAAAATGCCGCGGACCCGCAGTTTCGTTAGCCGGGTGCCATAAATATCATTTTCGTAAACCAGATCATTGGCTCGTAAGGCACCGCTCAACTGCGGTTGCTGGACGCGGCCCGAAAAATCCGCCGCAACGCCGACGTTACCCATCAGGCTTTGGTCGGGCAGCGCGGCCAGCGAAAATAATGTATCAGCCGGTCCGTTATACCGAATTCCGCCAGAGAGCGGCGCAGCAAGCAAGCGCGTTGTCCAGCTACCGGTGCCCGGCGGCAGCGGCGTCAGGTCTATTTGCATCCGTCCAACCGCCACCCCGCGCCTGCGGATGACCGCGCGGGCATTGCCACCTTCGGGCAGCAAGCGCCCAATCAGGCTGATATCAACGGCCTGTGATATGGTCCCAAGACTGGTCCGGGTGAACCGCGCAATATCCAGCCGCGCATCGGCGCGCGGGAATGCGGCAAACGAGGCCTGCGACCAATCCAGACTGCCGCTCGCACTGCCCGCCAAACCCAACCCTGGCAGCATCGGATTAAGGATGGCCAAATCCACGCCCTGGAGCCGCGATTGCAGTTCAATTCCGTTGCCGTACCGCCCAGCAAATTTAACATTGCCATCGCCAATGTTGATCGTGCCTGGAAGTATCTGATAATCCAGTCGCCTAGGAACAATGCGCAGCGGCGCGGCGGTTGCAAAATCAATGCTGTTGGCACGGCCTGTGACAGCGATACGCCAAAGCTGTGGTGTCAATTCTGCATTAGCCGCAATGCGGAATGGCACTTGATTGCGCCCTTCGGCCACAACTTGCGCTGTCCCCCTGCCCCCTTGATAATTCACCTTTGCCCGTGCGGCGGCCAAATTGGTCGCGCCAATCATGGCATTTTGCAGCTGGACATCCGCGATGATCAGGGGGCGGTCATATAAAATGATATCGGCGTCGAAAATACCCCGGCCAATCGCCAGTCGCTGTTCACCCTGAAGCACCGCGTTGGTCGCGACACCCTTGATGTTCGCGCGCTGAAACTTGCCTTGCGCTGACAAGACGATGGTGCCGTCAAAGCCGGAACCCAGACCTTTCAATGTCCCCGCAAATGGGCCGGCCGCCGCCTGTTGCAGCCGTCCGGACACAGCTATTCCGGAAAAATTGCCGCGCAGGACATCAATCATCATCGGACCGCTGCCCGATAATATGTCAAGATCGCCGCTGACGGGGCCATAATCGGTCGCACCGGTAAGGCGGATTGCATAACCCCGTCGGCTGCGCGTCACCAGCGCGTCAACATTGGCAAGGCCGACACCAAAGCCTGGGCGGGTCGCGCTGACCTTGGCGACAGGACGGTCAAACGTACCCGTCAAGGTGACCGCGACCGGGCCGTACTGATTGGAAAAACCGTTGCCAGTGAACAACACGCGCCCGCTGTCGGCCGAAAAACTGCCCGATCCGCGATTAAGGCGGAACTGCGGCGCGACGACATTGGCGCGGGTAATGCGGAGCACGCCGTCGGTGCCATAACGAATGCCCGCATTCACGAACATCTGTCCGCCCAGGAAATTCTGTACGCCAGGGCTGAACAGGCGGGTCGAGCGCGCGCGCACGGTCCCGGCGAGTTGATAGCCCGATCGGCGCGTTTCCAGATCGACATCGGCGTCGACGTTGAACATGCCGACGGTTTCAACGCGGAAGCCATTGACGCGGCCCTTCAGGCCGCCAGTGTAAATACCATTTTCAACATCTCCGACCAAAATCGCCGTAGCTTGTATTCGGTCGGATCGGATTTTGAGGTTGTCGGACAAGATGCGGCCATCGGCATAAGCGAGATCGCCATTCAGCCGCACATTGGTGAGCAGTCCACCCGCCGCTGCATTCACTCCCGTCACCCGCCGCACGCGCGCGTTAACGGGAATTATCATGCGGTCGGATTTGCCAGCTGCCGCGCCGCTCGCAGACAGCCCCTCCAGCGTTGTTTCATCAAAGGTGAGCCAGTCTGCGTCAAGATTATAGACGATGGCCGGTTCGGCAAAGGCACCGTTCAATAACAGCGTGCCCCTTATGTTGCTGCCGCTGACATTGCGCGCAAGTGCGGTCGGCCGCAAAACACGAAAATAAAGCGCCAAGTCGCGATACGTACCCCGCGCCATGTCAATAATGCCATCGCCAGAAAGTGTGAAGTTGGCGGAAGCAATGACGCCGCGCACATCGGCAACACGATCATCAAACGTCGCGGCAATATCGACACGCGTCCTGGATGACAGCGCGGCCCCCAATGGCCCAGTGCCCATAATGCGTGCCGGCTGAGCATATCCCTTGGCCGTGAAACTGCCGTTGCGGGCGGTCAACACGACATCGGCGAGCGGCGCCGCGCCAACCGAGGCGGTCAATACGCCATCCCATTTTGCCCAGCTACCCTTACCCTCAACCGCCGCTGTGAGCGGGGTCGTTTGCCCAAGAGCGCCGGCAATCAAACCTTGCGCCGGAGCGTGAAGATTGAATGCCACATCAAAACGGTTGTCGTCGGGCACGGCGTCCAGCTTGATGACAAGCTGATCGCCCTTCAGCGATTCAGCACGCGCGGTAACAATGGCACGGCGGTCGGCAATGCGCGCCTTGCCGGTCACGCTTACGACCTGTTCCTGACCCGTGATGGTCCTGGCAAACACGATGCGGCCGATGTCAAACTGGTCGATCCGGATGTCGAGATCAGGAAGCAGCGGTTGCCCGCGATCCGGAACCAAGCGAAAAGCGGGTAAACGCGAAACGCGTACCTCTTTGGCTGTCAGCGCATCTATGTCCACGATACCCCGCAGATAGGCGAAGGGGTTCCAATCAAGCTGCGCCGCTGGCATCACCGCAAATTCGCCCTGGGGATCACGGAAGCGCACATTCCGGAGCACCGCCTGGCTGTATAGCGAGCCGTCTATTTTCCCAATGTGGATGCTCAGCCCGTTCTCAAATTGATAACCCGCGACTTGCCGCGCTACAAAGCTGCGGCCCGCTGCTGTGTCCAACCAGACATACACCACGGCAAACAGCGCCAACAGCACCGCAAAAATTCCCGCCACCGGCAAGGCAAACCGCCGCACGGTCATCAAAATGCCTGCCCCAAAGATACGTACACGGTGATCCGCGATTCTCCCGGTCGTCGGCCAATCGGGGTTGCAACGTCCAGCCTGACCGGGCCGAAATTGGTGTAGAACCGCCCGCCAATACCCACGCCAAAACGCCAGTCATCGAATTGCGGCAGGCTGTTTTCATAAATTTGTCCGGCATCAACAAAACCGACGATGCCGAAATTGCCAAAGCGATACCGCGCCTCGACTGCGGCCTCGTTCAGGCTGCGTCCGCCAATCGGATTATTATCGGGGTCGCGGGGACTAAGTTGCTGATATCCAAAACCGCGGACTGACCCGCCGCCGCCGCCGTAATAGCGGCGTGATGGCGGGAGTGCATCACGCGCCGTGCCGCCAATCGAACCAACCCGTGCCCGTGCGGCCAAGACCAGATCGTCGCCCAGCGATTGGTAATAGCTACCCTCGACCATGGTACGCAGATAGAAACGCGATCCTGAGCCGAGTGATGTTTCGGGTGACAGGCGCATGTTGACGCGAAACCCCTTTGTCGGGTTCAGCAGATCATCGGAGGTATCAAGACCCAATTGTACGGGCACAGCGCCCACATAATATAATTGACGGTCACGCACTGCAAGTGCGGCATTGAAACGGCTTTCATACGTGGCGAGCAGTTCGAAACCAAATGCATAGGTGAATTTCTTTTGCCAAATCGGTGTCGAGACATAGGATATAACCCCGCCCAAACGACCGGTATAGGCGGCAAAAGCTTCGTAATTGCTGTGCAGCCCCGTAAGCGACACTTCGACATTGCGGTCGCGCCGACCCGCATTGGACCGGTTGAAACTGACACCAATCGCTTGTTCCAATGTGCCGATGACCCCGCTGGCGGTCACCGCGCCTTCTGGCGGAAAGAAATTGCGATGCGCCCAACTGGCTTCGGCGCGAAAGCCTTGCCCGGTGCCATAACCCGCACTCGCCGCCAATGTTCGCGCGGGGCCGGCCTCCTGCCGCACAAGCAAATCAGCATATGCCGTGCCATCCGGTGCGACAACCTCACTGGCAACTGGCTCAACAGATACAGTGGAAAGCAAGCCCGTGGCCACCAACGCCGCGCGCAAGTCATCTACCTTGCGCGCATCATACAGCTCCCCGGAATCGAAACGCCGAAACAGCGCGACATGGTCCGCATCGAAAGCGGTGCGCCCTTCGGTCAGCACCTTGCCGAAATAGCTGCGCGGACCTGTTGCAACTGGCAGCGTGTAGTCACCCGTTGCCATTTCGGTATCGAGCAGGATGTCGCGCTGTCCGACCTTGGCAAACGGATAACCATTTTCCGGCAGTTTAACCGAGATGTTGGCTTCGGCCCCGACGATCAAATCGGCCACAATAGGGGCACCAAGCTTTGGAACGAAATTACTGCGAATAAGATCTTCCGGCTCAACCGGTGGTGCATCGAACTTGATGCTGCCCAAATTATACCGGCGCCCCGTCTCGGCGGTTAGCACCATGACGATCGGTTGCCCCGTCTGGACGGGCGGCTCTGCAACCACCTCAACCACGGCGTCAAAATACCCTTCGCTGACCAGGATATCAGACAGAAGTTGCCGATCAGCACGGGCCGAGGCAGCAACCTTGGCGCGATCGCGCGAACGCCCGTCACCATCTTCCAAAGCGGACAAGCGTTCAAAACGCGCTGCAATGACGCCAAGAACTTCCGCCTGCTCGCCAGTATCGGCCAGCCCATCAATGCGATAGGCATAGCGAACGGCTTCACCATCACCTTCATCAGCCGTAGTTGGCGCAGGTGGCGGTTCAGCATCAAAATTCTCGATCAGCGGAAGCGGCGCATCAAGCAGCGGATCGGTAACGGGTGGGTCCGGTAACATCTCGACGCTGTCGCCATCCTGAAGGGGCAGCGTGGCAGATTCTTTTTTGGCTTGCCGCGCCTGCTCCTTGGCGTCTTCTGCCCGTTGCCACTGATCAATTGTTTCGAGCGCCGGCGCGTCTAGGCGCGGTACGTTACGTGCAAATTCCTCATCGGTGACAATGGGTTCGTCTGATGATTCAGCCTGTCTTGTTTCAGGCGCAGGTTGGTGCGCTTGGACGCTGCACAGCGCCCCAGCCAACGCTATTGTCAGCAATAAAATTCGGATAAAGATATCGCCCATCCAAAACTGTATAACCCGGTTAGCGGCAATTTGTTTCGCCATAACCGCAGTTTAATAACGAATGCCGAAAGCCGCGCGTTTTGTCACGCGAGCCGGGGGTGAAGCTCGATCAGGTATGAAAAACACATGACTGCAAAGGCAAAAATTAATCTGACGATGGGGTTCATGACCAGTGATCTTCGTCCCCCCAGAAACGCACCAAGAGCAATAAAATGATGTAAGATCAAAAAATAAAGTTGCTGCAGAGGGCGCCAGCTGAACAGCTTGAAACCAATCACAGCCAGTTCACTCGGGCACATACGAACAAAATTTTCGTGGATTTAAATTTGCGCGCAAATATTAAGCCGCGATCTTAAGCGGGATTGAAGCGTCCGGTTTTTCCAGGGGCGGTTTCATTTGAGCCCTGCGCTCATAGCAGACCAGCCCGACGCAGCAGTGGAGGGATAAAAGGAGTTGCGGCGTGGAGGCGGCACAGCAGGGGCAGAAAAACTTGGAGCGGGTAGCGGGAATCGAACCCGCCTAGCTAGCTTGGAAGGCTAGTGCATTACCACTATGCTATACCCGCGACCATCCTGGCCGACCGGGCCTATAGGGCGGAGGGGCCGGGCGGGTCAATCTCGTCCGCAGGGGAACCACCCCCGCTTCTCAACTTCAGCCTGCCAGTCTTCATCGCAGCCGCGACTGCGCCTTGGCGCCACGCCCTAGTGGTTGCCCTTCTTGCCGCGCCAGACGTTCTGGTAAGCCAGGTAGGCGAGGCCAGTGGCGAAGATCAGGAACAGGATCACCGGCCAGCCGGTCTGATTGCGCTTGGCCAGTTTGGGCTCGGCGGTCCAGACGAAGAAGGCGGAAACGTCTTTGGCCATCTGACCCACGGTCGACTTGGTGCCGTCGCCGTAAGTCACCTGACCATCAGTCGCTAGCGGCGGGGCCATCGCGAGATTCAGCGTGGGAAAATAAGGGTTGAAGTACAGCCCATCGGGGGTCTTCGCCTCGGGGAATTCTTTCAGAAGGGCGGCTGGCTGGGGCTGATAACCGGTCAGGAGCGAATAGACGTAGGGTCCACCATCGTGGCGGGCTTTGGCGATCAGCGACAGGTCGGGCGGGATCGCGTTGTTGTTGGCGGCGCGCGCGGCGATATCGTTGGGGTACGGCTTGGGGAAATAGTCGGTCGGCAGACCCGGGCGAGTATTGGCCTCACCGGTGTTGGGATCGACCCCGGGCACCTGGAAGCCCGCCGCAATCGCCTTCACTTCGGCCTCGTTATAGCCGAGCGCGGCGAGGTCGCGGAACGCAACGTGGCGCAGCGAATGGCAGGCCGCGCAGACTTCCTTGTAGACCTGGAAGCCGCGCTGGAGCTGCTGATTGTCGAAATTGCCCGTCGGCCCGTCGCTGGCGAGGTGGAGCTCTTTGGGATACTTGTGGAACTCGTGCTCGACAGTCAGCTTCGGCGGATCGGAGACGTAAGCGATCACGCCGCTGACGAGCGACCACAGCAGCGCCACCACGAAGAACAGGCCAACCAGGGGACCAAACAGACGAACCATAGCGTTTCTCGAATCTCTGGTTGCGGTTCAGGCGGCGGGCAGCGGCGAAGCGGCGGCAGCGGGCGGAGCGGCAGAACCGGGCGGTAGCACTGCCTTGTCGTCCTTGCCCAGCACAGCCTCGGTGATCGAGAACGGCATCGGTTCGGGCCGTTCGATCGACGAGACGATCGGCAGGATGATCAGGAAGTGCGCGAAGTAGTAGATCGAGGCGATCTGGCTGATCATGACGTAAGGCTCTTCGGCCGGAGCACCGCCGCAGTAGCCCAGCACCAGCACCGTCGGGATCAGTCCGTACCAGAAGAACTTGCGGAACAGCGGGCGGTAATGCCCCGAACGCACCGGCGAGGTATCGAGCCACGGCAGGAAGAACATCAGCAGGATCGCGCTGAAAAACGCCAGCACGCCCATCAGCTTGGCGGGGATGAAGAACAGGTCGACGGTGAAGGCGCGCAGGATCGCGTAAAACGGCCAGTAATACCATTCGGGCACGATGTGCGCGGGGGTGCTGAGCGGGTTGGCCGGGATGTAGTTGTCCGCGTGGCCCAGGTAGTTGGGCAGGAAAAACAGCATGATGCAGTAGAGGATCAGGAACACGCCGAGCCCGAAGCCGTCCTTGGCGGTGTAATAGGGGTGGAACGGCAGGGTGTCGCTCTCACTCTTGACCTCGATCCCGGTGGGGTTCGACGAGCCGGGGATGTGGAGCGCCCAGATGTGCAGGATCACGACCGCCGCGATCACGAAGGGCAGCAGGAAGTGCAGGCTGAAAAAGCGGTTGAGCGCGGCGTTATCGGGCGAGTAGCCACCCAGCAGCCAGTGCTGAAGCGGCTCGCCGATCAGCGGGATCGCGCCGAACAGCCCGGTGATGACCTTGGCACCCCAGAAGCTCATCTGACCCCAGGGAAGGACGTAGCCCAAAAACGCGGTGGCCATCATCAGCAGGTAGATGACCACGCCGAGCAGCCAGATCATCTCGCGCGGGGCCTTGTAACTGCCGAAGAACAGCCCGCGGAAGATGTGGATGTAGATGACCACGAAGAAGGCGCTAGCGCCGTTCGCATGGGCATAACGCAGCATCCAGCCAAAGTTGACGTCGCGCATGATGTGCTCGGTCGAATCGAAGGCGAGCGCGGCGTTGGGCGCGTAATGCATTGCCAGGATCACGCCGGTGACGATCTGGATTACCAGGCAGAAGCCCGCCAACACCCCGAAATTCCAGAAATAGTTGAGGTTGCGCGGGACAGGATAGCCCGCGCCGACCGCGTTGTAGACGAAGCGCGGCAGCGGCAGCTTCTCGTCCAGCCACAGCATCAGGCCGTTCTTCGGCTGGTAATGGTTCGCCCAGGGAAAGCTCATCGCGGGGTCCTCAGCCGATCTTCACGACAGTGTCGGAAGTGAACACATATTCCGGCACCTCGAGGTTCGTCGGGGCCGGGCCTTTGCGGATGCGCGCGGCGGTATCGTAATACGAACCGTGGCAGGGGCAGAAATAGCCGCCGTACTCGCCCTTGACCTCGCCCTCGGCGGCCCCCAGCGGGACGCAGCCGAGATGGGTGCAGACCCCCATCGTGATCAGCCAGTTCTTGTGGCCTTCCTTGGTCCGGTCGGCCAGGCTTTCCGGATCGCGTAAATCGCCGAGCGAAACCTTGTCGGCGGCGGCAATCTCCGCAGGGGTGAGGTTGCGGATGAACAGCGGCTGCTTGCGGAACACCGCCTTGATCGCCTGGCCGGGCTGGATCGCGGAGATATCGACCTCGGTCGAGCTTTCCGCGAGCACGTCGGCCGACGCGCTCATCTGGCTGATCAACGGATAAAGCGTTGCAAGACCGCCGATCCCGGCAACGCTGACTGCCGCGATGTTGATGAAATCGCGGCGTCGAACGCCCCCATGCTCACCATCGGAGCCTCCGGTCGCGGCACCTTCTTCAGGGACCGCGTTGGGCGCTTCCATGCTCGCCTCGTGTGCCATTCGAAACCTTTGCCGCTGTCCCGGCCGACGGTGTCCGCCGACGCTTCCCGTTCATGTGACCCGTCAGTGGGCCCGTCCATCTGGCGCGCTGCAGGTTGCCCCCTGCCGCTCGGCCTGCGCCGCCCCGAAAGCGCGCGCCGAAAGCCATGCTTGGCGGGTCTGATAGACATGCCGGGACGGCTTGCCAACAGCATTTTCCGCCTCCGCGATTGCTTCGCGCGCAACTGGCTGAAGATGCGCCGATCGGAGGCGTTTCAGAACCACGCCGGCCTAGAATCCGGTTGGCTCGGGCCAGCGCGGCGCGGCGAGGCCCATGACCTTGAATAATGCGCCCATCTCGCGCTCGCCGATCAGCCGGTCGCGCGCCGCTGCGATCGCATCGGCGTGTTGTGGGGCGTTCGCGGCGAGACCCGCCGCGCGCGCCTCTATCCCCAGCGCTTGCAGAAACCTGCCCTGCTCGACCGTGCCCAGCCACCTGGCATCACGGGACTGCGCGATCCGGGCGAGCGCGTCAAAATCGACATGGACGCTGAGGTCCGCCTCGCCCGGCGCGTCGAACGGATCGACCCGGCGGTGACCGCGCACCGCCTGGAGCGTGCTGCCGCG
>Ga0105046_10014022_pt1 | contig 12382 bp, 11 predicted proteins | sample MAT03_FD_78385 | JGI IMG/M metagenome (GOLD analysis project Ga0105046, IMG submission 78385) | Freshwater microbial communities from Lake Fryxell liftoff mats and glacier meltwater in Antarctica - MAT-03 (megahit assembly) | ecosystem: Environmental > Aquatic > Freshwater > Ice > Liftoff...
CAACCTCTATCAGTCCTGTTAAGGGGCTGACAAGAGTTTAACAAATCACCGCACAAGCGCAACCCTTACGCCTTATATCCCCATGTCTAAAGCCAGGGGTCTTACGGCGTTTCTCTGATAAATCGCTCGATTATAAAGGATATGCACGTCTGTACCCTGGATGATCTAGCTCTCTTCAGCTGCCACCGTCCAGAGACGCACGACATTATCACCGCTGCCGCTGGCAAACATGGTGGCCCGATGATTGAAGGCCACCGCCAGCACGGGCTTGCTATGTCCATCCAACACATGAAGCTGTGCCCCATCCTGCACGCGCCAGAGCCTGACCTTATGATCACGTCCTCCGGTGGCGACGACATGCCCATCCGGCGTGAAGGCCACGCAATCCGCGCCGCCCGCATGGCTCTGCAAAATCATGAGGGGGCGTGCATCGTAGAGGTCCCACAGACGGATCGTCATATCTTTGCTGGCGGACGCCATCACAGTCCCACCCGGTGAGACACACAAATTGCGCACCCAGTCGTCATGCTCTCCCAGGATCGTGCCAGCCGTCTCAGCTTTTAAATCCCACAGGCGTACACTGCGATCCCGCGACCCACTCACCACCAGATGTCCATTCAGGCCAAACGCGACGGATGTCACCTCATCACGATGCCCCACATAGGTTGATATACAACGGGCTTCATCGACATCCCAGATTCTCACGGTTTGATCCGCGCTGCCACTGGCGAGGAGTTTGGAATCGGGGCTAAAGGAGACACTCTCGACAGAATTGGTATGGCCTCTGAGCACAATATGCTCCTGAAATTTTTGCCCTGGGCTGATATGCCACAGGTTAATCGTCATATCGGCGCTGGCCGTCGCCAACCACTCTCCATCAGGGCTGAAGGCGAGACCCTTAATTGGGCCTTCATGCTCTTCAATCATCTGGGTGGGAGGGCCGCCAAAAGCTTCGACGTAAAGGGCCAGACCTGCGCCGCCGCCAATCGCCAGAATGCGCCCATCCGGTGACCAGGCCAATGAGGAAATCCATCCAAAAGAGACCTGAGCGATGGTGTGCAGGCGCGTCACGGTGTACGCATGAATCTGGGGGTACTGGTTCATGGTGGCCTCTTTTGTGGGCAGAGTTGTATGGCCGATCTAGACCTTAGATTGAACCGCAAAGACGCCAAGAGTGCAAAGACCAAACCTTTATTTACTTGAGATCAAGATATGAATATCTCTCACACACGCTTTAACGAATTACACTATACTGATATGTGAAGCATTTCACAGATAACGGATGGATTTATATGGCACGCTGGATTGGTATTGGAATCGCTCTGCTGGCACTGATTATTTTTGGCTTCTCACTGGCAGCCTCCAACGAAAGCCCGGTTGGTGTGGCAAGTGTTGTGATGGAAACAGGCGCACAGGACACATCAGATTTTGATCGCGCCATTGATCCCTATACATGGGATTTTCCGGCGGATTATGGGGCTCATCCCAGCTATCAAACGGAATGGTGGTACTACACGGGCAATCTCACCTCATTGACTGGGGAGCGATTTGGCTTTCAATTCACTGTCTTTCGCCGCGCCCTGACAACGGATGCCGCCAAAAGCAGCAGCGAATGGCGCACAAATCAGGTGTATATGGTGCATTTTACCGTGACTGATGCTGTGCGTGAGACGTTCTATCATGACGAACGCTTCAGTCGAGGTGGTGCGGGATTGGCAGGCGCAGAGGGCACACCGCTTTATCACGTCTGGATGGAAGATTGGCAGATTCTCGCGCTTGATGATGAGGCCACACAGACCCATCTCACGGCAGACGCGGGCACTTTTGCCGTTGATCTCACGCTGACGCAAACCAAGCCACCCGCCTTACAGGGCAGCAACGGCCTTTCCTCTAAGAGTGCCCAGGTGGGCAATGCCAGCTATTACTATTCGCTCTCGCGTTTGCTCACCGAAGGCACGATTCGCATTGGCGATGAAACATACAGCGTCAGCGGGAATACCTGGAAAGATCACGAATTTGGCACGAGTGCGCTGAGTGTCAATGCTCAAGGGTGGGATTGGTTCGGCCTGATTTTTGATAACGATTATGAATTGATGGTCGGGCAGATTCGGCAGCAGGGCGGCGGCAAAGACCCGGCGTTTGGCGGCTTGCTGATCCGTCCAGATGGCACAACACAGTATTTGTCCTCTGGCGATTTTACGATTACGCCCATCGATACATGGACAAGCCCGCATACAGGCGCGGTCTATCCATCGGGCTGGACGATCACACTCAAGGCCGATGACATCGATTGGACCTTTACCGCCACGCCTGTGCTGCTGGATCAGGAACTACCTGATTCCAATATCGTCTATTGGGAGGGCGCTGTTGATGTCACGGGGGATGTGACAGGCGCGGGGTATGCCGAATTGACAGGCTACAGCGGGACAATGCAGGGGCGATTTTAGTGACTGTTTAGCCGACTCGCTTGACCAGATGCAGCTCATTGTCCTCGACTGTAAGGCCAAAGCCGTCTGGTTCATAGCCCAGGGCGCGATAGAGACGTTCTGCTTTTGCATAATCGTCCTCCTGCACCACACTGAGGCCGAGGTGGGAAAATCCGCGCTGTTTGGCTTCGGCTTCGCAGCGGGCAATGAGGGCTGTGCCAATGCCCTGCCGCTGATAGGTGGGCCAGACATTGAGATCGACCACTTCGGGGATACGCCGCCGCCAGAAATGCATATAGGGCGACTCCCAGACCAGCGTTGTATAGCCAATCGCTTGATCATCGAGCCGCGCTACCATCACCAACCGCTTCTCAAGCAACTGTTCCAGATAGTAATTCTCAAACTGCGACAGAGGTTTGTGCCAGTCTTCAAAGGTTTCAGCCAGGGCCTCACTGTCTACCGAGACCATACGCCGAATGACGAGAGACGGGGGAGTCATGGCTTCGGATGGGCCTTCTGCCAGGCTTGCCAGAATGCATTCACATTTTCATAACGTCCGGTCACCTCTCGCGTGAGAGCTTTGGCGATGACTGCTGCCACCTCCGGCGGAATATCCTCGCGTGCTAACGGAGGCACATCCGTCTGGAGAAGCATCATCATCAACTGCACCTGGCCTTTGATCTTGCCAAAGGGATGCTGACCCGCCAGCACTTCATACAGCGTCATCCCCAGCGAGAAAATATCGGTACGGGCCGATACATCCGTGCCCAGAATCTGCTCTGGCGTGAGATACGCAGGCGACCCCAGAACCACCCCCATGCTGGTGATAGCCTTATAGCCGAGGCGCTTAGCAATGCCAAAATCCGTCAAATAGGCGTTGCCCTCATCATCGAGGATGATGTTATCGGGTTTCATATCGCGATGGACAATGCCCGCCGCATGAGCACACTCAAGAGCGGCCACAATTTGCTCCATGATGCGAGTGACATGCTCCAGAGGAACCTGTGGCTGCCGTGTCATGAGTTCGCGCAGACTACCACCGCCGAGATAACGCATCACAAGCCAGACACCGTACTCATCGTGCCAGGAGTCTTCAAAGTGAACAATATTGGGATGTTTTAATTCGCGCACAATCGAGGCCTCAAGCTCAAGGCGCTCGGCCATTTTGGGGTCTTCCAGGTATTCCGGCAGCAGCACCTTGATCGCGACAACTTGTTCTGTGGGGACGCGAATCGCGCGAAATACAACGCCATGTCCACCCCGCCCGATCTGTGCTTCGATGCGATACTCGCGGATGGTCTGCCCGATCAGCTCTGCCATACCCGTATCCTCATCATCTGTTTTTTCATTCTAATGGAATTTATGACCTGTGGCGATGGAAAAGGAGTTTTTAATGACATCAGCATCGGCCTCATGGGCAAATGGTTGAAAATAGGCTCCATCGAGGAGGGTTGAGACGGGCATTTGTGTTCTGTGTCAAAAGGGGCGGCCTATTCCTTGTGGATGTTGTTAATTGCTAAACATGAAGAATGCCTCTAGAATGTGATGTAATTAATGCATTAAGGGTAGAAGCCGATGCGGGTTCGTGTAGGTTGCAAAATTGTATACCAGAGCACCTATCCCACCCCGATGATGCTCGTCATTCGTCCGCAGCAAGACTATCCCAATCATCATCAGGTGATTGAGGAAAAGCGCACTATTGATGCGTCTGTGCCTGTACACGATTATATTGATGGCTTTGGGAATCACATCTGGCGTTTAGTCGCGCCTGTGGGCACGTTGCAGATTGAGTACGATGCGATTGCCGACGTGACCCCCACCCCTGACCCTATTCTGCCTGACCTTATCAGGACGCCCGTCGCAGACATCCCCGATGATCTCATTGTCTATACCCTCCCCAGCCGCCACTGTGCCTCGGATTTATTTATCAATGATGCCTGGGCCTTATTTGGGCATCTTCCGGGCGGATGGGGACAGGTGCAGGCCATTTGCGATTGGCTGCATACTAATGTGACCTACGGCGCAGGCAGCAGCAATGCCAGCACCACCGGATGGGATGCCTATCAACAGCGGCGCGGTGTGTGCCGTGATTTTGCACACCTGGGTGTCTCGTTCTGCCGTGCGTTGAATTATCCCGCGCGTTATGTGTCTGGCTATCTTCCCGACATCAATGTGCCGTTTGACCCCGCCCCGATGGATTTTCATGCCTGGTTTGAGGTCTATATGGAGGGCGCGTGGCACACGTTTGATGCGCGTCACAATCGCCCGCGTGTGGGTCGTGTGTTGATTGCGCGGGGCCGCGATGCTGTTGATGTGGCCTTATCAACAGTGTATGGCAGCGCACAGTTGGCTGAAATCAGAGTGTGGGCAGATCAGGTTGGTGAACAACAGCGCCTCAATTCGGTCTCACTAGAAAGCAGCGAACCCCATGGATGACTCGTGTCTCTCAGCGTCGCAGCAGGTCGAATTTATCGATGACAGCACGATTCACTGGCCTGATGTGCGTCGCACACGCTGCCAGTTTTACCAGCGCTTTCAATATGAATATCCAGGGCCCATTCAAAATTTGAAACAGCGCCTTGTGATCGTTCCTGCGGATCGCTATGGGTCACAGCATCTCCTTGATCATCATCTGGTCGTCAATCCTCTTCCCGCTGCTGTGCGTCAGATCTATGACAGCTTTGGCAATCGTGTCCTTGAGCTTGAGGTGTCAGAAGCCGATCAAGTTGTCTCGTTTGAAACATTGATGATCGTGGAGAGCGCGTCCCATGATCGCCAGCGGCCCGCGATTTCGCCATCGGAAGCCCGCTACTTCTTAAAAAATACACCCCTCACGATGCCTGATGCCCATATCAGGACGGTGGCGCAGCAGTTGACATCTAAAGCGGCCACTCAGCAAGATCTGGCACAGCATATCAATGATTGGGTGTTTGGTGCGATGCGGTATGGCAGCGGCACATCAGTCAAAACCACCGCCGCGAAGGCGCTCGCTCAAGGGCAGGGGCTGTGCCAGGATTATTCGCATATCATGCTGGCGATTTGCCGCACGGTGGGCCTGCCTGCGCGTTATGTCTCCGGTCATTTGCTCGGTGAGGGCGGATCACATGCCTGGGTCGAGGTCTTTCTGCCCACCCCGCAGGGATTGGCTGCCTGTGCGTTTGATCCGACGAATCACTGTCAGCCGCATCTGGGTTATGTCACGGTGGCGGTGGGACGCGATTATGCGGATGTCTCGCCCACATCGGGGAGTTTCACCGCGCCGTATGGCGGCCTCTTGACCTGTCGCAAACGCGCAGGCTTGACCCTGGTCGAATATCACAACGGCAGTACCGTGCAGAGCAAAACGATGCTGTAGAACCCATGATAACGTGGTGATCTTTTTGATCCAAAATAATCATAGGGCGTAGGGGCACGATACATCGTGCCCACAATGGGCATGTCCAGAACGGGCGACCCGCTGGGTCGCCCCTACACATCCATGATTTCACGGGTTACAAAAGCCCACCACATTATTGTGCTCTGCGACCAGCATGCTGCGCCCCTACAAAATCACCACACAATTATGCATATCATCCAGCACACTGCGCCCCTACAGCTGTGCCTTACGGCAACATCATTCCCAATTGTGTAACCCCCCTATAACCCTGTCTTGAGAATGCTATAATAGCCTCTGTTTATGACGCTTAGGAGCAATCACAATGCAAAATTTCCCCCCGGTGCGCTGGGCTATGCGCCACCCTCGCCTCGCCGCCTGGATTGTCCTCGCCGTTGGCATGGCGTTGTTTGTCGTGAATGAAGCCCGTGAAGTGGGTTTGCAACCATCACAGTGGGTCGCGCTCGTGGTGGCGACGGTTCTGGTGGCGGGCTTGTGCGTGTGGATCATTAGCTGGGAAGACGAAGATGAGACCACCGTCGAAGGTGTTGCGGTGACAGCCGCTCCCACCGATGATGCACCCGTTGTCACTGTCTCCGCCGAGACTCCTCGCGCGTAATGTCACTAACCTGTCGGGGTCAAAGGCATTTCCGTCAGCGGTACGTTACAATAGACCGCATAGGATTCAGCATGGCAGAGAAACCCTCAAGGAGAAAAAGACGTATGACGCGCAATCCCGCCGTTGACGTGCAGCAGTTCGGTCAGAGCCTCTGGCTTGATTACATCCACCGCAAAGAACTTGCCAGCGGAGAATTTCAGCGCCGTCTGGACGAAGATGGCGTGATGGGCGTGACATCCAATCCCGCGATTTTCCAACAGGCTATCGGTGAATCCGAGTTGTATGACGATGAAATTTTGACCTTGATCGATCTCGACTCAGAGGCTATCTACGAACGCCTTGCGGTTGAGGATATTCAGGCGTCGGCTGACCTGCTCAAGCCCATCTATGACCGCACCAGCGGCGTTGATGGCTATGTGAGCCTCGAAGTGCTGCCTAATTTAGCCAATAACACACCCAATACTCTGAGCGAAGCCCGCCGCCTATGGAACCTGGTTGATCGTCCCAATGTGATGATCAAAATCCCGGGCACACCAGCAGGCTTACCCGCGATTGAGGATGCCACCGCAGAAGGCATCAACATCAATATCACGCTGTTGTTCTCGGTTGAGAACTATGAGCAGGTCGTTGAGGCCTATATCAAGGGTCTGGAAAGGCGTTTGGCGGCGGGGCAGGATATTTCAAAGATCGCGTCTGTCGCCAGCTTCTTCTTGAGTCGCATTGATGTCTCAGTTGATCGAATCCTCGAAAACAATATTCGGGCGGCACAGATCACAGGCGATACACAGCGCATCGCGGCCAATCGCCGACTGTTGGGGCAGGCGGCCATTGCCAGCGCCAAACTCGCTTACCGCTCCTTCCAGCGGCTTTTTAGCGAGGCCCGCTTTGCGCCACTGCGGGCCGCTGGAGCCAGAGTGCAGCGTCCGTTGTGGGCCTCTACGGGCACGAAAACCCCGGCCTATAAAGATACGCGCTACATCGATCTGCTGATTGGGCCGGATACTGTGAACACGATCCCGCCTAAGACACTCGCCGCGTTTAAAGATCATGGCACAGCGACGCTGACGATTTTGAGCGAAACCGAAGACCTCATGCCTCCCGACGAAGTCATGGACCGTCTGACGGAACTGGGTATCGATATGCGCCAGATCACCGATAATTTGCAGACGGATGGCGTTGAGCTGTTTCTGGAAGCCTTTGAAAAGCTCATCAATCAGGTGTCGGCCAAACGCATTGCGCTGCGCACAGGCATGATGAGCCGCATTCTCACCGCCGCAGGCATGCATTCTGACAGCATCACGCGGGCGGTGAGCGAACTTGATAAGGCCCTGTTCAATCAGCGTTTGTGGAGTAAAGATGGCGGGATGTGGAAAAATCACGGCCCGACAATTGCCAAAATCGTCAATCGTCTGGGCTGGCTCGATGTTCAGAAGACCATCGATATTGAGCGTCTCAAGACACTGCAAGCCGCGACCTACAAAAGCGAGATTCAGCATATTGTCCTGCTTGGTATGGGTGGCAGCAGCCTTGCCCCTGAAGTCATGTTCAAGACGTTTGGACGGCAGGATAGCTATCCCGAGCTGATTGTGCTCGACAGCACTGATCCGAAACGCGTGAGCGAGGTCGAAAAATCGGTTGACATCAAAAAGACTCTGTTCCTCGTGGCGAGCAAGTCGGGCGGCACAATTGAAACAAGTATGTTCTTGCAGTATTTCTATGATAAGACAGGCCGCAGCGGTCGCCAATTTATTGCCATCACGGACCCTGGTACGGCGATGGAGCAGCGTGCCCGCGATCTCGGTTTCCGCGAGATATTCCTGAATCCGCCCGATATTGGGGGACGCTACAGCGCGTTAAGCTATTTTGGCATGGTTCCGGCGGCACTGATGGGGCTGGATCTGGATCGCGCCTGGACATCGGTGACCAATATGATCGAAGCGTGCGGCGAAGTGATGCCTGCCGTCTCGCATCCGGCACTCTATGTCGGGGCCGTGCTCGGCGCTCTTGCCCGCCAGGATCGTGATAAGGTGTGTTTCTTCTCGACACAGACGATCAACAGCTTTGGCGATTGGGTGGAACAACTCATCGCAGAAAGTACAGGAAAAGAGGGCAAGGGCATCATTCCGATTGTGGGGGCCACAGTTGGTCAACCGCATGATTACGCCTCTGATCGCCTGTTTGTCTATCTGCGTGTGGATGATGACTCGGATATCAATGAGATGGATGAGGCCGTCAAGACTCTGCGTGAAGCAGGCAATCCACGTCTGACGCTGCGACTGCCGGATGCTTATTCTCTGTTTGGTGAGTTCTTCCGCTGGGAATATGCGACGGCGGTTGTTGGGCAGATGCTGGGCGTAAATCCCTTCGATGAGCCCAACGTGACGGAAGCCAAAGAGGCCACCGCCCAACTCTTGCAGCACTATCAACAGCATGGCAGTCTCCCCGAAGAGGATGCGCTGATGGAAGGCGAGCATGTACGCCTCTACAGCAACGAGAAGACGATTGCCCCACTGCGCGAGATGTGTCGTGCGCACGGCTACAGTGAAACAAGCCGTATGGAACTTCTCGCCGCTCAGTTGGCGGGGACACATGCGGGCGATTACTTTGCAGTGCTGGCTTATCTCACCCCGGATGCAAAGACAGACGAACAGCTTCATCTCATTCAGCGCCGCCTGCGCCATGTAACACGGCGTGGGGTGACGGTGGGCTATGGGCCGCGCTATCTGCACAGCACGGGCCAACTGCACAAAGGGGGCCCAAACAATGGGGTCTTCTTCCTCATTACCCGCTCCATCGAGCATGATGTCATAATCCCTGACAATCCCTTCTCATTTGGCACGCTGTTTACAGCCCAGGCCATCGGGGATTATACGGCGCTGTGCAATCATGACCGCCGCGTGATTCGCCTGCACATTGAAGGCGATCAAAACAGTGGGATTGATAAACTTCTGGCTGCCATCGACTTTGTCGAAAAGCGCTGGAAGTAGTACCTAAATCCTAATTGTTAAGAACAGTCTCAATTCCACTTTAAACGTGGCACAATAAGCAGTTAAACAGGCAAAAGGGGCTTAAGCCCCTTTTGCGCGTCCTCATTGTTATGGTCAAATGTCTTATTGTTATTCACCTTGAAATGTGGTTATGCTTGTATAAGAAGTAAAGGGGTTTGCAAAAATGGACTCACAGTTGGACGAAAAATTGGCAGATTTAGAGCTTCTTGTAGAAGTCTCACAGTTACTAACCCTCACTGATTTAGATGGTGTCTTAAACCGTGTTATTAAACTGGCCTCTGATGCGCTTGGTGGCACTCGCACGAGCCTCTTTTTGCATGATGATCAAGGGATTGATTGGAAACATATCTTTACAGCGCGTGGCCTTTCCGCTGACGAATCTGTTAAAGTCGTCACGCGTGTAATGGATGAAGGCTTTGCCGGGTGGGTATATCGGCATCAGCGCGGCGATATTATTCAAGATACGCAGCAAGACGAGCGCTGGATTATCTTCCCTGGTGATACGCTTGTGGTACGGTCTGTATTGGGTGTGCCCTTTGTCGATGAGGGACAAGTGATTGCAACCGCGACCTTTGTGCACCCTGAACCCCATCATTTCACGCCTTATCACATGCGTTTGATGACGATTATTGCCAATCAAGCCACGATTGCCATTCGTAATGCTCGCCTCTTCTATACGGTCACGCAGCAGCAGCGCCAATTAGAGCTTGTGCTGCACGCAATGGGCGATGTGCTGCTCGTGCTGGATGAGCAAGGCCGCGTTATGCTGACGAATCGCGCAGCATTGCAATTAGCCAGCGTCAACACCCAGGCCGATCTCATTCGCAAGCGTATGCAAGATCTGGCACGCACCGATTCGGTCTTCGACCCTGTGGTGAAAGTTCTCGATACAGCGGATGTGGATCGGGACACATGGATTTTTGAGGCGCGTTCTGAATTGGGACAGCGGGATTATCGCATTACAATGTCACCTTGGCGCGATGAAACCCGTGATCAAGGCGGGTTTGTGGTGGTGCTGCACGATATTACGACTCTGCGCGATCTCTATCGCTTTAAAGATGAAATGCTGCGGGTGGCCTCCCATGATTTGCGCAGTCCGCTGTCGCTCATCTCAGGCTATGCCGATATGATCCAGATGGACACGCCCGATCCTGAATCCCCCTTCCACGAATATGTCAGCATCATCAAAAAATGTGTCGAGCGCATGGGCAATCTGATCGATGATTTGCTGCGCGTTGAGCGTATTCGTACCTCTCCGCTGGAGCTGCATGAACAGGTCGATATTGAAGCCCTTGTCAAGATTGTGCTGGTGAATACACGCCCCTTCTCTCAGACGAAAAATCATAAGCTTCTCTCTGAGCTTGACCTGCCTAAATCGCCGCGCTTGAATGCTGATCCTGTCCTGATTCGTCAGGCGATGGAAAACCTCATTAATAATGCGATCAAATATACGGATCGCGGCGGCAAAATTGTCATTCGAGCCTATGTTGAAGGGCAGAAATTTCACTTTAGTGTGCATGATACTGGTATTGGTATTGCACCGGAGCATTTACACTATGTTTTTGAGGCCTTCTTCCGCGTTCATCCTACAACAACGGAAAAGGGCAGCGGCCTGGGCCTGAGTCTGGTCAAGACCGTGATTGATCGTCATCATGGCGAAGTGTGGGTCAAGAGCCAGCCCGGTAAAGGCAGTCAATTTGGCTTCTGGTTACCCCTGACTCAACCTGAAGACGATACGCAAGAATAGTGAATATGCGTTATATCACGGTCAGTGAACTCATTTTCATCAATGGCAAGCTTCTCAATGACCCATTGATCATGTCGGGCAAGCAAAAAATTCGTGATATTGATTTGCTGCTGGCGGCGGAACAGCGTCCACAATCCAGCGCCTTCGGACAGGATGCCTATAAAACGCTTGAAGAGAAAGCGGCGTCTCTGCTGCATTCTGTGGCACGTAATCATCCCTTCAAAGATGGCAATAAGCGCACCGCTCTGGTTTCAATGCTCATGATGCTGCATGTCAACGGCCAGAAACCTGTATGGAATCCGCAGGAGGCTCTTCAGCGGGTTCTCGATGTGGCGGAAGGTCACCAGACTTCAGGGGTGTTTGCTGAGTGGTTGCAATTGGCTGAGACCGAGCCACTGCCCGACTCCAATGTTCAGGAGGATACCCGCTTGATTGACGCTCTGCTGGATGAGCATCGGTGGTTACTTGATGAACTCTCCACACGATGACTCAGAACATGGCGAACACGAGCCGTCTCATTCTGTCGTGTATCTCAATGCCAATGATCTCTACAACATCAATGAAGAGGTAACAGGCAAGCTCCCCTTTGTGCGGGATCGTCACCTGCTGCTTTCTGCCGAACGTCGTCCGCGCATGATGATCTTTGGTGAAGAGCAGTTCCCCACCCTGTATGACAAGGCCGCCGCGCTTTTGCAATCTCTCGCCTATCATCATCTGTTTGTGGATGGCAACAAGCGCACCGCGATTCGCGCCGTTGAGATGTTCCTCGAAGCGAATGAGCTGCATCCCTCCTGGCAGAAACGCGAAGAATATGATTTTGTGCTGCGTGTCGCCCAGGGACAGGTCGATATTCCAGAGATTTCGGCGTGGATTGAGGCGCATACGAGGCGTGGGTAGGGGACGTTTGGCCCCGGCCCCTCTCCCACTTCGAGGTCTGAGGAGAGGACATGTTTGAACCCCACCCCAACCCCTCCCCGCTGCGCAAGGAGGGGCTTTTCTAACCTGTTCTGCTCCCCTCTCCCGCCAAGTGGGAGAGGGGCCGGGGGAAGGGCTCACGCATGAGAATCTATAGATATTCGTTCTAGAAGCGAGATCAGGTCAACCGTTTATCTAACCAATGGTGCATGTCTCGCTTTTGCGATCATTTTCGCCCGCAAAATCAAATTCCGAGGCTCAGTTTTTAATGGCGAAGAGTTTTTAAAGGGCCAA